>Ga0065711_1041390_pt1 | contig 16184 bp, 5 predicted proteins | sample Hoacrofraction12_FD_59098 | JGI IMG/M metagenome (GOLD analysis project Ga0065711, IMG submission 59098) | Hoatzin crop microbial communities from Cojedes, Venezuela - Epithelial fraction 12 v2 (version 2) | ecosystem: Host-associated > Birds > Digestive system > Esophagus > Crop | place...
CTTTAGGTCTTTCTAGCTGTGGGGTGTTTATTGGGTGAACTGAAATCTCCTAATACTATGGAAATCACTGTGTAAGGATGAGCTGTAATCCTTCGTGATGTCACCATTTAGGGTATGTAAATGGCTTAAAGTGTTATGCAAAAGTCTTTTCACTATTTTGAAGACACAATCTTAGCACCCTGATCAGTGGCTATTACTATGTTTTGTGCAGAACAGTCCTTTGTGCATTATTGCATTCAAGGAGAGCTGAACTTCCCTAGTCTGTAAAAATTGTTCATATTTATTCAGAGTATCACAAACCATCTACTGCTGTTGAACCTCACTGAACACATCTCTGTTGGCCTCAGCTTGACTTAGTTTTTCTTCCCTTTTTTTTAAAAAAAAATTATTATTCTATAGCCTTCTTCTATCCTGGGCTGCTAAATAATGGTCTAATAAGGAAAAAGTTGTGCCAAATGATTACTTGATTTTGTCCAAAAAACCAAATTCTGCTAATGCCTTGCCTGGCCTGTTATATTACATCACACTGAAGCATTAGTTTCTGTTCTTCATTCTCATTTCTTAATTTTGTGGGCAAAGGCTGGAAGAAGTCGTATCTCTGAGCGTGGTGCAATATGCATCCAAAGCAATATTCCCACCCTCTTCAGTGGAAACAGCCAGATGCTTGAATATCTGCATGGCTGAGGTGGGAATGCTGAGGTTGACCTTCTTGAAGGGGAAACGTTTAGGGAGGGAATCCAAAACCAGAGGAATTAAATAGCAAATCTCCCTTGGAGGTGCAGTTGGGGTTTTAAGATGGAATTCTGTTGACAGTAATAAAAGTTCCTATTTTTTGTTTGGGCTTTTTGAACAAAGATGTTTCAAATTTAATTGGTTCTTTTGCCAGATAAGGTTCAATTGCAGTGAGACATTTTGTTAATGCAGATGTTGTTGCTTGTATTTTATATATCCATGTCCTTGAAATGTGGTTGTTATAGCAACAGGATTAACTATTAAACAGGTTTTAGTCTTATATCTGCTTCACAGCAAATAATGTAATTAGGCTTTTGCAGCATCTTTAAATATCATGCTAGCTTGTAAAGGATATGAGTATCACTTACCTCTCTCAGTAAATTAGCTATAGGGTATTATTTTTTCCCCAAAGGCGTTATCTCTAAAGTGTGCACATTATTAGTCTGCCTCATTTCTTTCTGCCTGAGAGAGAATGTGAAAAAAAAAAATTTCATCTACATATGCAGTGTAAAAATGTGCAAAAATTGTTAGATTTCAAAGAGCTTGCACCACTGATAACTCCACAAACCAGATTCCAGCTGTAGCCTGCCAGCATTTGAAAGCCGTAGCCAAGCTCTGCATCTGCACCTCGTAGTTCACCGCTCAAGTGCTAGCTGTCGTTGCGATTGCATTGCTCCAAGCCTGGTCTGCAGTCTGTGTTCCCAGCACAGGACAGAGTCAGACGAACAGTGTTGTGAAACGAGTGCTTTTGAGATGTCATTTTGGATCTGCTTTTCCCTTAAAATTCTCTTGTAATTAAATGCTTTTCTGCTGTGTGGTTTTTTGCTCACAGCAAATTAACCTATTAACAGAATTACCTGTGTTAGGGTTTGGTGGTGGGAGTGATACCTAAAATCTGTTTTCCCTCTCAACCACTAATATACAAGAAGAGGAAGGTTGGGGGAGCAAAGGGAGAAACCTTCAATTCCTGTTTGAATCAACAGGTGTTCCCCAGACAGGAATAACGCAGCCGTGGATCACTTTTTGCAAGAGGTACCTTGGTGCCCACGGTGATCCCGAGCCCCCATCACTGCTTCTGAGCTGGAGCTCGGGGGGGGCTGGGTGCCCCTACGGTGTTGGGGCACAGATAACCCTGTGAACGGGCAGATCCTGCCCCTCCGCTCACAGCTCCAGGGAGGACAGCCTGAAGAAGGCTTTCCCGGACGCCGCATCCTGTGCTCCCGAGTGAAGCTGGCAGACGGGCGATGGGGTGGGGGGCCACAGGGACGGGGAGCTCAGCCGCAGTGAAATGCAGCCTTCAGCTGTCAGAAAACGGATGGTACGAGGTGCTGAAGTCATTTCTGTGGGCAGCAGCTCCTCAGGTACTACAGCTCCTCGGGGCCATGGAGTTCTTTTTCCACCTGATGTCTAGCTCTCAGAGCCCTGTGGGGCTGTGGGGTTTTGGGGTTTTTTTGGTGGGTTTTCTTTTTTCCTTCTTCTTCTGAGACCTGGGAAAAAGGAAGACGCTGTTTAGTGTGAAGTAATTACTTGCAGGAGGAACTGAGCTTGTGCTGCAGTTTGTACAACAGCTTAACATGTCATGGGGCCTTTGAAGGCAGCTTTGCTGTTATTCTTTCTTTGTAGCTGAAGCATTTGACTTCCCTAGCTGCATGTTACTGCAGCATCTTGACTCTAGATCTTGTGACTAAAGATTTCTCTCTTGGAGCTCTGCTCCAAAGTCTGATCAATGGGATGAGAGAAGCCCTTCACAGTTCTGGGGAGGGCTGGGGGGCAGAGTTTGGCAGCACTGTAGCCTGAGGTCTAAGTATTACAATTACCATTTGCATGATGCGATCAACAAGCTTAGAAAAAGCAATTCTCCTCTAAGATCAGGTAACTGCTGGTGCGAAAAGAACAAGAGTTTTAGCCATGTGTGCACTTTAGTATCTTATTTGCCTATGGCACTGTGGTAACTGAGCCTATACAAATGATCTGAAATTAAATTTGCATATTTTTGCACAAACTAAACTTTTTTTTTTTCTGGACCATATAGTCCAGAACTTCACCAGATATGGATAGTCTTGTTATTAGGTAGTATTGTTCTGTAAGAAAATAAATGCTACTGATGAATTTTAATTAATTCTGTTTAATAGATGAACTTTTATTCAATAAACTGCCTGTGTTAAAAGGTAGTAATAGGGGATCTATTAATCTAATGCCTACAGGACTGTATCTTTACTCTTGTGGCACAATGCATGCAATGCATTTCAGTAATAAAGTTCCAAAATCAGCAATTTTGTAGGATTTGGATGGCTATAACTCATTTATTGCCATGTGCAGAACCCAAATCCATCTAGGGTTGAGTTACTAAACCTGCAGTCCACCTTTTAATGGTTAAAGGACAGTCAGTCTCCTGAGACAACGTGTTTGATTTGAGGGAAAAAATGAATCTAGGATGAAAGAAACAGCATTTTTTTGTCGTTCCATTTTAGTTGTGTTAAAAAAAGATGGGAAATCTCAGTCATGCCTTTAATGACTGCCTGCAAATTGATACTATAAGTTTGTAAATAGTGTTCTGTCAGTTTAAAAAGTAGCCATTGCCAGAACTCATATGATACACTTGCACTATATGACCTTTTGTTTTTTAAAAAGTCGTTTTCAACTCAGCCTCCAACCTCTGAAACTTCTAGTTTCAGAAATTTGTTTGCTTTGCAAGCTGTCTGCTGCTCTCTGGGCCCATTACCTCCCTCTAGCCCATTCTACAGAATGGTGTGGTAGCTGGGTATTTATTTTCCTACTTGTTAATTGCCCTGTAGAATCACTGACAGTCACAGAGGCATTGGCTTGTACAGAAGGATGGACAACAGTGGAGCAAAGCAACCTGGAGCACCTTCTGTAAACAGGGGCAGCCAGCGTACCAGGACCTGCAGAGGGGGAATCACTCCCCTGGGGCCATTGCATCCCTCTGAGCCAGGGGACCGCTGCATCTGCACCCTGTCCCAGCACTGTGGAGAGGCTGTGGCCAGCTGGCAGGGCTGGGGGACCCCCTGCTCCCTCGCCTGAGGAGATGTGTGTTGGATACAACTCTGCACTGTGTCCTGGGAGCGGTTGAGCGTGCAGTGTGGAAGCATCCACTGAGTCCGGAGGTGGGTGGGGAAGAGAGCTTGGGCTCTGGGTCTGCTAGGGTTGACAGCACAGCCATTGTGCTGTGTCACCTCCACCTGTGGCTGGTGGTGTGCTGCACGTCTTCGCTGGAGCAGCCTTGAAATCCCGTGTTGTAAGGGCAGGTCACATATTTTGGAGAACATCCTGCTCTTAGGCTGTCCTGAGAAGTAGCACAGCCCTTAGCACCCAGAGTAGCACTTGCCATACTTATCTGGAGATGTAGGAGCCCACCAACTGGAGCACCTCCCTTACCCTGCCTCCTTAAGGCACTGTGTACAACCACCGCTCATCTCCTGTATGCCCTGAGGCAGCAAAGAAACATCTACCACCGGCTGTGACAGGTGATTCAGCAGGAGCTCTGGTGACTCATTTAGCTACCAAGGAGATTAAAATCAATTTCTGCTTCGGAGAATGACAAACTGCTCTTTCGTGTCACCCATTAATCTACAGCAAGTTCTGGGCTGGAAAAAAACAGCGGGGAGACCTTAGAGCAGCCTTTCAGTACTTAAAGGGGTCTATAAGAAAGATGGGGAAAATCTTTGTAGCAAGGCCTGTTGTGATAGGACAAGGAGTAATGGCTTTAAACTAAATGAGGGTAGATTTAGACTGGATACAGGGAAGAAATATTTTACAGTGAGGGTGGTGACACACTGGCACAGGTTGCCTGGAGAGGTGGTCGATGCCCCATCCTTTGGAAACACTCAAGGCCAGGCTGGACAGGGCTCTGAGCAACCTGATCCAGTTGAAGATGTCCCTGCTCACTGCCGGGGGTTTGGGCTAGATGGTCTTTAAAGGTCCCTTCCAATCCAAAGCATTCTGTGGTTCTATGGTAATTGTAAAGTGGCCACTAGAGGGAGCTCATAAATCCCACGAATGCGACAAGGACGTATGGAAATGGTCGATACAGATATTTTAAATTCAATTATTAGAAAACAGATTATTATTTCTTAATTCAAATAAAATTATTTTGTACTTTATGAAGACTTTTTCCTCTGAAGTTGTCTGAAGGTGTTAGTAGATTTAGTGGACAAATTGAGGCAAATGTATTCAGTCCTCATTTGTGATTAACCTGTTGTATTTTGGTTAAAATTTAACCAAATTCTACTCTTGGACAAAAAAGTTATAAACTTCTGGAAAATACCGAAACCTCAGGCATGGCCAATAATTACGCATTGGCCCCGTTAGCATATGAATGTACCCTTCCTTTCCCTGGAATTTTTATATATATATATCTATCTGTTCATCTATCTATATATATGGGTGGGGAGGGAGGGCATGTATCCAATGCTACTTTCACCCCTTTTAAACTCATATGGAGCTCCAGAGGAACAATAAAACTCAAAGGGGCCACAGTCTTTATTTGACTTTTGTAACACATTGCAAAATAACTATCTGGAGAGCAGGTGAGAAGGCGGCTCTTACCGACAAAACCAGCCACTGATCGGTGGACAATGGAGACATCTTTTTCCCTAAGCCAGCAGGTCTTTCTGAGCTGCCCACGGGGAGATGATACTGTGTCCTCAGGGCTGTGTGGCAGCACTGAGCTTAGAAGCAGGACACAGCAGCAGTGAAGCATGTATCCCATGTTTCATTACTCAAAGGACCTCTAAGCTAACACACTTTCCGTAAGTATAGCCAAAAATTTAATCACACACTAAGAAATTGAAAAAAAGTCACAATTCTCTAAGAACAACAGAGAGACCAGAGAGACACTGTGCAGCTTGTATACTGGAGTAATTTCTGGTAATTAATTGGCAGTTTAAAACTGTTATTTTTTTGTTGGGGCTTTTATTCACATTTTTTTTCCTCCTGTTCTACGTGCTGGTGATGCAGGTTACCTGAATGCTTTTTCAACACCATATACTTTTCTTGGGGGATCTTGGAAAGGAAAAATGTTCTTGAAGCAAAGGAGTGCAATAGTCCTCAACTTTTTGCATATGTGTGAAACTCTGGAGCAATTTCAAAGGCTTTCTTTTTCCAGCTTTACTCTCTAAACGGACTAATTGGCTTCACCCTGAGATTATTCTCTGCTCTGTATCTGTTTCCCTCATGACATTCCCTGTTTGCTCCTTGTTTGCAGTGCAGCTGAAGAGCTGTCTGGCTTGTGTGTGATTCCCAGCATGACAATGTTACTCAAACGTCCTTCTGTAAAGCAGGAACCATCATGGCGTTATCCATCTATTTATTGAACAATCAGGAAGATGCCTTAAAAGCCTTTATTTCCCCTGACTGCAGCCTTACAGAAGTAAGTAGACATTAAATAACCATTTGAATGATGCACACTTAGGGGTGTGTTTCCCCATCTGCTACCAAGCCAAAAAGATTCTCACTGTATTTTAGTTTGATGTGGCTGAAGGTTCTGAAACAGGGGAAAAAAAGGCAGGGTTCGCACCCGCTAGCATTGAAGGAAGAAAGGGTAGACATTGTGAGAGCTGAGCAAAGCTTGGAAAATCTGCAGCTAAAGAGAGCTGAAGTTCAGCTGGTTCTAACTTGTCCCGATGCCTAGACCTCTTCACATGCCCTGTTTCGGCAATAGGCAGAAACCTGGGGGGGCTCTTACAGCGCGCAGCCTCTGGCACATGGGTACGTTCACTAGATGTGTCCTGTCCCAGTGTCCAGGGACCAGAACAGTCCTTCCTTTTGCCAACCTTGTGTCACCATAGTGAAGACGTTGGTGCAGCTTGTTGCAGCAAGTTCCTCTGACCCCCCACTGATTTGCTCCTTCTCCGGTGCCTGTGTGGTGGCTTCTAGAGACTGGCCATTTAGCTGTGTTCCTGAATTCATCCCCTCCGTTAAGCAGATTCCCACAGTTTACCCAATCAGATCCGAGGTCTGTACAGGAGGACATGCTGAATTTGCCTTCTGCTGTGTAATCTGTAACTCACATTTGCGTGAACAGTCCAGTGGGACTGGATGATGCAGTGTAGAGCATCCAGGTGGTTGTCATTTATTCATCATTCAGGACTGACCTCTGCTGATTAATACCTGAGAAATTACATGAGCTTTTTGCTAAGAAAAATGTGCCACATTGATGGAATTTTCAATCTTGTTCAAATGTCAGGCAATCTGCTGGCAAAAATTAGCTTTCTCATCTCTTGACTCCTTGACCTTAATAACCAACATAAATATCGAACCAACCTTTTAAAACTGAGATTACTCATTTAAATCCAATTGGAAAAGATGGTGACAGTAAGGAGACAAATGTCAAGGAATTTGGGGGGCTGAGTTGTATTTGTCAGACACGTTAGATTTCTAAATCTGGTCATTTCCGTCGATTACAAGTTGGGAGTTGTTTGTAGAGGTCAGTTCTGTTGGCCTAGATGTTACAGATTAATGTGAGCTTCTGTATTTCCTTGCAAAATGCACCATTAGGGTGGATGTCTTGTGCTCCTCTGTTTCCGGTTGCCAAGTACCCATTCTTCACAGTTGTACCCTGAGGAAGAAATTTAATAACTCTGTGATGTTTGCTCTCTTTCCTACAGAGCCACAACATTTTTAGTAATAGTGAGAAATATATATCTTTAAGGTCAAACTGTGCTTTAATCAATCTAAGCTGGATAGAGGTGTATTATTGGACTGTTTTCCCACCTGGTCTAGAGCGATATGCATGCATTGAATTTAACTGATGTTGGCCAGTTAAGGTGTTGGCCTAATATTAATTACAGCCTTTCACAAGTGCACTTTTGCAGCCAAATACTTTATTGGAAGGAAAGGGAATGACAGAGACAGAAAAAATGTGATTTCAAATTCTAAATCACTATCTTTCCTGGACTAATAGCTTATATCTCTGAAGATAACTTGCCTTAAAGCTGAAGACTTGGACAAATATCAACACTGTTATGTAGTAACAGTGAAAAAAAGAAAAAAAGCCAAATCCTCATCTTTCTAAAAGACATACCACTCCTATTGTGATGAATGTAAGGGATCCGTGCTTTTGGATCTGTGGAAAGCCTAGAAGCCAGCTACAATTTATGTTCTATTTCCTCATATTAAGAGCTCTGACTCTGTTGACCGCAGCTGTGCTGTTGTGGAATTTAACGCTCTGACATTGATAGGGATTTGGCACGTCAGAGCGGAAGTTATCTGCTGGTTTAATTTCTCAGTTACTTACAGAGATACGGAGAACATCTGTGTGGTAGACAAAACGGGACTCTGTATAAGGTTTCTATTTGTTGGATAAAATCTTTACTCTGCTTAATAAGTTAAGATGTTGCCTTTGACACCTTTCCTGTCTAGAGAATTTTAAATAGCTTGCCTCTCCCTTGGACCTTCATGGTTGCCCTTGTGTTTGTAGTGAGCTTAGCCAAGAATCCCACTTACAAAGCTGTTTGAAATCTGGACATACTCACATCTGGAACTGGCCAAGGACGTTCTAGTTTGAGCCTGCCTTTCCTCATATTCTCCTGTGTCAGAAAGGTGCAGTCTATTTCTCCCCTACATATTTGCAAGAGCAGTTATCGCTAGTTTTCCAAATTAAATTTGAATGAGTCTGCATTGTTTGGTTTGCTTCAAAATCTGCATGACAAAATAACTCACTAAAGGAAACGAGGTTTTGTGTTGTGTTTCTCAAGACTAAAAAAGGTAACAAAAGACCATCTTGCAGTGCAGGATTCTGCAATGGAAGAACCACACATTGCCAAAAGGAGGAAAACACAGTGCTCCAAACAGACAATTATGCTTGATGAGCTGTGCATTAAAACATGACCATCTTCAAGCAGAGCTGAAAACCGTGTGAGATATTTGAATTTCAGCAGTCTACTTTTCTATTGTTTTCCCGTGTGTTCCTTTTTTCCTCACAGACTTTCTTCACTCTCAGCTGAAGTGTTTGGGATTTTATTTGAAAGTGGTCAATGAGTTCCCGTTCCAGTTTGTTACTGAGCACCTCAGAACTATGGGAAGCTACATAGGAAAACTGTGCTCCTTCACTTCACGTGGGTAATTAACTGCCTCAAATGCATTTGGACTTCTTTCAAACTGCAGAATTATTTAAGATGATGATAGATGATCAGGTATTTTCAGAGAAAGGTTAACAATAATGTACATCTGCCAGTAGCAATGAAATTCTTAATTTCCTGCCTGGGTTTGTTCCAGTGTGGGACTGTGATTTTGCTATCCAAAGTAGGATATTGTGGTAAGCATACGGTGCGCCATCAGCCCTCTGTGAACGGGCTGTGTTCCATACTCAGTATAACTTCTAAGAACTCCATCCTAGGGTACATTGTCAAAGCCTTTTGCAGGGCTGCCCTGTGTCCCAGAACAAGGGAAATTCATGGTGCCTTTCCTCTTACCAAGCAAGTTCTTCATCTTGGGAAATCTTTGCAAGAATTTAGGATAGCTTGGAATGGTCCCATGTTGAGTGATTTGGTGAGATGTATTATATCTCAAAATAGCTTGAGCATTTTCTTTACTCTGAAGCAGTGTCTAAGCTTTAGTTGGAGATGAGATAATGATTAAGGTGGTATTTTCCATTTCAGCTGTCAGAGCAGATTTTCAAGCCCTTTTTTGAAGTAGCATCTACAAAGCACTTAAAAGCTCATAAACACAGCAAAGAGTTAAAAATAACTGCTATTCCTTCCTTATTACTTTTTTCCCAGTGTCTTGAAATGCATGTTCTAATCTTCTGAATGTCTCCTCATAAGCCCTTCCCAGAAATTTCCTTTGCATGCTGTTAAAAAGGCAGTCTACTGCCTTACTGTCATATCCTCACACCTTGCCATGTATTGGCTCATCTTCATTACAACAACTTTAACTGTAATTTGCAGCTGATCTTTTAGGTTTCCCAGTGGGGTCAAAGACTGTTTCCTAACTACCAAAATAAATTGTTTCCCAAAAGCTTCCTTCCCTTGCTGTGAATTCAATGCCACCATAGTGAGACAGATTTACTAATTAGTTTCTTTGCCATTTTGGGGGGGCGGATGGGTTCAAGATGATCCATGATGTTGTTTAACTTACAGATACAAATGGCATGCAGTGTGGACCTATGCTTTGGTTATTATATGGCCGTTTACCTCTGCAGCTGGGAGAATGAGTGGATGTGTGGGTCCTGAGAAGCTCGTGTTCACTTACGCCATACTTTCTTTTTAGCATAGGCCGGGACCAAGGGTTGACCTGTAGGTTAGAAAAATAGTGCTCTGAGGAAAATATGTGTTGTGATGGGAAGAAGGGAGAAGTAAGCCACTGCAGCTGAATGACTTTTTTATATTCTCTGTGTTTACCTAACTGTTGTGCAAAAGCCAGGTAAATCTACCATCAAATCTTCTTTTGAGAGAGATGCACAGAATAAAGATGGGTGTTAGGCTGTGAAGAAAAAGAACAGTGAGTTGGACCAACCCAAAAGCATTTGCACACTCTGAACAGGAGAGATAAGAACAAAAGTGATAAACCTAAATCTCACATCAACAACACAATATTAGCAGGGTGATTAAGACTACCGACCTAAGGGAATGTGTACATTGCAATACTGAACATTGAGTACCTAAGTTTTAGGTTACCTAGAAAAACTGGCAGGCGTGACTGACCTATGCGGGCTCTGTAACGCGTAGACGAAGCCAAGAACCGCAGACGGATAGCTGTCGACGTGGGGATGCTGTGCAGGTAACTGTCTCTAGAGCCTTGCCTTGCGCTGGAGCAAGGGCTGTGTGGTGGAGCGGTCTGGTAAGATGCTCTTCACTCACCTGGACAATGATCGATTTTCCCAGTGGATAGCGGGGCAGCCCTGCGGCACGCAACCAAGCAGCGGCCGCAAAAGGACACTGCTTTGGAGTGAAGCAAGTTTGGATTTAAGTTTTGACTCTTGGTTTCAAGATGTGCTCTTCGTGGCTAGCAGTCCTCCGATTAATACAAGTCCACATAGTTAGGTTTTTTCCCCCAAAATTCTGCCAATTACTACTGATCGGCTTCTTAGATCCTTTATGGAAATGTGCATATGCCATACCCTGGGCAGCTGTATTTATAACTGAATGATGCTCCTTTGTACTTAAATGCTCAGATATGGCAGCCAAGTGCAATCAGATAATTCATTAATTAGCCAAAGAGTTTTTACCACTGGTGTCTCACACTTCGGCTAGCTGTTCAAAGAGCAAGCAAGGGAAACTCTTTAAATTTCTAAGGAAGCTGGAGTAAAACTGCTCTGAAAATCTACTTTCCAGTATTTACTATACCCTTGAAGGAGAAATTGAGGCCAGTTGACATGTTTTTCTCCAAAGAGATCACGAAGCTGATAAAATTTTATAAGCTCCCACTCCATATATCTGTTTCTTGTGACTGTTCTCAGAATGAAGTCTTTTTTAATGGATGCTAATTGTACCATTGAAATGCCAACTATTTGTGTCTTCTCTAAGAAAAATGCTGTAATCCATGCAAACTCACTAAGATCTCTTTGCATCCCAACAGGGTAGGTGTGACCAACAGTAAATGCACAGTTGCAGGTCTAGCTAAATTAAGGAGAGTAGACTAAATAAAAGAGGATGCAAGAAGCACAGCATGCTCTCTTCTCCCTCCCCTGACTGACTAGGCTTGAGTATGCTCAGGGACCAAGAGGACATTCCCTGAAAGCCCAGTCATGTGCTGTGATGGAAGGATTAGAGGTCTACTCTTGTGCCACAGCGTGCGAGTACATGCTAGGGCCACAGCTTGTATGGAGATACTGGGTTTTGCTCTTTGTTCTGGATGAAATTATGCAGGCAGATTTCTCATTCCTTGTGCCATGTGTAAAATCTGGTGCAAAATAACATCTGAGTATCATCAGAAATGTAGGACATGCTTCCAGTTCTTGGGATTGTCTCAAATAAGCCATGACATTTGATGTCTCTAAATGCTCTTAGATTCTGAATTAGAGTCAACTTTCTCGTAGCCACCTCCTCTTCAGTCTTTGACCTAAGCTTGACTGTTGAGAATTAAAGATTTTTCTGCAGGCCTGTCAAGTATAATAGGTCATGAAACGATACCAGAGAGGTACCTTAGTGTGGGCCTATGAGGTGTTTCAGCTATTGTGGTAGACTTAGGGCTGAAGCCATGATTTACAGCCCTGTTTGTGACACAGATATCCTCTTCAGTTCTTGGGTTTTCTGTTTCTTATGTAGCTCTCCTTTTCTTACTATATTTGCAGATGGTATCCCTTATTTATGTAGATCGAAATACATGTGAGCAAATCCTACACATTGATGTAATGAGGCTGTTCAAAGAGAATGAGCCTGGAATATGATTTGAATTGAGAGGATGGACCCAGATGAATGTGACCTCCATCTTTTATAACACAGGGAAGTATGTGCCAGGTCTCAGAAGAGAAGAACTTGAAAGGTAAGCCCATCATTTAATGACTATGGAGAGGCTACAGGGCTCAGCAAGGGTGCAGGGACCGGCAAGTTAACGACAGTTTCTGTGTCTCTTGAGGGTGATTGTTCTTTCTTCTGTTGCAATGATACATAAGCTTGATTTCTTGAAAGCATGAAGTATGAAAAAAAACGACTTGTTCTATTACACACATTCACGTAATGGTTGTACGTACTTAATGGCCTGCCCTTTCTTCCCACTTTAGACCTAGAGCAAACAGCAAAGTTTGGAGAGGCATGGGGGTGGACAAGTGCATGGTCATTTGCTGTGCAGAAGTGGGAGTCAGGCTGCTCTGTTGGCTATCTGCCATTCCAGCAGCCAGCCTACCCACCCAAAGCTGGGGCTGTTTTACAGCTAGCCTTCTTTGTGATTCCTGTGGCACTTTCTGCTGCTGCAATGGCACAGTGTCTGGTGTCACAGGCACAAAACAAAGCACTTACTATGAGAGAAGCATCGAGAAAGAACAGCAGTTTGAAACTCTGTGTTGTTAAAAACTGTTCAGCTGCTGTCTAGAAAGGTGCAAAGATGACCCTGCTCTTAAGGATGAAAAGCAGGCACAAGGGCAGCCTGGAGAGAAGAAATATCGTCTTACATTGACATTTCTGGGTGAGTCATTCCCCCTTGGTCTGACTCAGCGCTGAGCACTGCAACACTCCCCAGAAAATCTCCCAGCTGACACCAGTCACTGCCCAAGATAAAACACGCTCAGTCTGCAGGGCACCCTGATGGCTCAGTATGGTGACTTTAGCCAGGCGGCTGTGCTGGGGAGTGTAGGGGCTGTGAGCCTAACCCCATCATCCTTCTGCACTCGAGCACCCGGCAGAGTCTCGCTGACATCTGCCTGAAGCAAGTGCGTAAGTACCCTGGTGTCTCATGGCCTGCTTTCCTAAAAAAGAGTTGAAACACTTTTCTGAAACCCTCTAATACAAAATCAAAGCCTAAATCAAACCATTAACTGGGTTTTCTGGAATTTGCTTGAAAAGCTCAACAGCAAAATGCCGAAGTGAGACAGGAAAATCTTTTTCTGATGCGTAAACACACTGCTGCTAGTTCCAAGTAGCAATCTAGATCTTTCCCACCTGCTGAGAGAGAGACTGTCTGCTTCATGCTACAAACCACTACCCAGGGAGGCTGCGCCGGCTGCCCAGCTCCTGTATGGCAGGAGCTGCTCTCCCGCTTCAGCAGTGCCGTTGCTATGGCTTTGCCCTGCTGTAAATGAGATCAGGAACTGGCTCCCTGCCACTGTGTATGGTTTTTGCGAGAAGCGAACCGAATTGTGCTTGTCATTGTTTGCTTGTGTTTTTTTCCCTAGCAAGAGTAACAGTAGCACTGCTAACAAAATCCTCCCCTTGAGAAAGATGCAGTGTTGATGTTCTCTTTAAAAGGGAAAACTAAAGGAACCAAAATAAATCAGAGAACCAAACAGTCCAGAAATGTTGACGCAGTGGCTCAGGGTACGTTTTCAGTGCTTTCTTCTTCCATGGCATGTTTAATAACTTCTGTTATTACTTGGGTAAGCAGAGGGCTGGGAGGCAGGAGGTCCAAGACTGACTCTCCAGATCTGCCACAGAGATTCCGAGTATGTTAGGGTAAATGGCTGAATGTCTTGATGCTATTGCTCCCCTCCTAAAAAAACAGAAGTAACTATATGTAACTTGTGTATTTTGGCTCTTTCAGTGGCAATGATGAGGCCCTGGTGTGGCTCTGCAACAGCCCTCTATCAGGAGTATCTGGGACAAAAATCTGTCTGATTTTGAATTGGGAAGTGTATGAGTGGAGGTGAGAGGTGTAGTTAAAATGGCAAGGAGAGAGACTTGATGCGCAAAGAAATTTTTCCTATCCCTAATCTCCTTCTTTTATGTGGCCAGGAATATTTTTTGGACCAGGAATTTACCTCTCCATTATGTTATGTATAGCACATATGTACTGAATGTGGCTACATGTCATATGTGCACAGCATTCAGAACTGGTGTGCTCTGACATAAATAATCAGGCCGTCTGAACAAAAGCTACTTCTTTTAAAATGTTTTCTGAAAAAGTTAAAATACTTTCATAAATGTAGTGCCTCTAGTGTTCTTTATGTGAGGATATGTCTTCCTGTAAAAGAGTTATTTTTTATTTTCATCATCCTTTTATGGAGGCTTAAATTATCTTGAGTTATTCAATAAAACCCACAAAATTGCTCTTTATGCAATTACTCAGAGAGAGTGTTCCATTATGTGACAGTCACACAACCATATAATATCCCTCTTATTTATAACTTTCTGTTACTTTTGCCTACTAAGTGTCTGAGAAGGTAAGGCAAGATTAAAATACTCCAATGGACTCATGCTGGCCTGGGTGCTGCTGAAGCCAAGGGAAAAAGTCAGCAAATTTGCACATGGTCCAAAGGCCTATTTGTTACCATAAATAATGTGAATGTGCTCCATTGCCCTAAAAAGGATGCTGTGATTTGACTTGCTTTCATAAATTCAGAGCATCTGACTTCTTTTCTATACTAAGCATTGACCTTTTGGGTGATTTTTTCAGCATTCTGATGCACAGAAGGTGTGACGATGGTGCCAAGCATTTGAGACAAACTTTTGACTAAGGACTTCGTGAGTTTTCAGGAAGACCTAAAGGTGTGAGTTTGAGGGTCTTGTTTGTGGAGCCTGGTCCTTATAAGTCCTTTATTCTTTGATGGTTCAGACTCTTGAGTCTTGCTATGCCTTGGTTTCCAGCCTATAAAAGGAAGGAACCAGCATTTCTCCATGCCAGTCGGGTACTATGAGCATAAATATGTTAAAAATCATGAAGCACTCCAATACTACGGTAATGGAGGCTATATAACAAGGATGAGCAGATAGCCAAGAAAGCTTTTTATATATTTCAATTTAGTTTTTGAAATCTAATGAGATTGAGCCAAGTCCCTGATGGTGTAAATCAGCAGTTTTCATTGAGATTAAGGTTGGTTGAAAATATTGCAGACATTTCTACGATCAGAGCTTCCAAGACACATGAGGAGAAGACTCTCCCATGTGACCCTGCTCATGGTGCTTCAGCGGTAGATTTTCAGAGCCGGTTTTCTCATCCTAGACTCCAGCGAGGTGCTCCAATATATGCACCTGCTGTGCTTGGTCAATAAGAGCTTGTAGGTTTATTAAGTCTTGAAAAGCCCACTGGAAGGAAAAAAGGTTGAATACGTAACTGTCTCTGAAAAAACGGTATTTTAAGGTATATCAAAGCTTTCTTTAAGAACGACAGATTACACTTTTACTTTTTATGTCTGCAGGCTGAACTGTTTCCAGCCTAAGATCCATTAAAGGGCTTATTGTGCAGAGCAGGCTGGATGAATGGTTTAATGATAAACAGTCAAACAGAGCACAACATGAAAAGCTGCAGGTGCAGGTCCCCCAGCAGGGCTCTTTGAAGTCAGACGCAACTTTGAAGTGCTCTATAGGTTATACTGTCACCTTCCAGCAAGTCTCCTGGCTAGCAAAGAAGATTTTTCTATCTCCGAGCTGTCTGTAGCCTGGTTAAGGGCTGGCAGGTGGGTGGTGAGGGGATCAGTGCTTCCTTCATGCTCCAGGAAGGCTGCAGAAGAGATACACTGACATCTCACTGCTTTCAAAAAGCTCCAGAGCAGTTTGGAATAACATGGATGATGTTTTTCCCATCTTTAACACTGCATCTAAAAAAAATTAACAGCTAAAAACAGGTTCTCCCCAGTGCACTTAGTAGATCAACTTCATTTTGGGTGAGTTTTTGGTTTGTTTGAAGTTTCCAAAGCAAACTGCTCAGTTTAACCACCTGATTTGTCACTCCAGTCTTCAAAAAGGGCAAGAAAGAGGACACAGGGAACTACAACCTCACCTCCTTCCCGGGAAAGGTGATGGAGCAGCTTATCCTGGAGGTCATCAACAAGCAAGTGGAGGAAAAGAAGGTTATCAGGAGTAGTCAGCATGGATTCACCAAGGGGAAATCATGCCTGACCAATC
>Ga0065711_1041391_pt1 | contig 16183 bp, 12 predicted proteins | sample Hoacrofraction12_FD_59098 | JGI IMG/M metagenome (GOLD analysis project Ga0065711, IMG submission 59098) | Hoatzin crop microbial communities from Cojedes, Venezuela - Epithelial fraction 12 v2 (version 2) | ecosystem: Host-associated > Birds > Digestive system > Esophagus > Crop | place...
GTCTTGGTATGTGTCATCCACCCCCCCCCCCCCCTTTTTTTTTTTTTTTCCCAAATAGGTGTACCATTAGCTTTTTTCCCCGTCTGTCAGGGACCTCCACTAGCCATCATGATGTTTCATAGCTCCCCTGTGGTCACATTGGCCAATTCTTCACACAGCATTAGGTGAATCCTATCTGGCTCACAGAATAAAGTGGAGTGATCCAACTAATTGAAGTAGAACCCACTCTCTTGCTCTTACACTGTTGACTGCCTTGCTCCTTCCTAAAACATACTGGAATGTGCAGAACCCTCTCCTGAATCAGCCACCACATATTTTTCTAAAGCACAGTGAAATTTAAACTGGAATGTACAGAACATCACTACATAAAAAAATTCCTTTTATGTGAGCTAGTCAGGTCACTGGCTTAAACTCACCACTGTTTCTTAGCTTAGAAGGAAACTAACCTAATTTTTCTGTCAAGCACCTGTGTTTGCAGTGGCCTGGGGCACTAACCTTCAGAACAACCTTGTTCCAGCAGTTCGTGCTTAGTATTGGTCAATGTGTCTTCAATGAGAACGCAAGAATACTTATCTGGCAGGGGAGACACCATGATTAGGCAGGTCGCTTTCCCAGGGTGAGGCTCATACCTTGCATTCTGGGTGTGCTGACCCCATAATAATATAATCCCCCAAATGTGAGAAACTTGACTCCAAAATCTGTGGTAGTGGAGGACTGCATTTGTGACTTTTGTTTTTCTTTTTTGTTTTTTGAGTGCCCAGTGGAAAAGGACCTGGGCATGCTGGTCAACAGCCGGCTGAACATGAGCCAGCAGTGTGCCCAGGTGGCCAAGAAGGCCAATGGCACCCTGGCTTGTATCAGCAATAGTGTTGCCAGCAGGAGTAGTGAAATGATCGTGCCCCTGTACTTGGCACTGGTGAGGCTGCACCTCAAATATTATGCTCAGTCTTGGGCCCCTCAGTGCAAGAAGGACATTAAAATGCTGGACCATGTCCAGCAAGGGCAATGAAGCTGGTGAAAGGTCTGGTGAACAAGTCTTATGAGGAGTGGCTGAGGGAGCTGAGGTTCTTCAGTTTAGAGAAGAGGAGGCTGAGGGGAGACCTTGCTGCTCTCTACAACTACCTGAAATGAGGTTGTGGTGAGGTCGGTCTTGGTCTTTTCTCCCAAGTAACTAGTGATAGGATGAGAGGGAATGGCATCAAGTTGCGCTGGGGAGGTTTAGATTGGATATTAGGAAACATTTCTTTACTGAAAGAGTTGTAAAGCATTGGAGCAGACTGCCCAGGGAAGTGGTGGAGTCACTATCTCTGGAGGTGTTCAAAACACGTGTGGATATGGCACTTTGGGGCATGGTTTAGCAGGCATGGTGGTATTGGGTTGACGGTTGGACTTGGTGATCTTAGAGGTCTCTTCCAAGCTTAATGATTCTATGATTCTAAGACTATGGATCATGCCAAATTGAGCAGAATGGTCAATACAGCGCAGGGTACCTGTGGCAGGAACCTCATGAAGTTCAACAGATAGAAATAAAAAGTCCTGTAGCTGAAGTGGAATAACCCAAACAGTGGTATGGCCCAGACACCAACTGGCTAGACAGCAGCTTCACAGGGAAGAACTTGGACACTAGTCAGCAATGTCGCCTTCCAGCAAAGAAGGTCATCCACATATTCAACGCCAGTAGCCAGTTCCCACCCACCACACCAAACTATATCTCGCTATTTTGGCTAAAAGGATACTGAAAGCAGACAATAACACTACAGCTGCAGTTGCAAAGCTCCCCTTTAGGGAAAATGGCATTACACACCATCCTGCTCGGAGCCAATGAAGGCCATAGTACACATCTTCAAGGATCAGAGCAAGATATTTCTTTACAAGCAGGCTGTTTTATAGCACAGCTCATCAGAAAGTCTTTTCTAGGTCAGAAACTGGACAAGCAAAGGAAAGGGAGAATAGCTGATGTGATGGTATGAGTGGGGAAAGGGACGCTTTTATGCTGTGTTATAAATCTTACCCTATTCAATGTATCTTCTTTGTGAAAAGGAGGAGTGGTTACACTCTGCTGAAAGACTTTCATAAAACTTCTTCCTTCTCATACTTATTCCTTCCAACATAAGATTCAACAAAACGTTTGGAAGCAAAAAGTGTTACATTATTTAGTAGTGTGCTGGAAATAGTTGCAGTCATTCCAGCTGTCCAGTAAATCAAAAAGTGCTGTGAGCCATACAAAATCAACCAACACCAAGACCTACAGATTTGTAGATAATGGGCATCTGTACTTGCCTGTTCCCCTGACCAGCTAATTGCGGAGGAACAGAGGTATGGAACATCTTGCCTATTCCTGGAGTTTCTGCAGTGATTCATAGCTCAAATGACATAGGACGTTTCACAGGCGTCTGTATCGACTTGAGATCCTGTAGCGTGGAGTAAGAAATGTGAACACATAATCGGATGCAGAAGCGGGTACAAGAGCTTAGTATAGGATACTTGTGTTCAGCGTAGGTACTGGTTAGAAGACCTAACTGTTTCAGGCACTGCCTGGTCACTCTGTCCTTTTTCCACTCTTCTTCCTGTCCCCTTCTCATCTTGTTCATCTTGCTCCTCCATACTGTCTAAGGGTATATCTCAAATGTTGGTGGATGTGCAGAATGTCTTAGTTCATGCTAACAAGACATATTTGGGAGTATGTTACACAGACATTGACTTGGCTACACTGAAGATGTTATGGGTGAAATCTTAAACTCTCAAACAATAGCTATTGTGGCTATTCCATTTAGTGCAGCCATGACTCCCAAAGATGCTTCATCCTGCAGATCAATACCATAGAATTGGGAACGGAAGTAATTCTATCTTATATTGGTAATGGAGAAGAACATCCTCTTATAAATAAGAAGACTGTTCCCAAAAGAATTCTGTTACTGTGAAAGACATACATTTGCTTTTATTACCTACCATCCTCCAATGCAGTAGCTGAAAATGATGAATGATGCTAACTGTCTTGTACCTCTTGTTATGGTCATATGCACTCTCATATACCAGGCAAGTCTGAGAAGCCCAAACAAAAGTAGGGTTTTTTCTTCAGAGAAGTAACATGTATGTGTGCACCTTCAATCTGCAGGAGGAATGACTTTAAATCTCTCCTGGGAGTGGTAAGACTTCAGACACTATGCCAATATTGTCATTATTTAAACTCAAATATGCCAGTGATGCCTGGAGTGTGAATTTGTCATCATCAACTCACTATCAAGGGAGAGACATCAGCATGTATTTTTTTGCTAATGTTCTGTATCATGGAAATTTCACAGTGTATCCCTTTAATTAGTAATTAGACAATTATTCTCCAATTCACCACACTTGAACATATTCACGAATTTAGAACTAATTGCAATATCTCTTTGCAAATGTTTTTTGGCAATAGAGGAATGATATTTTGCAGGTTGCTGAAGGTTATCTGTGTAGGCAAGACAGATATTTTTGTCACTCCCTGACTGAAAAATGACTAGAAATGGCAGTTCGCTTACCAGGCTAGCTCTCTAGTTTAACTTTCAAGCAATCTCATTACCTGGTTTTAATTCTACAGTATTGTTGTCCAGCAGGGAAAAATTCAGGCAAACATTAACCTGTGCTAAAGACGGTAGATTTATAACACTGAAATTATTTATCTATGGTCTACTCAGACATCACACTATGCAAAAATATCATAATAAGGTCAACTATTGTGAAAATTATTTTTTTCACTTAGCCCATCCACTTGGAATTGCAGGGCTCACTATCTAGGACAAAGCTGTGACAGTTCTGTTCTTTTCTATCTCTGCTTTCTCAAGCAAAAAAAAAAAATCACGCTGTCTTACTCATGGTCCAGTTGTGCATGATAGAATAAGAGAGTAACTATATTTGTTTAACTAAAAGAATATATGGTTGACAAGCTTAGGTGTAAAAACTTGTGTATTGATTAGATACACGTACTTGTGAATTACTGTCTATTTGATCATCTCCTCCTCCAGACTCTTTGAGATTATGTCTGCTGATTGCCAGTGTATCTTCCAAAAACATGTTTCTTACAGTATTCATACCAGTTAACAATTAGAACCCTGCTATGATCTTGTTGCCAACGAACTACATTGGTACATAATCTTTAATGTCTAAGTGACATGAACGCAAGGAATGGAGGACGGGCTGCAGCATAAGGCATGCTGTTTATCTAGACATGTATAAATTTGTTTGCAGGTTTGTCCTACAAACATGGAGATAAGTAGAAAGGCAGCAGCAAGAAAATATAGGTACAGGGAATGGTGGGAGACCTCACCTGCCTCTTTAATATCATGGTCCACCACGTGATAGAATTGAGATTGTAGCTACTAATCTCTCAAGTGCAGGAGTTAGATTTCTAGCCTAAAGAATTCTGAATCTTTGGTTTTACATGAAGGAAAATGGTTTTGGAAGAAAGTTTAAGGATGTCACTGTTTGGAACAAGCCACCTGTGAACTCATGTGTGTAGGGGTGGTAGCTCTAGACAGTTTATTGTGCAGAAGGTATGACATGAGGATGTCTTCTGCAACAGAATCATGCTGGAGACCCAGGGGGGAAAGTTCTTGTTGAGTTAAACTGTTGTATGTGGCATGGCAGGAGCTCTAGGCCTATTCAGGTACATCCATACCAAAATAGAGATATTCCATTCCTGAAACAGTGGAGCTTCTATCTCCCAGACTAAACATCTGATGCTATTCCATCAGACATGCTGGTATCAGTCCAATACTGTAAAGTTCTTTCATAGTTTGTGTTGTATTTGCCAACCATGTGCAGACATCCTGAATGTCTCAAATGGCACTAGATGCCTATATTTAGGCAACTGATCATGTCTGACGTTCCTACACTCCTGTGGGCATGGAGTTTGTCGTTAACTTGTCCCTTACCTTGGGGAGGGAGTAAGTTAAGCCTGTGAAGCTCAGCTTTTTTTTTAGTGTCCCTCTCATTTTCAGTAGCTCTGTCAATCAGAATCTTTTCCACCAGGCTTTTCCAGTTCACTATCACTAATACCTGTTTTAAGCCTGTTTTTCCTTACAGTCTTTTCCTTACCTTACTGCACTTCCTTACTGCACTTCCTTATTTTTTCCCATTTCTTTAGTCTCTATTTCCTCAGCACAGCCTTTCTCCTTGATCTTAATAGCAAGTGACACTAAGAATAGCTGATCCTTGTAGTGGAATAATCAGAGAGTATTTCTAAAAGAAATACTTGCTTCATCCTTCGAGTCTGAATCTTTGCACTTTGCAAGTCTTCTCATTCTGTCTTTCTCTAATTACTTGTTTAATGGATTTTCAAATCTCTTAAGTCCTACAACTTCAGTAATCTCTCTGTATGTTTCATCTGACATCTAGCCACTAATACTAACAGGAATTATTTTCAGCTCTCTAAACCAGTATTTTTTTCCCTGTTGGCTTGCTAAATCCAAGAATATTGCTCACTTTGTCCCATCCCACTACCCTTCCCTTCTATTTTTGTCACGCTACAAGCTCATACATTATCACATCTGTCTCAAGGAGGTGAGGGTGTAGGAACTGAAAAATGGCTGAACTGCTTGTCTTGGAGTTCTGATCAGCAGCATAAAGTCCAGCTGGAGGACAGTCACTAGTGGTGAGCCTCAGGGGTTGATACAATACAATTTAACATTTTCAGTAATGACTTGGACAATGGGACAGACTGCACCCTCAGCAATTTTTCAGATGATACAAAATAGAGAGTTTACACATGTTGGTTGTGCCACCATTCAGAGGAACATTGACAGGCTGAATAAATGGGCAGAGGGAAACCTCTTAAAGCTCAATAAAGTAAAATGCAACATCCAGTACCTGGGGAAAAAATAACCTAATGTACCAGTGCATGCTGGGGAACAACCAGCTGGAAAGCAGCTTTGCAAAAACAAGGATGTAGGAGTCCTCATGGAAAAGTTGCAGATAAGCTAGCAATGTGCACTTGCAGCAAAAAAGACAAACAGCATCCGCGACTGTGCGAAGAAAAGTGTTGCCAGAAGATCAAGGAAGTTATTACCCTCTACTTTGCACTGGTGAGATCACATCTGGGATACATGTTCAGTTCTAGGCTCCTCAGCGTGAGAACTGTGTGGACATGCTGTAGCAACTCCAGCAAAGGGCCACAAAGATGTTTAAGGGATTGGAACATCTTTCATATGAGGAGAGGCTGAGGGATCTGCGTTTGTTTAGCCTTAAATAGAGAAGGTTCAGGGAGGATCTTATTCATGGGTTTGAATGTCTGAATAAAGAAAACAGTCAGACATTCTCAGCAGTGTAACAGGCATAAATTCAATTACAGAAAATTCTGTTTAAACATAAACCTCCTCTTTTACAGTAAGGGTAGTCAAACACAGGAACAGGCTGCCCAGCTGTGTTGTGTAGTCATTGAATATCTTTGGAGATATTTAAAACCTGACCAAACACTGAGCAAGCTACTCTAGCTGACAATGATTCAAGAGCAGGGATTGGCCTAGACAATCTCCAGATGTTCCCTCCAACCTCAAGCTAGTCTATGTGATTCCATAAGTGGAATGTTAAAGCCAAAGAGTCTTAAATATTCTTTTAATTTCTGAGGTGTTAGCATAAATAAATGCTAATTTCTAAATTGACTCTCGCACACCCAGGAAAGCGGAGGATACATCTTTCTGTACCCAGTCAGTTGAGTCTGTCTCTGTACTTTCAGTTTTCTTTCTGGAGATGACTTACACTATCTGCAGTGGACAGAAGCAAGATACTTTAAAGGCAATAGAAACAGTCCCATTAACATCAATAGGTTTATGATCAAGGTCCTGCTCAGTTAGCACTCTTAATAAGTTGAAAAGCAAATCCGAGTCCTAGACTCATAGCAATAGTTATATTAGTTACTGAAACTATCAGGGGCATACATTCCATTTACTGACTTTAAAGTCAATTAGGAGAGATTTTATATTAAAATTAATTTTTCCGAAAGAAAGACTTTCTGCCTTCATTAATCCTAGGAAATCCTAGAAAGAATGCCATAGACCACTGCAAAGTAAAATCTTCACTTGCCCTTGAAGCTGCAGGAGTGCCAGCTATCCTCAATTTTTTGCACCTATACCTATCCCAGTCCAGGCTACCTAAAGCAATAGGTCCACTCCAGTCACAATGCTGATTTCCTGCTTGCATTCCCTTGAAGCTCAATAGAGGGGACAACTAAGACACTTCAGGAGGAACCATTACAGCTTAAGCTTGTGTAAATTAATTACCTTAAAAGACACAGCCTATTGTATGAATCCCAGTTAACAACCACCAAAGCTGAATTAATTCTAACCAGAAAGATGAAAGATCCTGTGGGCCACCATTAATTCCCTAAGCAGCTCACTCTTCATTCACCCCTCTGTTTCTCCTCAGCATTTTTTCTTCTTTAGTGTTGTCAAAATGCCTGAGGAAAGGAAAAACAGTTGAAAATATCTTCCTGCAGAGAACAGAGCTGGGAAGAATTCATCTCACTAGTTCCTGAAGTCAGTGTGGAAAAGAAACAGGGTGAGTTTCAAGGGAAGATTCTGTGGGAATAGGTAGGAAAATCCTAGTTTAATCATTTTGATCCTTGCCTATTCTCCACTTTTTTCACTGTCTTTTCAAAAAGTCTATTTGACTGGCAGTTTGTTGTTGAACTACTGCTTGATTTCCAAGGTGTGTGTGTGTGTGCGCGCCTTGAAGGGGCCAGGTGGTTAACAGATGAATGAGCAGGCTATTCTGGCATCATTTAGAAAAACTTTCAGCATGACTCTTGTTATTGATCCAGCTGTTCTCATCCACTTGAAGACACTAATATAAACAGTTCCTGCAACCCCTCCTCACTCCTTAACCTTGCTTTGACTCCAGCCATAACCCTGCTCTTTCCTTCTTACAGTACATAATTTCTGTCTCCCTGTAAATTTCCCTCATGTGAGATAGCTTTCACTTATTTCACTGATTTCTCTGTCCCAGAATGGGAAGGAAATTTACAATTGTGTCAGTCACTCCAGGGGCTGCAGTCCAAGAAGTGGGGAATCTGCTTTACCAAAAAAAAAAACCTATTCTGCAGGACATTCTCTGCAGATGGGCAAAGCACAAGAAATGTTGTTGTTTTATGGCATGAAAACAGTCTCTCAACATAAAGTACTTTCAGTTGTAGAGGCAAAGTGAGCAAGACATTCACTGAAGATGAGTATTTGGCATGGGCTTCCAGAATCTGGAATGCTACCAGCAAGTTCTGCACAGTTGGCAGCTTATGATGATATAATTGCTAAAAACTGCAAAGATTCTGATAATGGCTTCAACAGCTGTGCCACAGATCAAATAATTTACACAATCTTATTCAAGTCACATTTATCCTAGCCCCCCCAATTCCAAGCTCCAAAGTCTGTCTGAAATCAGTTCAAGCTCCATGGTCAACCGGTGCACAGGGAGGGTTATTCACTAGACCTAATCTATTAAGAGACTAAAGCTCCTCAGGACCTACTGAACTTACTGAAAGAAAAATCCTTCCCCTTTGGGATGCTTCTGATGATCTGCACCACACACAAGGAGAGTATTCCAGTCACAAAGTCTGGTTGATAAAGTCTTACAGTCCCGGGAGACTGGTAGTACTGCTATCAATTTCACTTGACAGAAGATTGACCCAGTTATTGAAATTTCTGAATATCCTCTAAAGGACAAGTATATTTCCTTATGTAAGACCTCAGTTTTAATTCAGCACAATTCAGTATTTGGGATAGGAGTAATTTATGCCAAAGCTGTACCAAGTCTAGCATCCATGTTAGTTGCAAGGAACTGATACTATTTAGGGCTAGGCTATACTCCATGTAGATAAGTTGTAAGGAACACTCATGAAAGTCAGATGAAGATATGGAAAGACTGTATGCTTTGACACAAGCAATTTGTGAAAGGGAGAAAACTTTCGTTTGCGCTTCTGCAAGAGCAGGCCACAGTTAACAGTGAAATCAAGCTCAAGGTTATTTACTCCATCTAGCGCTCTCTAGTGCTGTATTAAGAGCTAGTGCTCAGGGGACTTCAAAATATCATTCTTGTACAGCTCTAATCGATTTCAAGGTTCTATAATTGTGTTTATAAGGTACTGTAACCCAACATGTCAGGCAGAACTTTTGTTATCTGAGGTTGTTGTTTAACCTGGCAGCTGGCAACTAAGACAGCCACTCACTCACTCCTCCCCTTCCCCTCCGCAGAATGGGTTGGAAAAATGAGCAATAGGTAGAACTCACGGTTTGAGACAGACAGTTTAATAAGACAACAAGGTAAATACTAGTAATAATGATAATAATGAATATGCAAAACAAACTCTATACAATGTCATTTTTTTACCACCTGATGACTGATTCACAGCCAGTGCCCAAGCAGCAATCGCAGAACTCAGAAAACTGAATTTTGCAAAACTCCCAAAAAAGATCGAACTCCTGGGAAAGTTTGAACTCCCAGCCAAGAGAGGATTCAAACTCACAGAAACAAAAGAATAAAAGATTCCTGCCCCTTGGCCAACCCCCACTTATAAACTGAGCGTGACGTCCATGGTATTGCATATTTGCGTTGGCCAGCCTGGGCTGGCTGCCTGGCTGTGCTCCCTCCCCGCTCCTCCACACTGGCTCATTAGCTGAACATGGGAAACTGGAGAAAAAAAAAAAAAGTCCTTGATGTCATACCAACAACTGAAAACTTCAGTGTTATCAACATTCTTCTTGTACTGAATCCAAAACATAGAGTTAATTTTCCCCTCAGTAGCTGCTATCCCAGCCGAAACCAGGACAGAGGTACATAAGAATTCCACTGAAGTCAGAAGTAGGAAGGTGAGACTTTAATGACTTTGAGCAAACCCTAATGTTTTTGGAATGTAAGTACTCTCTGGATCATATTCTGTGATTCCAGAGTTCTTCCTTCCTGTTTGGGCTGCTCTCACTGTTTGGGCATTCACTTGCTGCTAGTCTAGCCTTTTGAAAATTAAGTGTGATGTTTATTAAATATTTTATTATGCAGCATCCTGCAGCTTCAGGGCATGCTGAAGGGCACTTCTATGAAGTTTTATTGCAGATGTCAATAAATGTGGTAATATTTTGAGTGTGATTCTTCAGAGTGTTCACCCTACATTCTGTTTCCCTACTTAGTTTCCCTTTCCTGGATGCTGGAATAGATCTTTTTGTAACTGTCATCAAAACAAAATTTGAATCAGTTATGATTGATTCTGAATGATCTGAGTAGGATGGTGTTTTAGTGGCACAGAAACTCACAAGAGCTTTCTGCACAGCTGGATGTGAGGGGCCCACTATTATCTTTGCCTGTCCATACTCTTGGTAGGACATGAAACAAGATCTGTTCCTAAAGCCATTTATACATGTTGACATAGGACTGAGCCCGACCAAAGCAGTTCTTAATCTCTGGACTGGAAAAGCCTTCTGGTCCAGAGGCAGTTCATAGCGAGAGGGGACCTAACTTGCAACCATTTGATCAAGAAAACATTGTCTTGCTACTAAATCTTTATTTTAGAGCAACCTATTTTGCATAACTGTGTTTCCATTTTTCCCAATAAAAGAGAGCTTCATGGCAAAGTGTGCCAAGGATTTTTTTGGTGAAAGATACTAATTAGGACCATAGCTTGTTATTGGTAGTCACAGGGAGAACATGTTTGTTAGGTAGCTTGCAATATCACTCATTCATATCATTGGCTTTTACATTCGTAAACCTGAGAATAGAAATTGTCCAAGTAAACAGTCCTTTACTTTTTCCCCAGTGGTCAGTTCATGCTGTGTCCACTGTTTATATGCTCCTACTGAATACTTACAAATACTCTTTAAGAACAGCTTTTCCTTCCCTTCTCTCTTCTCATAGCTTTCTACTAGCTTTTTACTGCACTTCATTTCTCTCCCCTTCTCAGAACAAGGTTTCTGACCTTCCACTTGCTGACTCCATGACTTACTGACTTTACACAAGGTGGACTCATTCAGAGTATTCACACAAACCAGTCTTATGAAATTATTCAAGTGTACTGAATTATGCTGCTGAGCCATTAAATTTTGCTGTGAACTAGCCCAAGAAAGGAACGAAGAGGCCGATGAAATCTTTGCTTTCTTTTGCTCGGTTAACATCCTGATGCCATTAAATGCTACAGTTGTCACATGTGTGCTTTGGATACCTTCTGAATTTTTTGTCTGATTGAAAGATAACAGAAACAGGCTTAAAGATCTTGGGTACTGTCTAACTTACTGAAGTTAATACTGAATAAGATTTACATTTACCCTGTCATTGATGTTGCTTAAGAATAATGCCATTGATGTCAATCACAAGAAGAGAATTTGGCTTCCCCTGGGCTACTCAGACATGGAAGAGATGTTGACGTGGACCAAATAATAGCAAAAATCAAGGTGCCATGGGTGTTGGCTCAGTTCTTCAGAGCTCAGGGATGCACTGAATGACTGGTATCTTTTTTCAGGCCTGAAAGGAGAAGGTTTAATAGACTGCCACAGTTATGGGAAATTCTGTTTTGCAAACTGCATACCAATAAAATACTAAAAAAAAAAAAAATTCTTCTCACTTTAATTTGGAAAACTAGAATGTGATGGAACAACTTGTGATGTCTCTCAAACAGATGGCTCTGGCAGGAGGATCTGGCAGTCAGGCAGATAGCATTCTTGAGTGTCTTCCTCTGATTGAATATATTGTTCTTAGTTCAGGTGGGCAGTCAAGTTGATGTCAATGCTAGTGCAGAACATGGGTTTTGAGAGGGAATGCAGAATTTCTTCCCACATGTCGTTATTTTTAAAGCATGAAAAGATTGCAAAGACAGCATCCATCTTTGTAAAAAGAGATCGTGGTTTTCTGAGCCAATGTACGTATATTTTTACATAATGTTCACAGCTAAGTCACTGCACAGCTGCAGTTCCTCTGCAGAACTGCAGGAGGCGTTGTCTCAGGAAACAAGAAGTTGTGCAGGCAAGGCATAAGACTTTCAGCCAACAGTGACCCGCAACAATAGACTTTAATTATGAAGAATATTTAAAAGCAAAAAACGAAAACAAAACCACAAAAAGACCAAACCAAAACATAAAGAGCTACTGGATTTCTAAGTTGTTTGTTTGATTAACAGTGGCTTAGAGAGGGAAAAAAAGCTCACCTTCACAGGCACATCTGAAAGGTTTAAGAAACAGAACTAAGAAAGAGTTGAAAGAGACAAAGCCCATGTGTTTCTGAATGAAAGATGACTTCCATCCAGGATAAGAGACATCTAGCAACTTCCCCTTTGAAAACGTCGTTCTTTTGCTGTTTAATCTGAGGCTTCTTGCATCTCCCTTTGAAGCATCCGGTACTTGCCTCAAGGCCAGTCTACCACTTCCGTGTTGCCCTTAGCGTGTGATGGACTCAGTTTCTGTTTGGCTGTATGTTTGGAAAGAAGGGGAAGAAACATGCATTTTCTTTCTGTATCTTTCCAATTACAGCAGAAATAAACTGTCTCTACTGACACCCTAGGTGTTAAATTAAATGCCAAGCATATTTTGCTGCAAAATTGCTTTTATTCTTGCCACATTTATCTGGATATGCCATGTTCAGCTTCCAGTGAAGGAAGATGAAAACCACAGTGTTGCACTTCAGATCCATTAACGCAGGGGATGTTTATAAAATGCCTATTCTTTCATCCCCTTCAAAGTTCCAGACATCACTGCTAAGAATATTTTATGATTTCCAGAACCACAAGCCCACATGCTCTCTAACAGTGGCATTTTGCAATTGTCCAGCCACATAGAATTAAATGCCTTCACCAAAAACAGGAGGATCATTTTGTGCCTTAGGTTTTCTTGTGAAGTCAAACAAAAAATCTTCACTAAAATTCATTTTCAGCACATCGCTAATGAAATATTCTACTAGTAGTGCCACTATTTGTATTTTTAATAGCTAGTTTCTGAAGCCAAGACATCTACCATATTTTTGTTATGCAAGGTTGTGTGTTGAGTCTGTGCTTCCACGTCTCTGGCACAGTACATTTTCCCATGTGTATTGATGTAGCTTTTTATCCCATGATGCTACTTCCTTTGTTCAGGATGGTATATTTAAAAATGAAAAGCTGAGAATATCTGTTCACTCTGTCTAAACCCTGCAGCGTGTAAGCTAGACTGAGACAGCCACTTTCCACGCTTTTCTGGTGTTATAACTCAGAAGTACCAGGAAATAATATTACTGCAAGAAGAATCTGTATCCCCATGCTCTACTTTCTTCCTGTTTGATAGTATGTTCCAGCCTTGACAGGGTAGGAGTGGGTTCCAGCAAGCAAAAAGATGTTTGCCACAAGCCCTTTGGAGGGAGGAGGAATTCTGAGAAGGTCCCGTGCTCAATTTTTTTGCCTTGAGTGTTACTTCATTGCTCTGCGTAGTTCAGCAGAGACCAGAAGTCACCTCTTACTTCCAAGACCTAGGAGTTGCCTATTACTTTTCACGCTTGGACAGTTCTTAATCAGGGCAGCGTGAGGTGCAAAGAGACAGGGGATCAGAGAAGTAGCATTTTAATTTAAACACTGGAGCTGGGTGTAAGGTGATGGAAAAGCAAACCCCATCTCTGTGTGATTTCCTTGGGTATTTATTCGCTTTTCTGTTGTTTTTTTATATATGAAAATCCTGGAATGTATATCCCAGGTCTAATCTGCTATACTTCTTGAAAAAGTTCCCGCCCAGGATCCACACAGGTGGCTGCAGTGTCTTTCCCCCTAAAGCCAAGTTCTGTGCACTGATCCCAGCGCTGCAGTAGCAGTTGTGGTCTGTGGGGTCCTGTCATTGGCTGGTGTCCCTGTGCAGTCCCCTTTGCGACAGCAGTTGAGGGTTACAGGTCTGTGTGTGGAGGCGGATGTGGAACCTCAGCAGGCTGAAAGGGACAGCAAGGCTGCCCCAGCAATGGTGGTAGCAGAACGGAAGCTGCTGCGGTCATTTTGCTATACAAAACCTGATTTTAAATAAAAATAGAAAAGTTTTTGCCAATGAATTGGAGCAGGGTGGGTGGGAGGCAGAGGAGTGGCAGAGGACTACTGCAGCATGAGGAGGAGAGTAAAGAAGCAGAAATGTCCAGGCAGTGAAACAGGTCTGCCCAGAGCCTGTGTTGTTACTCTCCTTTCTTGTTTTCCTGATGGGGATGCATCTGGGCCCAGCTTTGCTTTAGCAGCCCTGGAGGGGGGTCTCTATGTTCTCTGGGGCACTGACCAAGTGCTCCGAGTTTCATGAGGTGACATGGCCCTTCCGATTGCTGTCGTGCCCCAAGTGGTGATACCCACCCACAAAAATGATCAGAGGGCTGGAACACCTCTCCTATGAGGACAGGCTGAGACAGTTGGGGCTGTTCAGCCTGGAGAAGAGAAGGTTCTGGGAAGACCTTATAGCAGCCTCCCAGTACTTGAAAGGGGGCTTATAAGAAAGATGGGGACACGCTTTTTAGTGGGGCCTATTGCAGCAGGACGAGGAGTAATGGTTTTAAAGTAAAAAAGGGTAGATTCAGACTAGATTTAAGGAAGAAATTCTTCACCATGAGGGTGGTGAGACACTGGAACGGGTTGCCCAGAGAGCTGGTAGATGACCCATCCCTGGAAACATTCAAGATCAGATTGGGTGGGGCTCTGAGCATCTGGTCTGGATGAAGATGACCCTGCTCATTGCAGGTGGACTAGACAATCTTTAAAGGTCTCTTCCAACCCAAACTGTTCTACAGTTCTATAATTTTCAGCATTGGGGCAATAGCCTGGTGACATGGGAGGCAAGGTCATGACCAATATCCAGGCTTGTCAAGTGCTCAGAATGAACTGATGAGAAATAATATTTTTAAAAGGCGACTTTTTCTTTAACTTAAAAACATTTTGGATTTTTCTGAGTTCTGGGATACATTGATAATTTGATTTTTCAGGATAATAGTTCCCCTTTCTCTGGAGAAAATATATACCTGAGCTTGATATTCCCTCTTGCCACACCTCTACCTAGCTTTTCTCCAAATCAAGTGTGTGGATGGCCCTTTGAACAGAATAATTCTGGTATTCTCCAGCACATAGCTTTAGAATCTCTGATCTGTTTGCCGTGGTGTCAGGTCCCCCATGTTTTTGGCCAGCTTGTGTACCTGAATACAGTGATGGTAACTCCTTGTTTGAGTCTAAAGGAGGTGGTTCTTGCTCTGTCCTTACTGGCGCTGATAAATTTATCAGGCTTTTCTTAAGAATCTTCAGTTTGCAGCAGTGGGTTACAAAAACAATCAAAAGCAAGGTACAAGGTGGGACAGCATGAATGTTCTATGGATACAGGAAAGTTAGAGTGGGAATGTCTAGCACTGTTGGGAATCTGCAGGCCTTGTCTATCTCTGAGCATCTCCTGTTTTCTCTTATGGTTCCTTCCCCAGCTTATTCTCAATGAAGTCAGGGTGATTAAAGGTAAAATAAATGAGTGTAAAAAAGACTGTAGACTGCATGACTCATTCTAAGCAAAGCTTGTTTTATTAAGGGCAGTAAATGTATTTTTAAAGCTGTTTTTGAGGCTGTGTGTGTTAAAATTAGAGCTCTGTGTCTGGTCTGTCAGCAAAACAATTAGTGATTTGTCAAAGCTGTTTAAAACACTGGATGATCACAGTAAGTGACTGCTTCCACATTGGTCTTAAGGTGAAGTTTCCCCTAAAGCAGAAGGAGCTACATGAAGCTCTGTGCATCACATAGGCATTTTGGTTGTATTATCTGTAAGCATATGAACAGTCTTTTTACCTACATTTGTAATTCCAGCATGGTTTAAACTCATTTTCGAGTCCAGATTTGTCTAACATGCATATTGCACACGTGAGCATACTTCAGACTTACACTCAGGTCTGTTAACGTCTGGAGGAGGAGTGAGTCTGAGCATACTTGGGATCTTGTGGGCAGTCATGTGGCCTGCATCCTTGAGGTATAATGGATCCTAAGCTCATTTCTTAAGAAGAGTATAGATGTGAGTGACACCCAGCTGTGTAGACAGGATGTATATTGGTTTCTGCTTAGCCACCCTTCATCTCGAAGGGTAGATGTAGTAATAAAAGGCTTTTGCTGATTTGGAAATTTTTCACAACTCATTCTGCTGGTTTTGGCTATCCCTTGGCAATGGATGAGTTTCACCTAGTTCAAGCTCTGGGGAGATTTTTCTCTTTTTTTTTTTTTTTTTTTTTT
>Ga0065711_1041392_pt1 | contig 16183 bp, 5 predicted proteins | sample Hoacrofraction12_FD_59098 | JGI IMG/M metagenome (GOLD analysis project Ga0065711, IMG submission 59098) | Hoatzin crop microbial communities from Cojedes, Venezuela - Epithelial fraction 12 v2 (version 2) | ecosystem: Host-associated > Birds > Digestive system > Esophagus > Crop | place...
AAATCTTTTTCCAGAATTTACTGACACAGTGTGGTGGGTTGACCCTGGTTGGACACCAAGTGCCCACCATAGTCACTCTATCACTCCACTTCCTCAGCTGGACAGGGGAGAGAAACTATAACAAAAGGCTGGTGGGTCGAGATAAGGACAGGGAGAGATCACTTACCAATTACCGTCATGGGCAAAACAGACTTGACTTGAGGAAATTAGTCTCATTTCTTACCAATCAAATCAGAATGGGGTAATGAGATATAAAACCTACATCTTATAAAAACCTTCCTTCCACCCCTCCTTTCTTCCCAGGCTCAACATCACTCCCGATATCTCTACTTCCTCCCCTACAGTGGTGCAGGGCAAAGTGGAATGGGGGTTACAGTCAGTTCATCACACGTTGTCTCTGCTACTGCTTCCTCCTCAGGGGGACGACTCTTCATACTCTTCCCCTGCTCCAGTGTGGGGTCCCTCCCATGGGAGACAGTCCTTCACGAATTTCTCCAGTGTGGGTCCTTCACACAGGCTGCCGTTTTTCACGAACTGCTCCAGCGTGGGTGCCCCAGGGGGTCACAAGTCCTGCCAGCAAACCTGCTCCAGCGTAGCCTTCCCATGGGGTCACAGCCTTCAGGTATCCACCGGCTCCAGCCTAGGGTCCTCCAGGGGCAGCAGGTGGATATCTGCTCCACCATGGACCTCCATGGGCTGCAGGGGGATAGCCTGCCTCACCATGGTCTTCTCCATGGGCTGCAGGGGAATCTCTGCTTCGGCAACTGGAACACTGCCTCCCCCTCCTTCTTCACTGACCTTGGTGTCTGCAGAGTTGTTTCTCTTGCATGTTCTCCCTCCTCTCTCCAGCTCTAATTGCTGTTGTGCATCAACTTTTCCCCTTCTTAAATATATCCTACTAGTGTTGCTGATGGGCTGAGCCTTGGCCAGCAGCAGGTCCATCTTGGAGCCAGCTGGCATTGGCTCTATCGGACATGCGAGAAGCTTCTGGCAGCTTCTTAGAGAAGCCAACCCTGTAGCCCCCTTGCTACCAAAATCCTGCTACACAAACCCAGTACATACAGTGATCGTGAAGTATACATTATAAGTTATCTTCAAATAAACTACCACAGGACAGAACCTGTGGCTGTTGAGTCTTATTTGACCAACTTCTTATCTCCAAGTACACGCCTCCCAGGACTGCTCCTCCTTGTCCCCAAAGCCAGGACATTTGTGGCAAAAATCATCCTAGTAACAGGAGCTTCCATCCAAACCTGAATCTGGAAATCTGTCTCCCTATTCCTTTCCCTTCTCCCCATCGCTTTCCCTGCATTTCAGAGAGCACAAGCTGCAGGTTTCCTGACCTTCAGTGAACTGCCAGACTATACAAGTGAACTGGGTGATACTGGAAGGACAGCACACTTTTGACTTGATTAAAACAGACTACCAAAACAAATATGAAGTGCTCCTGTAATAAATAGCTGGATAAGTCTGAAAAACTTTCTGTGAGCTTAAGTGATCACACCACGCGGTTGCATATTCCCATCCTGTAGTACCACTTTCTTAATAACTTTAAAATTTGTACTGAAATCTAACCAATGGGATAGAGGTTTCAAGGATTATAACCCGTTACAAATGAATAAATGGAAAACACATTTACTGCTGTCCCTAATGAAGAAAAATGCTAATAATCTCACTCAGGTCTATAAGACTCCACAAAGATTTTTCAGTGTTACTGTTCTTCACAGTATGCCTGTACCTTCCTCAGGTCTTCTCACAGAGTTATTTTTGTTTACCACTCAAGGAGGAAGAAATAAAAAAGCCAGTTTAACGCTTAAGACCTTACTTATATGGTATTGCAGCTGTAGATTTAAAATATCTAATTGGGTATTTTCTAAAAGAATGTATTAAATCAGCACTTCAGGAGCCAAAGAGCTTTCCTATCTACTATAACTTCCTGACAGTGGCCTTGAAAGAATGGCTATCAATGGACTCAAGGAACTAATGGACCTGCCAGTTCTCTGAACACCTCTAAGAATCGTGATCTAGGCAAGTGATCAAAGGTAATGAAAGGAGTGAAAAACAAAGGCACCAGAAAGAGGAGACTGAAATATCTTCTGAGGTATTTCAGTATTCGTTTTCCTTTCTCTTTTTCTACTGTGTTGTTTATCTGCTTTTGTCTCTTGACTATTCATTGTAATTCAAACCATTTACCACAACTGACAGAGGCTGTTACAATTAAATTGTGAAAAGATCAAGTATTTTTGTTTTTCAAGCTCTTGCATTCAATAAACAAACCACATTTTTAAGTTGAATTGTATTGTGATTAAAGTATTTGTTGTGGTTTAACCCAATGGGCAGCTAAGCCCCACACAGCCGCTCACTCATTCCCCTCCAATGGGATGGGTGAGAGAATCAGAGAAAAGTGAGAAAACTCACTGAGATAAAGAAAACTGTGTTGAGATAAAGACAGTATAATAGCTAAAGCAATGCAATGTGCACAAGCAAAAAAAATAAGGAATTAATTCACTACTTCCCATTGATAGGCAGGTGTTCAGCCATCTTCATGTAAGCACGGATTCATGTAAAATTAATGATTACTTGGGAAGACAAACACCGTAACTCTGAATGTCCCCTGTTCCCTCCTTCCCCAGATTGTATTGCTGAGCACAACATCAGCTGGCATGGAATATCCCTTTGGTCAGTGACGTCAGCTGTCCCTGCTGTGTCCCCTCCCAGCTTCCTGTGCACCCCCAGCCTACTCTCTGGCACGAGAAATGGAAAAGGTCTTGACACTGTGTAAGCATCATTTTGGCAACAGCTAAAACATTGATGTCTTATCAGCAGTATTTCGGTCACAAATTTAAAACATAGCATCATACAAGATGCTGTGAAGAAACCCTTGAATCCTTTGTTAATACATAGCAAAGTATAGGCTTTCTGGCATTTGGGCTCTAATGTCAGGCATCATTTTGTCTACAGAGACAGAAGAATGTACTTGTGTTCTCATTCTCTGGTCACAGTAGTTGGATGGAAGATCAAGACAATGCTTGTCTTACAATTAATAAAACTATAACAAGGAAACTTTTTTTCAGAAAATCTGCAGCTTATACATTTTATTAATAGAAGACACTTTTACTCTAGCAATGCTACTTTCATCACTGCCACATCTTTGTTACTTGTCCTAGCGAATGATTTAGTGATCAACTTGCACCGTCTTCTCTGAAAGCCATTCCTTACTATATAGTATTCAGGCAAAAAAGCAGCATTTTCTGCACTTCAGGAAGTTGCTGATAAAGTAAAGGAATTCAGACCATAAACAGATGACTTCTGTCTCAGGAAAACAAATCAACAAAGCAAGAACAATCCTGACAAGACACAGAAATGCAGTCTTTGTTATTTCCCTTTTGTTTCCAATAAAGAACCTGTCATTACAAATCTTTATTTTTCTCTGACTTTCATTCTGATCTCCACTGTAATTATCTGATCACTAGCAATGAAGTGCAGCTAAGTCATGTTTCCAGCTGGATCTAGAATATGGTCTCCCAACATTAAATCTTCTGCTGTTTAACATTGCATTAAATACCACTATACAAAGAGATCACTATTATTTCCACTCTGATACTCTGTATATTTTAGAACTTCAAAAAAAAAACAAACACCTTCTCATCTGTATCAGAGAGTGATCTAATCTGAGCTAGAGCTAGATTCAATCAAAACCTTATTTCATTTAGATATCCCAGCATAGACCTTGGCTGCATAAAATAAAATTTCAGGGAAGGAAAAATTATCTCAAAAATGCAAACTTTGTATACCACTTTTCTTTAATTGGTTTTCCTTTTGAATTTCTCAGGCTTCTTTGTAATAATGGCTAATTGCACAGTTTTCTTCTTTGCATTATTCAAACTCTGTCCATGCTGTAATTCCAGCGTGCAGTCTGTGCTGCTGCACAGAACAGAGTACTGCATTCTTCTCATCCTTGAATGTCTCATCATTTCTACCTGACCTTTATGATTTAAGTACTCATATAAAAGCATTAATTCAGACAGAAGATGATACCATCAGGATATTATTCTTCTTGATAACTGGTCTGCACCTTGGAATTTCACTGATTGCAGGGTAGAAGAGAAACTGAGAGAGCGATAGTAAAGGAAAAGGAAAATGAAAAATGAATAGATGCATATAGAGCACATGTAACTGAAAGCAGTAAACGGACATAGTTTCATACCCTTCTAGAAAGGATCTGTGGCAAGACAGGACTAATAGGAATGGAGGTAGTATATGAAATAGACTTGGCACACCAACCAGAAATACCAAAGAGAAATTTCTCACACAGGAGGAGATGTTAGAAATAGCAAGGGAAAATATAATTAGAGTACCAGCAAAAAGAGGAGAAGGGAAAAAAGATGGACTGAGATAAAAAGAGAAAACTAGAAACAAAGGACTAAATAAGAAGGAATGAATGAATAGAGAAGATCAGACTGCAACATGCAAAGGCCAAAGACAAAGAGCTGACTGGGAGATAGAAGTGAAACTACAAAGAAAATAATGGGCAGACAAGAGGTAGTAAGAAGAATATGTGTGTGGCACAGTTAGATAAAAGTAAAAAAACACAGAGTAGGACAGGAAAGAAGAAAATACTTTTTACCAAAGTGAGCAGATGCTAAATATTCCATGTGCTGTCCAGCCACTCTCACTACCTAATGCAGCAATATTCAGATAACAGTATTTTAGGTCAAAGTAGGAGATAATTAGGGTTAAACATCCAATAACCATTGAAACAAAAGGTGATGAAGATGAATATACCTCTGAGGAATGTATCTCTTGGCAATGTCATTCTCTGTCAGGTGTTGATTCAACAGTAGTGAACAGAAGGGAAGGGGAAGCAAGCTATAGTAGTAGCTAGAAAGGTACTCTTATTTCTCTTCAGATATGTGATTCACAGTTCTTGAAACTCTAGGGGAATCGAAAATTTTCCTCTTCGTATAGGTTTGGGTTATAGCAATGCATTCCATGTATAGGGCACCTGCCAGCAAAAGTCCTTTCATCTTGAGGGAAATCTGAGAAAGTAGTAGTTACCCTACAGGCAGAGGGAAGAGAGCAGACCAGTGCCATACCAATTATACCATTTCTCAGAGGGATCCATCACAAGCATTTAAACTCCCTCAATTCTGCTTCATAAAGGCAGTCTGCATCAAAAGTTGAAAGCCACTGGTTGAATTCTGAGCTGCAGAGCTTCACTCTCAAGGATCTGGAGGAGTGGAATATGACAGATGCCTCCCATAGTGATGAAGAATCTTCTTTGAAATGTTAACAATCATTCTGCATGTCCCAAATTTCTCTATTTGTGCACAATTCATATGCAGCGAATGATGGGTAAAATATGCAGGGACAAAGACCTATAGCAGTGATTTTCATTTTTTTTTACAAAAAAAGAGAAAAGAATAAAGTCAATAAAAATGTTTTTATACTTTACTTTGAATTTAAATTTCTTTCTTTTTTCCCCCTCCCAAGGTAATAATAATGACTCTCTGTTGACAATTAGGTCTTTATAGCCTTTCACGTATCTCTGCTGTTCAACTTCTGGCAAAGTACCATTTCGAATTTTATGTGGGATACTAATCAGTCCTCTGGGAGAGGATTAATTCATTCTAAGGTAGGTAGCAAGGCCCCTATTCTGTCCTTACACATTTAGGAAAGAGATAAAGTGATCACTCCACAGCAGAGTAATTTATGCTACAGAGGAAGTCTGGAGGTCATCTCATCCAAATCCCTGCTCAAAACAGGGTCAACTTCAAAGTTCAATCACCTTGCTAAGGGCTTTGTCAAGTTGTCTTGGATATATCTAAAGATGGACACTCCACAGCCTTGGGCAACCTCTTCTACAGTTTAACAATTCTCTTCATGAATATTATTTTTTCCTTCCTTTGAGATGGATTTTGTCTCGCTACAGCTTGTGCCCACTGCCTCTTGTCCTTTTACTCTACACCTGTGAGCCAAGGCTGCCTCCGCTGCCTCAGTAACCTCAAGAACCTTCAAGAATTCAAGAGCAGTCAGATCTTCCCTTAGCCTTGTCTTTTTCAGACTAGAAAGAATCCATCCTCTCAGACTCTCTTTGTGCATCATATGCTCACATAAGCATCTTGGTAGCCCTCCATTGGAACCACTTCAATGTCAATCTTGTACAGGGAAGCCCAGAACTGGACACAGCACTCCAGATATGGTCTCATCAGTGCTGAACAAACCAACAATCATTCTGTATAGGCTCTGACTTCCTGTCTCACTGACCTACTAACTCCATGTTGGGGTTGGAATGATCTGGATATGCAATTTTTCCCCTCAAAGAGTTGCAAAAAATAATGCTCATGAAAGAGAACATTGGTATGGCAGATTTGCATTAGCAAAGGAGAACAAAATCAAGGCAGACCTTCCTGAACGTTTAGGGCCAGGGCCATAAGACAGGAAAAGGCGTCACCCTTGGCTAAGACAGGACTACATCTTTTACGATTGATGGACAGTTTTTCTAAATGTGAAATTTCAGGAAGGTTAATTTACTAGTGGTTTCCAAAGATCAACAAATTTCATATAAGGGAGAAAAAAAAAGAGTTTTCCACATAAAACAGATGTTTTAATAAAACTTATAGTTACCTCCACTATTACTCAAAATTCATGGTAGGATATATTATACAGTTTTACTAAAACTTAAGTCCTAGATTTGGGGTTCATATGAAAAAAGATGGAGGGGGTGCAAGACCTAAAAAAGGAGAGAACAAGGATGTCTTTGAGAGGAGCGCAAGAGATTAAGTGCAGCGGCATTACCGAGAGAAAACTAAGTGTCATGAGGGCCCGATGGTCATAACATTGGTGTGTGGGGTTCAATGAGGGCAGATGAACTGCTGGGAGGTACACTTAAGGAAGATATCTCAGAACATCTGTCAGTACTAAAGGCCCAGGAGAAGATTTTCAAACATACCTCTTTCCTACAACAGATTATTAAAATTTGTTTATGATTTTAGGAGTCTTCCAAATTTCTCTGTGAAAAATGTATTGCATTTCAAGGCAAGTTTGATTAGCTGAATGGACATATGTCACTCTGCCTATTTAAGTGAAAACAAGGAGAAAGGAGGATTTAGTTTCAGCTGCATGAAGTACAAGTATAACATGGCAGGAGTGGGAAGCTATGTTACTTATTCTTTTTATTTAGTGCTCATCTCAATGACATCACTGTCTGTTCCTGAGAAGACACAAAGCACCATGCTCCAAAAGAATATAACTCCCGAAGATACCATCTTATGCCAATGCAAGTTCTCCGAAGAGCCTTGCAACTACGTTCCCTTACTAAGCACTACCACTGACCATTAAGAAGGTGCCCGTGTTCAGAGCAGAACCTGTCCTCACCTGCTGTCAAATTGTGTTGCTGCCTTAAGCCTGTCAACATATCAATATGAATGTCCACAGACATCAGAGACATTCCTCTCCAGCAAATTTAGCTTGTGCTCACTGTGGCATCTACCCATCTTCTGCCTCAGCAAAAGAGAGGTGCCTTCATCAGTATACTTCACTAATTAAAAGTCTAGATTAAAGCCAAGTAATAAAATTATTCACCAGGAAAAGCCACAGGGAACGCAACATTTTTAATGTTCTGTTTGTATTGAGTGCCAAAGAGGAAGGGGCCTGGTAACAGAGAAAAGAGATCAATGAGCACCTGAGGCACCACTCTAAATTGGATGTAAATTGATAGAATAAGAATGAAGAGGATGCAGTCATGCAAACATTTAAACAGAGCAACCTGCCTTAATCTATAAGGAACTCCATTCTCAGGTCTCATAGTTCCTAACTCTAGATATCAGCTCGATGTCTTTTGTTAACCTTAAGCGACGCCAAAAAAAAAAAAAAAAAATCTGTCCCTTCTTTGCGGACAGAGGGCATTGACTAAAGCTGCCTGGAAGAAAAATAGTTTTATTACACCACACCCAGAGGAGGAGAGCCTATTTTCCATTATCTTTTTTAACCAAACACTGTTTAAAATTATTCTTGAGATGGTTTGTTTATTTCTCTTCTCCATCCAAAAAATCCATAGAGGTTTACTTATCAAAAAACAGTTTTCACTAAACCATTGATAACAATCACAATTAAATTTAACCTGCAATTTGCAGTAACTCAAATTATGCCCCAAAGCTCTGTGGTATGTTGACTACTGCTCCATCAAGTCTCATTCCTCATCAAACCTTGAAGTTCTACATTCCCCTTGGACTGCAATTTTCTTTCTATATTTTGATGCTACGAACACTCCCAACACTACAGAAGTAAATAATTTGTTCATTAATCAGTTTCCTCTGAATATCCACTTTATTTGTTTGTTTCTCTTGCAACTTGCCAAAGCAGGATTATTATTCTCTTTGTTAATATGCGTTTACCCTGCAAATACTCAAAATCAGTTTTGTTATTCCATTTTCTGGTCTCATTCTTACATGGTGGTACTTCTTGTTGAATATTTTGAATGCAATTTCCATAATGAAAATATAGAGACCTATTATGTGTAATTTATTAAACATATGCAATATGGCAGCATCCTGTTAACACCACCACACAGATGTGGAAGCAATTTAATTATCAAGATGTTATCCTCTCTGTAAAATATGGAGAGCTGCTAAGAAGCAAGACATATGCAACACTTGCAGTTAGCTCTTTCCTTTCTATTTCATATTCATAAACATCACATGCATTTAAAGATCATGAACACGCGACACAAACCAAACAAGTTTACTCAACCCTTTGCTGGTATGACTCTGTTCAATCATGGTATTAAATTTATGTAATTAAAATTTTAATGGTCTTCAGGTACATTATAGAAAAAATCATCTATTTTTATTCACTAGTTATAATCTCATCAAAAATTTATTTCCAAATAAAGTTATAACCACAATGGAAACATTCCCTTTCATTAAAAAGTACACATGAAGTTCAGGAACAATGCTCCTGTCAAAGTGACAACACATATTTGTATTGATGAACCTGGACTTTAAATATTAGATCCTAAAGGTGAGATCATAAAACACAATACTTCTGGCTTGTGAGTTACTTAAATATTATGAAAAGCAGGAGGGAAGGGATGCAAAGAGTATGCCTACAGATTGTTTTCATTCAGAGTTATTTTTAAACTCACATTCATGAGTATAAAATATATAATGAAAATATACCCAAAAAATGATGTCTTCTTATAGGACAGCAAGTATATTTTTAGGAAAAAGACAACAATCCTAGTTACATGATCAGATACAAAACCAGCTTCCTCCAGAAAGTCAGCTCATATATGACTCTTCATGAGTCCAGGAGCTAGTGATGCAATCTCCAGCTCATGAAAAGGCAGTGGTAAGGTACTAGGTACTGATTCACTATGACCTCCTGCACAACTCCCTTTGCAAAGACTATAGAACTCCTCGGCAATTTAAAGCTGGCTTCTTTGCTAAATGAGATTAATTGGAGCAATATGAACGCTGGATGAGGAACAGAAGTTCACTATTTATTGATTGCAGCTCAGGTTTGATTTGGTTGTACGGTAGCTACAATTAGAGGAAGATGTTGCCTTCTTTCCACAAATGTAAAGGCAAGTAGAAAAGAGTCTGAGCAAGGCTTTCCTGAGGAAGACACTTGTAATAGTTCAGCTGTACGGATTTGAGTACATTAGCTGAAGTAGAAGCAGACCTTCAGCTAGCATTTTAGCTCCATTAACTTTCAATAGCACTATAACAAATTACATGAGCTGATGATGTGCCTCATGATGTTTAATATCTGATGATCAGAGAAAAGTGTATTGAAGCAAGACCTAAGGCATACAGGCTCCTAACTCTCAATGTAGATCAGTGTGAGTTTAAGTTAAAATTTCTTTGTGGGTTTCATGCTTGACTTCTTTTAAGCATCATATTTGAAGACAGTGAAACATTGCTTAGCTGAGATTAGGAGTCATCCAGTTGTACTGTAACACAATGTACTAAATAGTTTTCTATTTGCTTTTCAAAAAAGAAATCCATATTTGTTTAAAACTGAAAGTATTTTGTGTGTTTTAGTTTATCACTATATAAAATATTTAATAAGTTTATATTGTACTTGAAATTTGCTTTTTTCCCACTTGATGATTATACATATAAAATTTCAACTATCAATTGCATAAACTTTCAGTATGTATCTATAACCATTACTGACAATGTTTTTTCCACTAGGTTATTTCAGATTTTAAAAACAAACAAAAAACAATAAAAACAGTTAAAAAAAACACATAGAAGTTATTTGAAGTCAAACATATTTTCTAATATGCCTGTATTCAAAATGTAGAAAACTTGTAGTAAAATTGTAATAAAGCTGTCTCAACCTCCTTAAACTCTTTTTTGATGAATCCAAGTACATGTTGGAAACTGTATCCTTGCAGGTTTCCTACTCATTAAAATGCATAGAAATAAAGACTTTTCTAAAATGGACTGAAACCTAGCGTAAAAGATTTGTTAACTGAACTGAGTTATCAAACCAGATGTTCAAGCTATATAGCACACTTCTCATACAGTTGTCATAGAAAAAAGTTTTCACAAAAGCTCTGTTTTCTAGGTCATGACTTGGAAACAGGTTTCTGAAAAAAATCATTTGCTTGAAAATGAACTACTTGAAACAGAATTGAGATGCCTCTCTGTATATACTTTATTGTCAGTAATTCAGTATGGTACACAGACTGTATAGATTGTCAGAAAACAGGTTTATCACAGATTATTCAAAGTGATTTTGCCATTTTCTAGCCCATACACCCTCTCCTCTGCACCAGCAAGTATAGCAGTCATTTACTTCTGCTCCACTCAGGAGCAACCACCAACACAAAGAGCTAGATCGTGCCAAGATACACACCGAGCTCCTCACATTTAAGAGCAAAGTCAGTAATAAGAATCATGAAAAAAAAACTATTCCTGTTTTAAATGAGAAAGCTGCTGTGCAGTCATCTCACTACTACTGACAAACAGCAAAATGAAGGCCAAGCAGCTTAGTGACCCACTTACATGAAATAAGATCATTTAAATCCGTATTTCTTCATTCTATTTGCATAACATTACTTACCATATGTCTTAGTAATAAGAAAGTAGATTAGAAAAAAAAGTTCAGGACCTGTGTCATTGTAGAGATTATTGCTAAAAATCTATGTGCTTAGATGTCAAAATCATCGATGTGTTTCCACCTTCCCATGCAAGTTTTAGTAATAGAGTTGTAATCCCTGTTTCAAGTTGCATAAAGTCTGGCGGGAGAGTCTGAAGCCAAGGTCAAAGCGTTAGGACCAATATACACAGAAGTACTGGAATGTGAACCAAGTTTGGAAAGAGTGAAGAAAAGGGTGGTGACTAAAAGGAGTCAAAAATTGGTTCCAGTTACACCTTCTAGATTCTTTCCTCAATAAATTAGACTTTATCAAAATCATATCAGCTGAAGAAACAAAAGTAAACCAAAACGAAACTTAAAAAATATTTATCATTAGCATTTGATCAAGAAATTGCACAGAAAAGTATTCATGATCCCGCAATTATAATACTATTTAATCCCTTGAAGAAAAAGAGGTAAACTGATTGAAATATAAAATACAAGAAAATCTGACACAATTCAGTCATTGTAAAGTGTGACTCTATATTCATGTGTCTGCAGAGACGTAGAGGGGCAAAAAATCTAGACCTGCAAACGCTATTTTTCTAATTACATCTGGAATAAACATGATTTGAGTAATCTGCCTATTACAAGATATGATTTTCAGTTTTGACAAGATTCCTAACTTTGTGACATTGCTGGATGCCATGTTAATACTTTAAGGCAGAAAGGCTTAAAGTCAGCATCTTTCTAGGAAGCATATAGTAGGCTTGAGGAAAATCAGGATTAGATGATATCAGCAAGCAGAGGGATTAGCTACAGTCCCACTATGAGAAAACATTCACGGCTGCTTGTATTTAAGAAAAGGGTAAGGGTCATTTGTCTGAATAATGTAACTACGGCAAAAATTAATTAGCAAGTCAAAACCATGTATTAACCATTTTTTTCACTCCCTTATGAATTTAAGTTACTGTGTTGATGAGACTAGAATAATAGTTTTCAAATATATTCTGTATGTATCAGCTGTATTCAGCTTTCATTTTAAGTGGATGCAAATTGTCCTTCACTTGAATTCTCACTTTTAAAATAAATCTGCAACAGAATTGCACACTAATCTGAGCTGTTCAGAGATTCATCTCTCCTATTATCAATACGAAGTGCTTTATAGTGTAATTCATACATTCATATCAGGGTCAGAAATGTCACTTATTAGGATATACTTTATAACAGGATGTGACAATTTAGTTAAGAAAAACTATGTTTTATTGCATAGTGTCAATAACGAAATGGAAAATTTATTAGTCTTTTTTTCTTTTCCAGTCTTATTTTGGCTCATCTGCTAAGAATCTCTGAATCTCTGAAAATATGATCTTTTTATTTAGATGACATACATTTCCACAACTATGCTTAGTAAAACTGAAGAGAATATTCTTGGCCTGTTTTTATGAAAGAAGAAAGGAAGTCTGATTTTTCAATTTATATCTGGAAAATGTCTTTGGGAAACTGACAGTTTTGACATGTATCAGAAGAAGTTGCATATTCCTTTATGCTAGAAAGTCCATTAGATACAAACCTGCAACTCAAAAAAAGTACATCAGTTTGTTTACAGCCTTCAACACCAGCTTTCTGTAGGACATGTGCAGCATCGTAAACTAAACCTTTTCTCAGCAAGATCACATTTTGAAAATGGAGACGTTCAAAGCTAATTGCACTTCACAAATGTATTTTTAAATATATTCCATGATTTGATAAAACATGTCACCCTCCTTCTGAACTTCTACAATGATACAGCTTATGAAGTGTTCAGTAACATGTTCTTGTGAAGAAATTACTGTGCTTACACAATTCTACAGTTACTAGTTGGAATATCAAGAATCCAGGATAGCTAACTTTTAAGACTGCATCTATTAAGTACTGATTAGAAAAGCACAGAAGATATAAGATTTACATTTAGCTTTGGGAGAATTTGGACCTGCATGTAGCCGCAGTGCATGTTTCTCACTGTTGAACTTTCCCTGTAGCCCTAGTGAAACGGCTTACGCAGGAAACCCCGTGGGGACTGTCTTCCCTGTGCCGCTTCCATTCCACCTTGCTGGGTGAGAAACAACTAGTGAAATTCTGCATCTTATTGCACACACTGTTAAAGTAAAAACAGTGGTATTATTTGTTTTATCTAGATGTCGAAATCAGGGTTGTACTGAAGTTCATCAACGTGTGCAATCAACCTCAGCTGATTCCATATTCCATACGATTCCATATTAGAAGACAGTGTGGCCTCCAGAGATATCAGAATGAAGTTCTGCAGGAGCACCAGGGCAATTTATTGGCCACCCAAAAAATATTTGCATGCTCATTTAATTTTCTGCACCTGAACAGCTCAACCAAACCTGGTGGAAGGGTGTACTCATGTTTATGAAGTTAAGCACAGGTGTAAATATTTGCAGAATCTCTGTCCACATGCTTCACATATTCTGCCATTTTAAATTGTCGCTTCAGTCAACATTTTCCTGCTAGTCAGAATAACCAAGAATGCATAGTAATCATTCTAAATTTATGATGTGAATATTTTCAGGGGGAGTGTTAAAAACCTTTTAGAGCATAAAATGCATCTTACAAAATGTCAAACTTTGGTGGGTCTCTCACTTCTCTGTAACTAAAATATGGCTAATTCAAAATGTTGTCCAAAAACTGTTTTCTGGATTGAGAATATCAATGTCAAGTTTAAACCCAACGAGGATTAAATTAAGATTTAATAATGGAAACACTGTCAGATCCTTAAATATAGCAGAGCTTCCAGGCACAGCAATAATACTAGCAACAGTTGTTTGCAGATGTTCTTGTCATTTTAATCATCCAGTTAACAGAATTAGCAATGATCCACAGTTGTCTTGAGTATTCCATTCGCGAACTGTTACATCATGAAAAGTTGAGGGGAGTCATGACAGTTTAATAGAAAACCATTAGCTCTTTTTAAAATTTATCACTTACCATATTTAAATATGGAGTGCTGGTAAAACTACCAGAACTTTTATTTCAGGAACATTTCCCTTATATTCTTTTACTGAAATTTTTATCTAAAACAAAGTTAGACTATTTGCCTTCTGTAACTGTTACTGCCAGATATTCTTGCAGAGTAATGCCCCAAGTAGCATAGAATACCAGGTTATTCGTTATATGCATTGCAGCCATTGCCTTTAGTGTTATCAATTATGTATCAAGCATATCTTAAAAGCTCTATCAAGATGTAATTGAGGAATGAAAATATCCTCCACAGAGTTAAAGAACAGACAATAATATATTCTCGTAAACCCAGTTTTTGTTTTTTCAGTAGTTCTGTCTATTCTGCAACTTTGTCTAGATTTTTTTCTAGCTAGTTTTGCTCTAGATAGGATCAGGTACTAAAGAACTCGGCTGCAACAGCTATGAAAGGCACACATAGGTGCCAGCTGAGCATAGAAAGCCCCAGTTATCATGGCTAAATTGCTGTCTGTCCCCAGGCAAGCGAGTTTTAAAACAGAGCTGGCATGTTTACACATGGTGCAGTCAAACCACTAGACTGAAACACAAACACATTAAAGTTGTGCTAAGTGAATAGAGAGATCATATAGCCTGAGAATTACGGCCATACTTTCATGCTTCAAGGCATCTTCTTAAATACTTATTACCATTAAAATAGCGCCTGCAGTCCAGCCAAGAATCAGAATCCCTGTTGTGTTAAGCACAGTGTAACCACAGAATAGGGCTGCACTCTCCTTGAGGCAGGATTTAACAAAATCTCTGAGTGTGCAGATGATACTAAGCTCATTTTTGTCAGATGGCAGTAACAAGGCACTCCAGAAGGAAATCACAAAAGTGAGTGGGTAAAAGGTAACATCAGATGATCTTCATTGTAGTTGAATAGAAGGTAAGAATAAATCTAGGTAAAAATATTCTAAATTATGCCTATACAATGCTGACCTCAGAAGTAGCAGTTGCAATTCAAGAAAGAGACATCGTATTCACCAACAGTTCATTGAAATCATCAGTTCTATATGCAACAGCAGACAAAAAAGTCAACTTGATGTTGGGAAAAATATTGAGAACAAGACAGAAGTATCATTTTGGTGTCATATAAAACTGAGAAGTGTCCGTACCGTGAAGAATGTGTGTTGCTCTGGTCTCTGAATGTCAAGGAGGGCATAGCAGTGTTAGAGATCAGCTGAAATGTTAAAATGCAATAAAGCAGCTGCCTTACAAGGAGAGACTAAAAAGGTTGAGAGTTTTCAATTTGGAGAGGAGAGGGATAAGAGATATGGTCAAAGTTTACAAAACTCAAGGTGGTAGTGGCTAAGACAAATATCAAACAAAACTCACTAAATTCCTCAGTACAAGAATAAAGGGTGCTTGATAAAAATACCAAGAAATCAATTTCAAACAGATAAAAGAATATCACTTTACAAAGAATGTAGGAATGTAAGTCGTACATTATTCCGGAATGTAGTAAATTTCTGGAATGTGCTGTTACAGGAGGTTGTGAAAGTAGACGGCACCAACATGTACAGAAAAGGATTAAAAAAATTCATGGGCAGCAAATCCGTAAACAAATACGGGTAAGGAATAGTAAGCGATATGTCCTTTTACGTGTCTAACATGAGAGCTATGGGTGCCAAAATCCCTTCATGGAGACCAGAGCACAGAAAGTGATGAGGCTGGTGCTCTTCCTGAATAGCTTGTCTTGTTGCTACTACTTTTTTTCCCCATTTCTGGCAGCACTGCAATCAATATCAGCTAATACACAGAGTATACAGAGCTAGCTTCCAGTTCCAGCTCCAGAAATCTATTTAATGTAAAGTTCCGAAACCAAGGACTAACAGATATTAAACTGGTAATAGCAAATTGAAGACGAGATTGACTGGGTGGGTATTTTTACTATTCTTAGACAAGGTTGATGCCACAGCTTCTTGATACCCCTTAACTGTTGGTGTGGGTTACGGATCCGTTGTAACGATGTGACCCCAATATGAGTATGATTGTTCACCTTTATTAGTCAGCAAAAACAAGGTTTATATAGCAAAACTATTACAGCATCTGAATGGTTAAACCCCCAACCCAT
>Ga0065711_1041393_pt1 | contig 16183 bp, 10 predicted proteins | sample Hoacrofraction12_FD_59098 | JGI IMG/M metagenome (GOLD analysis project Ga0065711, IMG submission 59098) | Hoatzin crop microbial communities from Cojedes, Venezuela - Epithelial fraction 12 v2 (version 2) | ecosystem: Host-associated > Birds > Digestive system > Esophagus > Crop | place...
TCCAGGGCTCCGTCACCCTCAGAGGGAAGAAGTTCTTCCTCATGTTCAGCTGGAACTTCCTCTGCTTCAGTTTGTGCCCATTGCCCCTTGTCCTGTTGCTGGGCACCACTGAAAAGAGTCTGGCTCCGTCCTCCTGACACCCACCCTTAAGATATTTATAGACATACAAATAGGACAAGAGGTTCCAAGTCAGAGCCTTTTCTTCTTTGTATAGGGACGTGTGTAATGCATTCAGGGTGGAGGTGCTGGCTAGACTATCTCAGGTACAAAGGGAGGAGATTGGTCCTCGGTTTAGACAGCAGAAGAAAAAAAAAACAAACCCAAACCACACGGAGGAAAGAAAAGCTTTCGTAAGTTCATCCCAGTTTGGGGGTTTTGAAAGACAAAGATGATTAAGGGAAGAAGCTAGAAAATAGAAGCCTCTATAGCAAGCGTTGGGTTGTAAAAGAGAAACAAAAGTTCCTATTTTAAGAAAGCAGGTTCTTCAGAAAGCTGTCACTGACACTGTTTCTGTCACACTTTAACTGCAGCGGAGCTTGCTCCTTGGACTCTCCAGGCACTGGGAGAGAGGCTGCAGGGGAACAGAGATAAGGGTGTTTGTGCTGAGAGCACAGGTGTGGACTTTGTCCTCCTTATCACTTTGCTGCCTCTGGCAACCTCCTGAGTCAACAAAGCAGCCAACAGCACGGCTGTTGCCTGTTGCTCAGACCTGTGTGTTCTTGTGACAGCTTCTGCACAAGCCCAGGTATCTCCACCACCCCCCCCTCCACTGCTCCCTCAGTGCTGGTGTTGGATGCGACACCAGTGCATTTCTACAGCACGCAAATCATTTCCACCAGACATTTCACACAGCAAACGCAGAAGGATGCTCTTTGTTCAAACAGAACCAAAGGTTTTTCTATAGAGCGGCTCCTGCACTGTTCGGATCCAGACTGCCTGGTTTCACATTTTCCTACTGTGATTTTCAGAGCTGGTGAAATCAATAGAGTCATGTTTTCTCTATTTTCCTTAGGAACCTTCACGGATATTCTAACTGAAGATCCTAAAAATCAGAGATTCACATTCATTATGAAATCCTGAAACAAATTAGCTTCTCCAGTTTTGTAAGCAGGTCTCAAGTAGGTCCATTCACTCAGCTGTCACCCCAAAGAAGGGTGGCGATAGGAGGAATCAGTGGTTTGCCTGTTGTTCTTTATTGCATTTAAAAGCTTTGAGTGGATCTAGATGTGAATTAGTATGTTTGACTAATATGTAGCAGATGTGCAAGCACATAATCCTGGATCGCTTGGTGTATACGTGTGCATACATAGCTGTCACGTCACAGTATCATGCAAGCCTGCTTTTGTTTCCTGAAGCATTGCGAGGCAACCCAACCTGGACCAGAATCGGGGCATGAACTAGGTTCAGCCTAATACTTAATCTTGTAAAATTAAGTACACCTACTCAAAGCACCTATGCCTTAAAAAAAGGGGGATAGAGAAGAAAAGTTAGGTAGGGAATGGGAAGAGAGAGGTCAACTCTGAAAACAAGAGATCTGTAGTCATAAAACATCCAACCAAAACGTAGTATCACTTCCCGCCTCATACCATTTCTCACTAGCAGCAAAAATGCTTTACATTCACATTACTTCCCAGGAGAAAGGACCATTCCTTGCTTGCATCACTGGCCAGCACTCTCTATCATTTACGGCTGATAACTGCCTAGACAGAACAGCCCAAAACCTTGTATACAAATGAGCACAGACAGCAAAGACTATGGCCATGCATCAGGAAATTCCCTTGGTAACCAAAGAGTCCCCTTCTAAGCAGAGATCAGAATCCCTATGGAGAACAGTTTATAGGAACTTAGTGCTTTTGCACTTCACTTCTAACACCATGCAGTTTTTACCCTGAATGCAGAGTCAAAACCAAAAAAGGTACCACCCTGAGGAACAGCTTTCCCTTATGCAGCCAGTTAACACTCTGGCCTCACCAATGCAATGGTGATGGCTGACACGCAAGGTGCTCCTCAGGAGATACTAGTGGAATCCAGGTCTGCTGAGTGCAGCATAGCTTTAGATTCCCTCTCCTGATCATTGTTTTCTGCTCCTTCCAGAGAGGATCCCTGGCGAGTAGCAAAGATGGTGAAATCCTACCTCCAGCAGCACAACATCCCACAGCGCGAGGTGGTGGACACGACTGGTCTGAACCAATCTCACCTCTCACAACACCTCAACAAGGGCACTCCCATGAAGACCCAAAAAAGGGCAGCCCTCTACACCTGGTATGTCCGCAAGCAGCGAGAGGTGGCCCAGCGTAAGTATGGCAACAACCGTTCTCCTGTCTCAGTTTCATAAAGGCCTCTGCTCTCCCTTGCTAATCCTTACTCCCTATTTTTATCAAGGAAAAGTGCAAGGAAAAGCCACTTTTAGCAGGGAACTTAAAGAAGTCTAGGTCACTACTCAGTGGTGAGGTGAACCAAACAGTACATGGAAAAACATTCCCACATGAAGCAGCCTGCAGTCACCCACTCCACTCTCCATTTCACTAGAAATAAGCAAACTAATACTCTCCATTTGCATTTAGAGTTCTACACCCACCCTCAGACCAACGCAGTGTAGTGGACAGATGACAGAGACAGAATTTCTGCCCAAGAACTGGGATTTCGGAATTTCAGGTAGAGCAGCAGTTCCTCTAGCTGCAGAAAGCAGCAGGCTCCTGCACTCACTGTGAAAAACCACTGCAGGCTATCACCTCATGGCCTCCAAGCCCCTTCACTATGGGCACCCACTGGAACCAACCCCTGCAGCACACGCGCTTCTTACTTAATTACTTCTGTCTTAATTTTGTGTTGGTGGGTTGCACGTAAAATGAGACATATGGCCTTTGGATGGTTTTGGACAGCAGGACTTCAGCCATGCTTACTCTGGACTCAGCTGCATTTGCTTTCACTATTCCAAGGTGGGAACAGAGATGCAATGCATGCCAGAGAAAGGACAGGTAAACATGGTCCTGCTAGGAACATCTTATCAGTTACAGCAGATTATGGAACTCTATTTCCACCCCATTTAGATTCAACCCTCCATCTTGTATGAGATCTTCTCCAAGGGTGAGCTGCACTGACTCTGCTAGGCACCGAAATAGATGGAACTATTGGAAATGCTTCCAGAAAGCAAACTCCTTTGCCCCTTTGTGCCTGCAGAATTCACACACGCCGGCCAGGGTATCCTGACTGAGGAGCCCATGGGAGATGACCTGCCCACCAAGAAAGGAAGAAGAAACCGCTTTAAATGGGGTCCTGCCTCACAACAGATCCTGTTCCAAGCCTATGAGAGACAGAAAAACCCCAGCAAAGAAGAGAGAGAGGCACTGGTGGAAGAGTGCAACAGGTAAAGACAGACGTCCGACTTTGAGGAAAAGGGGCACAGCAGGGCCTTGCTGTTTGCTGGCACCCGTGAAAGGCAGGCTCACGGCACAGCAGCGGATGTCACCACTGACACCAGCCGCGTCTGAAAGAAATGCCACACCTGAGCATTCACTGTCCACAAAGGATCAGTAATGCCTCATGCCCTGCTATGCCTGGCAGGACCCTTCCACCCAGTGTGCCAGGCCACAGCCACATCAGGCTGCGCGCTGACTCTTGTCTCTCTAAACCCAGCTCAGCAAGGCTCTTGTTGTGCTTTCCTCCAACAGAGCAGAGTGTATTCAGAGAGGTGTTTCCCCATCTCAGGCCCAGGGACTGGGCTCGAACCTGGTGACAGAGGTCAGAGTTTACAACTGGTTTGCCAATCGCAGGAAGGAGGAGGCTTTCCGGCACAAGCTGGCCATGGACACCTTCAGTGGACCACAGCCTACCTCTGCTCCCCCTCTAACTCCTCACAACTCTTCCTCCCTCCAACCACCATCTGCTCTCTCACCCAGCAAAGTTCACGGTAAGAAACCACCAGAGGGAGATCTGAAAGAGGAATGGGTGAACCTACCCAAACTCAGCCATTAAAACTATCTCAAGTCCACCCCTTTAGGAGGTGAATCTACAGGTAGAAAAAGCTGACTTGCTACAAGGGAAGAGCACTGGTGACAGAGACCACATCTCTGAGGAGAGTGGCTAGAATAGCAAGGGTGACAAAGTTCAGTAACACCACTTTCAGCCAAATCTCCTCACTTACTCTTTGACGTCCTGCACTCCCTCACGGCTGGCAGGCAGTAATCCCCTTCCAAGGAGTCAACCCCTGGCTGCCATCGCAAGTCAGTTCTGCATCCTTCCACCCCTGTGTGTGCCTCCCATTCTTTCCAACACACATCAGCACCATCAGACTCTGTGTCTGACTGTTCAGGCATCAGCAAAGGTCATTCTGCATCCAAAAAGAGCAGAGCTTTTTCAGCTTCATAGGCCAGAGCTGGTAATTGCTCTCACTCTGGGAAAAGATGATCACGCTGAGAGTTTCTTCTCTCCACACCCGCACCCAGAAGGGTGGTTGCTAGTGAACCCTGCTTGCTCCCTGCAGCACACAGAGCCATACCTTCAAGTCAGTATCTGAGGAAGCAGTTGTGCCAAGCTACAGAGGAAAGCCAGGGCAGGGTGGCAAGAACGCCTGTTCTCCTGGTTCCCCTGCTACCCACCTTGCCTCTGCCTCAAACAGCTAAAGACAAGCACCTGCAAAGGAAGCTGAATTTAGCACTTGCCAGAGCTTCTCAGTTTCTCATTTTTGACAACCAGTTTCCCTCCTGTCGTGATGCAGGAGTGCGGTACAACCAGCAGCCAGCCAGCGAGGCAGAGTCCACCAGCAGCAACCACCATGGGAACAGCTCCATGGTGACCACCCAAACCATCCTGCATCAGGTTTCTCCCCCTGGACTGGAGCCCAGCCAGAACCTTTTGAGCACAGACACTAAGCTGGTAAGTGATGTACACTTCATTTCTGGTGACTGGAGGACATCAGGTACTCTCTGCCTGTGGTCACAATACAGACCATGCAGAAGTCGTTTTTCCTAGAATACTCTTAAGACTGCCTTGTTGGAGATATTACATAGCCCCTTTGCACCAACCATGTGACATCAGCACTCCTGAGATACATGTGCCCTCTAGACTGCTGGTGAGGGCGGGTATTAGAGCATGAAAGCGAGAAGGATAGCCATTTCCTTACAATCTAAGCAGTCTATTGTGAAAAAACAGAGCTCAAGGTATGGCATGATTTCCTTCTTCCCAGAAAACCCTGTTCTCTCCTCCTTTCCCCAGTGAGATCCTCATCATCTCATCCCCAACTCTCTTTTGAACTCCATACATCTCAAGATAGTTGGTCAGACACCAAAGGGATTAACAGCACACACCCCCGTACTTCACCTATACCTGTAATCTTACATCTTACCTGTCAAACTTCAGCCCAACAGCCTGTACGCAGCACATACCATTGTGACACTTACTGGATGTCTAGATGGCAGCAAGCTGCCTTCTCAAAGCAAGTTTCCTTTTGAGACTTGACTACATCTTTTCCCACATCATGAGCAATGAAGCACTGGCACTACTACTACACTGACCATTTTCAGTCTGCACATGTTCCCTTGCTTACAGGGAGACAGTCAGGAAGAAGTCTGCATTAGTGCATACTGGCCTGAGGCAAAGTTAAATTCACTATAAATGAGTATGATTTAAATCTTTTCAGTCGCTCACTCTCCGCCTTTCTGGTCTCTTCCTGAAGAAAAAAAAAAGTCTTTTATGAGGTGCTGAAAATCTTCTGTCTTCTAAAATTGATATCAAGGTGATTTGTCCCACTGTTTAACCTGCTGGGGCTTACTCTTACTAAAGCTTCGTTACAGCTTTCTGTCTGGGGGAGGAAAAAAAAAAAGTGTAATATAATGCACTGAACTTTCTCTGTCAGCCAGATTATTAGAACGCTGTTTCGCTGTTCCATAGTACTTCAACTACAGGTCTCCAAAGGGCCTTGCAAACTAAAAACCCCGTCAGAGCATAGACACAGGTCACGTGGTTCATTTCAGAGGCTGAGAAAACAGTCAAGTTATTAAATTTCTCAGTGACTCAAGGACAGACTGAAAGAGCAAGCCGCCCAAGTTCAGAACAGTCCTGTTCTAACAGGTACACTTCCTCCCTAACAGCGGAGAGCTGCCAGACAATGCGGCCTGAAGAACATACTGTATGAGAGAAAGGTCTAAAGAAACTTTTCAGCAACTCTTTAAAATCTCAACCTGAAAACTCACTGGCCTCTAAAAGACACTTGCTAGGAGGGAGGGAAACTACAGGCATTTCTCAGAGGAAAAGGCGAACAAGAAAAGAAGAACTCCTGGATTCTGTGCTGAGCTCTGCAGTTAAAATTACTATGTAGAATTACCCGAGCCTCTTCATTTCTCTGAGCATTGTCTTCTACCCTCAGCTGTAAAACAGAAGATAAACTTTCCCTGTAGGGAATGCAGTGGGACCAATCTCATTCTTGCTTGTAAAACCCTTATGATTTCTTCAGCGTGAAAGAACTAAACCAGCAAGGATTCAGTCTCAGTATTTCAACAGCTTTGCTAGGTAATTGATGAGCACAGGGAAACTGCAGACAAGCAAATGTGAAGTCTTTCTAGTTAGCACGTGGTCAGAGCAGGCAGGAAGAGGGAGAAGGACGTTCGTCACAGCTTTGGGACGCGCCATACTCAACCTGCTGCAGATGGCACTGTCACGGTCCTCCTTTCGCACAGGTCTCGGCTCCTGGAGGAACCCTCCCTCCTGTCAGCACCCTGACTGCCTTGCACAGCCTAGAGCAAAATCCACATGCACTGAGCCAGCAAACTCAGAACCTTATCATGGCATCGCTGCCGGGTGTTATGGCAATCGGAGCTGGCGAGACCTCATCCCTAGCACCAGCGTTCACCAACACAGGTGCCTCCACCCTGGTGATAGGTGAGTAGTGTTCTGTAATGGCTCTGCTTCAGAGGATTCAGATAAACAGCTACCTGTAACTGTTAGAATGACCTGCCTTATTTTCAGACACAAAAGCACAAAGTTGGCAGTGATACGCACCAGGGGAAATTCTCACAAAACACTAAGGATCTTCAGCAGCATTACTTACCAGTACCAATGGAATTAAGGGACAGATGTTCCTTATTCATGTTAGAATTAAGTTACACACAATCTCACATCTTAAAAGCATGGGACTTTTGAAATCTGTTCCTGTATTTTGTTTTGCTGCTCTGCATCTTCCCAAATATAAATGCAATACTTCATTAAAACTATGAAAATTGAAGCATGTTCATACTGCTTGAAAAACAAAACATCCTGTTCTACTTCCTGCAAAATGAAGTATATGCGTTCAGAATCCACAGCAGTAACTACTATTTTTTTTTCTGTTTTTCACTTTGACAGTTTTTCTGGACTTGTATGAGATTTCATTTCAAGACTAGTCTACTGCCAAAGTGCATCTCATTAGATAAAGGAAAACAAAATGTACACTCCCCTCTTGCACTTTCCTCCCAGGAAGAAAGAGGCCTATTTTGTTCCATGTGACAGCTGTGAACACATTTCCATTTCCTTATTTATACCCAGGCTTATGATACGGATTCTAATTATGTGCAAACAAAAAAAAATACCTAGAGATTCTAATTCCACTGTGTGGAAATCTCTCAGTGCTGGAGAGACTTGCCGATTTACAGAAACAGGGTCTGGACAGTTGTGGGAAATGGGCAGTAACATGTGAAACCTTCTACCTATCTCTCACTGGTTCAAATTCCATAATGTGGCAGCCCAAGATAATGAGCGTAAACTTCATTCCATGGAGCTGGAAAGCTACAGTATAGTTCTCTCTGTTGCCAACAGCTTCATTAAAAAAAAATAATAAAATGAACTGGACACTGAGATGATGCTCTGAGTTTACTTCTGGGCAAGGCCTCCCCAGTGGAACTCCGTATCAGGTTATGCCTAAACTGGAAAGTGATCTGTACCGGTACACAAGGATGCACCACAGGAACAAACACTGGAAGTCCGAGGTGGTTTCGTGGTACTGTCTGCATTGTACATGTTGCGTGCTCCCACTTCATTTTCACAGGCATGAAATCTATCCTTAACCACAGATAACAAATGGAACACCTGAAAAGCAGGATCCGAAATCACCCTGCGATGACAGGCCTGCTACGATGAATACTTCAGACACTGCTACTGCAGAGCAAGCACACTCCTGCCAGAGTGTGTGACATTACTGTCATCAGTCCTTGTTTTTCAGGCCTGGCCTCAACCCAGCCCCAGAGCGTACCTGTAATAAACAGCATGGGGAGCAGCCTCACCACCCTGCAGCCCGTCCAGTTCTCCCAGCAACTGCACCCATCCTACCAGCAGCCCCTCATGCAGCAGGTCCAGAGCCACATCAACCAGAGCCCCTTCATGGCTACCATGGCCCAGATACAGAATCCTCATGGTAAGAATGTCAGCTCATTTGCTCAAGAAAACAAAAAATTAAAGACTCTGTTCTGGAGCATTTGCTGGGTCCTCAGGCTTGCAGTTCTCTATTTTCCTCTCCTATTATTGTTGCTCTAATTATGAAATGGTTCTCCTATTGCATTCACCTCCCTGTCCCTCCACTCCCCCCCTGTTTCGGAGTCAGACAGCAGGTCCACATGCATGAGGAGAACAACTCAGCCAAACTAGTCTCATGCAAAGCTCCAGCATCCACATGATCTTGTTTTCTTTCATGCACAGCTCTCTATGGCCCCAAGTCCGAAGTGGCCCAATACACACATACAGGCCTCCTACCACAAACCATGGTGATAACAGATACAGCCAATCTCAGCGCCCTGACTAACCTGACACCAACTAAACAGGTAACAGCCTCTGCACACGCGTTTGTTCCCCCACCTTGGAACTGCACCAGTATGCAGGCAGCTCGTTGCTTGTCAAAGAGTTTTTTAGGTGTGCGGTCTACACCATCCCAGCAGGATGATCTTTCTTATCTCCTTGCCTTGCTGGTACCAGTTGCAATACTGGAGCACTAGGGCAAGCTCTTCACTGCATCAAGGAGGATTTAATCTCCTTGGAAACAGCACCTGCTCACTCCGCTCTCGTGCCTGTTGGAAGGCAGATAGAAACCAGGCACTGTTAACTTTTTCTCTAGGCATTCACATCTGACTCGGAGACCCACACAGAGTCTGGGATGCACACACCAGTCTCACAGGCACCAACGATACATTTACAGAATCAAGACACAACCATCCAGCACCTTCAGCCAGGCCCTCGCCTCACTTCAAGCCCTGCTGGTAAGAGCAGCAACCACTACTATCTTAAACCACGTATTGCCTAGTTTCTCTTCCCAACACCGTAAAACCAGACAGAAAACAGTAACTGGGACTCACGATTCTCTAAAAGACCTGTGTCTTGGGGGGTTTGAAAATCTGGTACAAGGAAAAGATTCAGAGCACAGCCTGTATAAGGCCAGACTGTGGGAAACAGGGCCCTTCTTTACAATCTAGAAAGGAAAATAACCTTAAAAATACGGACAAAATCAAAGTCCGTGCATATCCAGTCCTGTAGGCAGTTTTCAGGGCTGAAAAGCCCAGGAGTCCCTCATGAAGAGACTCTGGTTGGATCTTCCCAGTTCTAAGAGAAGAACTAGGACACTAACAATCAGCTAGAACCCTCAAAACTGAACTCTCTGAAGGCTGTCCCTCTCAATGTTTTCAGGCTAGCTATAGGCTTAAGCTAGGTATATGGAGGCACACCAAACAGAAAAAGAAGATATGTCCCTATGACAGGAGTGTTCAGTCATGCTGGAAAGGCGAGTGTGAGCACACATAAAGGGACTGCAGTGAGAATTTGTATTTAACTTCTGCTTGTGCCTTTGACAGTGTCCTCCAGCAGCCTGGTGCTGTACCAAAGCTCTGACTCCACCAACAGCCACAGTCAGCTGCTGCCATCCACTCACAATGTCATCGAGACCTTCATCTCCACGCAGATGGCATCCTCCACTCAGTAATCAAGACAACTAACTCAAGGCTGACTGCCATGACCAACCTGTCAGGTGCGACTCCAAGTGTGTTTGCCATCACTGTCACCACTGCCTTCCGCGGGAAGGAAAGGCTGCTGCGCTCCGCCGACCTCCAGCCCCTGCTGCCTCACACAAATCCCTTACTGAGCTGCCTCCATGAGAGAACATGTCTCAGGCTCAAGACAGAAGCCATGGAGAGATGATGCTGGCACTGCTAAAATCCACTGCCTCCAAGAAAATCAAGCAAACCCAAACCACACGACCCAGCCTAGAACTCCCAGACGTCCTTTTGTGGCTGCCCAAGAAGCAATCCCACGAAGATAAGGACCCAAATGCAATATGGCAAAAATGCCAGGGCGTGGATGGGACTTCCATTCTGCTCAGCCTTCATCAGGCTGGGCTTGTACAAACCTGCCAACACCAGACTAAGCCATGCAGGGAAGAGCAAAGCTGAGCTGCCAAAGAAGGGACACCATCTTTGAAACACTCACCTCCTCTGCTGTAAAGATGCACCAAAGGCAACTATGAGAAATTACAGTATCTTGGAGGCAAGAGTGAGAGAACCTGGTTTCTGACTGCCACAAAAATCACCAAGGAAGATATTCAGGAATGGCTTGGCACAGACCTGTCAGCATGGGATCACTACTACGAGGTACAAACCCTTCAATTAACTACAACAGAACCAAACATTCTCAGTTAAAAATGACCTGCTCTAAAATCATGCTATCCTAGTGGAAATGGCTTGGTTATTTTTGATATAGCTCTGCTTTGTTTTAAATGCAGAAATTAAAGTTTAACAGCAGCAAGCAGATTCCAGTTCTCTGCATTACCCATGTGGATTCTCATCTCGTGCATCTTGTTGAGCGAGCCAGGGGATGGCACTCTCCACAGGTCCCCCACGCTCACCCCCATGCTCCACAGCGCAGCGGTTCCCTCAGTTGTTCTCTATAAAGATGTCAGCTTGGATTCATTTTACAGGACATGGTTCATTCTTAGCTTCCCTGTAGGCCAGATACTGTAGCTCTTGATATGCAAATATTTACCCTGGGGTCTAAGAGTCTTACTTGCACTAAGTGTAGGTTTTTAGCTCTAAGGATCTACTTACATAATTCCTCTTCTAATTATTCCTCTCTCCTCTGTTTACTCTCGACCTTCACATCACTGATATGTCACTAGCCAGACATGAAAAAAGCCCTAATTAACATGTTTTTGCCATTGTGACCAAAACAGAGCTATTCATTAAACTGTGAAATGTATGAAAATCCTTGAGACTAGAAAGTGCTCAAGACTCTTAAAAGGTTAAGATACAAGGGAGAATTAAAAAAGAAAAAGCCTAACATTGAACTCTTCAGTTATCACATCTGGAAATTACAAAATTGCAGATGTCCATTACAGTTTGTATTGACATGATCTTCCCCTAGACACTATCAACCATCAGAGACTAATTTCAGTAACTAGATTCTCTGAGGAATTTTATCCTAGAATTGTTTCCTAATCTCCCATGCGTATCATTTGCAAATACACATAACTTCCAGTTAGCATAAGAACAATTACAATAAAACAATTTAAAAGATAATTGTTAGACCACTACGCACTTGAAACCCCAGGTGCTAGCTTCAGTATACTGAAGTTTTAACTGGCCATAAAACAAGTAATCTCTGCTGGCGCGTTCAGTTAAATTACAAGCCAATTTTCTACTTAGCCCTTCCATTTTTGGATGCCAACTGTGTTTTCTTGATTAAAAAATAGCAAGGGTCTTACAGCAGGAAAGAAAACATATTGGGTTTTCCCACGCTCAAAGTGCAACAGTTCACTATTTTGATTTCTCTGATCTGGCCTTCTGGTCTCCTGAATAGGGCAAATGAGTTAGAGCTACTGAAACCCAACAATCTTGAAAACAGAAGAAGAGTATTTTTCCAATAACAGGTCCTTTCCTGAAAAACTGGAGCTGAAGTATAAACAGACCACGAGCCATACTGAAAACTACCAAACCCCACTGTATTTCAGAGTCATAATCAACCAAAATACAGACTGAAACACAGTGACTTTCAAATTAGACAGAAGTCCTCCCTGTAGCAATTCCATGGCACTGATCACCAAGCAACTAAAGAGCCATCTTCAGCCTTCTTTATCTCTGCTGCGGGAGCCATCTGAATACAGCAAGAAAGCCACTGTTGTACAAAACCTGCCAAATTAAGTAAGACTAATAGGGTAGTAGAATTTAATAACAACAAATACCACAAAAGAACTACACACAAAAAGAAATTTCACAGGACATAACTTGAACAGAACTACCTATTTATAACAACTCTGACATAAGCTCACTGCACACTTCGTTTGTATGCAGGGACCCTGGAGAGGTGCAGATTACAGAGGGATAAGTAACGTGGCAGGTTTCAACAACAGATTGTTGTGATGATCACAGAAGAAAAAAAAAGGTGTGTGTGGGGGGGCCGCTACCTGACAGGATGCTTTTGATAAATGAGTCTCCCCCAGGCTGGAGCTATTCTTAGTAAGCATCTAGGAGGAGGCACAGAGAAAAAGGAGTTGATCACCTGTTGCCATGTAAACCAAATTCATACGCTTTCTCCAGGACACAAGATTTGGTTTCATGATGTGAAGGAACAGACCAGGAGGGATGCAGTTATGATTACATCCCTCTGTCACGCAAGTCTATGCACAGTATTTAGTCCTTTTACGCTAGCTAGGTCTGCGTAAGCAGCAGCACAGATAACTGCTGTGCTAGGAGAACAATGTTCCCTTCCCCAAGGGACGCCAACAACATAGGAAGTCTCTTAATTAGACTCTCAGGCCGCCAAGCTTTTAGAACAGAAGCTTTGCCAATTAATTTTCCTTCATCTGCAGCAACTCTTTTTGTTAGTTGTTTTTTCAGCATCCTTCATCCATGATAAATCACCTGCCGTTCGCAGAGCAAAATCTTCATTCTCTTTTTTTCTTCTTCTTTTTCTTCTTCATGACTCCTGGCAACACTGAGCTCTCTGTATGATTGCTGTCCCGTCTCTCATGCTGTCCATTTGTGGACACCAACCGTGGCAAATCTTTGCTGATCTGGTCACTCTCTGCTGGGTCTATTGTTTTCTCTTGAATATTGTTCTCTCCCCTAATTTTCTTTTTCTTCTTGTTTTTCTGACTGTGCTCTAAGTAAGCCTGACTCTGATCCCAGCTGGAATCCTGGGACAGTGCAGGAAAAGCACTTTGCTTCAGAATGTCTGCGGCTGACACAGCAGCCTCTTGGTACCTTTGCCACTCTTGGTCACTGTCCATGTCACTGGAAAGGTAACCAAAGGGAAGGGAGTCATGTCATACTTTCGCCTTGAATTCACCCAAAGCACAAACAACAGAGTCATCTAAGATGAGAACACCTGATCAACTTCCAGTGGCTCCAAGATTCCCACACCTACAGCTACCATTTAACCAGTTTGGAGGCCAAGATGTTCTTTACGCATACTCTGAGGGGAAAGAAATCTCCACAAACATTTCTAGTTCCCCAGTGCTAAAAAAAAACCAAAACCCCAAGAAAATCTGCTCCAGTCAAATATAGGAGTGATAGATACATATTTCTCAAGCTCTCCAGCTTCCTATTCCCTTGCAAGAGCCCCAGCTGCCACTGAAACGTGGGATGCAACAGTACTTCAGGATCAGAGCAGCTGAGACCACCTCACCTGGAGCTAGACGGCTGTCTCTGCCTTGCTGCAGGGCAAGGCTCCGATTTCCCACAGTCTCCTGGGACAGAGGAAGAGAAGAGGCGAAAACCTGAAATACGTAAAATGGAATTTTAGCCGTGATATAAAACAAAGGCGACAGCAATCAACAGCGGTCTCCTTGGGAAGCCTCACTGCTGTTAATGCACTGCTACAGTGCTTGACAGCAATTATGTGGGGCTAACAATCCGAGAGGAGTTAGGGCAGAGAGATCATAACATTGAAGGAAAAGCCTTCACTGACGGTAACAGAAATTCTTCTATGGCAAATGCTTATTAGTCAGTTGGGCGTACAGCTGGCACTGGGCAGGACCCCCCGCACTTGTCATTATTGAACTAACGATGTCACAGAATAGCCACAACAGCCGTGACTAGAACTCACCGTCGTCTCCAGAGTCAGACTCTTGCACAGCAGTTTGTGAAGGTCCTGACGAGTCCTTCAAGACAGTGATGAAACTGAACAGAAAACCCTAGTCAGATCTTAGAGAGCTTTGTGCAAACTGAGCTACAGCTGGGTATTTCTAGGAAACAAAACTATAGGGAGCTGTTATACAACTTCTTACTTTTTTCTTAGTGAAGCCGACTCACCTCCCCACTTTCAGACTGGACCACATCTTCTCTCCTTAGCAACGCGCGCCACAAGAACAACTTATGAGCAGCGTTTCTAAAGCCAACTCTAAATACCAATAATTCTAGATCTCAGGGCCATATTTACACAGTAAAAAAAGGCAGCAGCAGCCCAGCCAGAGGCATACTGCCAGCACAACCCTGAATCAGGTATTGGCTTAGGTTGTAAGAACAAATGAAAGACTCTTGAGCCAGCCTTTAAAGGATGAAAGTGCTAAGGCACCCAAATTCTACTTTTTCCTCACCACAACACATCCACCACAGAGGCAAACGGAGACAGGCAGCGCTGCACAGGGTGCCTTCACCAGAGAGGCACAGCACATGGGCCAGGTTAGTTCACAGAATATTGGAAGTCTGCATTAAATACAGGAATAATGGAGACCAGAAGAGAAACAACTTCCCCTCCATATCCAATGTGCACTCAGCTCTTTAATTTCCTACTCTCAGCACACAAAAGCATTGGTGTACCTTACCCACAGATAAAGCTTTTTTAGTACTGCTTGCCAATACCTGTCCAGCATTGCTCCCAGTTTCTTTGCGACGTGTGCTCTGAACTCTGGTGTCGTCTGCAGCTCATTTCCATCCTCAGCGTGACCGTTCACCGCACGCCTGTTTGAAATAAGAATAATGGTTATCTCTTTCAAGGCCAATAACATCTGGTGCTCTCACCCAAACGAGAGATAAGGGACTGTAAAATCTCCTACCCTCTAGTAATCAATTCATACTTGGTAGGGAATTCTGCTAAGAAAGACCAAAATAGCTTGGTAGTAACAGTTCAGCTCCCAAGAGAGTGCTAATATTTAGCCAGCTCCATCATAGTTAATCATTAGATGTTTTTTCTCATTGAAATAGCCTACAAACGCAAATAAGTGACATCAGCACATCTCTTGCACCTAGTAACTGTGTATGCTGCCACAATCCATGCAAAACCTGTCCCAGGAAAGATGGTTTTATTAAGTTGCCTGGCTGCCAACCTTCAATACAGAGCCTACAGAAACGCTGCAAATTTAGATATGACAGCATCATCTCCATCGCAAGGCTCCTAACTCAGGCGTTGCTTTCCAGCTGACGAGTGCTTCGCTTTGCAGTCGCAACATTTTTTGAAGAAAAAGAAGTTTTGTTACATGTAGCCGTATGAGTACCTTCGTACGACACTTGCAGAGTTGGGAGATTCCTGACACTTAGAACTAACGTAACTGACAGCAGTAATATGTTTTCAACTTCTATATTCCCCTGCTGCTAGAGGGATAAGAAATGTACTTAAAAAAAGCTATTTGTTTTTTCAGATGTAAGCATCATTTCAGATTATGGTTGAACCAGCTCCTAAAACAGCACAGGCCCTTCCAGTAGGAAGCATCACACAGCATTAACTGGGAGTAGCACAACTACAATATATATTAATTTTTTCTTCAGTGGAACGTAACTCTGAAAGCGGAAGCAAAATACCTTAGGCTGGGCTGAGCAGGCTGTAACTGATCCTTTCTAAAGCCACCTGAGAAAGGAAGAAGTAAAGGTGAGTTTAAAAGACCTGTGACCAGGACCTCTTTAACCCTCCCTTCTGGCACCTGTGATTTCATAGCGCAAAGAATCACGCCTGAAACACGATCCACAGCCACCTTTGGGGGAAAACAGTTACATGGGGAGAGGGAAACTTCTTCCCAGACTGTTTTCAGTGGTGCCCAGTGACAGGACAAGGGGCAATGGGCACAAACTGAAGCAGAGGAAGCTCCATCTGAACACGAGGAAGAACTTCTTCCCTCTGAGGGTAACGGAGCTCTGGCCCAGGCTGCCCAGGGAGGCTGTGGAGTCTCCTTCTCTGGAGATATTCCAGACCCGCCTGGACAAGGTCCTGTGCAGCCTGCTCTGGGTGACCCTGCTTGGGCAGGGGG
>Ga0065711_1041394_pt1 | contig 16182 bp, 9 predicted proteins | sample Hoacrofraction12_FD_59098 | JGI IMG/M metagenome (GOLD analysis project Ga0065711, IMG submission 59098) | Hoatzin crop microbial communities from Cojedes, Venezuela - Epithelial fraction 12 v2 (version 2) | ecosystem: Host-associated > Birds > Digestive system > Esophagus > Crop | place...
AATAACTAATAATAAAAAATACAAAAAATTATATACTTCAGATTCCCAAATTAGGCCCTAGTATTTCTCTTTCAAATAATAGAAGATAAGCACTTGCATTGTTATTGGTTTTGCACTCTCTTGACAAATATTCTTTCTCATGTACAGCAAATTAATTTAAAAGTTTAAAAACAAAATTTATAAGTTTCACTTTATAAATGGTTCTTTCTGTTTATAAGGACTGTAAACATACTCTTTACATCTTTTCCATCCCAAGTACAGCTTTAGTTTGCATGTAAAAAAATTTTTGTTTTTTCAACATTTGGGTAAAAGGAAATGCAGAATGTTAATTTAGAAGATATTGACTATAAAGGCTAGTGACTAGGAATACTCTGGCTGAAATTTTTTTCTCAAAGTCTATATGAAGATGAACACTATTCTTTCAACCAGAGTCAGAAAATTCCACCTAATGACTTCAAAAAAGTACACAAGTTTTCTCATATTTTCATAAGTCCCTGTGTTCCTCACAAGAAGGGAATGGCAACACTTTATTCCATTGCTTAGTAGCTTTGAATAAGAAAGCCATCCAGAATATTAAAGTTTCTCTGGGGAATCTCTAATCATTCAGTTGAAAAAGTGATAATGCTCATTACAATTATATGCTTATACAAATAAGAGAAAGCATCTAAAATCCTCAATTTTATATTTTTTTATGAGTAAACTTATTTTTAATCCTTTCTCTTTAAACAAAAATTGTATTAATGAAGTTGTTCTAAGACTGCTCCAAGACCAAATACCCTCTACCACAGTAGAATCCTTACAATGGAATAGAAACAGCACAAATGAAAAATTAAGTTGCAGTTTGTAAAACTTGATTAGAATGGGGTTTACTTTGTGATCTCACCTGAAATCAAATACCTGTGAAGTTCTATAGACTGGAGATCAAGGAAAACTATTTTTCCTAAATGTTTTATTTCAAATACTTTAAAATGATAGAAACAGGTAAAATGTGAATATGATTTTGAACAAGTCAATTGTTCATTCATTTTGTTTGAGGATAGCTGTATTAGAAATAGGACTAAACATATAGAAATATGGATTTAAGGGGGGCAGAAGTTCTAACTAATCTTCAAAACCAAAACAGAGGTTGAAATTAGTATTGAAATATTTCAGATTATTGACAGAGTTCAGGAGTCAGAAAGAATTAGACTGAGCTCAGCCACTATAATTAAAATATGTCATTGACACAACTATATGATGTTCTTCAGCGTAAATTATCTAGTAACTGTATAATACAGAAATGTTATTTTCACATGAAGAATCACCTTTGAGAAAATGTATTATTTAATTCATGTGTGACAGCATTAAATCACCTCTTATGCCTTTTTAAAATGGATGAAATGAATCACAGGGCTTTCTTTTGCATGCAGTTGAATTGCTGAAAGGGATCTCGGTGTGCAGAGGTTAAATATCAAAGAGAAAAGGACTATAATGTGTTCATCATTTTGTTATGGGAACCCTCCTGCCCTAGCCCCACCTGTAATGTCCAGTTCTACTGCTTTTCAGTTCCTACCTTAATAAAAGTACATCACAGAAAGAGAGTGAAAAGCTTCTGCATTACCTTTTACAGACATGTCTTGATGATTCTCTAGGATTGCTCCTAAGCCTTGTTTGCAAGTATTTATTGCAAATGCTATATTGCTGCAGTGCTCAAATGCTCCATTAGATCAGTGTCTTTCATGTATGCTATAAGGAAGTCTCACCCACACAAAATTCAGCCGTATAGCCGGATTTGTACAGAAATAATGAAAATAATCAAATTTTGCAGACAAATTCTTTGATAACCGCCAAGGACAAAAAGCTCACAGCTGTTTTGATGTCTATTTAACATATGAATGTATGAAGGCATAATTGACGTAAAGGCTTATTTTTTTTTAAATGCCCTTTTTATGCTTACATTTCAGAGTGACACTAGAGAGATTGTTGGGGAATGAGCTGGTATGTGACAGGAAATTCAGAAAAGAAGATCTGAGCATCTAGATTAATAGCAACAAACAGATTCCTTTCTTCTTTCACATATTCTTGTAATTCTGTTCATCTATACCATACACATCTTCTTTGCAACAATGAAATATCTACCACTGACTGAACCCGTCAACTGTCAGGTGCTGTTTTGTCTTTCAGTCGCTCATCTAGGAGCAGCGGAAGCAAGTGTTCACATATGGTCACTTCAGGCAACCATCGTAGCCCACTGAGTTAAGTGTGTAAAGCTGAGTTGAGTGAATATTCCTCCCTGATGATCCTTCAGGGCAGCTTAGTGGTAATAAAATGTACCAGAAGCAGATAACTCTGTCTCGATTCATACAGAAGAAAAGCTTTCTCTTTAGGACAGGTTTTTAAGTATACCTGCATGAAATGAGACACAATTTTAGTGGAATAAGGAAGAAAATGGAGCTGAGAAGTTTGCTAAACAAATCAAGACATAAACTTCTTGATGATATAACTAGACAAGGTGTTCTGAAATTAGACAGTAGAGAAACAAAGACGTTAGATGCTTAAAGAGTAAGTCTCAGATCTGACATTTCTTCATCAGCCAGACCCTGCTGCTGTGTGGAAAGAGAAATGATCTGTTCTTCTCTCATTCAAGCAGCTTGTTAAATCCTGCATTCAGATGTGCTGAAGGCCAAGAGGATTCATTAGATCATTTAATTTCACCATTAGTGATCATTTAGTGTACGTCATGCAATTTATTAAGTCTAAAATTTCTAATTAAGCTGATTCTCACTAGACAAAATTTGAAGTAAGCACCTGCAATAACTATGACATTATTTCCTATGTTTTGTTGGTGTTACGTTAAGGAACATACATAGCTGTCATCAAAAAGGAACACCAACATGATAGTTTTTTAATTTACCACAATATTGGCTGTATTTTTATGACTCAGAGGCTTGTGTTTCTGTATTCTTAGTAGATTTTGAGGGAAAAATCAGCAGAAAAAAGCCAGAGGTATTCTTAAGAGATGATGTCCATGTGATCATAAGAGGTTTGTTATATTCTATATTTTAGAGGAAGATTATAAACTAAAAGCAAAAACTGCATCAGATTTTTGTCAGTATAATCAAAGAGGAAATTCCTCTCTGACCCTAAATTAAGCGAACAAAATAATACTGATTATATAATCAAAGCAAGTCAACCAGACACTCTAGAGAGATTTTCATTCCACATCCAAAAACTTGTGTGGCATAACATTTGATTTCCTTCTCTGACTTGCTGATGTCAGTGTCTAATGCTTCACACCATGATATAACAATATCATAAATACAACTTGATTTATTTCATCATAGTTGCTATCTCATAGCTAGTAGCTACATGGCTCACAGCCAACACTCATGGCTCCCTGGTGCAAATCACAATTACAGTATATACGTGCTCTGTGTGTTCAGGTTTGCTTAAAAAAAAAAAAAAGTTAACTCTGAATGACAAAACTTTATGGCAGTTTTTTTATTCTGAATCTATTCTATCTTTATGGTAAATCAAGACACAAACTATCATCTTGTTCTGTTGCACTAGATAAAGTCTGAAAAAAAATGTAAACAAGCACCTTATCTTGTACTCTGATTTTAAACTCCACAGAAAATCCAATGTATGTCTGTACAACTGCGGACTGTGTTTTGATAAACGTGAAAAAAAAAAGTAAAAGTAGAATGTGCACAAACATCTCAATCCAGTCATGAATTATCTATGCAATTGCTTTTCCAGGCTAACCAGCCTGAAGCCGTCCATTTGTTTTAACTGTTAATGGAATGGAAATTGCAGTACTCTACTTCTTTTTAATTTTTCCAGTTTTCCAATACCTACTAAATATTAACATTAAAGTTTCGTAGAGCATTTCAGCTAGAGAATTCTAGCTTTTCAGTTACATATTATTCATGCCTGCAGATTTGAATTTTTTTGAATTTAGTATATGTTGCCAGCTCTTTTGCTATAGATAATTTTCCATGCCCACTTCCTTCCCATAGGATAGCATCCAATAGCCTTTTCAGGTACGGAACAGGGATGCATTTGACATTTCTGCTTCTCTCAAATTACTCTCCATGAGGTTTTTTAGCCTCAAGTAGCAAAGGCACAGTAGCTCTTATAGGACTTTTTTTTCTTAAAACATTTAAAAATGTAGCCCTGTTTCTAATTCCACTGACACTGAGACTGTACTGAGGCTTTCTCATCAGTAAATGACATCCTTTTCTTTTATAATTTTACAATCTTTAAACATACACATAGAGAAATGAAAAAAAAAAAAAAGAGGTAAATAGCTAAGACAAATTGTATACATAACTATGGAAGTGACGTACATTTAAATCCCTTTCCAGATAACTAATTTGCTTGTATGGCTCTTTCTCTGGCGTAATTCTCTATGTGTCTGCTACACCTGTCACAAAGCAGCCACATTTACTCTCCAAATCAACATGAAATTTTAGAAAGTTAACAGACTGTGTACAAGACAAGGTTTTCAACTGCAAATTTGCCAGCCATTTTAAAGAAGACAAAAAGGGAATGTAGGCAGGGAACAAACAGAAAGAGCAATCCTGAATGATAAAACCAATCATTTATTGAAATGATTAGCACAGGCTGGTGCACACCACCACTATTGATTAAACTATTTTTCTGCTTATTTCAGAAAAAAACTGTTGCTTATTGTAGCGGTATTTTCCTCCTTCTCTTTCACACACACTAGACACACACACACACATCCGTAATGACTATACATAGGTTCTATGTGACCTGTATACATATCCATTTACCATGTATATAGGTTACATAATGGAAATGGCTAAAATAAATTTCATAATCACTGGCTTTCAAGGGCCCTAAATTTGAAGGCACCACTAATTTTTTAAGCCAAAAGTTATACGTATGTGGGATTTAAGTATTTTTTTTGTCTTCCTTAAAGCGTACAAAAATGGCCAGAAATTAACTGAAATGGACTCAAAGACAGACTTAATTTTGTGTTGTATAAAAGACTTAAATCTTAAATTGTATTCTATAAAGAAGGATGGAACACTTCTCCTGTGAGGAAAGGCTGAGAGAGGTGGGGCTGTTCAGCCTGGAGAAGAGCAGGCTGCAGGGATGTGTTATAGCAGCCTATCAGTACCTAAAAAGGGACTATAAGAAAGATGGGGACAAACTTTTTAGCAGGGCCTGTTGCGATAGGTTGAGGGGTAATGGTTTTAAACTAAAAGAGGGTAGATTTAGACTGGATATAAGGAAGACATTTTTTACAATGAGGGTGGTGAAACACTGGAAGAGGTGTCCTAGAGAGGTGGTAAATGCCCCATCCCTGGAAACATTCAAGGCCAGGCTGGACAAGACTACCCTGTGTTCAGCTGGGGTAGGGTTAATTTTCAGAAGCAGCTGGTTGGGCTGACCCAAACAGCCAGTCGAATGGGATATTCTATGCCATGTGATGCCATGCTCAGTATTTAAGTGGGGAGCTGGCTAAAAGAGAGGTTTTTGCTACTCAGGAGCAAGCTGAGCATTGAGTGGTGAGAAAACGGTGTGTTGTAAATGCTTTTAATCAGTATTATTGATTACTGTTTTCTTCTCCCTTTGCCATTCTGTTGAACTGTTCTCATCCAAACCCATGAGTTTTTGCCTGTTTTCCTTCTGATTCTCCTCCCCATCCCACCGGGGAGGGGGAAGGAGTGAGAGGGTAACTGCATGTTTCTTTGTTGCAGCTTGAGGCAAAATCACAGGAGAGGCCCTGAGCAACCGGGTCTAGTTGAAGATGTTCATTGCAAAGGGTTGGATTAGATGAGCTTTAAAGGTTCATTCCAACCCAAACCTTCCTACGATTCTATGATTCTTTTGCTACTTACAAATTTTTCAAACAATTTCCATCTCTGTTTTGTTTCTCTAGTTACTGCACTGTCTTTGATTTTCTAAAAGGAACAGGAGGTAAAAAATGCCTGATGTGAGTAGACTTCTTGATGTAGTAATTTTTCCATTATTAGTCATTGTTTTAATAACATAGAAAATTGTTCTTCTATTATTACTGTTATTTTTCCATTTTCTTTAATATGCTGGTTGTAAAACTGAGAGGGCTCTGGGATCAAGTTATCATTGTCACACATACAGTATACTGTTCTAATGATAAATGATGGTTGCTTTTGCTTCAGCAGTCACTCATTATGTTGATTCATTCAACAGGAAAGGACAACTGTCAATGGATTATTTGGTGACAAGCAGTGGTTAAAATCATGTTTGATTAGATATATTTACTTTAAATATTTATTCCTGTTAAATAATGCATTTCAGGTTAAATTAGTCAAACTAGTCTTAATGACTAATGTTATGAATTCAACACCCCTGTATTGATGAATATATTGTTTGAAACCAGCCTTTTTTGCCCATATTTCTTAGATATTTGTATGTAATCAATAAGTTGACAAAGATGTTCATCAAAAACTGAAAAATTTTGCTGAATACACATAAAGCAATGTTGTATTCAACATTTTAGATGTGTTTCGTTACTTGGGTTATGTGTCTTTACATTGAATACTTGGACTAGGTAAAAACTGAATGATGAACCTCAAGTATTACATTTCAGGGAGAAATCCTCAGATTAAAGGCATAATCAAAAAAACAAAACTTATAGTTTCACTGTATATATTTCTTGAGACCTTATCCAAACACTTGTCAGTAACAGTTCTTATTATCAAATGAAACGGAGTATCACTGAATTTTGGTAGTTTTACTCAGAACTATTCACTCAGCAGTACTTTCCCTATATTGCAACTCAGCATTTGTACCTCTAATATTAAAAAACCCTAAGTATAAAGTGTGCATTTATCTCAAACTTGTCCATACTTAGTCTTTCTATTAAACTGAAGAGTTTCTTTGTGTTAGAACTTACCCAGGGTATTTATTACTCTGCTCCAAAGTAACTGATTTCAATACCAAAGGTTGCTGCTTATTAAATTTGATTTGTTTTACTATTTCTTCTTTTTTGATCCTTACTCTGAAATATTCTGTACATATCTCTACAAAAGGCCAAACTCTGATGGGTCAGGAATCTGATTTGAGGGAGTAAAATTTTGTTCTTATGGATCCCAGGACTCACAAAATTTCTCTTCTGGATACACTGTGTTATGTATGTACTAGTAGGTTGTCTGAATTTCTGTATATTGGGAGGGCATGCATGGCCACTATGGCTATCTCGCACATTGCATAGCTGAGTAAGACAAAAAAGATGGGGCTATGTAAGTTCTCCATGGCAACTCAAGGACGGAAAATCAAACAGGTTTGTATATGAGATGTTACTGCTACAAAATGGGCATCTTGTCCATTGAAGTTTTGTATGAAATTTCTCAATGGCATCATGCAACAGAGGAAGCCACTTCTTTTAAATTCAGTGAGATTGCTAGAGGCTAAATCAAGTAACTTATAAGTTTTTATCACGTAGTTGTCATATTACTACAGTTGTCTTTCCGTGCCTCAGTCTTACCCTGACAGTGCTGGAGGGCAGATGTTGAAGTAGAAAAGGTGTGGGTGGGAGATATGAACTTGGAATAAGGATATTTTAGAATTTTATTGCTTCTTTTTCAGCCTTATAAAGTTCAGTTCCTTGAAATGTCATTAAAGGTGATAAGAGATTAAAGTCATGCATTGGTGCATCTAAACTCTGGACAAGAAAATACTGTTGGGGAGACAATGACTGTTAAAAGAGGGAATTAGTATATTCCATTCCCAGCTCTGACTTGTATGGGGTGCATCAGGAAAGGTGAATAAGCTTCTAGTTTTCCTGCTAAAAACTGGATCCATCAAAAACAGTATGATAAAGAACTTATTTGCACATTTTAAAGGGTGAATAGGTCCTGTGCAACTTTTAGGCTGAACAGAAGACTGAAATTTTAAATGCAAAACTCATATTTTTTTTAGCCTGTGATTGTGCCATGTAGATAGTAGTAAGTCCTCTTAGTTTCAGCCCCTGAACACATGAAATAGCACTGCAGAATGTTTTTTATTAAAACATAGATCAGTCTCCTCAATGTATTTTCCATAGAACTAGGTTAAACTGATTTGACTCTCATCCTGCAGGAATCACCTTAATCAATATTAACTTTGTCCAAAAAAAGTATTTTGTCAAACAACTTTGGCTCCATATATGACAGAATTAATTAGCTAATGTTGCAATTAGTATATGATTATCTTACTGTCAACAGAAGCATGTGGATTAGAGCACAGCCTGCTTCCATGCTTCCTGAGTTTGTACTGACAGCAGAGGATGCTTTGTTGTCTACAGAGTCAACACTGTACACCTCCATACCAGACCATGGAGAATGGAGCCCATATATATCACTTAGCTACCTCCAGCTGAACAGGAAAATTTATATAGTACAAGATACATTGAAACAGGAAGAACACCTTTCTCTAAAACTTGATCAAAATAGCATAATCTTCATAAGTAAGATTATTTCAGCATATGGCTATACTACTGGTTCCACGGTGTGTCTGCCTGAGGTACCCTACACAGTGCTCTGCTGGATGACGCTAAGCTCCCCTCTGTTATCTGAAATTTCCTGTTATGCTTTACTGTTGCTGAAACTGATGCAGATCCTGAGAGAGACAGAACAATGTATCAGAATCTTAACTACAGGGTTGGAAATGTGTCTAGATTACAGCTGAAACCTATCTTTTGTATAATAGTTAGGAAAGGGAGAGTAGATACGGCTTCTATGCAATAGTGGCATCAACTAAAATACCTCCACCCAGTGCATCTCACTTGTCTCCCAAGGAATTTCGGATATATAATTATTGGATAAAACATGCTGTAACCCTTTTTTCCCCTATGCCTATTTGTCAGAACTTTCCACATATAGCTGAATAACTATATCACGTTTAATCCAGAAGTCTAGTTGATGGGAATAAAACCCACTCCAAGAGGGGTTTACTTCATCAAACTGTTATTGACTATTAAATCTTCCAGTTGTCTGAAGCCCTTCAGAACAGTAATCAAAGGGAAGTGAGCAGAAATAGGTTATGGGGAGGGAGGATAATTTTTTTGTTTCTCTTGTCTTGTTTTTGCTTTACAGTGAGAGATTACTGAGCTGGAAAAAAGCTATTAGGACCCAAACAGGGAACTTTGATGCCTCCTACTTACTTGGTGGGGCCATGACTGCATCTCATTCATATTCTAGTGGATTGGCCTTTTGTGGCCTGCTGAAAACCCATAAAGGCAATGACAGCAAGAATGACTGCATCACAAGTGCACCCTTTCTCGTTTCCATCTCTGCTCTCCTCTGAGACTGACATTATTAGAAAGTCAAATGCAATGGCTGCAGGGGTTCTTGCACATTTTTATTTTTCTTTTAGATATTACTACTTTTTCATGCACAATCCATGCTCAATGTATTCCTGCTCGCAGTCCAGCCACTTCTTAGTGGTCCCACACCAGTGAAGTCTGTCTCGCTTGCTCTCTACTTTTTGTTTTAATTAATTTCCTCAAAACTAAGCTTGTTTTGTAATATGGAATTTAAGCTTGGGAGATATTTCTCTAATGATCTCATTCACAAAAAGCCATAAGTTAAAAACAAAGTTAAACAAAGAAAGCAGTGAAAAAAATATTGCTTACTATCCATACATTGAATTAACTACAATGATGATTTTTAAAATGTGTTTACACCCTAATGCCTTCCTTGGGATAGAGGCTCAATAGAATCTTAGTCTTATTAAAGGACATCACTTGACTCAAGAAGGTTGCTTGACTCTAATGATAACATGCAACTGAAGAGTTGGGAATAAGTGGACAAAACATACAAGAGATTTAACACTAGCAGAAACATATGATCAAATGAACAGCTATGACTTGAAGATTTTGAGACAAATCTTATTCTGAACATATGAATACAAAAAATTGACCTAGCTCTTTAAGCACCAGACAAGTGTTTCCTAACTTACTTTTATTGATAGGTATCATAGTAGAAATAGGGGAAAAAAGAGGAACAGAGGTAGCGAACAGGCCAGTTAGTGTCCTTTGACAGACTGGACATGAGCATCTTTTATAGGAAAACAGTTTAAAAAAAATCTAAAGGTATATGTGAAAGAAAGAGGCAAAAGACTGATGTGGAGAATTAAGATGCAGACAAAAACGTAATCTATGCACCAGAATGGTAAATGAGGAAGAGCACTTACGGGAAGCATTTAAACAGTATATAAAGAGCAAATAAATGGAATGCCATGACATTTACTATGCATTGGTCTTTCTGTGCTGCATGGACATTAAAGAGCCTATGGCAATCTCTGTCAGCAGGATTTGTCCCTGAGTCCTTGACCAAAATTTGTCTTCCTCTCTCTCGCTGTGCTGCATGCTGATTTTCCCTGGTCTGTTTGCCAACATTTATCACAGAGGTAAATTTATTTCAGTGATGACTGGATACACAACTGTAGGACAAAATGTTGTACAGAAGTTATGAATGAAAAATGTTATTATTACTATCTCATAAACATAGATTTGGAATTCCAGCTAGCATCACTCAAGTTCTAAGGTCCAATGTTTGAGATTCAGTGTTATTGTTCTTCTTCCTGAAGTTACAAGCCTGAACCACCTTACTAGGAAACAGACTCAAACCTTTGCTATTTCTGCATGTATGGTCAACTTACCATTGTACAACAGTTCTGATTTTCCTCCTTTTTAGAAGATGTAGTATTAAAAAGAAAAAAAATATGTTATTAATTAGAGCTAATGCAACAGCATTCGTATAATGGTAATTATATAACATTGCTTAGCTAACATAATATAGGCAATATACCAACATTGAGCAAAAACTCACTGTGTAAGAGGACTAAAAAAAGTTATTGACCTACATCAGGCACACATTTGTGCTGTTATTAAAAAATATGGAACACAATGGATTTCCTTTATCATGAAGGACTTTAACCATGATCTTTTTATAAATGTAGCACTTATCACTGGGCTTCCACTTCCCAACTCAGAAAGATGCTTGCAAGCAGAAGTTAAGAAGAGTTCTCATCAGCGTCCATGAGAGTCAGTGAAATAGGGAACTTTCACCTCCTGCATAACTGTTTAGCTCCTTCCTCTTCCATCACAAGCCTAAAATGGGAAAATCTCTAGCTTACTCTCTGTATGCTTGACTTTCACAGTGCTCCAGAGATGACTTTTGCATCTTTGATGATTTGTGCTAGCAGAGTAAGTAGTATGACTGCTGCGTGGAGACACTGTAAACTGCAACATCTTAAGTAGGAACACACCTCTTCTCCAAGTTTCAAAAACAGGACACTCCTGTTTCTAGGGTCTCATTATACCATTCACTTTTCATCCTGAGTTGGTAGCTCCCTGCACAAAGAAATGTGCGTGCACTTAGTCCCTCTGCCTAATGTACAGATAATGCAAAGCACTTTAGCAGCTGTCAGCACAAACCACCCACAGCCAAAAGAAACAGCAGTACACACAGGGTGCTGGAGCCAAGTGTTCAACAGCTAATGACCCTTCAGACACAGGGATAGTCTCTGGTGAGTGATGCAGCTGCAGAAGAGCACCAGGAGGGCTGGGCGAGCAGTTCTCTGAGGGGGAACTTCAGGAACAAGCATTTTCTGGTCTGTTTTACATGCAGGGTGACTATTTTGTCCTCCTTTACCCAGTCCTGCTGCAATTCCTCATGATACTGATAACTGTGAATGTAACAAATGTAACATGTAGGGGATGTTATCACTTCTGGTGGTCAGAATCATTGCACAACCAAAACAAGTCTTGGTTCTTTGTGAATAATTGGGACGAGACGGTTGCAAGATAAGGGACTCCTGAATAATCCCTTTAGGTGGCTGGGCCTTGGGAGAACAGGTATACAAACTACAGAGACAAGGAGGCTGCAGTATAATCTGAAAACCCCGCCGATCACCGAGAGATGCCAAACAAACATGTGCGACGGACATTACCATATACTAATGAGTTCTCGGTAAAACTATGATAAGCATTTCTTGCAAATGTAATGAATGTGTACGTTAACATAGCATAAATGCCTAGTAAGTGTGTCCTTTTGGTGCACACGTTTGGAGGAGAGAACACCTGTGTGCCCGGCGCCATAACAAAGAATACCTGCTTAATAGTCTTCTGACTATTGGGTCTTCAATTCCGTTTTTTCACAGCATCAATACAAAAGGGTAATATGAAGAGTTACAAGAGCAGCTCTGTAGAAAAGGTCAGGCATCTTTTGACTATGTTTATTGTATTTACACCTTTCCAAAGAGGATACCATAAGGAGCTTTCAGTGCCTTGTCTTATAGAGGCACGAGAAAAAGTGTAAGTCAGAAGACACACTGCAGCTGAATTGGACATTACTGTTTAACAAAGGCAACTCGTTCTGTTCTTGTTTCGTATTATATAACAAATATTTCCATAACATTCCTTTGGCAACTATATGAACACTCTGTGAAACTGAGGACTCTGCAAAGGTCATTATTACTGATGGAGTCTCAGTAGAAATTTCTTTCCGCACTGTCCTTTCACAGATCATTTCTGTTCTTTATGTGCTGTATTCTGTCCCTGTGATGTCTTTGTCATTACATTAAATGGGCTGTCTTCGTATTCAGACCTTAGAAAAGGTTAATGGTTATTACTGCTATACAGTACAGGAGGTAGAGTTCAGGACGATAATTCAGATTCATGCCCATACCTATTTATGTAGACATTTGTCTGAACATCAGCTGAGCCTCAACTGCTTCTCTCTATCAACCCACCTTGGCCCTGATTTTCTGCTTTTATTCAGACACATGCCCCTTGTACCTACTAAACCTCCTTTGTTCTTGGCTTAATTGCCCTTGATGAAAGGCATCCAGTATGTCTCCAGGGCTGGGCTTTCTCTCACAAACTTTTTCTATCTTACAGCTGTTTAATATGCCATATTAAACTGGGATTAGCATGCAAATGTCCAAAGTAAAAAAGCGTCATTGCCACCCCAGTTGTTGATACACTATTTTCCAAATATGCTAACTTCGAAAGAATTTAAATGCATTTAATTTTAGAGAAATATATGGAAAACTGGTATACTTGCTGACTTAGCATTGTATGGCTGGCAATAAAGTTATGCACTATCCAGTCACAGTTGCTTAAGAATTTCTTTTACAAGAATCTTGTTTTCAGCTGTTCATAATTTTGCTGATTTTAATAATTTGGGCTGAGAATTTCCACTGAACATTCCATTATTGTGTGAACTCATGTGGAAACTCATTTCAAGTAAGACAATCTGGTGCTTTATGAGTGTGTATCTTGTATTGACCAGATAAAACATTATTCTATCCTCCCTACTTCAAACCTGTAACGTCTCATTCTTGCTGTAGGCTTGAGAAAGAAGTTTCGGTTTTGGTTTGAGCTTGAGTTTTTGGCTTTTTTTTTTAATCAGGGAAGTCTTCTTATGTTTAGAAAAATTACAAATACATCTGGGTAAAAAGGTTCCTAGTAAAATGCCAGTTTGCCAGGAAAATTAGCTCTGAAAAGACACATCAAAGTGTTTTTATGAACAGTGTTAGCCAGGATTGAAAAAGAAACTGAAAGGGAGGGATAAAAAAAAAAGTTACTGAAGGGAATTCAGAAATCTAAAACATTTCCCTCTGCTGAGAACACTGACCAACAACTTGAAATGGATCGTGTAGTTAACAGGTAGGCTCTGACTCAATATGCTGCCTGAACATGCTGTAAACTTGGAAAGAACTATCTAGTTTTGAAAGCAGTAGTTTGGTAAACCGGATATGTGAAAAGCTTTATATATCCACAGAAAAAATACTTTGTACATAGCTACTCTGTCTTTCCAAACAGAATATCAGTCTGAAGTTGCAAGAACAATATTATTTGGTTATTATTCTTCCTCAAGGCAGTTGAAATTCCTACTGTAATTCACAAGGTGTTACAAGGTCAAGGAAGTCCAGGGTACCTCTGTGGAAAATACAGGACTGCTGGGTTACCTATAACATCTCAGAACATTTTACTGCTTACGAAAAAATAAAAGCTTTCTGATTATCATATAACCCTTATTTTGCCTCTTATTCTTATTGATTACGATGATTACTGCTTGAGAAACCTTTAATGTTTTGAAACAAATGCCTTTCAGAATATCTTCAATGGAAAAAGAACTTTATGATTAAAATAAAGCCTATCCCTTAGAGTAGAAAACAGACTGTCAGTCTGTCTGGATGTATTGTCCAGGGATGCATAAAGAATAAATTTGTCTTATATGGTGACCTGGTTTTAGATAAGAATAATTTTTCCTTGTGCTGGGTACATGCAGATACAGTAATTTAAGAAACTTTGCTTGACAGCACAGATCAATGGATCTCTTTCATCTACCACTAGATGTCATGCACCGATATCTCTCCCAACAGTGTAGGCCAGGATTACAGGCTCAGGTATAGAAATATATGAAATTCTTCCCTTTAAACCTTTTTCACTTTTTCTTGTCATTTAAAATGTCAAGGGTTGGGCTATTTCAATACTGGAAAAGGAAATACTGTGGCAGTAACTTCACAAGTATCAATCACTGATGGAATGCAAGACATTCAGAAATATCAGACAAAGGTAATGAAACAGAAATGTGCAAGTGTAGTAGGTAAACCTAAATAAAAGATAGGAGGGTGTGACATCTCCTGAACATTTGATTGTTTATTTCAGCAGATAGTTTTTGTCATGTTCTCAGTGAGATCTTTATTTAAGTGATATTTAATTGTGGACTTACATTTTTCTAGTTGAAAATACTTTGCCAAAAAGTAAATTAAGTATCTGAATTCTTACACAATGTCTACCAATGTTTGTTGGTTGATTTTATGCTTGTGTAAGCTGGATAGAAATATTATAACAATTTTGAAAGTGAGTCAAGAGAATCTTAGAGAGCAATTGCACCATTAACATTTTTCTTTCTCTAGGCAGTGAACTAAGGTAACAACAGCAGCCAAATTCACTTCTGGTAATATTTAGAAAGATGGGTTGTTCCATCCCCCACCTGCCCGCATTTTATTTCAGGGTGCCTGTTTTGGCAAGCTATCTCAGATATACAGTACCAGCACTGATAAAACAAATTTCTTCAAAGTATTTTTTTCCTAGCAGAAAATGGTTCATTCAATAAACTTTTTTCTAAAATGTCATTTTACTGGGAAAAAAACAATATTTTTTTCAATTCCAAGCCAACTTTTTCTCATTAAAGGCCATTTGGATTTTATTTTTACCAAACAAATGAGAAACAACTATTTTCAATGAACAGTTTCTACAAAAAAAAAATAAAAAAAAAAAAATCTTCATCAGAAAGAGGCATGGAAAAAAATATTTTTGCTCATGTTTCTGCAGAATTCTTTTTAGATAAATTTTGCTATGCCATTTTATAATGAGGAGGTGATTTACCTCAGTTCATATAATGCATTGGTGACAGAAGCATAACAAACTCCCAGAATGTAGATTCTTTCATTTTAGGTGGCTGTTCCTAGTTAAACAGCTAGGAATACAATCATAAGGTCCCAGCTCTTCCAGTGACTGTTTGTGATTGCCTGATAATTTCTCTTCCCAAAGATATGCATAACACACTATTTAAAAACAGACTAGATATGTGGAGAACAACAGAAAACCATGGAAACAAGATGAGGTTAGTAGCACAAGTCCATGCACTATATATATACTGAATGTTGCAGTTACTTCACTAAGCAACAGCTTAATATATAATATAAAAAAAATGTTAGAACATTTTAAAATTCTAGATTAGACAAAAAATGACATAAAAAGGCACAAAAGCTCAGTACAGTGGAAGTAACAGTACCATCTTGATAAAAATCTTTGCTGCTGAGGGAATTCGGCATAATGCTGTTTATTAGATTCTGAAGTGGCTCTAAAGGTCATGAAAGCCTCTCTATATAACACGATTATAGTATAACAGAAAAAGGTAACTCACTCTGTCCCCAAGTTACTGCTTGGTTTTATTGAATTTCAGTATTCATTTCTGCTTAATTAGAAACAAAATTAAATTAATTTCAATGTCAGGTTGCTGTTGCTGGTTTTTTCAAACCACATTAACAAACAATATCACAGAATCACAGAACCACAGAATGGTAGGGGTTGGAAGGGACCTCTGTGGGTCATCTAGTCCAACCCTCCTGCCGAAGCAGGGTCACCTACAGCAGGCTGCACAGGACCTTGTCCAGGAGGGTCTTGAATAT
>Ga0065711_1041383_pt1 | contig 16180 bp, 8 predicted proteins | sample Hoacrofraction12_FD_59098 | JGI IMG/M metagenome (GOLD analysis project Ga0065711, IMG submission 59098) | Hoatzin crop microbial communities from Cojedes, Venezuela - Epithelial fraction 12 v2 (version 2) | ecosystem: Host-associated > Birds > Digestive system > Esophagus > Crop | place...
ACTCTGCCCTAGTGAGGCCCCATCTGGAGTACTCTGTCCAGTTCTGGGCTCTCCAGTTCAAGAAAGATGAGGAGCTACTGGAGAGAGTCCAGCGGAGGGCTATGAGGATGGTGAGGGGACTGAAGCATCTCTCCTGTGAGGAAAGGCTGAGGGAGCTGGGCTTGTTCAGCCTGAAGAAGGCTGAGAGGGAACCTTCTAAATGCTTACATATTTCTTAAGGGTGGGCGTCAAGAGGACAACTTTCTTTGCCCACGCCCCACTTTGTTGAATGCTTCAAGGTTACTGCAGCTGCTGGGGTTATGAGATATTTTTAATATTCCATGAGACTCAGAGCAGGTTTTCCCCTTATCTTTAAAATTCCCTCAGCACCTCTGTAGAATTAGGGGAAGAGAAAAGATCTTCAGCCTTCCCAGATGAAAGCATTCCTCTGTTCAACAATTTAAGTGTCTGTAGCCATTTGGAGACGATGCAGTTGGATATCTCTCAGCTGCTTAGCACGCTCTGGGTGCAGAGGGCTACACAGATTCCAGTCATTCCTCCAGTAATCACGTAGTCCTCCAAGTGTTTCTCTAGAATAAAAAAGGCAGCAGCTACTCCAACCTCTATTGTGAGAAAAAGCTGCTCAGGAACCTGAGTCCTGCAGAGGATTCAGCCCTAACAATCCTGAGCAGACATCACTGGAGGTGGTGTAGAACCAAGTGCCACTCCTCTCAGAGACTGCTGCTGAAGTCCTGGATTTCTGTTCCCCCTTTACTGTGCTGATTTCCATGAGTCACACTGCAACTTGCCTAACACTTCCCAGAAAATCCATATAGTTGCTTGAGGCTTTGACCCCATTGCATATATATCTTGGCCACGGCTCCCATATCACAAAGCCTAACCTGCTCAGCAGCCCTGTAACCCATTTTCCCAGCTATAGAACCTCACAGAAATATTCTTGGTTTTCGCCTTCTCGGAAAGTTGGGTGGGATGAACCAACAAGTGCTAGGCCCACCATATATTTGATTGGTTGCTGATAGATTACAGCATAAAGAGCTTTAATCCTAGTGGAGAAGGGGATAATGGATAAGCTGAGTATGACACATTGCTCATGACACTAAAGGCGGGAGCTGAGTGTTGGAAATCATGTAGGAATCTGTGCAGAGGAATGTGAGTGTTCTCGAATGTAGGACTAGTAGCACCTCATCGTAACGCAGTTATTACCAAAGCAAGCTAAATCCAGTTGAAGCTTATTCTGCTCCTTTGCTGGAAAGAAATAGAGTTCACATGAGGCTTACCTGGGCTGAGATTCAGTCAGATATCTGATCTAAACTCTGTCACTTTTCTTGGTCAAAACAGAGGCATCTTACACCAATGAAAGCCAGCCATGACTCTACCTAGGTGCAAGAGGGAAATTCTTGTTCCTTAAAGTGGCTGTCATCATGTATATTGTTTCACCCTGTGCTGTCAAGCCAGGGCAGTTTTTGGCTAGGAATATTTGTTTCTCATTCAGATTTAGGTCTCCAGTGCTATATAACACTGCAAAAGCCAAGACACAGATGAGACATGGTGGTGTGTCTGGTGTGCTTTGTAAGTAAGGAAATACAAATGCAACCTTGTTGCATAGGAAAAAAAAAGGTTCAGCTTTGCCATGGCTTGCAGCTAACAGAGAAACGTCACTTGAAGTAAGAGATAGTACAAATGCCAGCTGCTTCAGAGTTTAATAACTACTTTCCTCTGAAGAGAAAGATAACAAGCAGTTTAAAATGGACTGCTGTGGAGGTAGCTGGACTGACTCTATGTAACCCACTCCTGTGCTGTGTAATTCAATTCCTTTGAGACTGAGAGATTGTCATTATCGAGGTTCATAAGGGCATGTAATATATAAATCACATCTATGGCAGCAGAGTGATAATTTCTTTTGATGAATAGAAGGTAGCTACTTGTGGGTGAAAAAAGTACCATGTCTTCCTGTGTTTTTTTACAATTTGAACAATTACAGCAGCTATTATTGCAGAAGTGCTGCAGGAAGGAAATTCAACACTATGCTAGCTGTCTGCATCAGAGCTTGTCTTGATTGCTGTGTCACAGAGGGAGCTTTCTCCTCCTCCAGCATTCAGAGAATGGGTGAAGACTAACCATGAGGCTCTTGCCAAGTTTCAGGGCAAAATAACCTTTCCTTTTAAAAACCACTAATCGCTTTCATAATATGTAGTGTACAAAGTGATCTATTCTATAACTGCGTTGGCTGAACTAAAATCCTGCAGTAAGAGTGATGTGAAACATACACTTTAAATGGGACTATTTGATCTGAACCTCCTATAGCACTGATTTTTAAGAGCAGAATGGGTCATTACAAACATCTAATCTTGATAATGACATGGCACGAGATTTCCAGCCACTGTACGAGATTGCCAGCCACTGTATTTCACATATAATCCAGAAGATGTCTGTTTAACCTTCCTCTTGCCATTCCCATAAAGCAAGGTGGATCAGCACAATATATTAAGATATATTCTTAATCGATGAAAAGAACATTTATTTCCAGACCCTGTTCCTTGTCCTTATTTCTCTCTGTCTCTGATTCTGTGTGGTCTAGCTGTGAATTGCTAGACAACTTATTTGAGTGTGGGTTACTTTAGATGCAGATGCAATCTCAAGTGTGCTATATAGACTCAGCCTCTGTCTGTCCAATGGGTAAAGCAGGGAAGTCTTCTGGAGGAGGGTTGCTCTAAATCTATATTCCTTCCATTTTGCTTCTGGCCGCCGCTCTAGCCATGGTACAGGTTAGATGGACCTGCATTGCGATACTCCAAGGCTGTTCCCAGATATATTGCAATTGCAGAAGCAGGAGCTGCCTAGCCTTACTGAAACAGATATTAAGAGTCCAGCTCCAGTATCTTAGTGTATGAGTTGCCTTTCAGCCCAGACATGGGGATATCAAAGGAGAGATACTGGGGAACTGTGTTTCTCAGCAACATCCCAACCTTCCACCTTACAGTCTGTTTTCCATGGATATATTTATGTGGTATTTGCAGTAGATGAGAACTCATTCTACCCACATACTGAGCCCACTTTGAGTGAGTCAGCTCCATCAAACAAGCTGAGTGGCTCTGGTTAACTTGCTGCTAAGCCTGAGAGGTTGAGAGGTGTAGGTTAGCAGCTCTGGTTCAGTGCCAGCCGAGGGCTTGTAGTAACGGAGGGAGTATGTGTCTGCCTGTGCATTTGTAGACATCCCCAGGTGGAAACAAAATTAAGACAAATCCTTCCCTGCTTTCATTTCTAAAAATTTCCATGCTTGATTTTCCCACCCTTTCAGTACTGATCTACTCAGTATCTCATACTTAGCAGAGGAGTTTCTGTGTGCCAGAAAATCTTGTGACCAAAACCACTCCTGGCTCACCCTCATGTGGAATGCTCTGCTGGAGAGCAGTTTCCTTCCTCTGATGTCCCTCATGGTAAAACAGCTGGTTTCTGTGACGTATTGGCTTCCAGCACAGCAGCTGCTGGTAACGAGGTGATTTTGTTAAGCACCAGAGAAAGGTGAGAGTGCTGCAGAGCCTGCTGGTGGGACGTATCTGTGTGTGCTGATCAGGGCTCTCTTCCTGATAGGAGTTATGTAATACACACGAGGCAGGGAGAAGAGGTCTGATAGGCAACTGTCATCTAGGATGCATTGCAAAAATGTAATTAATTCCCCCAAGAGCTTTGGAGGCGGGGTGCGAACTTTCAGTCTCATTACATACACAAGTAATTGGTCACACACCCATTGCATTACATGTGTTGTGGGTGTTTGTATTATAGTTATTTCTGAACTTGAGTTTAAATGAACCCTCTGTGCTAGGTATTGTGCAGAGATAAAAAGAATTTTTAAGTGGACTCATCCAGTCATAAGACAAAAAGGTGCCTCAGCTGAGATGTTTGCAGCTGAACTGGTCACAAGTCAGTGACTCTTTGACTGTTGTTTCTACTGACTATAAGTGGGGATCAAAAGGATGTCTACATTGTAGCTCAAGAAGAATACAGCATAGCCAGCTCTGAAGTTGTGTTTCCTTAGAGGAAGAAAGCAACATCTCCGCCAGCTGTGGCTCTGATTCAGGCCTATGTGTTGACGTAGGTAGTTAAGCTGTGAGCAGGTCATCAGCTCCAATGCTGATGCCCTCACCCAGGTGCTGGGGGACAAGGGATCGTTCTAGGACAGAGGGACCAGAGTAGTCTCCTACACAGTGCTCCTCGCTATTCAAAGCCCTACAGATAAAATGGTTTATGCAGGCTTCTTTGGATATTGTGCTACTAGCCCACAGTGATCACATTTAAGTGCTTCTCCAGCTGTCCTTGGTTTCCTGCTGCCTTCCCTGTCTGCTTCTAATGTGTTTTTTTCTCTGTTTATCCATCTTGCATGCATTCAGCTAGCTTATACATACAGTCCCACTGAAATCATACAGCCCCCACTGATAGCATCCCACCCATCCAATCTGTGCCACACCTTGAACATGGTTCTTTTATTTTCCCTGCAGTCGCACTTTATAATCCAGATTTTAATTCCAAAAGGCAACGTAAAATTTATGAACAGGTATCCCAAGCAAGACATTACTGTACCACCCACCAGCTTCCACAAGATTTCACTCAGCTGCCAGGTATCAAAAGATACATTAGCAAAATGCAAAATCTTTTAGGAGGCAAAGTAATATTTGGGAGTATTAGGGGCCATCCTGCTACACTCCATCCTCTCAGCTCTGTTCTGGAAGTGGTGCAAAACACCCCTATGTCAGGAGCACGGTAAGCACTTGCTTACCACGGGTCTTTACTCATAAAAGCTGTACTTGCTTAGCCCCGGGCATAGCAGTAACCCAGTGATGTTCATGGTTTCATCGAGTGGAAGGACTTGAACCATGTTTCACCTTCATGCCAGGGAAAATTATGGAGATGAGGTCACCTCATCCACTGCCTGTATACAGGTCGTTGGGAGGATACAGTGTCGGGCACAGACTATAAGATCCTGAGCTGACAGGATGCAGAGGCTCTGAGGGTTTACTGTTACTGTGGGAGGAGGTGTATTGCTAATGGCAGCCTCTTGACCTGGCTTTGTCTAACAGATTTCCAGTGGCTCCAAGCCATAGTTCATTCAGCTCCAGCAAAATGAGACTTTTAGGCTGTGTCATCATTTTTTTGTAAAGATACCTCAGAAAGCAAAGAGTCTTGCTGTGGCCCTATCAAGGAAGAAAATTAATCATACAATGTGTAATGTTATGTAATGTTAACATGTAATGTTACTGTATGCAGTAACTTCTCCATTTTTACACTGCTTTATTATTAGCTGATATATCGCTGTGTTACAATCTCCATCTCAGGTGTGCTTAAGGTTTCAGTGTCTCTATGTTTCCATATACCAAATGGGGATAACACTTCCTTGGCCTCATGCTATGTCTGTATTGTGTGCCACTGGAGACAGTTCAGGGTAAGGAACAACTCTTGTTTCACTTATTTAATAAGTCTGGAAACCTAGTGTTGCCTTACAAGGATTTCTAACGAACCTTTTGGAATGCTTTCACTCCAAATGTTCCAGATTCTTGAAGTAAATAGTTTTTAACAGCTAAAAAAGTTCTTGTTTCCTGTCAAAATTTCAAAACAAGCGAACAACTTGGTTTTTCTCATGCCATTTTTTGGTTTAAAAAACCTGAGATGACATTTAAGAGAAAATGAAAATGTTCTGTTTCAAAAACAGAGTAAAAATAAGAAGCTTTTATTTTGACATCTCCTGGGAGTGAAAATCAAATTTCCTCTGTTAAAGTATTTTCCAACAAAATCACTTTTTACATAATATTACCTTTTTCTTTTTTTGGGGGGGGGATGGTGGTGGAAGGAGAAGGGACTGGCATGAAAGTGAGTATATTGAGTCAACAGGGACTGGAAGTGTCCATAAAGTTGGCTTGGGGAATGGGGAGTTGCAAGCATGCAAATCAGAATGTGTAGATTTTGGATTCAAATTTATTTTTGAACAGATTACCTCTCACATGTATTTCAGTTTAACACTTTACCGATAAGCAATGTGATAAGGAACATTTATTGTTAGGTCCTCAGACAAGCCAGAGTCTGACATTTCCTAAAACTCGCAGCTCCAGCCTGCCACTGAAGCAGAAGCAGAAGGGGTTATTTTAGCGTCCCGCAGAGGAGTCTATGGCAGCTGACGTTGCTGAACAACGTGGAGACATTTGCCTTGAACAAGCAGAACTGCTGGCATTTTCTTTGGGCTCTGAAGCTGATGTGTAGGAGAGTTTTTCCTGCACCCACTTGAAAGTGTGTATGTGTGTAAGTGGCTGTAAATGAGAGTGTCTCCATCGCCAGTGTGACCTTATGCTTGACTTGGGTTACTTTTGGCAGAGTGAGGGTACACAGATACAGATACACACACATCCCCATGAAGGTTTTCTGTGTTTGATATAAGAAATTAGTCCCGTGGGATAGCAAGAAAAACACTAACTGAACCAACAAGATCAGCATAGGAATGTTGAGCTGTCTCTTGCCATTGCCATTTCAGATAATTGTAAATGAAACAATTGCTGTCTCCTGCTGCTCACATTGCTTTGACACCTTAAAGCTGCAGTCAGAGGCTAAGAATATGCCAGGCACTGCACAGATCAGCACAATCGGAGGTCCCTTAATGACAGAGCTTATCATTTACACATAGGACAAGAGACAACAGACAATTACAAGCAGATGGGAGGAGGACTAGACAACCATGCAGTGGGACCACTACAGTTCCTCATTAAGTGAAGGTTTCAGCTTACGAATGTCTGCGCTTTTCTGCAAGTGTCACGTCAAAGGGAAGAATGGCAACTGAATCTGTAGATGTGTAGGGTGAACAAATCCCAACCAGAAGGATTATGGACGGACTTGTCTGAATGCCACACAGAAGTAAGATAGAGACTGATAACACAAATTTATTGGACCAGTGAGTGAGTTCCTTTGCAATGAATAAGGAATGATTTGGAGATGGGCAGTGGACGGCCTTGAAAATGGACACCAGCAGTTCTTCTGATGTGATAGAGGGCAAAGAAATGGTAGAAGGGTATGAACAGACAGGAACACCTGGGCAGAGCATTGGGATGATGCAATGAAGGTTGCAGCAGTGTTCTGAGCTGTGCGGTTACTCTTAAAACCTGGAAAAAAAGGTCCTGTAGTGGTGGCACCAGTAGAACTGAGAATCTGGGTCTAACTGTGCAAATAGTCTAACAAGACTATACTTTAGAGATATAAGAGGCTGAAAGGCTTCACCTTATTGTATTTCTCCACATAATCAGTTCGAAATTGCTTGTTCTAAAATCAGGGCCTTTAAAAGTCATCCATATTATTGTAATAAACTCTGTCCATACCGCAGAACTTAGAAACACGATGAGAACTGAGGTCCTATTGCATTAGCTGCTGTATAGGTATAAAGTAAGATGGAGATCTTTAATGGCAACTTATTTTCCCCATTGCTATTTAGTTTTTATTGCAGTTTACAAGGGGAAAAATTGGGGTGGCATGTGGTAGTCAAGGAGGGGAGAGGTACAGAACAAATCAGAAGAAAGATGGAAGAAACATTCAAAGGACAGAAGTGTGGGGAGAACAGATGAAGATACTATGTGGCTATAGGGACGGAGTGTCTGAAAGAGTCAGCACAGAAGAAAGAGTTTCTTTTCAGAGCAAAAAAAACACCCTAGTGAGCTCAAGTGGGACTGTGGGTCCTTGCTTTCAGTGCTTGCACAGCTGCTCCTTACAGCTTGAGTGGGTTGACTCCTCCCTTGTTATTCCCTTGTGCTGACTGTAGAGCATATCTGAATAGCAAAGAGATTTGCAATTAAGAGAAATGCTTCAGAGAGCTAAAAAAGCTCTCAGTTTTGCTGAATTTATATTCAGTTGCAATTTTTTCTTTCTTTTTTTTTTTTTTTAAGCCATTCAATTAACAATTAATTCAGGGTAGTCACCCATTTTTACCAAGCACTGAGGTTTAATCCAAAGGTCTTCTACCTAGCCAATAAGGCAGGGAGCCTGATTTCTCAATCCTAAGAAAGCTGTTGCCTGAATACCTTCATACTTCTGCACTGCTGAAAGGGAATGACCTAAAAAAAACCCGATAGCATTTGTAAGCAAACGCTTCACTTTTCACCTGAGAGGTCTCAACTACACTTCTGCTTCGTCCATTCTTCCCACATTTGGTGCATCAGGCCTGGGTAGGAAAGGCTGGGGGGTAGCAGATGGGAGGCTGACTGTTGCTCAGTTTGGAAAGCAGCTCCGAACATTTGGCTCACACCTGTCAGCAGACTCCGTATACACTTGTTTATCCTCCTCTGTACCACATGTTTCTATGTAAAACCAGTTCCAATGATCTATTGCCTTACCTCTATCAGTCCTATTATGGTCATAACTGAGCATTTCACAGCCGTCAATGCATTTGCCCTGACACTGTCCCTGGTGCTTAGGCATCTAATATCACCCACTTTACAGATGGGTTAGCTGAAGCTCAGACCATCAGCTCCTCAAAAGTCTTTCAGCACCTCTTGAAATCGATGGGAAGGAAACACATCCCCAGGAGATGTGAGTTTGGGAGACCAAACTACATGCTTGGTTTCATCCAACAAATTTGCAGTGGAATGAGGAATCCCACTTCAGAGTCCTGCATGGATCCTCAAAATGCAGGGCCATTCTTGATTTCTTGACATAGAGCTGTTCCCTGCCTTTGGAAGACCCAGCAGAGCTGTGATTGCTGGTGTCCAGTCTTTTTACACCCTTTGCCAGTAAACCCCCATCTCACAACTCTCCATGTCCTCACCAAGGCCTGAAAGAGATGTTGTCCTTGGCAGAAGATTTAATTAGAAATTTAGTTAAAAGCCCATTGGCCTGATGTGATGACAGCAATCAGCTCAAAAGTGTTCTGCCCAAATGAGAAAAGTTGATAAGGACAAAAAAAATTGCTTCTGCTGTTGTGGAGACTGTTTCTCTCATTTCCTCTATTCTTTGTATTCTTGCTTGCCTCTCAGAAAAGAACCTCTTTGCAGCCCTTCAGATTTAAAGTCTATGTAGGAGAGGAATATGTTTTTTTTAAATGTACTGTACATACCTATCAGTCACCTACTTATTAATTATAACTAAAAGCATGATTAATCTGTCATGGATAGGGCGGCTAAGTAACCCTAATCATGCTAATGCACTTCTGTCACTTATACAACAGGCAGTATTATTATCAGTTTTTACATCCATGTGTACTAAAGCCCATATACACAGTAGCTGCAGAGCACTAGTTAACGTTCTTTCTGCTACAGATGGGATGAGTTTGCATCATGGATATCTGTATTGCCCCCACAGTGCCTGTGCAGTAGGTTATTTCCTCAACACTAGTAGGATTTAATGATATTATCTTTTGCAAATAATTTTGCCTTCTGAAATGGATAACAACTACAGTTAAAAAAAGTATTTCCAGGGGCTCATAAATACTATGACTGAAATTCCTCTGCAGGAGGGGTCAGCATGAAGTCCAAGGTGCTACTTAAGCCCTGCGGTGAGTGGGAACTAAGAGTTGCGTAGGGCTTATACAAGCGTGAAAGTCTAAGGAAAACAATCCTTTTGATACTGAAAAGCGTAATGCTTTCCATTCTGTGTTCTTAGTCTCTGCATATTCAATTGATCTATTTTTTAATAGCCTAGATGTTGGAAAGTTAATTTCCAGGTGCTAAACTCAAAATTTGTAATCACACCTGAAACCTTTGTACATCTAACCTGTCAAGCAGTCAATGGGTGGATATGCTAAATCACAGCTAAGCTACACTGTTTAGCTTTTAAAATGTTCTGAAGAAAAGCTTTTAACAGAGAAGAATTTCAAAACTGACACCTCCAGAGGTTAATTGTACCCTAAGGTATTAAGAGCAGAGGACAGGTGGGTCACCGTTTGAAGGAACCATTCCACTGTTGCCTAGGTGACCTGCTTAGAGTTGATGCCCTATTGCTGGATGGGTAAAGTATGAAGAATACAACCATTATGCTCATTAAGTACATAAACTAAGGAGAAAAACCCCAACTTCATATTTGACTTTTACACCAACTAGCTTTTTGGTTAAATAAGATAAAGTTTTTTATAAGAGTTTTGGCATGAACTGGCTGAAACTAAAGAACTCCACTGCAAGATGATGCATGCAAGATGTAATCTGCATCTCTCCTATGCTGCATACCTCAGTGACCCAAATAAAGAAATCATTGTGGTTTTCATCTCAGTAAGTGCCTTGCTGCATGCAGGCAGAGTCTCAGTCTGTAGGTTTCTGGGCATACAAATTTACAAGAGAGTCCCTAAAGTTTGTACATGGTACTAGTGCTTTTATTCTGAGCATTGCAGTAGCCAAGTCACGGTCAGTGCATGGTGGGAAAGTAGAGGAAGATTGGTAAGAAAATACTGCTCCAGAATGAGTGTTGTTTGTGTGACTTTTACAGTCCTTTGCTTAGCTGACTTTCTTTTTTATAGCTTTTTAGCCGTCGCAGTTTGGTGTAGTGCAGTCCACAGTAAATTGTTTGTAGCCGTTCACATATAGTGACACAGAATTTTTTAAGGTCACCATTAAACCTTGGAGTGCTGTCCTTAATGCAGCAATTCCACTCTTTTCTTGCAAAACTGTGCTCCCCTACCCTTTCTTATTAATAAACATGATATCTTTCTGTTTGCTTTCCTTTCATTCTGCACAGCTGTACTCTTCTCTTTCATCAAGAGACAGTCACAATTCTGTTTGTCACACTGAAATAAGGATTTTTTCTTCTTTATTTATGAATAGCATGCTTGGATTTTCCTTATGGAATAGAAATTAAAACAGCACTGACATTTAGAATGTAAACGAATTGCTCCAACTGATTATAGTCGCGTTAAAATGAGTCACACACTTTTGGTCCAAACTTCCTGACATACATATCCATATATATTAATGACTATGACATCATTGAAGAACCATTTTTACCTTGGTAATAAAAGCTGAATATATTTGTCAACTTTTCAAATTATATTTAATCCAGTGCACATAAACACGGGTTAGGAAAGACACTTGCTCTCAAATAATAGCAGAGCTCAGCTGTACATGTCTGAAAATGATGTGCATCTAAAGGCATGTAACATATTCGCAGTTTTAAAATGTAGGTGAAAATCACACTGTAAAAACACAAAGTAAATTAGGTTTTTTAAGAAGAAATAAACTCACCTGTCAACAAACGCGTGATGTAGTACAAAGATAGGATCATTTGCAGAGCCTTGTACTTGGGACATGGAGCCATTCATGTAGATGTGAAGTGCATTATGCAAACCGCTTTGAGATATGTTTGATATTGCAGTCTGCGGATCAGCAAAGCCTGTATGTTCAAGAGGAAATTATATGCTGATATGACAATGCGTATAATTCTTTTTCCAGTAAGATTTAAGATCAAAGTACCTACTTTCACTTCATTTACTTTCAGCTTTTTAGATGAGGGCTTAGGAAAACAGGTAAAGAACTGCTAATATATTTCAAAGGCAAAGCAAAGATGAAATTAGAATAAGCTAAATTAAAACTCCTGCCATGTAGCTAATGCAGCATGTCAGCAAATGTACTGCTTAATTGCTTTATATTTTTAAATTTCTTTGTCCATTGTGCCTAGCTGTTAAAAGGCAACACAGTCCCTGCAGACATTTGTGCGTGTGCTTTTATTCATGCTGAGAAAATTTATTCACTTTATTTTAATTTTTGATCTCTGTACTTATAGGTTCCTCAGATAAAACAGGCTATTATATCGCATCATATGATCTATCAACTAATTTTATTTGTCTCTATAGAACCAGTTCTTTTATTGATAGAAGCCAACACAATACAAACCATAATCTTTGCAAAAGGATTTGGTAAATAATCAATAATCTTCCACAGTCAGACTTGCCAGATGAAAGTCTGTTGATAGCTGTTATTTTGGAGGGCATTTAGAACATGGGCTTTGAGAAGAGACCACACAGACCAACACCCAAATAGAAAATACTGGAAGGTGAGTCTCTCCATTAGTTTTGTTTTGGTAGCCTGTCCATACCTCAGTTCTGATGTCAGCAGCCCTTCTCAGCATCCTGACAGCCAAGTTTCCGCCTTACTTGTAAGGACTCCTAATAAAAGTCAACTCAGCCATCTGATCCTTCTCTGGGATTTTCCAGGAGAATAAAAACAGAAACATACATTGTCCTGCCAATCTATTTCTTAACCTGATGCTAGTTCTATTATTTAACCCACACTACAAAACCTCTCAGTTGTCTCTCTTTGATTGGCTTCCTGAAGATGTCTTTTTCTCAAAATTTCTGTAAGCTGTGGGATGAGGAAGCATAGTGGAGGTATACTAAAACATCTTTGCAATTTAATCATCAAATAAAAGGGGCTGCGAACAATATGTTTATTGTGTTGGTCCTCTGTGTTTTCCCAGTATTGTTGCATTTTATCAGGCCTGTAGGATGAGGAAAAGAAAGATCTTAGCTCTTCTCTTTGGGAAGTGCCTCACACACTTTGAACACTTGCTTTATTTACTTATTTGGACCAAGAACTAGCATTTGAATGAGGATCAGCAATATACTTTTGAAGTGCATCTCCCAGCAGTCCTTCTGTTTCATGCTGTGACTCACATAGCAAGGCAATTTCTGGCCTTCCAAGCTGAATTCCTTTTGGAGGAAATCTAAAATGTGCCAACCATCAGTGGGCATTTGGTTCATGGGGCTGAACTAAAGCTAGTGTCAAAGAATCCCTTTCCTGTCAAAACCCTCATGTATAACATGGAAGTCGAGTCCTCAGTACCAACTGTTTTAGTCTTTGGATTTATTCCTTTTTGAGTCACACAAAGTATTAATCGAGACATGGCTAGAGATGCCTTATGAGTAGAGTCATGCTCTAAGAACTTGGAAACCTGAGATTTAGACCCTACTGGGACCCTGATCTTCTGTGTGAAATGATTGCATCGCTTTGTCACTCTAAATTCCCTCATTGGGTTTTGCCTTTTCTGTTAACCTCTTCAAACAAGGGAAGAGCATTTGGCATAAACCCACTGATGATTAGAATAAGGATGAAATCATAGCTGTGGCACCTAGGAACCAATATACCGTAATAACCTTCCATCTTTCTGATTGCAATAGTATGACAAAGATTTTGAGAAATTCAAGGGAAGTCAAAGTAGAAAATGTAATCAGAAGGTAGAGTTGGCTTATGGTGAAAATTGCAAGACTTCAAGGTGGAGTAAGTCTGGATTTAGGGGATAAAGAGGAACATGTTAACACCTACAGATAACTGCAGGTTTTAAGTACATCAGATGTGGACCAGGATTAGTGAAGATGGTTCATGGTGACATAAACAGCAATGGGCAGAAGTTCTCAAAGAGAAAATCTTGCCCACAGAAATCTGCTGTCTTACCTAGCTGTCAATCAGGGGAAACAGCAGAATAAAATATTACCTGTGAAGAACGAGGAACATTAACAGTCTGGCCAGAACTCACAGGAACCGATGGCAACAATTTTAACATTCTTTGCTGATGGCCATAGCACGTGATCATTGGGATCAGCTGGTGTAGCGATACTAGGAAATTTCTGTGAATATTAACTGAAAATGGTCTATCTGTATATCATTCTGAAGCAATTCCTTTACTTATGTTCAGCTGCATTAGAAGTATATTTAAGGTAAGATAAACTTTGTGCAGAATCCAGGCAGAAGGCTAGATGCTTTATATCACATTTTGGACACTTGTTAAAATTTCTTGATGCTTTGCAAACACTTGATCTAATAATTCATTAAAAAATATACAGAACATTCATTTTGGCTCTACAGAACTTTTCATGGAACATCTGCACACGAGTAATTTATCTCAATAATCAAAAGCTCTGTAATGGGGACAGCTTCAGCAACCCCACCCTCCAGCTCCCAGTTAACCAGGGTGCAGTCAGTCAGCGTCAAAGGTGACATCATGTTTAACCATGTGCAAGAGAAGTTCTAATATCTGATTTCTTGTTATGAAAACTCCATATAAATTGTGAATTGGGCAGGAATAAAACCACCACGTGGTGTCACTTTATTTTATTAGTCTGGGTCTCATTCTTTTCTCTCAGACTTTTTAAAAGACGTCGGTACTATCAGGATTGTTCAGGATGACATACTATGAAATGGGGTAGAGCCAATTAAAAAGAATATCATAGAATCATAGAATCTTATGTTGGAAAAGACCTCTAAGATCATCAAGTCCAACAATCAATCCTACACCACCATGCCTACTAAACCATGTCCTGAAGTGCCATATCTACATGTTTTTTAAACACCTCCAGGGAAGGGGACTCCACCACCTCCCTGGGCAGCCTATTCCAATGTCTGACCACTCTTTCAGTAAGGAAATTTTTCCTAATATCTAATCTAAACCTCCCCTGACGCAACTTGAGGCCATTGCCTCTCATCCTATCACTAGTTATTTGGGAGAAGAGACCAACACCTGCCTCACTACAACCTCCTTCCAGGTAGCTGTAGAGAGCAATAAGGTCTCCCCTCAGCCTCCTCTTCTCCACACTAAACAGCCCCAGTTCCTTCAGTCACTCCTCATCAGACTTTTTCTCTAGACCATTCACCAGCCTCTTTGCCCTTCTCACATGAAAACATGAGAATTTTTTCAGAGTACAGGAAGCTTTGCTGAGGTTGCTGTGGTAATCACCTTTACAGCAAATGTGAGGCTACAGATCTACAAGTGCAGAGAGCTAAAATAAGAGCTCCCTGTCTCCAGATCAGGGAACTCCACTTCCCCAACCTGCCTTGCCCCATGCTGTTCTTTCCTCCCTTGTGCATTAACTGAACCCCGTCAATTCTTCTGTGGACTGATTTAACTCACTAGTCTGGCCATAAAATACCCTGGATTGTGGGAAGTCAGGTATTTTTCGGGCTACTGAGATACAGTGTCTCATGTAGATGAGAACCAGTGCTGGAACCAAAAATAGTGGGGGGTATCTGGCTGGTGGATGGAGGAGTTTGCACAGAAAAGCAAGGCTGTGCCCAATGGCAGTGAGCTGTTAAATCATCTGGACAGTACGGGAAACTGTAGCATTCAGACATCCTTTTATACCCTTGTTTAATTATGGTGCAGTAGAAATACCTGTTAGGAGATACATCACTGAAGTGAATGGAATTTTTACCACTGGTTTCACTAAGAAAAAAATCACATTTTTAAGAGATCATTAACCTGATTCAGCACCTGCTTGCAGCACTGTAAATCAGCAACAGTGATTCAGTGGATTTGAAGTAGCTTCCCTAGAGCCAGGCCAAATTAAAACAGATGGGGATTTAGCCCAAAGTTTATTATAGGAGGAGCTAATGATGCTACTCAAAATTAAAGCTGCTTGACAGATTTGAAGATGATATATAGGTGGTTCTCAATGAACATGCAGTTGGGTCAGGAGTATGTCTTTTAATAGAGTATTCAATTACATTAACTGCACATTTTACAATCTAATAACAGAGACCACAGCAGTCCATGTACAATCACCAAAGTAGAAAACTACGTATCGAAAACAGATAGTGTTCTCCTCATTTGCTCATTTGCCACTGACTAAAGTGTGGTAAGTCAGCCTAGCAGAGGGTACGCAGAGCTCAGAGAGCATTAGCAGCATTCAGTACTACAGGAATGAGTGAACCATTCCAACAATCCAATCTCCTCTGACTATCTTAGTGCACTGCTGAACATCTGTGGCACCCCTAACATCACTAAGCAATTCATAACAGTTTTGCAGGTGCTTTTCTTAACTGCAAAACTGTTTTTCTTAGAGGTCTTTTCCAACCTAAATGATTCTATGATTCTATGCTTCTATGTCTGAGTCCAGCTGGCTGATACACTTTCTCCCACTCTCCCTCCGAATGATTTTTTATTCAATAATAATTTTTTATTTAAAAAAGGTTTCACATTTTAGAGAAATTCTAGCCAGATAGATACACCTAGCTTAGAACAGGAAGGAAGATATAGATACAAGAATTTTAAGGGCGAACCCTTACTGGCCTTTGATGTTAGTGCTCTTCTGGGCTCCCCAGTTCAAGAAAAATGAAGAGCTACTGGAGAGAGTCCAGCGGAGGGCTACGAGGATGGTGAGGGGACTGGAGCATCTCTCCTACGAGGAGAGGCTGAGGGAGCTGGGCTTGTTCAGCCTGAAGAAGAGAAGGCTGCGAGGGGA
>Ga0065711_1041395_pt1 | contig 16180 bp, 12 predicted proteins | sample Hoacrofraction12_FD_59098 | JGI IMG/M metagenome (GOLD analysis project Ga0065711, IMG submission 59098) | Hoatzin crop microbial communities from Cojedes, Venezuela - Epithelial fraction 12 v2 (version 2) | ecosystem: Host-associated > Birds > Digestive system > Esophagus > Crop | place...
AAGGAGACTCCACAACCTCCCTGGGCAGCCTGTTCCAGTGCTCCGTCACCCTCAGAGGGAAGAAGTTCTTCCTCATGTTCAGACGGAACTTCCTGTGCTTCCGTTTGTGCCCATTGCCCCTTGTCCTGTTGCTGGGCACTACTGAAAAGAGTCTGGACCCATCCCCCTGACACCCACCCTTCAGATATTTATAAGCATCTATTAAGTCCCCTGGCAGCCTTCTCTTCTTCAGGCTAAACAAGTCCAGCTCCGTCAGCCTCTCCTCGTAGGAGAGATGTTCCAGTCCTTTCACCATCCTCATAGCCCTCCACTGCACTCTCTCCAGTAGCTCCTCATATTTCTTGAAATGGGGAGCCCAGAATTGGACAGAGTACTCCAGATGGGGCCTCACTAGGGCAGTGTAGAGGGGAAGGAGAACCTCCCTCGTCCTGCTGGCCACACTCTTCCTAATGCACCCCAGGATCCCATTCGCTTTCTTGGCAGCCAGGGCACACTGCTTTCTCATGGTCAACCTGTTGTCCACCAGGACACCCAGGTCCCTCTCCACAGAGCTGCTCTCCAGCAGGTCCACCCCAAGCCTGTACTGGTGCATGGGGTTGTTCCTCCCCAGGCGCAGGACCCTGCACCTGTCTTTGTTGAACCTCATCAGGTTCCTCTCTGCCCAACTTTCCAACCTATCCAGGTCACGCTGAATGGCAGCACAGCCTTCTGGTGTATCTACCACTCGCCCCAGTTTTGTGTTGTCAGCAAACTTGCTGAGGGTACATTCTAACTCTTCATCCAGGTCGCTGATGAAGAATTTAAACAAGACTGGGCCCAGTCTGCAGGAGAAAAAAAAAGCACGAGAATGCAATGGAACACGGCAAGAAGCAATTTTGTGCAGTGAGATGGTTTCATCAGATAATCAACAATCCTGAGGACAGATGACTTGGTCCAGCCTTTTTTGAGATCATTAACTCTTCCCTGAATGAACAACTTCTAAGAAGATTAATTTAAAAAGTCATTATTATTACTGCATTATTATTACAGTATTATATTACTATTAGGTAAAATGTAAGAATAATTTCTACTTTACAAGAGCGTCTCATGCTAGGAATGTCACAGAAATGGAAGAGAGTAATTTTCTGGCCTAAGAACCTACAAACTGCATGTAACTGCTGATGCTCAGCTGATGAGACAAGCAGCTTTCATGATGCAGTAGAGACATGAGATTTAAAGGATGATCTCATAGACAAAGTAATATTCAAAGAAAATAATCTGTGAAGGAGTCTTCTTCATGAACAGAAAAAAGAAAAGATGCAGCTAATAGGACCAGAGTATGATGTAGCAAGCAGAAGGATGGTAACAAACTGGAAATTTTGAGCCCTTCATGCAGCTATCCTTTTATACGCACATAGCCAGGCTATAAATACAAGCAAAGGGTCAAAGATGATGTTCAAGAAATAGCTTGGATAGTGATATTCTCCACAGTGGTTGAGAAAGGTAATTGCTAGCAAGAGCTTGCCTAAGCAGGACTCTCATTTCACTACCTTATTTCATTGAACAGCAGTTTTCTAGAGATTATAATCTAAATAACTTTTAAGAAGGGAAAGTGAGATGGTTATGAGTCATCCCTCATGACTCCACTCAATGTATTTGCATAAAGAACAGTAACAATTTATTGAGACTCTATCTGACTTCATCTCTGTGTTTCTCTGAGAAGTGCATTTTCAGTTGTCTATGGAAGGATTTTAGAGTGGTTTATAGAATTTGGATGTTTCTAGGGCTGTTATGGAGAAGCATTGCACAAGTACTGCAATTTCCCCTAAGTACTTATCATATAGATCTGAACTTTTAAAAATATACATGTGGATTAAAATAAAGTAAGTAAATCATGAATTATTTTGGTTTATATCCTAAAGAATCTTCCCAGGTTTATGCAAAAGTTTTTTTCAGACAGCAGATGTCCACCAGAATTTGTCAAAATTCAAAACTTCTTTACCAGTTTTCCTAGAAGAAATTTTCAGTAAATAAGTCCTGTGAAGAAAAACTATTTTGTTCTCAGAAAGTCACTTTGATAATTCAAGGCCCTCTAATAAGCGACCGTCCAAAAGAGTGGAGGATTGGTTTCATATCATGAATTCAGTGTCAAGAAGGAAAAAACCTCTCTTTTATGAATAAAATGAAAACTTATGCAATCAAGTAAAAAATTTTTTTGTTCCTTAGTACAGAGCAGGTACTTCAATTAAATCATGAAGAAAGTAGAACAGTGTATTGTTTGCTTCAGGTAACTACAGAGAGGTTTCTTATTTATTTTCAACTCCTAAACAGAAAAAATGTTCTAGTGTGAAGGATCGTATGAATAAAAATACAAGGTTTTATACAGGCTGAAGGATGAAGGGTTTCAGAGCAGCCCTGCCAAGAAGGATTTAGGGGTACTGGTGGATGAAAAGCTGGATATGAGCCACCAATGTGCTCTTGCAGCCCAGAAGGCCAACCATATCCTGGGCTGCATCAAGAGAAATGTGGCCAGCAGGTTGAAGGAGGTAATTCTGCCCCTCCACTCTACTCTCGTGAGACCCCACCTGGAGTCCTGCATCCAGCTCTGGAGCCCTCAGCACAAGAAGAACATGGATGTGTTGGAGCGGGTCCAGAGGAGGGCCACAAAGATGATCCGAGGGCTGGAGCACCTCTCCTGTGAGGAAAGACTGAGAGAGTTGGGGCATGGAGAAGGGTGCAGAGAGACCTGCTAGCAGCCTTTCAGTGCCTGAAGGGAGTCTATAGGAAAAATGGGGACATTCTTTTTAGCAAGGCTTGTTGTGACAGGACAAGGAGTAATGGTTTTAAACTGAGGGAGAATAGATTCAGACTAGATACAAGGACATAATTTTTACAGTGAGGATGGTGAAACACTGGAACAGGTTTCCCAGAGAGTTAGTGGAGGCCCCATCCCTGGAAACATTCAAGGCCAAGTTGGACGGGACTCTGAGCAACCTGGTCTAGTTGGAGATGTCCCTGCTCACTGCAGGGGGGTTGGGCTAGATGACCTCTAATGGTCCCTTCTAATCAAAGCATTCTGTGATTTTATGATTCTGATTCTTTATCCATTTAAACAACCCATATCTTTGCTGTGTAGATAAATAAAATGGAAAATGAGTCCACTAGTTGAGTTATCTCTCCAAACACTGTTCCAGCATGCCATAAAGGAAGATCTCCGTAAAACTGATGACTAATCTCCATTATCAGTTACTATGCATTTATGAGGCATCTGAAAGCATAATCCACCAGTGACACAGTGAAAGCAAATCTCTCTAGTGCTCAGCAACCAAAACGACATTACTCAGGCAATGCAGTGAAGTCAATTTCTAGAGCAGTATACTGTCCTGGGTATGGCCAGGACAGGGTTAATTCTCACTGGAATCCAGGAAAGGGGCACAGCTGGGCGGGCTGACCCCACCTGACCAAACAGAACAGGGTATTCCATACCATGTGCCATCATGCTGGGTTCCAGTGGGGGGGAGCTGGGGGCGGGAACTCACTCGCGGCTTGGAGCACATGGCGGCGGTCCAGGAGACCGGCTCTCTTGGTTGTGCGGTTTGTGTTGTGTTTTCTCCTTATCTGCATCATTGTTGTTCCTGTTCCCTTTGTTTGCTGTTCTCTTAAACTGCCCTTGTCCCGACCCACCAGTTTCTGCCTGTTTCTTTCCATTCTCCTCCGCACCCGGGCGGGGGGAGAGGTGGCCGCGTGGCACTTTTGTTGCCGGCCGCAGCCAAACCATAACATATACTCAAGTTTTGGTGGAAACATGTAAATATTTATATCTGAACTGTGTAGTCCATGGAACTCAAGTTAATGCCAACAATGGAGTCTAGAGAGTGATTTCCAATCTCTAAAATAGAAAGACAGCTTGTAATCAGTTCATGAGCTCCTAAGCATTAGTGTCCAGTGCCGATTTCGTTGCACTATGATATTCAAGACATCTTATTGGTGGATTTGACTTAGGAGTTGTGAGAGGCTTCAGCTTTCCAGCTAAAGACAAAATGTATTAGTGCATTCTATTAGTTCATTTTCCAAATTTTAGTGAGTATGTGTTTAGAGGCCAGAATTTAAGTCTTTTTTTCAGATACCTAAAGGAATTTGATCTCTATGTAACTTTCCAGAAGGTACAGGTCTTCCACAGGTCCTGTATCACATTCTTAGTCTACATTCTAGCCCCATGTAGATGTCTTGGATACCTTAGGAAAATTAAATAAATAAATATTTATGCCTCTGAACTCTGCCCCTGATGTCCATTGGCTATGATGGCAGTTTATGTATCTTAGTTGCAATTAAGCACTTTTTAATGAACAATAAATCAGAGTGTCTTAATTTTGAATGGAATACCAGTCCAGTTTCATTCAAGTAATCTCAGGCTGAATCCCAGCTGATAATTCCTAGGACTAAAATCATACCACTGATATGTAAAGTTTAAGCATCTGTTGCATTTTTGCTGTATTATCAGCTAGTGTGTATTAGTCTGGATCTAATTATCTGAGTAAGCTGACCTTTCTCAGATAGAAAACCTGAAAGAAGGGTATTTATTGTAGTTTTTTTTTAGTTCACTCTGTTTTTGCTTCCTGAACAATTTTCAGTTTCATGTTCAATCTCTATCCTATTGGTCTTTGTGAAAAGCAGAGCATGTTTCACAAGCCAGTTGTCTCCCCACATTTTTTTTTTTTTAGTTTCGTAAGAGATTTCAGTCTATCTGGATAGCGAACGCCTCTCTGCCTTCCAAAGGTATATCCCAAAGCTGTTTCCTCAGCTTGACTGCTCTTTGGCTTGCACTTCATCTTTACCGGCCCTGCTTCACATCTGCCTCCAAAAATATTTTTGTACAAACTTCATTCATGTCTTTTTATGGACTGTCCCTATCTGTTTGTTCAGCCAGCTGCTGCTCCATAGTAAATATGCCTTTACAGTCATTCTAAAAGTAATAATGTCTATGTTTTATATATTAATGTGTTAATAAATATAAAAGTTCTCCTAGAGACTCTGACACAGATTTGTAACAAAATGAACAGGATGATCTGACAATAAAGATCTGATCTTAAAAAATTATCTCTGAAATAAGATTGAGGACTTATTCCTGGTGAGTTTATTCCAAAGAACCTCACTCAGCTTTTATCAAACTGAGTAAAGGTGGGCAACCAGGCTTTCTATAGTGAAAGCAGAAATAAGGCTGGGAGAATGGAGCAGAGTGCTGTGGGAAGGTAGCTGTTATCCTGCACATTTGCAGTCAAGTCATTTCATTAAAATTTGTTCCTTACTCCTGCTGTTCTAACTCAACAGGGAAATACTTTGAAGTTTATTAGACTCCTGTTTCTCCTGAGAGACAAAGGATATCACAGGGCTTGTCTGTTTAATGCAGTATCAACATTTCCTCTTGGGAGAAGATACCATTTTGACTCCCTCAAGTGCGCAGCATTTGAAATCAGTTCTGGTTAGTGCTCTCCCTGTTTCATCCAGGTTCAATTAGTGGAGGATATTGAAGCTGTGAATTACCTGTCATACAAAGCTTCCTGGTATGTTTACAAAAGAAAATGGACTATATCATAAGAATATTGTATATGAAAATGGAGCGATTTATTAACATTTTTTCACAACACCGTAGTGCAAACATTAGCGAAGAAATCCTATGATGAATCCTCTTTAGAGTATATGCTTGGATTTCCATCACATCAACATTACCACCCATTAAAAACATCCAAAATGCTACAAGAACACGGACTATTTCACTGCAGCTTCAGGAGTATTTTAGTGCAGAAAAAATGCTTTGAGCTTATGGAAGAAGGGGAATTTGAAGATGTCTCAAGAATTTTTCACCAGACGGTTGTTTTACTGATTCTCCACGTCATATCTAAAACTCCAAGGAAGAAATGAAATTACATCATGTTTTCAAAGGTGTCTGAAAAGTTGTGAAGTGGATGACAATTTAAGGATAGATTTTGCCTACCTAGCAGGCAAATAAGGCTGGCTTTAGAGCTCCATTTTACCTGTCTGCACAAGGTTCCATCTGAATGCTGTGTGGCCAGTGATTGTGATCAGACAAGGCAGGAAAGAAGTGATAAACAGGTCTAGTCATTTGGGCAGGAAGAAGCTGAGCATTTGGGAGAGGGTACGTGCTTTAATTTTTCTGTTTACTTTTCTGTCTCAATAGAGTAAACAGGAATATTTCGGATTTCTTGGAGCTGTTAATGGGACATGACTGCCATTCGTTTAAGTTACATTTAATGCCTGAAACTGCTCCTTACATATCTGAAACTGAATTCTGTATTTGTTAACATACTCTGTAATCGATGTCCCCAATATTCAGTGTTAAAATAAAAACCATTAGCACAAATTACTACCCACTGTTGTTCTCAGCATCTACTCATGTGCATGCAGAGTGATTCATATTTGTCTTTGTAGCAGAAGACATATAATATCTCTTTATTGACTATGAAGTAAAAAAATCATACATTGGTATTTGCCACCACACAGCTGCAACACCATGTATGCCCATCTTCATGAATTTTATAATATCTTTTAAGTGGGCCCATGTCCATAATGTAATGCTACTCTATTCAGCTTCAGGAGGGAATGATAAGCCATCAGGTATTTTTTTCAGCATTTAGGTACTTCAAGATGCAAATTAGTACCTACTGATATTTCAAGACCATGCAGAAGCCTAAATGTCGTTGATTCTTGTGCAGAAGTGATGCTGATATTCCTCAAAATTGTAGCAGAATCCTCTCTGCACCCTTAAGCACCTAAATGCCTTTCAAAGTCAGGCCTGAGGTCTCTAGAATTGCATTGCATTATTGGCTAATGCTATCTAGTGGTGTGAGTAATCCAGATGCATACAATTTTTTGATGGCAAGGATTTATTTTCTTTGCACCTATGCATCACTAATAATACTGAAGAATAAATATGTGCAACAATGTAACTTCAACAGGGAAAACACATTCTCCTGGAGTATTCTGTATGCTAATTACACCTACAGTGTTTTATTAGCTGCAGTATATGTAAGATAAAACAATCTTTATTGATGTAACTTTCTAAATGAAATAATGTGATTACTGTTTATGTGATTTTTAACTCACGTTTTCAAGTAAAGGACAAAAGATACAGAAACAATCTAGTAGTTAACTACAATAATGACTAATTTTGAGAAAGTTATTGCTATTATGAAGCATATCCTGTGATTTATAGCAGCAATAATGTTTGGGGGGTTTTTTTAGGTTGGAAGATGGAGCACAGTTGAGTACCTACATCGGAAAATCAATTGCTGTCCAATGATGAATGAAAATTCCCACCAATCACAACACAGAATTCCATCAGCAAGGTAATAATAATCCAAATTTGATAGCTCATCCAGTGCCTCCAAGCCTGCAGACAATGTGTAAGTTTGGCTTCTTTTAGTCTTTTTTTCCCTATTAGGTCTAAAAGCAGATTAAACCCTAAACATTAGCTCCTAAGAATACCCGATTAACTCTTTCTTGATTCACGTAACAAGCTGGTGAAAAATTCTGTCCTAACATAGAGTATATATCTACAAGCATATAAGAAGCATATTTGATTACTTTGCTACATCTGATTTGTGACTTTACTACAAACAGACACTAGATTTGCAAACCAGTGTTCTGTACGTTAATGGTAATTCATTACTTCAGTTAAAAAATTTTCTTTAAAGGGAAGGAAGATACTAAAAATTGATTTACAACAAATTTGGCAAGCAATACATAACTCTCATAGAAGTATGTTCTTACAACAGTATTCAAGTTGTATGTACTCTTTAAATTTACAATAAGCTTAATAAGATGGATTTTTTGATATTTTACATATTTTTTCATGAGAAAAAGAACTCATATTTTTGTGTGCTTTTATGTTCTTATGTGGTCTCTGTAGTACTTAAGTACTTAAAGACAAAATAAGGGATATGATTCATAATATTTTCATCACTTCATGACATCAAATCCACTGACCTGCACTTTGTTTAGGGTAAAGTTGAATCATAGAATGGTTTGGGTTGGAAGGGACCTTAGAGATCATCTAGTCCCAACCCCCCTGCCATGGGCAGGGACACCTTCCACCAGACCAGGTTGCTCAAAGTCCCGTCCAGCTTGGCCTTGAACACTTCCAGGGAGGGGGCACCCACAACTGCCCTGGGCAAACTGTTCCAGGGCCTAACCACCCTCATAGGAAAGACTTTCTTCCTTATACCTGATATAAATCTGACTTGTTTCAGTGTAAAGTTATTATCCCTTGTCCTATCCCTACCTATGCTTGTAAAAAGTCCCTCTCCAGCTTTCTTGTAGGCCCCTTCAGGTACTGGAAGGCTGCAATAAGATCTCCCTGCAACCTTCTCTTCTCCAGGCTGAACACCCCCAACTCTCTCAGTCTTTCCTCTGAGGAGAGGTGTTCTATCCCTTGGATCACCTTTGTGGCCTCCTCTGGACCTGCTCCAACAAGTCCATATCTTTCCTGTGCTGAGGGCTCCAGAGCTGGATGCAGGACTCCGTAGCAGAGTAGAGGGGCAGAATCCCCTCCCTTGACCTGCTGGCCACGCTACTTGTGATGAGGCTGGACTTCTGGGCTGCAAGCGCACACTGCAGACTCACATCCAGCTTTTCATCTGCTAGTACCCTCAGGTCCTTCTCCTCAGGCTGAAGTCTTATGTTCCTTACTTAGCAGAAAGGCAGATGGGAGGTTTAACTTCTGTTGCACACATGAATCCTTCTGGATGTTTCAACCAATGCTTTCACAGTTGCAATGCAATATGGAAATGTTATGTAAGTAATATGAACACTTACAGGTGACATTATGGGTTGTCATTATGAATATTATTTTCATCTTGTCTGCATAAACATGAGTTTCAATGTCCATTGAGATTCCTGTAGTGTACTGAAGAGTTAGCTGACTTTTGTAAAAAAATATTAAATCTGCTGTGTCTTTTACTGTAAATTAAGAAAGAAAGTAAAACCCACAGGCATTTAAGTGTTACTTTTTCACTTGAATACTTTCTAGCAAGAAATATTTTTCAATAAAATGAATAAGCATGACACAAAACAATTGAACACATGTTGTGTGAAACAAGATAAAAAAAACGCCAAATTCTTTTAAACCGCAATGAACTGCACAGGACAGACTTTATAAAAATAATTACTACTTTGAGTTTTGAAGCAACAAGTTATTCTGCAGAAATATCTTGCTTTCCCACGAGTCTTCACAGATTTTTCAAATAACTTCTACTTTTCTGGCAAGCAAGTTCCATATCTGAAAAAGCTACTATGGGTCAGCTTTTTTTTTTTTTTATTTTGCTATTATATGTTTCATCATTCACATCAAATCAGCTTCTGGATTTTCTGAAGTTCAGATGCAAACTACACCATTTCACTGTTCAGCTGTCCCATTGTGAACAATTCACATGGTCTTCACTGCAGAATCTCCTAAGGATATTTGCTTTCCAAGAAATTATTGCATGTACAATGACAGTGGTTGGTAATAGGGACTACATGCAGCAGCTGTTCTTGTTGCCTGTGCTATTAGAATGTCATTGTATTTTGTGTTTGGGAGACAACTCATCTTCTTATCCTGAAAATCTTTGATTTGGAGACATAGCTCCTATCATGTTATTCTAATAGTATTAGAGATATTAGCCAGTGTGTAAAAAATTCTGTTATAAATAATCTACTTGCCAACAAGCAACTGATGACTCTGGGTTTGAGTCAAACTGATTATTAATCTGTCCACATGGCTACATATAATACTTGCAGTTACACACTTCATTCTGAAGCAAGAACTTTGCCAGCTGTGGTCTGCATGTGCAGTATACATTACTCAGGTTAATATGATCTTTAATAACCAAGGATTATTGTAAAATGTGATCACTGTTGATAACAAGGGAGTGCACAACGAGGAAAGGTCACATATGTGGAAAAGTTTTAGCTTAGGGTTGAAGCTGTTTTGTTAAATGTGCATGAAAGAGCACAGTTTTTGCTAATGTGTAATTACTTGAACTGCTAACACAGTCTTTTAGGTTAGCATCAATATCCTTGCTTATCTCTTTCTGTGGATCGAAACTGTCTGCCACTCATAGCTGTGTGTCAGCTACCTTCTCTTAAGCCAAAAGAGCAGGACGATTTCACTGAACTCAGGCCATTCATTCATGAAATGCAGACAAATCCCTGTAAAACAATAACTACTCATATGCTTACCACCTCTGGGTCAGTGACTAATTTATGTGGATCCTGTATCGCACATTTACAGAATGAAGTGTGATTATAAAATGTCATCTTCCTATACAATAGTAATAATAATAATGACATAGATCCCCTTTTTTTTTCTGAAATCCGTGTGAAATCATATGTGTCTCTGTTGAAAAATAACATTATTTAAAAACTGTTCCCAGTGCCAACTACATCCTGACTTCTCCTCCAGCTCACTCTGATCACCTTTAGTTACAGATCCAGAGTATTTAGGTGTTTACTATTTCATTGACTTTTATTTCTAGATTGTCATTATTGTACTACCTGCCACATACTTTTCTGTTGTGACACTATTAATTACATTACAGGAATGTAAATAAACCTTTCAAGAACAACTGAGAAAAGAAGTGGAAGGAAAAAATGTCACTAGCATCAACATTTTTTATGGGGCTGGATTTTGATAGATGGATTGTGTTTATATTTGAAAAAGTCATGTCTATTTGATAAAGTTATTGTGTATTCAGTATATGATAGAACACTTCATGGCTAAAAAAAAAAATCAGTATTCCTTAGCAGAAAGAAGCAAGAAAGACTGTTTTCAGGGCTAAACTTCCTTTTGGGCTAATACATTTCTAAAACTTAAATCACATTTGTAGTGAAACTGAATATCTTTCTGAGAAAAGATATTTTAAGATTTAATTTTTCTTTCTTTCAGCTTAGACCACCAGTGACGCCTTTAGACCTGCACGTCAAAGAGTAAATCTGTTCTCTATAATCTTATGAAAGAAGCAGTGAAGTTTTTGATGGAGGTAGGTAGTTATTACTTTAACTTAATTTATATTTCTAACCTTAATATGGGTAAGTCTTTCTGATGGCATGTAAAAATGTCTAGAATAATTTGGTTTCCTTTCACTGCTTTAGTCTAGTAAGAAGCTATTGCAAGCTATGATAGTATGTAACTTCAGAATATACAGGTTAATTTTGTGTAAGATCTGGTTTTAAGAATCTAAGACATTATTGGAGCTTTACTCTTCTTCAAATTCTAAAATTAGATCCTTTATTTTTTGTCATTAAAAAGGCTATTGACACAATATGAGAGTTTAGATGGTGAAAGCCATAATAGATTAATTGCACAGGAAACCTAAAATAGGTAAAAAAGTTCAATGTCTCACTGTGATTTGGAGAAATAAATGAACAAAAATTACTATTTATTTTCAAACCAACCAAGTAGAGAAACCAAAATTTATTGTAGTACAATAGAAATAGATTTACGGAAATTTTCCTTAAGGATGTCTCGTACCTGACATAAGCTTTGACAACAGGTTCTGCTAGAAAAATGCCACATGGACAATACTGTTGGAAAGTAAACATGCATGACTTTCCCAAGCTATGAAAATGAGGATATAGTTAAAAATGATAACTGATGTCAGAGTGCAGAGCACAAACCTTTTCACCTTTGCTTGGGAGCTGCATTAAACTCAGGCGCTTGTCTTTGTGTCTCACTTCAGCTGCATATGTGCATATGTGTTAAATCATAGAATCGTAGAATCATAGAATCAGAGGTTGGAAAAGACTTCTAAGATCATCAAGTCCAACCATCCACCCAACACCACCATTCCTACTAAACCATATCCTGAAGTGCCATATCTACATGTTTTTTGAACATCTCCAGGAATGGTGACTCAACCACCTCCCTGGGCAGCCTGTTCCAATGTCTGACCACTAATACCCTGTGAAAGAGTGGGCTACATACTGGGAATTGGTTTGTGTTCTGTAGATACATGAGCTGCAAAGCTCAGAGCTCACTGGGCCCTAATTCAAAATTCAGTGGCAATGCTAGAGTTTCTCTAGTCTGTCCTGGTGTCGTTTTTGTGTCTTTTATTCCTCCATCTTCCATTATCTGCTTCATACTGAGAGTTCAAGGTAATTAACCCTTTCAATACTCCAGAAAGTGAAGGACATCGAGCTGTATATTGCGAATCATATAGTACAGTTTGTCTTTGACAGAAAGGATTAATTTATTCTTTCTTTAAAATAAACTGATGGTGAACCTTTTAATCCCAGCTTTTTTCACTATCTCCAACAATTACAGCAGAAGTTGACAGTAAGCTGAATTTCATTCAGCTGCAACCAATTTATTTAAAACAGCAGATCATACGAAAAAAATCTTCTTTTTCTCATGCTAATGTTCTAGCATGTCTCTGCCACATATTACATTCCTCAAATTCACGAGTCCTGCTTCTCAAAGAAGTTGGATAGTCTTTTTGCATCTAAGCACAGCTGGAATCTAACTAGGAAGAGCACCTAATCTGGTCACCTATAACAGCTAATTTTAGGTTAAATAGATATTTAAATGTCACTAAACAATTGTAGTGTTACTTAACTTTCTTCTAAACTATTGTGTTGAATTCCTAGGCTACTAAAGGTAAGCAGGTACCGTTATCTAAATTGCCTAGGACTCTGGGAAGATTTCAAGAGCAGACAACTGTAATTTCTGAACTCTCATTTTGGCTTTTGTTTTTATTGTTATTAAATCTTAAAGCAGATATATGCAAATTATAACACTTTCATGTTGCCCCATTCTGTCTCAAAAACTTAAGTATATGAAGAAAAGTTAACTTTACGAAGTGCATTCTTGTTCACAGGCAAGAATAGTACTTCTACTAAACGCTATAAATACATAAATTATTTCCATTGTGGGAAATGCTAAAAATAATAAATAAAAATGAATAAAAATATACCCCCCAAATATAAAAACTAAGTGCTCTATTTCTCAGACTTCTTTGCATCCTTCTTTTTAAAAACAGTATTGATGTCTCGATGTACTGTGGATAAGAGTTAGAAGTTGTACTTACCTACTTTTGTAAATCCAAGACATATCTTTTAAAGATTCAGAATAAATGTATAGGGATGTAGAATAATCAAACTTTTTATCAAAATGCATAAATGCATTTTGTCAGGAAAAAAGATGCTTATAGGTAAATAAAAGTTTCAAACTTTCCTCTTTGCTATTAAATAGGTTCTGTTCAGTGTCATTTCTAAAATGTAACAATTAACTAAAAAAAGAAAAAAAATTGAAAAGTTACATTGTTAAAAGGAAATGGAACAATAACCTTAAAATAGAAAGCATGCAAATATTTTGTATCAAACTTGCTGCTGTAATTCCAGGGGAAAACCTGTTGAATATTCGGAGGGAAATGTGAATTTAAAGCTTGCATTAAACTGAAAATCTTTATGGGAACTAAAGAAATTATGCGTAATGGTATGAGAAAACTTTTTTAAACAAAAGAAGCATTGTGTTGCATCAGATAACCGTAACATTTGCCAGGAATAAGTTGACACAAAGTTGGTTTTAAGGACACAGAATTCCCCTGTTACTATATCTTTCAAGGTTAAATACTCATAAGAAACAATTGTCGTATCATTATCCTTGTACTACAAAACTAATATTCTATTTCAACACTGATGTGAACGTACTTAGTTGATTGAAAGGGATGGATGAAATCCATGCATAATTTTGTTTAATGGATTGAGTCTGGGGAGAGTCTATCTTTCATAAAAAATAATAAGGGCTGGAATGAAGGCATATGGAAGACTTCAAGTTTACAGTGTTGATCCATGCTGTCACTAACACCATAAACCACGCTGAAGAGATCAGCCATAGTTTCATTTAAATATTTTCTCATATTTCAAACTTTTCAATGTAGTCACAAAAGAAAAAAATTGTTGTTTTTTTTGTTGTATGCTACTTAACACTATTCTGCTTCCACCTCCCCCTGTCAAATACATTGACCTACTAGCACCAAGTCTTTTTGGCATTTATTTTAACAGAGGATGGATTCAGAAAAGGTTGGTTTGGGGGGATGCTTTATGAGCATCTATTACAGCAGGAATTATATAGACCTTCGGCATTATCCTGGGTTCAGATGGGATAAGGTTAATTTTCACAAGAAGCCAGGAGTGGACATAGTCGGGATGGCTGACCCAAACTGGGCAAACAAACAGGTTATTCAATACCATGTGACTTCATGCTGAGTTTGAGTTTTTGAGTGGGGGAGCTAGCCAGGGGAAGGTTAATCATTGCTTGGTAGCATGCTGGGCATCGGGCTGTGAAAGAATTGCTCTGTGTATTCCATTGGTGGTTTTTTTATACATTCTTCTTATCAATATTATTGTTGTGACTGTTTGCTTCCTTTGTTGTTCTTTTAAACTGTCCTTATCCCAACATATGAGTTTTGCCTTTTTTTTCTTCCCATTTGCCTCCCCAACCCACTGGGGGGAGGAGTGATAGAGCGGGCACATGGATCTTTGTTGCGGAGGAGCGGCCTTAGGCTAAGGCTTCATGGCCTTATAGAGAAATGCTGGATTGCTCACATGTCCCCAGTCCTTTAATGCTTCATCCTCCACAAATCTTTGTTCCTGACCGGGGCTAAACCACAACAGGCATTTTGACAAAATCGTAAGTAAATGGGATGAATATGTAAAAGAATTGCGAACTTTCGGAGAGTGTCGAATTCAGAAGAGGAACAATATTGTGGTCACTAGCACAACTCACAGTGGTTTGGTGCCTGCCTGCCTGGATGAATCCACAGCACTGGGTAACATGCTGATGTTCCTTATAGAGTGAATGGGGAGAGACAGGTACTTCACAGCCCGATTAAAAAGAAAAATTGTGTTAAACAAGAATCAGGAGAAAAGCTTAGTGTTTCTCATGTCCCACAGAAAGAGAAGGATGTGAGTTTCCATGATTTTGCTAAGAAATGTTCATGTATTTATATCAAGCAACTGCTTCCCATCCAGACAGATGCAGTCATTAGACCAGCCAATTAATCCCAGATTCTGCCACCTAAGTGAAAGTAATGGTTATTAAACCAAAGAGTCGAGTAGTCTTTGGCACCTCTTTTTAGACTAATCAGTCTTTAGGAATTCAATGATCAGTGGTTAGTTTTGGTAGGAGAGCTCAGTGCATTCAAAAGAGTCTTTAGGAGTAGCCCTGTGGGTAATGTACTCTCCAGAGAGGTAAAATAATATTTTTGTCACTTCAGCAAGGCAATCTTGCATCTAACTAGAAATGGAAGGTGTTGTACAAGAGGAAATCCTCCTGACACCATTTAGAGCAAGGTGGCAATAAACTGAGTGTCAGATGCTCTGTATTAACTCCAGTGCTCCCACCAGAGGAAGGGAAAATAGAGGAAAAGGGAGAGAGACTTACAAATTGAACACAAGAAGTTTTACTAATAATACTAATAACACTAATAACATTAATAATAAAAGAAATAATGCAAAATATACAAAACTGATACTGAAATTCTCAGAGTTGGGTGCTCGGTCGCTGGCGTCCTGCCAGCAGCTGCCAGGAAGCACTAGGCAGTTCCGGACTGGCCTCAACAGTAGACAGGAACTCGGCTCAGGAATGCGTGAACTGAAATCTGGATCAGGATTTGCAGGCAGAACAATGAGCAGGGTCGTCTTCAGAAGCCAGCCGTGGACGAAGAGAGCGAGACCCTCATGATCCCCCAGCTGTTTTAACCAAAACCAGGACACCTACCTTACTGACTGCATTAAAGGATTCAGCATGAAATGGGGTTTGTGTTGTTTGCCTTTGAAATGAATAAAGCTGTCAATGTCAGGCTAACAAAGTACCTGTGGGACTTCATTGTAAAATAAAATGAAGCCAGAAAGAACAAAAACTTAGGTGCTCGATTGATTGTACAATAACTGAATAAGATTTCAAACACAAATATTTTAATCAGTAACTGAAGTAATTTTGGAAATATGCCCTTAGTTTATTGTCCAAAGTTGCATGGAATGTTTCTGAAAGCAAGGGAACAGAACATCCCTATCTAAGCCCTTTCTGAGCACCTTATACTGCTTTTTTCTGCTCACTATTAACCTGGCGAAGAGGCCATGGAATCATGGAATAGTTTGGCTTGGAAGGGATGTTTAAAGGTCATCGAGTACAACCCCCCCCCCC
>Ga0065711_1041396_pt1 | contig 16180 bp, 9 predicted proteins | sample Hoacrofraction12_FD_59098 | JGI IMG/M metagenome (GOLD analysis project Ga0065711, IMG submission 59098) | Hoatzin crop microbial communities from Cojedes, Venezuela - Epithelial fraction 12 v2 (version 2) | ecosystem: Host-associated > Birds > Digestive system > Esophagus > Crop | place...
AAAAAAAAAAAAAAAGAGGAAAAAAGCGCTGTTTTGTTTTGCAGGTTAGATGCCTAGGGATTTATTTGTTTGTATGTTTGTTTGTTTGTTACTGCCAAGAGCAGAAACAACCTTGAATTACTCTGCAGTGAACCAATCTCTTTTCAGCAGAAGCACTAAAAACCTCTAGATTTCATTCACTAACAGAATAATACATATATTTTGCTCATTAGTATTTGTTTGAATTACAGCCACACGGAATTCAGAACAAAGCTAGTGTGGCTGCATGGACCTGCTCAAAATTCTCAAAGTTCCATTTTAGATTGCTTCTGCTACAAGACCTGATTAAGCATACCAGTTACCTAAAATATGCTAGTTTTTCTGCTGCTCAATTTTTCTTGCCATCTCCAGTCACAGTTTGCCAAAAATAATTTTTAAATGGCTTTTGTTTTGCATTCCTAGCACATCTCAGATCAGTGAGGAAACAATTACGCTTTTGATCAAAGGACAGAGCATGAGCTAATCATACGTATTCTCTCAGCTATGCTCATGCCTTCCTGCTAGAGAAAATGTCTTTCTCATACTTATCACTTGCTTAGTATAGACTTAAAGAATATACTCATGCGTTTTACATAATATAGAAGGAGTTGAGTGGCTTTGGCTTGGTTTCTGTAGCTGTCACTCATAAATAAAGAGGTGGGAATAAAGAAAGCAGAGAAAAACATGCACAGGTACATATGAACAGATGTTGGCTTTGGTTTTCCAAATAATGCTATATTGCTCCACTTATCTGAAGGTTTCTTGGTATTTTGAATGATAAAGGCAGGCACAGATTTGCTTCTCTTGCCTTCTTATGTGTTTAAATTTCATTTCTGAATGCTGACATCAGCAGGAGATTTCTCTGCACACCAGAGGTGTGGTCTCTGAGGACAGAGGGAAGGGGAAAGGTTTATGAGATATAGATCTTATGCCTGGTCATATAAAAATGTTCAAGGACTCTGTTCCTATCCAGGATGCTGTACAGAAGAAAACAGGCACTGTAAGCCCCAAGGCACGCCTCTGTGGCTCCTTGTGCAGAATGTCTGTCCCTGAGACCTACAGAAACGCTCACAACCAGGACAAAGGATTTAGCCCAGCGCTGAAAGAGGGTAGTGTTAGGAAATGGAAAACATATTAAAAATGTGTGTCAATCCGAACTGGAAAACCTAAGCAACTCATTTTACTTCCAGCCAACAAAACCTTCAAAAAAGCTCGTGCTGCTTTATGTTCAGGTGTCTACACTTGGCTCTCCACCTTATCTCTCTGGGTAAGGCTTCAGGTTTGATTCAGCATAGGGTTGAAGTAAGACAATGTTCTAGGTGTTTGTATGTTGGATTTTCCCATCTTTTGTAAGAGCTTTAGAATTTCCTGTCTGAAAATTGTTGGTTCACTTTCATCTTCTTATCTCTAATTACATTTATTATATTCCAGGAGACTAGAAATGAACCAAATTCTATGCTAACCTGAAATTTAAGAGCAGAGGATGAGGATTAGGGCACAGAATTTGTTTACTTTTGATCTAAGGTAGATCAAACCCAAACAAATCTTTGAGGCCTGAGAAATGAATCTACTGACTCAAAATTCCTTCATGCACTCCAGATCTTCTGCCTCGACCTACTGCTAAAAAATCACGGAGCTAGAAAAAATTGGCTGGTTTTATATCTTGCTTTTGCTCCTTTGCAGTTTCCTGTAGGTCAGTGAGCTGTACACCAGCCTGCCTGGTCCAGTGTGGCCCAGGAAATTGCAAGTATTTTCAGCTGTGTCAGGTTCTGCATATGCAAGTTAGGAGGTTCAAAGGGAAGCTTAATTGACACTAATCCTCATCTTGACTTTTGCTCACCTCCTCCTCTTTTCCCACTAAGCCTTCCCACCTTCCCACCTCAAAGCCACAGAAGCTTTACAATTTTTGTTATAAAAATATATATATTTAACCCTTTGGCAATCTCTTAATGCCCTTTTATTAAACCCCTTAACTCCTTTTATGAAGTCCAGGGTAATTAAAATGATTATAAAGCTCTCTTGAGAGATTATACCCTTTAATCACAGTGCATATTTGCTGAGAAGTAGGCGACATTTGTGGTATATCAAATACAAAAATACTTTGGGCAAAGATGTTTAATAACAATTTTTAAAACTAAGTTCTTGATTAAGGAGTTTTAGGGCATTAAAGATCGTATCTACATGTGGTCACAGCAAAACATTGAAGGGCTTCAAATACTTTTCCACATGTACAATGGCACAGCTATAATCAGATTTCTCCATTTATTTCAACTCCAGCTCCTCAGCTGGCACAATGTATCCTAATGCCATTGACTCCCAAGGTGCTACACTACTTGTTACCAGCTCAGTTTTCTGGGCAACCAGAATAAATGCAAAAGTAAAATCCCTCCTTGGGTCATTACCCCCCAGCCAATGAAAGAAAAATCAAGGACTTTTCTTCTGGAGTGAGCTTAGATTGCCAGTCTGGAACTCCCAAACTGTGCACTCATCCCATCAGCAGCAACAGTAAGGTGAATGCAGCCCTTGAAAATACATATGTTTGGATGTTGTTGCAGTATGGTTGTGCATAAAGTAAGTAAGTTTAGGAACCTCTGTTCCAGTGTAAAATACAAATATGCACTGAGTATTTATCATCGAGGTTTGGGGTTTAAGTAGGACATTATCAGTTAGAACTTCTATCACACAAAAGTATGCTTCATTGTCACATGCATAGGTCATCAAATGGGATCAAGTGATACGTAGTCAGCCCTCAGCTGTTACCAATCTTTTCTTTAACTGTTGGTAAGTCATTTAATCTCCATATTCCTTCTGTTTCTTCCTGCCTGTTAATATACAACTTGAATTTCAGTTGACACTTCTAAGACCAACCTCTCAAGTGTTCAAAAGCTGAGTCTTCTTTGAGGGAAACTTGTAAGTGATAATAAAATCATAGAATCATAAGAATCATAGGATGGTTTGGATTGGAAGGGAACTTATATATCACCTAATTCCGACACCCTTGCCACAGGCAGGGACACCTTCTACTAGACCAGGTTGCTCAGAGTCCCGTCCAACCTGGCCTTGAACACTTCCAGGGAGGGGGCAGCCACTTATAGTAAAAAATTTCTTGCTAATATCTAATCTAAATCTACCCTCTTTCAGTTTAAAGCCATTACCCCTTGTCCTATTGCAACAGGCCCTGCTAAAAAGCCCATCCACATCTTTCTTATAAGCCCCCTCTAAGTGCTGAAAGGCCGCAGTAAGGTTTCCTTGGAGCCTTCTCTTCTCCAGGCTGAACAACCCCAACTCTCTCAGCCTGTTCTCGTAGGAGAGGTGCTCCAGCCCTCTGATCATTTTTGTGGCCCTCCTCTGGACCCGCTCCAACAGGTCCATATCCTTCCTGTGCTGAGGGCTCCAGAGCTGGACACAGGACTCCAGGTGGAGTCTCACCAGTGGAGTAAAGGGGCAGAATCCCCTCCCTCGACCTGCTGGCCACGCTGCTTTTGATGCAGCCCAGGGTACAGCTGGCTTTCTGGGCTGTGAGTGCACATTGCCAGGTCATGTCCAGCTTTTCATCCACCAGTATCCCCAAGTCTTTCTCAGCAAGGCTGCTCTCCATCCATTCTCAATATAGCCTGTATTTGTGCTTCAGATTGCCCTGACGCATGCACAGGACCTTGTATTTGGCCTTGTTGAACTTCATGAGGTTCACACAGGCCCACCAAGCCTGTCAAGGTCCCTCTGGATGGCATCCCTTCCCTCCAGCGTGTCGACCACACCACACAGCTTGGTGCCATCGGCAAACTTGCAGGCGGTGCACTCAGTCCCAGTGTTCATGTCGCTGACAAAGATGTTAAACAGCGCCAGTCCCAATATCGACCCCTGAGGAATGCCACTCATCACTGGTCTCCACTTGGACATCAAGCCATTAACTACAACTCTTGGAGTGCAATCACCGAGCCAGTTCTTATCCACCAAGTGGTCCATTCATCAAAACCATGTCTCTCCAATTTAGAGACAAGAATGTCCTATAGAATAGTGTCAAATGTTTTGCTAAAGTCCAGGTAGGTGATACCAGGTGCTCCTCCCTTATCCACCAATGCAATAACCCCGTCATAAAAGGTGTCCAAATTTCTTCAGGCATGATTTGCCTGTAGTGAAGCCATGTTTGCTACCACCAATCACCTCCTTATTTTCTAGGTGCCTTAGCATAGTTTCCAGGAGGATCTGCTTCATGATCTGGCCGGGCACAGAGGTGAGACTGACTGGCCTGTAGGCACAACAACAAAAAGAGGGCCAAGGAGAGTCTCCATCCCTTATTGGATGCAAGGGGGAATATTGTCAAAAACTATTAGGAAAAGGCTGAGGTACTTAATGCCTTCTTCGCCTCAGTCTTTAATAGTCAGACTGCTAATTCCCAGGGTAGTCAGCCCCCAGTGCTGGAAGACAGGAAGGAGTGAGGAATAAACCTCCCGTAATCCCGTAGTAAACAGTTAATGACCTGCTATGCCACCTGGACACTCACAAGTCCATGGGGCTGGATGGGATCCACCAAAGAGTGCTGGAGAAGCTGGTGAGCAGCTGGCCAAGACACTCTCCATCATCTATCCACAGTCCTGGCTAACTGGGGAGGTCCCAGATAATTGGAGGATAACACCCATCTACAAGAAGAGCCAGAAGGAGGATCCCGGGAACTACAGGCCTATCAGCCTGACGTCTGTGCCGGCCAAGATTATGGAGCTGTTCATCCTGAGTGCACTCACCGGGCATGTGAAGGACAAGCAGGGTATCAGGCCCAGCCAGCATGGGTTCATGAAAGGCAGGTCCTGCTTGACCAACCTGATCTCCTTCTATGACCAGGTGACCCACCTAATGGATGAAGGTAAGGCTTTGGACATCATTTACCTGGACATTAGTAAGGACTTTGACACTGTTCCCCACAAAACCCTCCTGGAGAAATTGGCTGCCCATGGTTTGGATATGTGTACTCTTTGTTGGATAAAGAACTGGCTGAATGCCCAAGCGCAGATGGTGGTGGTGAATGGGGTTAAATCCAGCTGGCAGCCGGTCACGAGTGGTGATCCCCAGGGCTCAGTTTTGGGTCCGGTCTTGTTTAACATCTTTATCAATGATCTGGATGAGGGGATTGAGTGCTCCCTCAGTAAGTTTGCAGATGGCCCCAAGTTGGGCGGGAGTGTCGATCTGCTCAAGGGTAAGAAGGCTCTGCAGAGGGATCTGGACAGGCTGGATTGACGGGTTGAGGCCAACTGTATGAGGTTCAACAAGTCAAAGTGCTGGATCCTGCACTTGGATCACAACAACCCCATGCAATGCTACAGGTTTGGGGAGGAGTGGCTGGAAAGCTGCCCTGCGGAAAAGGACCTGGGGGTGCTGGTCAATAGGCGGCTGAACATGAGCCAGCAGTATGTCCAGGTGACCAAGAAGGCCAATGGCATCCTGGCTTGTATCAGGAATAGCGTGGACAGTAGGGAGGTGATGGTGCCCCTGTACTCGGCACTGGTGAGGCCGCACCTCGAGTACTGTGTGCGTGGTTTTGGGCCCCTCAGTACAAGAAGGACATTGATGTGCTGGAGCGTGTCCAGAGAAGGGCAACAGGGCTGGTGAAGGGTCTGGAGAACAAGTCTTACGAGGAGCAGCTGACGGAGTTGGGACTGTTTAGTCTGGAGAAGAGGAGGCTGAGGGGGCACCTTATTACTCTCTACAACTACCTGAAAAGAGGTTGTAGTGAGGCAGGTGTTGGTCTCTTCTCCCAGATAACTAGTGATAGGATGAGAAGCAATGGCCTGAAGTTGCATCAGGGGAGGTTTAGATTGGATATTAGAAAAAATTTCTTTATTGAAAGAGTGGGCAGGCATTGGAACAGGCTGTCCAGGGAGGCGGTTGAGTCACCATCCCTGGAGGTGTTAAAAAAAACATGTAGATGTGGCACATCAGGACATGGTTTAGTAGGAATGGTGGTGTTGGGTTGATGGTTGGACTCAATGATCTTAGAGGTCTTTTCCAACCTATGATTCAATGATTCACATTAATTAACATAATACACACATTATAGACCAAAGGCACTCTTACAAAGTTGTAGAATGACATGGATCCGTATAGAAAGTATTTGTTTACCCTGACACTTCCTACTAGACTGATTCCTGGAATTTCAACATTAAAGAATTGTGATGACAAGTAAGCTAAGCATCCAAGATTTATTTTTTTTTATTGCTATTCTTTATTAACAGTGAGGAAAAACATTTAAAAAAATTTCTGTAGGGTAGATGGCCAAATGCCTTATGCACGACCACTTCTAATTGCTATTTATTGTCACTGGTGCTTACATAACTAAAGCATCCCAGCACTGCATATTGTCAACACCAGCAGCAGAAAAGAAAGGTATCATTTTCTTTTCCAAAGGAGTTAACGATAATTTGACTGGTCCTGGGTTAATAGTGAATGCATATGCTTAAATTACTCCAGAAAACGACATTCAGTCTTTAAATTGTGCTACTGACAGAAGTGAAAAAACATTAATAAATATGCACTGTTCTGGCTATTTCATTTTAACTGCGTGCTTGTGTTTTCATAAAGTAGTCTTTCAAAAACATCAGTAAAAAATTAAGAACTCAAATATGGTAAAGAATATAAAATACAGCACAATTTAACTTGACATACCTACAATTCTCATTTAGAAGTCTTGGAAGGTGAGTTCTTTTTACACTCCTACTGAAGTCAACAGACCTATAGCCACTCAGCAAGTGTTCAGCAGTGTGCAGAATGGGGCCCTTTATTTTAGGCTTAAATAAAAAAAAACACAGCAAGACATAATATAAGTAGTAGGAAAGGTGAGACTGCAAAGCAAAAAAGATGTGACTCATTTAAGTGTTTGAATGAAAGGAGGAATTGACACAGGGTGATATGGAACAGCTACTGAAGACCACAGGAGCTGTGAAAAGAAATACTTTTTTTAAAGGAACAGCGAAATAAAGTTGTAAGGACTAGTTGAGTAAAGTTATAGAAACAAGTGAAGGGAAACACTGAAACAGAACTGTAAGAGTTCAAATAACAGATCTGACTGCAAAAAGTTAATAATGATTTTCCTAAATGTTCATCTACTTTCTGTTTTTCTTCTGTGTTTTCTTCTGTGTTTCTTTTACATTGAAAAGAATGTGATATGTGCTATCATTCAATTTATTTTAAAATGTTGTCAGTACATCAACACCTGAAATGTATCAACATGCCCTGTAAATGAGCTTTGTGTAGGTGTGAGAAGGAGAAAATAAGGTCCTGCCCACCATGCAATATGGTAACAGGAGAGATGTTTTAGGAAGTTTTATCAGTAATGCAAGCAATTTTCTGACAACGATGAATATTGCCATACAGTGATAAGCAGGACTTGTGAGAGGATAAAAGAAATCAAAAGATGCTAAAGTTACGGAGATGTTGTCATAGACGACCAAAGCAAAAAGGATATGAGTGTTGCAGAACAGATGAACTGGACAGAGCTGGGTTTAAGATTACTTGACTAGTTCAAGGAAAATCTTTAAGATATATAAGTGAAATAACCTAAGTGGGAGACAGGAGCAGTAGGACTTATAACTTAAGGCACTGAAATTAGGTGTTAATGCATAGGCGTTCACATGTTTACTATATACCTGTAGTTCCTTTTCTAGCCAATGGAGAGAAAATCAACACAGTCAACTGAAGCTAGAGAACTATTTAGTTCATCCTAAAACAGACACTTACACTGAATCCCACTCCAGACTCCGCTGACTATAATCGCACCTAGATATCAAGCTTCCAGTTAGATCTACAAACAGACATCTGGATTTAGGTCTTTTAAGCTGAACCCTACATTAGACATCTATAATGCTGGTATATGTGTCTGGTCACCCAAGGCCTCTCTATAACTAACACAGAGTTCTTCAAGGATGAGATTAATTGGTGTTATTCTAAATATTTATTTACGGATGAAATTAATTGTGCACTAAAAATACCTGTTTTCTTTATTGACTAAAGAGAGAAAGAGGACGTTTAAGCAAACTGGACACCCACAAATCCTTGCACCCTGACAGGATGTACCTACGAGTGCTGAGGGAGCTGGCAGATGTCATTGCTAAGTCACTCTCCGTCATCTTTGAAAGCTCATGGAGAACAGGAGAAGTGCCTGAGGACTGAAGGAAAGCCAATGTCACCCCAATCTTCAAAAAGGGCAAGAAGGAGGACCCAGAGAACTACAGGCTGGCCACACCCACCTCCGTCCCTGAAAAGGTCATGGAACAGCTCACTCTGGATGTCATCTCTAAGAAAGTGGAGGAAAAGAAGGTTATCAGGAGTAGTCAGCATGGATTCACCAAGGGGAAATCATGCTTGACCAATCTGATAGCCTTCTGTGATGGTGTGACTGGCTGAGCAGATGAGGAGAGAGCAGTGGATGCTGTCTACCTTGACTTCAGCAAGGCTTTCAACACTGTCTCCCATAACATCCTCCTAGGGAAGATCAGGAAGTATGGGCTAGATGAGTGGTCGGTGAGGTGGATTGAGAACTGGCTGAATAGCAGAGCTCAGAGGGTTGTCATCAGCAGTGCAGAGTCAAGTTGGAGGCCTGTGACTAGTGGTGTCTCCCAGGGGTCAGTACTTGGCCCAGTCTTATTCAACTTCTTCATCAATGACCTGGATGAAGGGACAGAGTGTACCCTCAGCAAGTTTGCTGATGACACAAAACTGGGACGAGTGGTAGATACACTAGAAGGCTGTGCTGCCATTCAGCAAGACCTGGACAGGCTGGAGAGTTGGGCAGAGAGGAACCTGATGATGTTCAACACGGGCAAATGCAGGGTCCTGCACCTGGGGAGGAACAACCTCATGCACCAGTACAGGCTTGGGGCAGACCTGCTGCAGAGCAGCTCTGTGGAGAGGGACCTGGGTGTCCTGGTGGATGACAGGTTAACCATGAGCCAGCAGTGCGCCCTGGCTGCCAAGAAGGCCAATGGTCTCCTGGGGTGCATTAAGAGGAGTGTGGCCAGTGGGTCAAGGGAGGTTCTCCTTCCCCTCTACTCAGCCCTAGTGAGGCCCCATCTGCAGTACTGTGTCCAGTTCTGGGCTCCCCAGTTCACGAAAGACGAGTGGAGGGCTACAAAGATGATGATGGGACTGGAGCATCTCTCCTACGAGGAAAGACTGAGGGAACTGGGCTTGTTTAGCCTGGAGAAGAGAAGGCTGAGAGGGGATCTTCTAAATGCCTAGAAATATCTGAAGGGTGGGTGTCAGGAGGATGGTGCCAAACTCTTTTCAGTGGTGCCCAGCGACAGGGCAAGGGGCAACAGGCACAAACTGAAGCACAGGAAGTTCCGTCTGACCATGAGGAAGAACTTCTTCCCTCTGAGGGTGACGGAGCCCTGGAACAGGTTGCCCAGAGGGGTTGTGGAGTCTCCTTCTCTGGAGATATTCAAGACCCGCCTGGATGAGGTCCCGTGCAGTCTGCTCTAGGTGAACCTTCTTTGGCAGGGGCATTGGACTATAGATGATCTCCAGAGGCCTCTTCCAACCCCTATCATTCTGTGATTCTGTGTGACTAAAAAGAGTTGGTATCTGGTCAGATGAATCCCCCTTGCCTCCTACATGGCTACTTAGCTAAGGAAGTCAAAAGGAAAGACAAGAAGTAATAAATCTGATCAGCATAAAAGTGTTTAAAGGCTGAAGATAATAGAAATTATTGAAGTACATTACATCATTACATAGCTCCATTTGCAGTATTAATGTATGTTGGAAATAAATGTTCATAAATATATAGGTTTACAACACTACGATATGTCCAGTATTATCTTGTACACTTCTGTTCCTGTTCCACTCATGAAAAAAAAACCACATTGGAGTTGAAGCACAGTGTGGTTTACCCAGGTTTGTCTGGCTTGAAGTAGAGCTTTTAGAGAAATGTTTCTAATCATAATTATTAAAAATGTGACTGAGGAATGGTGCCTGGGAACCCTGACCAAAACCAATGATTGCAGGAAAAAATGAGAAACATAAAGCCCTCAGAAACACAGTTTACAGTACATTTTTGATGACCAGGTTTCTAAATAAAACTGAATGCGTTTGCATCCCTATTAGATTTTGGTTTACACTAAGAATTGTTTAACTCTTACTTAAGATCACATGCTATTTTAAAGGGATCAACAACCATGTTCCTAAGTTCTCAGAGCGGAGGAATATCAAGCACAAGCCTCCAAACAGTGCTTTAAAAATAAAAATTAAAAAAGCATGGCCACTTTCAGGGACAGGCTGTTGGATATCACCATTCTCATTTTAGCTCCTGATTTAATAATTAAAATATTGTTTTTTAGCTCTTTAGGACAAAATTCACAGATGCTGTACAGGTGCCTAAACTCCTTTTAGTTTCATGACCCACAGAGGTCCCTTCCAAGCCCTAACATTCTGTGGTTCTGTGATTCTGTGATTCACAGGAAATACAGCTGTTCAAACCATTTGTTATTACGAAACTTTGTAGATTTGAGTATTTCATGCTGTCACATCTATGTCTATATTTAATAATTGTGACGTTCTCAACCCTATCAACTGCTACTAACTCTATTCTCCTGACTTTTCACTGATCACATTTGTAAAAGTGGCCAAAATACTGCTGAAGCTCCGAACATAATGAACTGCTCAAAGATCTACTTAGCTGCAGCCAAAGCTTCATGATATTCTTGAACCAAGAAAGAAAACTCCCATCTCAGTAGTAGCGCAAAATCCTGTAGATATGCTCTGATCACATCTAAGGCATTAACACCCTATGGGTGTCTCCACATTACAGCTGGAAATAGATGATCGACAGAAAGACTGCATGATGCCGCTCACAAAATCTGTGGAAATTGCATGTGCTGGTTGCTAGGACAGCCATTCTGGAGATAACACAAAGCTGAGTGGTGCAGTTGACGCACTTGAGGGACAGGATGTCAGCCAGAGGGACCTGGACAGGCTTGAGAGGTGGTCCTGTGTGAACCTCATGAGGTTTAACAAGGCCAAGTGCAGGGCCCTACACATGGCTCAGGGCAACCCCCAGTATCAGTAGAGGGTGGGGATTGAAGGGATTGAGATCAGCCCTGAGGAGAAGGACTTGGGGGTACTGGTGGATGAAAAGCTCAAAGTGAGCCAGCAATGTGCGCTCACAGCCCAGAAGGCCAGCCGTATGCTGGGCTGCATCAAAAGCAATGCGACCAGCAGGTCAAGGGAGGGCATTCTGCCCCTCCACTCCACTCTGGTGAGACTCCACCTGGAGTCCTGCATCCAGCTCTGGAGTCCTCAGCACAAGAAGGACATGCAGCTGTTGGAGCAGGTCCACAGGAGGCCACAAAAATGATCAGAGGCTGGAGCACCTCTCCTACGAGGAAAGGCGGAGAGAGTTGGAGTTGTTCAGGCTGGAGAAGAGAAGACCTTGCTGTGGCTTTCAGCACTTAGAGGGGGCTTATAAGAAAGATGTGGATGGGCTTTTTAGCAAGGCCTGTTACAACAGAACAAGGGGTAATGGTTTTAAACTGAAAGAGGGTAGATTCAGACTTGATATAAAGAAGAAATTTTTTACTGTAAGTGTGGTGAAACACTGGCACAGGTTGCCCAGAGAGGTGGTAGATGCTCCATCCCTGGAAACATTCAAGGTCAGGTTGAACGGGTCTCTGAGCAACCTGGTCTAGTTGAAGATGTCCCTGCTCACTGCAGGTCTAGATGACCTTTAGAGGTGTCTTCATACCCAAACTATTCTACAGTTGTATAAAACATCTAGTTTTAATTCTTGCTGTGGAACACCTGCAAGAATACACTCCAGCATCAGCACTGGATATTAGGTCTGGTCTCATTCCCTCATTTGCATGGTTAATTACCTTACATTTGTGGGGAAAATAATGAAGTCTTTCTCATTGGCACTTTTTTTTCATTTTTTTCCTTCACATTTCTTGTACTGAATCTACGTTTCTCCCACCCCCACCCCACCCCCAGTCTACAGATTCATTTCTACCTTAAAGTCACTGGCATGTAACTCCAGGGATGTGAATATCAAAGACGGTGCAATTTCCTTTCTTTGACACTGTTCCCTTCTGAACATTTGTTCCAGAAAGAATATTAATAAAGTTCCCAATCTAATGAGAATTTTAGAAGAGAGAGATAATATCTAAACTAAAAAGAAAATTCATAATAGTATTTCAAGGTTATTCTAAGATTGCTCTTGGGAATTTAAAAGAAAGGCATTATCTAAGTGGTTTTTAAAATGTTTCATGATACTTCCCAGCTACTAGTCACCACTGAATTCTGTATATGACATTGGATATATCCCTCATCTCCTACGTCATTAATTGCAATATTAATTACATATTAAAATTAAATTAATTACAATATTAGTTACAATGTAGTTAAGTCTATGTCTGAAGAAACAAGGTTATGCCTAAACGTAATTGCCATGTATTGCACAAGAAAAAAGCTATGTGGATACACATACTAAAAATATCTGTCCAAGTAATATTCTAGTTTGCTACACACATACACTGCTTTGTTTTACGAGGAAGTGAAATCTTTGAATGCTAAAACATCATACGTATTTTTGATGGTGCTAGGAAGCAAAATGGAGATAAGTGCCATTGAAATATTTTACTTAATTGCAACTAAAATGACTATGCCAATTAAATTAACTACATACCCTACACTCATCCACTGTTTTATTCTAAGAAAGAAATCTATTAACCTGCAGTTTTCTCCAAATCATTGCTTTACATTTCATCTGGTAAGTAAGATCAGCTATGAATCAAGCAACTTGTTGACGGTACCCAGCAGCAATAACAAAGCCCTTAACATAGTTCATGTAATCACCCCTTTCACATTGTAATCACTCTCTCTCCACGGTACAGAGCAGTGTTGGGCCCATTCCTGTAAGAGCCCAGTGCAGATGCTCCGAACTGTCCTCTGGGAAGAGCCTGTGTCTCTCTGGTGACTGCATAAGGAGAATTAGGAAGCTAAGCAGCCAGGTGCTTGAAATTGTGTGATGCTTGTAGACTAGATGGTATAACTGGTGTAGAAAATGTGATTCATCCTACCTCTGATTTAAAACTACACTGTATTTAGCTGTTAGACACTGTTCTTTTGGACAAGAGGACTCCTGTCATAATTTTGTAATGATTGATACAGCAACTCAGAGGAACACAATCTAACCTCAGCTACAGATAGATAACACAGAAGACAGATCCTCTCTCTAAATGCATGCAGTACAGAAGACAGAAAGCACAAAGTAGTAAATACTTACAGCAGACAAATGAGTTTGGGAAACGGGGAGCATAGAATAAGAAAAAATAAATAATCTTATTTTACTGTAAAATGAAAATGTCTCCACCTCTCTAAACAATGTCAGATGGAAGAACTAGATCACGGCAAATGATACAGCTCACAAATGGAGCAGCTGTAATAGTATACATGGAGCCTAACAATGATTATGCATATGAAAAGTAACTCAACAGTTCAGAGATCAGTAACAAATAGGTCATAATTCAGTTACAAGTCTGATAAATTTTAAGTCTGAGAAGTCTACACACCCATCCATTTCATCATGGAGTTAAATCTTGCCATTAATTGTACTTACTTTCTAGGTACTTTTTTTTCTCATTTCTGCATTATTTAGGTGTGTCATATTGTGATCATAAATACAGGAAACAAAACATCTTTCTTTGCTTTTTCTTCAAAGGACCAAGTGGACAGACTGGTTACTTCCTCTGTTAAAACACACACTTGGCTTTATTTAGCAGGGTTCATGAATCAACACATATGGAATCCCTTGTGTGCATGCAACATTTATGTTATTCTGTACATACAGCACACATTCAAGGCATCTTCACAGCTCGGAGATCAGGAATTCGTTTTATCTTCTCTGAGTTGACTGTTGCTCAAATATATATCTAACTAATCTCATTGAATGAAGGATCTGGCTAGTAGGGGCACAAAGCTGGATAAGAATCACAGATCTGCAGGCAGTGGAAATCAATCACCTCGTGCAACCTGACAGCAGAACGGCTCGGAATTCAGGCAACTCAGGCAAGCTGGTGCTTTGCTTACCAATGCTCCAGTTCCAGCCAGAAGTGCTGTCAAAAACCGCTGTGCTAGCCCCACAATCAGCTTCTCTTCCAGTTTTTGCACCATTGCTTTCCTGTGAGGTTTCTGGAAGTGCTGTGCATCTCCTCTTTCTACTGAAATCTCTGCTTACTTTAAAGGGGTCGTTATGACACCTCAAATCCCTTTAATTTTCATGGCTTTGGGCTGCTGAGAGAAGAGACACCACATGTGGTTCAGCTATAAAGGGGAAGAGAAAGGGGAAAGGGAAGGGGAAAAAGGAAAGGGGAAATGGGCACAAGGAAAAGAAAGGAACACAGGTATAAATCATGAAGCATTTGCCAAGAGTGTGATAACATGGTATATTAAAAAGCCGTTAAATTCATTATCTCGAACTTAAAACTTTGCACAAAATTAATTCTTCTAATTAAAACCAGCCACAAGACAGGAAATTCGGGCGTAGGAGTGGGATCTTCTTAAAGTGATCTTCTTCTAGCTTGGTTTATCAGTGTACTTACCGGGAGCAAGCGCGCCCTCTGCAAATTATACACATCATGAAATCTCAAGTAGTCCTGCCAGGACCTGGTGATAAGTTGCTATAACAGCAGCTTGGGCTTTGAGAAATGCACTTTCCTTCGCACTCATGGCAACAGGTGACCTAGTGGTAATGACATCATTAACACATTTCACCTTTTTAAGCTCTCCCGCTGGTCTTTTGCTTATACTAGTTTATGGAGGAATCATTTAATTTTGGTGTTTCAAGTCCCTTGTGTTCTTAGTGGTATTTTTAAGAAAATAAACAGAAAAGTGGAAGGAGACCATCCTCTGGGATATGTGATTTGGGAGGAAACCATCTGATTCCATCAGCAGATTCTGTCTTGGGAATTTTTGCGGCAGATCAGATAAAGATTGCGATCATCTAATTCAGTTTTCCCTTCAGGAATCAGCAATACCTGCTTTTTAATAAGTAGTTACTAGATACTTGCTACATTTTCTAACAGATTCTCCAGGCAGATATGCTTGTATTTGTTATGCAAATGGAGGCATGTATATTAAAAAAGAAGGAATAGTGTCTTAATTTATTATTTGTCTAAGTCTTTATGGACTCTTCACTCTAGATACGCAGGCAGAAGGATCTTTTGTTACTGTTGTTGCTATGTCTCCACGTCCTTCTCTATATACCCTTCTGGGTACTGATTCTTCAGAAAAATATTACTAAATGGTTTACCTCTTCTTTTCAAAAGCTATCTTTCCTACACCTCTCGAATAGTGTACATACAAAAGAACAAAAACCCACTAGCTTCTGTTTAACAATTGTAACTTAATAACATCCTACAACTGAGATTTTTGTTTACAAAAACATTTGTCCTTGACAACTTGCTCCCTACCTATTAACTACTGAAAGTTATTTAGAAGAAGAAAAAAAAAATCAAAAAGAGATAAACCCGTACTGGTAGTACAGCATGCAGCAGTGAACAGTACAGTTCATGGGAGCCTTTCTGAACTGCATGGGGCTAGATTCTATCTCCATTGACATCAGCCGGGCGTTTATCACCGAATTCAAAAGGATCAGGCCAAGACTCCCACACTGAAAAAGAGCCTTTCACATGGGATTTGTGTTGAATATCCAAACAAATCTGGGTATTTGACACCTTTATTATACTCTAAATGCTTGGATACCACAACAATACAAGACAGAACTGGGTTGTCTCAAGAACAGAAAGAAGTAATTGCTGTCTTCAACTACCTAAGGGAGGTTACAGAGAAGGTGGAGCCAGAGTCTTCTGAGGTTAAACACAAAAAGACAGGAGGCAATGGACAAGGGATGCAACATTGAAAATTCAAAACAGATAGTAGGAAAATTTATGTCAGTCGTGGTAGTCAAAAAGTGAAATGTGTTGCCGGAGCGGCAGTCAAAAAACGAAATGTGGTGCCCAGAGAGGCTGTAGAATCCGCATACTTGAAGACGTTGGCTGCATACGACCCTGAGCAACCTGATCTGACCGAGAATTTGGCCCTGCTCTCAGTGGAGGAGTTGGACCAGATGTTCTCCAGGAGACAGGGAAGGGAAGGGGAAGGGAAGGGAAGGGAAGGGGAA
>Ga0065711_1041397_pt1 | contig 16180 bp, 8 predicted proteins | sample Hoacrofraction12_FD_59098 | JGI IMG/M metagenome (GOLD analysis project Ga0065711, IMG submission 59098) | Hoatzin crop microbial communities from Cojedes, Venezuela - Epithelial fraction 12 v2 (version 2) | ecosystem: Host-associated > Birds > Digestive system > Esophagus > Crop | place...
GGGTGGGGGGGGTGGGAAGAAGTTTCCAGAAAATTAAGCCTTCTTTTCCAGGTATGCATTGGGTTTCTGATCCAGCATTTCCTCAGAGTCCAGTCCCGTTGGCTGCCCTGGTCTTCCCCTAAGCAAGAACTGACACTGCAGATTACTGTAGCAGGTTATGAAAGCAACCTGTTCAGATCTGCTTAATTTCAAAGACCTACTGAAGACTTTTTCCACAAGTGAACAATAAAGACAGGAAGCTTTTTTCCCTAGAGTGTTCCCTCTTGGAGCCTTCAAGGTCCAGACTAGGTGACTTCCCTTCCCCCAAACATGACAGCAGTCTATACCACAGTTTCACCTCTTTTGTAGATATCCTCTTCAGGGAAACAAGAAAAAAGAGCTTGCCAGCATAAAAAAAAAAGAAGAAAGCTGATGAAGTCTGCTTTTATTTCTGAACCAAGGGGAATTGTTTTTGTAGGAAGAGCATAAATATGTCTCTCAGCAGAGTTTTCACAGAGCCCACCTAAGATAGTGTATCAGAATGAGAGGAGGGGCAAAATAAATCCTACTAGACTTTCTCGTTGCTGAAAGAAAAAAGAAACCTACACTTTTATCTACATTATGGGCATGTTTTCAAAGGGCTGTTCAGGGATTTAGCTGGAGAACTTCCATTAGCATCACTGGGAGCTGAGAGGATTTTTCTTTGTCCTCTGCTTTGAAAGCAGACCTCTTTGTGGTATAGGCACAGACACTGTTACATAAACAATCTCTCTCTTTCTCATTCACTCTTTTTCATTACAATAATCATTGCTAAACAAACAGGCTTTTGATTATGATCGGTAAGGAAAATTTAGCTGGTCGCTTCACACAGTGCAAAATAACATAGGACTTTAATTAAGGTCTGAGTGCCCAGTTTTTATAGTAGTAACTGTTAAAAAGGTGCTATAAAGGAGTATCTCTTGAATTTTATATACTGCAAAAATTCACTGTAAAAGAACCCATATTAATTAAAAAATGGAATGATGCAAATAGGAGAAATTAAAATATTTTAAGTATCCTTTCTACACAGATGAAAGCTCCTTTTATAGTGCAAATACCTCTTAATTAGAAAGCAACATTTAATAATCATGTTTTATGAAGCTGCTCTTACAGGTACTAGCCTAGGGATAATTAATACTAACTTAAAAATGGATTTTTTTTCTTCAGCCCTGCTAGCAAAAACATAATGTGTTCTCAAGCATGTAGACGGAAGGTAAATATTTTGTTTGTCCTTCAGATGAATGTATAACATACATTTCTTTGTTCCTGAAAATTATGCAGAAGTTCCAAAGAAGGAGATTTTAAACGCAATAAAGACCTCACTGATGGTATTTCTTCAAAGTGATCCGAGCCAGTTAGATCACTGTGACTTGATGAACAGTAAAAACTGGGATAAATCCACTTTCCTTCTGACTGAAGGGTGAGCTGAGGAAAGAGGCAAGGAATCAGCTCACCATTGGTATTTGTCAGGAGCTGCTTTGCTCATGGTGACATGGAATCTCACAGGCAGCAAGAGTTCATGATAGCACATCATGCAGCATATAAAATATCTGCCATGCTGGAAATCCAGATGCTAGAACATGCTGGGCTATTCAAGTAACTGACAAGGGCCTACAGTAGCAAGAAGACACAACAGTCTAGCTAAGAGATTAAAAAGTAGAAATATTATATATAATAATATAATAAGACACAACATAATATATAATAATAATATAATATATAATAATAATAAAATAATATATAATAATATATAATAAGATACAACGGTCTACCTAAGAGATTAAAAAGTATTATTATTATATATAGGTTTCCTTTTATTATACTGTGAGCTCTTACACAATTTCTAAACACTGTTAATGGATGTATTTATTCCTTTCCCTGTCAAGGGAAGAACTGTTAAGATATCAGGGATAAATCATGCAAAGACGCAGCTAGAACTCCTTTAGTTAAAACACCACCAGGCAAAATTACACCATGATTGCTCAGGAGAAGCATTTTAGAATCGTTACATTGACTTGCAATCATACGCTTTTATTTTCTGTTTCCTGGGTCATCAAGTACAGGTGGGATGCATAGATCATAACATCAAGGCTTTCTCTGCAGTTAGGGTAGCTAGGGTTTTTTGGTTTGGTTTGTTTGTTTGATTGTTTGTTTTTAATGGACACTAAGATGTTTTACCAAATTACCTGCCTCCAGAACAGGTTTTAGATGTAAGGCTGTATAAAAATTACAAAAAACAAAAAAAAAGACAGTGTCCAGAGTTAAAAACTATGTTTGTCTATGCAATGTACTGAGAGCAAGTACAAGAGCATAAATGGCTGACAAGATTGTAGAAAAAATACGAGCTAAACGGGAAATTAGAATTGCAACTGTACTTTGGGCAAAAACATCCAGAGCATTTTTTACTTCCTTTCTTAAATGACATGAGGGATATTTTCAAAAATGTAACCAATTTAGAATGCAAAAATAAAAGCAAAAATTTTTTTAAGGACAATTTTTACGTAAATACTCTTTCATGTATCTCTCACCGAAATTACTGTGTAATAAAACACGACACAGTGAAGTTTGTTGCATTTTCCAGCACCCCAACCTCTTTTTCTGAATTAACTGATTCTTCATGACAAAAATAGCCAAGCAAAAACATGATAAGCACTCAAGAGAGCAAATACTTCAAAAGCTAGAAGCAAAATGAACTTAAATTATCTGATAAAAGTTCCATCACTGACATGTAATAGGCGTAAATCACCTTCTCTCCCCAACCAAGGGTTTAATTTCAAAATGTATTTACAGCCATCCAGAGATGCAATTGTAAGGCTGAGACATTTAATCACATACTTCAGCTGGGATTTTTACTTAACAGAATGCAGTGACCAATTTCAATTAACAATCAGTAATGGGGGGAATGGTTCATAACATTTTCTGATTAGAATACCAGCAGACTCTTGCTTATTCTTTCCCACTCTTGCTAACTAATAAATTCTCACCACTTCAGGCTTTATGGACTTAGTCTTCATTTCAAAGAAAAGACTGCCATTGTGCCCTTGAAAACCTTAAACCAAATTCAGTTGAGAGAGGAACGCAGAAAGGCAAATTCAAAAGAAGGGGGAATTCAGGAAGTCTGGGAATTTTTCATAACAGTCAAAGGAAGCACTAAGGTTTGCAATCAAACAAATCCAGAGTAAACATCTTTTACATAGTAGCTTTTCCTCCAGAAGGCTTAATAGATTTGATTCTATTTAGCTCAAAACCCTGTTCAAGCTCACAGCATTTTCATTCTGGATGGGAAAACCAGTCCCTAATGGAAGCCCTCCCTAAATTAGGTATTGAATTCTGAATGCAGCTAACTAATAATAATCAAAATTTTGAAAATACTAGCTTCTGCTCCTCTAGCTCTTTATTCCTATTGTATACTTAAGGCTCAAAACTCTGCTAGGTACTAGTTTCTGCTGGAAAAATCCTTCCTCCAGCCCTCTGGTGTTTGGGTTAGGGTTAGTCTGCTGTGACATTTCCACCAATGTGCAGTGTGCTGTATGTGACAACTGAAGGGCTTGCAGAGAGAAGAGGGGTGTGTTACAGGCATGGAGAGGCTTCCTAAGTCTTTCCTACTTATTTTCTGTGACCAGCTGGATTTTCTTTAGTTCAAGAGAACAAAGGTGATTTGAGAACGGTCATGTATTTAGTAAGATTTTTGTGACATTTATGTACATAAGAGACCTCTCATTTTATTTTATTTATAAAGAGAAAAGTAATCCACCTCATTTTATCCACTTCATTAAAAAAAAAACAAAATAAAAAATGTTATGAGCAATGTTTTGAAGACCCATATTCTGCTGGTAATTCTGTCATCAGATAATACAGATTACTCTAGTGAATCCTTACTACATCAGAGGTGCCAGCAGAAACACTGTACTGGAACAGGGTGGTGATTTTTAGTTCAGTATCCTGGTTTTGATGGCTAAAGCCACAGACACTGTAAAGAACATTCTAGAAAACAGACACATATAGTCACCTCACTCTAAATCAAAGGGCAGAGAAGTTTTAATCTAGAAAGCTAAGCTTTAGAGTCCCTTCTTGGCATTGACACAGAGCATACAGTTTTGCACATGAGAATAACAGAAAAAATTAAATTGTGGTTCCACAGCTCTAACATTACTTTTAAGGAAAGGAAACAAATGTTTGTGTGCTCTGATACGTTCTTGTGTACCCTCACATTTGATTTCACTGAGTGGGCATTTTTCCATTTCTGTATCAAAATCACCTGTATTATAAAAAACGTTATATACTTACAGTTCAGTGACATGCAGATGAGCATGCATGGGTGCAAATGGTGCTGTTTCATATGGAAAATCAAACTTGGTGTTTACAGATATCTGAGCTGGGCCCAGAGAAATGGAATAAAAAGCTTTTAAAAGAAATTTGCCACCACGTGCTTAAAAGATTTTGAGGGATCATCTGCAGACAATATCGGTAAGCCTTTAAGAACCTCTGGTTCTAAACAGCCCTTGGCCGTGCTAGGAGCCCCACACAGAGCTAGTTGCACAGATTCCCCAGGCTTTCTCAAGGGTTGCATTTTTGGATGTGTGTTTCTTCCCTTTTATACTAACAAAGGTTCATATACGTTATTTTGACTGAGAGTTCTTCTTAACTACCAGCAAAGAACACTAAATTCCCTAATTGCTTCTAACCTGAGTATTATCCCCTTATTCTAGTATGTTCTCATGGGTCATTCCTGAACCACATGGAGAGTGAAGGTGTATTAGCTGATGCTGCTGGGATAGCGGTGGGATGTAGTGGAACAGTAGCTCTAGCACACGTGCATTTTTTTGATCTAAAGATACACACATGCTGGAGATGTCAACATCTGTCAGGGGAAGGAACAGCCAGAATCAAATCATTGATGACTCTTGAGGAAATCTGACTTATCCATGAAACAGAAGATCCAACAAGACCACAGGAACAAAGTCCCTAAAAACATACACTGAACCGTCACAGAATTGTACCAAAGTTAGGGCAGAGACAAGACTACCACAAAAAATTTTTAGCTAATAATTATGAAGTGTCATGGACAGAAATGTTGTTTACCCCACTTTATATATCTCCAGGATGGGTGGTTTGAACGAAAAACATAAATATTGCATATAATCATAGAATCATGGTTTGGGTTGGCAGGGACATTACAGATCACCCAATTCCAACCACCCTACCTTGGGCAGGGACACCTTCCACTACAGCAGGTTGCTCAAAGCCCCATCCAACCTGGCCTTGAACACTTCCAGGGAGAAGTCATCCACAGCTTCTCTGTTCCAGTGCCTCACCAGCCTCATAGTAAAGAAATTCTGTCTCATAGCTAATCTAAATCTACGTTCTTTCAGTTTTAAGCCATTACCCCTTGTCCTATCACTACATGCCCTTGTGAAAAGTCCCTCTCCAGCTTTCTTGTAGGCCACCCTTAAGGTGTGGGAAGGCTGCTGTAAGATCTCCTCAGAGCCTTCTCTTCTACAAGCTGAATAGACCCAAGTCTCTCAGCCTTTCCTCATAGAAGAGGTGTTCCATCCCTCTAATCATTTTTGTGGCCCTCCTCCGGAACCACTCCAACAGCTTCATCTCTTTCCTGTGCTGAGGGCTCCAGAGCTGGACTCAACACCCCAGTACTCTGGTGGGGTCTCACCAGAGCAGAGTAGAGCGGCAGAAGAACCTCCCTCAACCTGCTGTCCACACTTCTTTTGATGCAGCCCAGGATATCGGGCTGCATCGTTCAGTGTTTCTGCATTCTGAAATGTTTCTGCAAAATTTCAGCATTTCTTGTCTTTCAGGCCATGTTTCCTTTGCAGAGTTGCCAGCTTGCATCCTAGTTAGAAAGACTTGAAAATGAAATTTTGTATTGCATAAGGTCTTTTATCTTGATAGGAAACCGATTGATTAGGTTGGAGAGTTATGAAGGGGTATTTACATCATACTTAAGAATATATGTGACAGGCAATTACAAAATACCAGTGGTGGACTTACTGCAAATGTGTAAATGACTAAAGGTCAGCCTCTTTGGTTAGATTTTACCTAGGGAAAAAAATTAAAATTTCACATTTACACTCTAATAACTGTATTAGGCAGTTAAACAATTATAAGATGTGAATCCCCATTTGTTCCTCGTTGGGTATTTTCACATCCCGTTCTCAAAAGGAAGAGAGCATTACTGAAATATTTGACATAAGTGGAAAAAAAGTAAAAAAATGTATCACATCCAGGAAATACTCTGCTTCTGTTTGCATTGCAGGGTTTTTGTTGGTTGGGTGGTTGTTGTTGAGGGTTTTTTTTAGTGTGTTATTATTAACACCAACTGAACTGTATCCTAAAAGAGGTAAGCACAGAATACACTGAAAACTGTTATTTCAAATCAACAGCTAGAGTATAAAAGTTTCACGTATAACTGCAAATTGCTTTCTCCTTCACTCTTTTGCAGGTGGTATGTGTTAGTATTCTCCAGATTGGTAACTTTGACACCACACAATTGATCCAGCTAATGAGACTGCAAGAACATTGTGATCCTCCATCATTTTCTCATCAGTGACAGTCAGTCCATTAAAAGCTGTGACCCTGAGAAGTGAACTCCAGGCTTGAACTTTTACCTCCTTTTAGAAAAAGTTTTTTATCCAGGATAATTAAGTGCATTGTGTGCTGCTGTTGGGAGCCCTAGGCTCATCTTCCAGGGTTGCATCTACCCTCATGGATACAACACCCTCGTCTTCTAAGCTTTAATGAGTTTCTTTGCAGTGAATTCAAAGTTTTTAGAAATTTTTTTTTGGTCATATAATAATTTACAGATAGCTGGAGCTACTGAATGAGATAATTAATAAACTCAGAAAAACAGAAAGTTCATATTTAATATTGAAGGTTGTGCTGTTTACAGTAGAAAAAAAACACCATGTAATTGAAAATATGGGTCAGATTCTGCTTTCTGTGAGCTTCCTGTGTGTGATACTCTGGATTTACATCAATGTAGAGAAGCAGAACTTGGCAAAACAAAGCAGGCCCAAGCAAAGATTTGCTATTGATAATAACTGCAATCTATGAGTGTTTCCTGGATCTGAGAACATATCTATCCTGTAAAGAAGAACTAGACGAAAAATTATTCTCTTCTCTGATCTGAAGGCTATTCCAGGAGGAATGTCTGCTCATACTGCTGGGCAGGGCTGGCACTGTCACTTTTGAGACTGGAATTTGCCTTGAGTTCAGCGAATCCTTGCCTACCTAGGGAGCCTAGGCTCCTACCTAGGAGGAGCTAGTTAAGATGCCTGGAATAGCTAAGATTAGATTCACTTACTACTCTGTTTCTGGTTGCAGATATCTTCTATCCCTGCTAAGCAAATTTTCAGCCGAAGCAGTTCCAGATTGTTTGGTCCTGTGGGTGAGTGACACTTGTCAGGTTCTGAAAAGGCATCATCCCTAGGGAAAGAGGAACTGGTCACTGGACAATCTCTGCCAGAGTGCTTTTTACACACTGAAGCATACAGAACAACCTGACTTTGGTAGACTTACAATATGCAGTGAGTTTGCTAGCGCTTTTATAGATAAATTTTTAATAACTCAAGAGAAAACGAGATCACAGACACAAATGGGTCTCTATGTGTTTAGTGTGAGACAGACTGAAGAGTTCACAGGCATTAGATATTCGTGGATTTCATTCAACATTAGTATGTGTTTAAATAATAATAAGATTAATAAGTGGTTCTCTACGACCACTGGGAAGGGAAATTAATTGAGAGCCTGGGTTGTATGTGGCATTATCAACAAGTAAAAAAGCTGTCATTCCTTCAACTCAAATTATTCCTAAGACAAAAGAGAATTACTAGCCTAGAGTTAAACAAAGCTGCTTCTTTGATATTCTGAACAACCAGTTCTCCCTGTATATGACATCTATAGGAAAAGTATGTAAAGTACCTTTGCTTACAATTAGCTAGGTATGGGGTATGGTTTGCTCATTTAAAAGTGAGTATGTTAGTGATTACTGCAATAAAACATAACCTAAATATATATGCTGCATCATTTAAACACAACCTGTTAAAATCCAATCCAAAAGAACCACACAAGTTAACTTTCTCATTAAATGTACCTGGATTTGACCTATATTGTCTGTCAGAGAGATACCAGATAGAATCTCAACAAAACAGTGGCAAGTAAGCTTCAATGTAAATAATGAAAAGTAATGCATCTAGGCAAAAGAATCTAAGACATATCTAAGTAAGGCTGAAGTCAGAGCTGGAAATTACAATTCAGGAAAGAGATGTTGGAGCTGTCATTAGCAGTTCTCTGAAATCAGTAGTTCAGTATGCTGTGGCAGCCAAAAAAGTTCAAAAGAAATACTGGCTAAAATTAGAAACGGTATTCAGAAAAAAAACTGAAAGCTTTTTTTGCTTCTGAATAAAACTTTGCTTTGCCCATCTCTTAAACCGTGTGTACAGGTCGATCCAAGAAGGGTGTGGAGGAGCTTGAGATGTTTCAGGGAAGTACAACCAAAATGATCAAGGAGACGAAGCAGCTGCTTTACAAAGAGAGACTAAAAGGAAAGGAGACAGCTGAAAGGGATGGGATTAAGATTTAGAAAATCATTAACTAATTAAGAGATTGAAAATCTAACAGTAAAGCTAGAGGGCAATGGAAACTAACAGGAGATTGGTTTAAAACATAAAAGTAAATACTTTACATAACAATAAGCAATCTTCTGGAACATGCTGCAACAGTAAATTTTGGAGGTAGGCAGCATTAGCAGGTTCAGCAAGCTTTCAAACAACCTCATGGACAACAGGCCCATAAATAGGTTGCAAGAGGACACGGCAGATATGTATGTCCCCTCTGAGATTTCTCGTCCAACAATTGAGGACAGTGTTAAGTTTGATGGGAACAGGATGTGCAGAGCCTCCAAGCTTATATGCTCTCTGTGGTGATAACTTTTTTACCACTGTTGGTGACTGGATATTGAGCTAAATGGATCCCTTGTCCAGTGAGATATCTTCTGGGGGTTCTTCTGGCATGACACAAATGAGAGGGAATGGCTTCCCACATGGCATGGGAGTAAGTTATAGATCTTCCTTGGCAAGTAGATTGAAAAGTGAACGTTTAACTTGAAAGTGACCATTATTCTGCTGAACAGCTCTAGTAATAACTCCTTTTTTCCCCTCAATCTGCTAAAGATATTTTTGCATTCTCCACAATATCAGGAAGTTTAAAGAGTTTTAATAACCAGCATGTGGTATGTGTCTACATGCATCATATTGGCAACCATAAAAACATATTTTAGTAACAAGCAGTCAAGAAAAGCTCCTTCAACTTCAAATGTTATCTAATAAGTTGAAGAATTTTCTTGAGAGCATTTTAGAAATCCTGCCAACTGAAATCAGCATAACATGGAGCTGAAATTCAAGAGATACGAGTTTGAGAAAGATCTTTGCTAGCTATAGCACAGTTTTTCATCTTTGAGTCAATTTGCAGTTACTGCATTGCTGATGAGTGAAATGGCACTCCTCTGGAAATGCCCATATGGGCAGCGTAATAGCTTTTTCATTTTTAATATAGAGAAAAGAAGTTAATAAATAGATTCTTGTAAACCATTTCTACCTTTCAAAAGCAGTATATTTTAATACCAAATTTCAAAGTGCAAAACAACATAATCATTGATCAAAGCATTAAATGCCTTGTAAATACATAGTCTGTGTAGCTTATAATGTAAGACAAAAACCACTTTTTGGTTCTTAGATGTATTCACAAGGTAATTCTCAATGCTGTACATGAATGAGATTCAACTCTGACACCTCACAAGAATGTAAAGTAGCTTTGTACAAACAAGTAGTCAAGATTCCCTATATTTTCACCGAAGTCATCCTAGAGAAAAGTCAGAGACCAGGCTGTTCTCTGTGTTCCTGTGGTGTTTTGTTTCATGGTGCCCTCAGATGAATGCATTGATTAGCACAGAAGAGTATCTCTCAGGGTGTCTTGAAGAACACAATGAAGGAAAAAAAACACTTCTTCTTTAAAGACTTTCCTTTAGCTGTCCACAAGAATGGAACACAAACCCAAACCAAACATTTCATTTCAAGTAAGTTTTGTCATTTGTGGAGGCAGTATATCAGGATCTAGGAATATCAGCCAGTGAGAGCAAGCACCCGAGGAAAAAAGATAATAAAGGTGGACTTGCAGAGAAGCAGAAAGTTCTAGGAAAGCTTAAGGTAGGATTCATGATTTTTTTTTTCCTTACAATAAGCAAGTGCAGTTTAAATGCCATTGTAGAATGACTACCGTAGTGCATGTGTTCTATGTTGATACTGTGGTATCACCCACTTCAGCGGGTCCTGCTGAGATTCAGGTTGCTTCAAAGAGCTACGAAATTGAGAAGTAAACACTGAACATTTTTCTACTGACTTGATCATTTCATACTGTGGTGAGCACTTGTTTGTACAAGCAATTTGAACACAGCTAGGGAACTGCCTGGACAGAGTACTGAGTGAAGATTGCGTGGAACCGTTAACTGGTGACAGGACAGGCCCCACTTTGACACAGACTCCTTTTTATGGGATTACACCAAAGAGACTATTTTCATGGACTCAGTTTAGATTATTCGGCCAGAAATCTGAATTCATCAGAGAGGCTCTCTACTATCTCTACAAGTTTAAAAGTACAATCAAGTCTAATGCTAACATTGTGGAGGTAGACAGAGAAGAAAATAGTTTTTAGGAGATGTTTATTAGTCAAAGAAAAGTGATGTTTCTAAACTTTATTCCTGTCCTCTTTATTTTGCCAACACTGTAGTGAAATAAAATAATTTTATATTTCAGAACTCACACACTGCATATACATAAACACTTTTTCATTATTCACTGAGGTGAGTATACCAAACATGCTTTGCATAGCTACCACAGAAATATGTCAAGGTAATAATTTTCAGTTACAATCAACATGAGCTGACATTCTGCTACCATCCCCTTTAACTAAAACACTTCTAAAATATAAATGTGCTGATAAGGATATAAATAATTAACTTGCCTTTAATCTGATTATAAGCAAACTAAAATAGTTTAAGAACAGTATGCTCATATTTTGCATCAGAGTCTAGCCAATTTATAAGCATTTTACTAAGTATATGAGCAGTATGACAACCAAAGAGGCAAGCAAAGACGGGTGTGGTGGCATGTAAAGGGCATCCAATTCACACAAAAGTGCAAGACAGAGAAAAGGTAAGTACAAGGGAGTGCAAATAAGATGCACTGAATACATGAAAGGATGACTGGCAAAACAAAGGAAAACAGATAAACAGGACTGGGACAGATAAGACTACCCTTTTGCACAGAGGAAAATGCCATAAAAACATCAGGTGTCACCACAGAAAATCAGAGAAGAAAGAAGACAAAACCACTTTGTTTTTTGCCTCTCATCAAAGAACTCTCCAGCCTGATCACTGGGACACTAGCGATAAAAAACATCAAGAAACACAGATTTTGTTGCCAACTATACATCATCAGCTTTGTGTTATTGTATACTCATAGATAATTCAGAACACAGGTATAAAAGGCTAACAGTTTTTCATATGTAGTGATCATGATTAATAACTTGTAAGTACAACTGTGGCAAGAATTGTGCCACTAATTCATTCAGTAAAGTTTGAAAAGTGGCCTGATTTGTCAGTCTTCTAAACAATCCCATCACCAGGCTGATATCTACCTACCTACCCATGAATCACAACATGCTGAATTTTTGAGCCATTTCCTCCTTGTCTTATAAATAAAACTATCACCTGTATAATTTTCATAGGTGGGAAAGGGAATATCAATATCCAAAGTTACAAATATCAGTATACGAAGCATGTTGCCTTGGAGTTGCCTTGCAGTTTAGACTTTCTGTTGTTATCAAACATATAGATTTGATATGGGGTGCAACTCTTACCTTGGTTTCCTCTCTAGATCTGTATGTTGTTTCAGAAATACTTTAAATACAACGAGCTCTACAGCTCAACAATAATGGCTGCAGTATTGCTTTCATTTTATTACCATTGGCAATGTTAGGGTAATTAGCTAATTAATATGGTAATAATATTAGCAAAAAAATCAGATGGGGATTAATTAGTCATACTAAATGTCTCATATTTCATGAGTTATTTTATGGCCCAAGAGAAAAGGAAAATTAAATGAAGTCTTAAAAGCCTAGTTAGTAACTAGTTCTGTTCCTTTCTTTTAAAGCAACACATTAAATGATGTTCCTCCTATACAAAGAGCAGGAAAAAAGAGTTACAAATTTACATTTGTTATTATTTACTTATGCATAATAATAGAATAAAGATATATATTTACGCAAACCTGCTCTGCAAGTATCTAACTGTGCCTGGTTACGCATTTCTCCACAGATTGGAGTCAAAATAATTGACATTGAAGCTGATTATTTATCACTGAGGAAAACATTCTAATGGGAAAAAAGATTATCATGTCACTACTAATATTGAAAGGTATTTAAAAAGAATTAGTATTGCTGGGTGAACACACATTACAGAGCTTTATGAAATGCCTTTGGGAATTAAAATAAAAATGAAACATCAGAGCTCTTTTCTTTATTGCTGTGTGTTTAATGGTAATGAAGTTTGCAAGACCAAGCTCCGGATGCTGAAGTCTCTTATTCAGTGAATAGAGATAGCACAAACAATGACAGTTTCCTCTGAGTACCTTACACATAATAACTACTTGCATGAACTACAGAGACAGGGTATGGTGCAAAATGGATTATATGATTATCATGAAAAACTTCAACATTTTATGTTTCATTTGGTACAGCGATCTGGCTCATTTTGAATGACAACATTTCACCAGTTTCTTGTAAGACTAGTGGAAACATCCTGTGGTGCTTATTGTTTTGCATGAGCCAAAATGCAAATCTTCCAGGGACAGACGCAGCAAATCACTTCAGCATTAAATAGCAGTTAATAGGATATAAGCACGTGAATCAGTTCTTTGGTGCATACACAGCACTGACCCTGATCTGTTTAGATTTTACTTTGTGTCAGTTCTTGATCCCTGACTTTTGCAATGATATTTGTCATCACTGAGTTCATTGCAAGATCATAGCCTAGAACTGCCAAAAATGAACCAGGATATTTAGGCCATCAGATTTGTTATGTATCATCAAAAAAAATAATATTCAAGAGTCTCAAAGCCTTGAGCCTCTGAAATAGAGTAAAAAGATAAAAGATAAAAATAAAGAGTAACACAGGAGTAAGTCAAATGAATTGATAGTTTTATATTTCATTGAATAAAAGTAATGGAAGTTTTTGTGCATTGGGGCAGGGGAGAATATCAGTTTCTGGAATCAAAATTCCAGTCTCTGTACCAAAAGGCTGTAGGGAATCACTTGTAGAATTTAGATTAAAACTTCTATCAGTCCTAAATGTCATACTTCTAGATTTAAATTCTAATATGTCAATGCATTAAGACTAGAAATGTAAAGGACTATAGTCCAAGCCCTTAGACAATGCCGGTGTCAAGGAATGGTCCAGGAATGGTGATGACAAAGCCTAAAGGCAGGATTCCTGAATAATGCTCTCCTTCCACTGAGGCAGACATCACAGCTTTGTCTGTCGAGCCTAGAAGTTGACAGTTGTCTGGAAGTAACAAGTAAATAGAAAGATTTTGGAACGACTGGAGTATTAAAATAATGAACTCAAGAGGCTAAGCATGCTGGCAGCAAAAGAGAATGAGTGGGACTGGCTGTATCTCTGTTCCAGCTCTTTGCTTCTGCCAAAATATCTAAAAAACTTATTTTTCCATAATGTTTTCCATAAGTGTCATCATGATGCAGAATCAGTTTTCTGTATTTTACATCTAATGTGATATAGTTGTTACCCGTAATTGGTTTCCTAGCAGACAGTGGGTTTTCAGACTTTCTGATATAAAATTTCATAATCAATACTTCATTTTCAGTCCAAGGAAAGAAACAGGGTGACTTCACACAACTAGGAACAACAATTGCCAGTTCCTCTAGATATTCAGCAGCAATATCTTGCTGTCCTTGTAAAAGGAAGCAAGATTGGGGAACAACTCTCCCCACTTTGCACTATTTCAAGGTTCTCCACTCGAAACACAAGTATGTTTCTTCATGAGGTGGAACAAGGCGCCTTGTAATATCTACTGCTGTGCTTCAGTTTTTTCACTGAGCAGGGCTGCCTACTATCCTCTGCTGTTAATAATACCATGAGAAATTCATGGAGCTCTGTACTTCTGAAGGAAAAAACCTGCAGTGCTAATCAAATTTTAAGTCACAAGCTACCTGCCACTGCTATTTCTCAAGAAGTAAACTGGAAGTAAAATTATTCTTACTAGCCTAGAAATCTCTTCCCCACCTCAAAAAGTGTTTTAAGTGAAAAGTTTATTTGGAAATCTCAAAAGGAAATTAATTCCTCTAATAAGACAGGGACTCTGGCAAGGCAAACGTTAACCTTTTTCACAGCACATATGCACACATTATATGAGTCTTAAAATTCTCTTCAGATACCAGCAGTATCTCTGGAGAGTTTATTACACTTGATTATTCCACTTAAGTATTCATAAATATTTATGCACCAATTGATGTTCTCGATGTAATCTTTCAGTGGCTGGTACAAATATGTCACTAAAAAGAACAGTGAGGGAATCTGCAATTAGCAATTAGTGATTCAAACATATCAGGTGAAAAGTTGAAAATCTCACTTGTGTAAAATAAGCTTCTGCATTAAACATATGGATTAGTTTAGTTTCCAAATGCAAGTCACCACCAGAAAGCTAAGCTTGTTGTCTAAAGACTGTTATGAAGTTACCGTGATATGTAAAGGCATAAATGTTTACCTGAATTAGATTTAAAAAGCTTTGTTTATCCAATAATATGCAAATTTTCCATGACTGTTCCATTCCTCTTAATTTTGTTTCATCTTTTCTTCAGAGGCATTTACACTTCTCTTGACCAGTATGACACTAACAGCCTTGTATAGTACCAAACACTTTTATGTTCTTGGAGTATATTACCTCACACCTGCCAATACAGTCTGTTTGCTTGATTTAAAATTTTATATGGGGTTGTTAATTTTGTCATGAAGGTAGTAACCAGACATTATTTTTCTGCTTTTTTTGAGAGGAACCTCACATGCAACATGAAAGTATGTACAAAGTATTAAAACATTGTTTCCTTTTATGTGTCATTTATACTCAAACACAACAGTGATTTATAAAGCACTAATCAGGCAGGCCATATGTTGCCACATTTTGTCTGGAAGAAAAAGGATGTATAATCATATTTTTTCACTTAATTGCCTAAAATATATGACTAGGGATTTTTTTTCCCCAAAAAAATTCATAGTATCTAAGGTACCCTTTCATTCAGTGGAAGCTTTGGGTTAATATCAAATCTAAATACAAAAGATAGCACATGCCTACCTCCTGAAGACCTTCATGTGGCATTTCTTTCCTGTTCAGTTACATCGGGCTTGAACCCCTCTTCCACATAACTGACCTACAAATTGCTCTTTGCTGTCATGTCCTGAGAATGAAAAAAACCCACTTACTTCATGCTTGACCCCTGACAACTGCCCATGACTTCTTTTCATTTGGATGCTCAGCCACAAGAAGGCTGACAAGGAAAAACTATCTCTGTGGCTTAGTTGAGTGAATTTCATCATCCTGCACATGCCCTTACTTTATGCAGTTAATGTCCCAGTTGTCTGTGACTTGTCCCTACCTAGATCTTCACCAAATGAACCTGTCTTGCTATTATACTGCCACAAAATGTACAGATCCACTTCAGTGCCAGCTTTACGTACCGGCAAAAGAAGGAGTAATTGATTAGAGAAAGCTGGCTGCCAGACACCACAAAATGGGAGTTGTAAAAATGTTAATGCCAGAGCCCTGGAAGAAAAAAGTCACGCTGCGAGTGCTGTGGCTCTTATTCCTCAGGAAACTGCTATGTGTCAGCTGCTGTCCACAGGGAGACCTGATGCCCCTGGCAGCTCTGACTGTGGGCTTACTTTTCTTACCTACAGCAGCAAAAGCCTTGAGATTTTCCAGGGCTGTCACCAACACATTGATCACGCTGTGGCTTTCAGAGTCAAGAAATTCAAAGAAACAGACAGTAAGGCAAACATATTCTGAACATTCCCCCCCCCCCC
>Ga0065711_1041400_pt1 | contig 16179 bp, 5 predicted proteins | sample Hoacrofraction12_FD_59098 | JGI IMG/M metagenome (GOLD analysis project Ga0065711, IMG submission 59098) | Hoatzin crop microbial communities from Cojedes, Venezuela - Epithelial fraction 12 v2 (version 2) | ecosystem: Host-associated > Birds > Digestive system > Esophagus > Crop | place...
CTACTGTAGGTGACCCTGCTTCGGCAGGGGGGTTGGACTAGATGACCCACAGAGGTCCCTTCCAACCCCTACTATTCTGTGATTCTGTGATTCTGTGATTCTGTGATTTATATCAGCCAGTTTGTCCTGTATACAAAGGGTTTGGATTCAAAAGTATCTAAAAATCCCCCACAGGTGTTAGAATTCAGAAAGAACACTTGTTTCATAGAAGCATGTCCTAATAACGCTTTCCTATTTTAAAATATTTCAATTTCTTGCAAACCCTTACGTGCATCTTTGCATGAAAATGCTATAAGCTAAAATGCATTGGAATCTGTAAAGTGAAGGAGCTGATATTCACTTGCGTAGCAATGGAAGCATGGTGAGAAGGAAAGAATCAATGAACGGACATTGGAGTTTCCATGTACATTATGCACTGATATGTTTGTGCATTATGTTTGTGTGTGTGTGTCAGGTGCAGCTACTGTGGCTTCTGGGACCTGTAACCTCAAAATCCCATAAAATACAGGAAGAAATTGTGACTTGCAAGAGCAGAGAGGTATGTTCATTTGCGAAATTTGTATTAATTTGAATGATAGCTCTTGTAGAGACATAACTGTAGAAAACCATCAGGACACACAATGAGATGAAAAAGCATGGGAAAAAATGATTTTAAGTGTTGATGTATTTTTCTCTTTAGCTATATGTTAGCTTTTTCCCTACCTTCTGAAATACTATGTTTTGTTGTTGTTTCTACTCACTGCCAGGGTATATATTAATGACAGCAGGGAAAGCCTGGAGAAGGCTCAGTTGAGCATATCAATAAGCTGCTAGTGGCTTCAGCAGATGCAGGAATAATTTTTTTTTTTTGTCCGTTCATCTAGATCAAATAAAACTCTAGTCAATTTTCTAGCAAGTACGAAGCATACCTGGGCACGCAGGCATGAGCAATTTTTTTCCGACTGGTAATAGCAACATTTTTTTTAAAATGAGTCTATGAGTTAAACAAGCTTTGAGCTGCTGTTACCAAGGGTTACTTACTAGGGTTTATTTTAGTTCTTGTTTATTTTCCTAGTTGCTCATTTTACTCCATTTTAATAAGCAACAACTAGTTGAAAGCATTATGGTGGTGCAGTTGGGACAACATGAGCTTGCTATCTTTTAACACTTACACTACATGACAGTGAATCCTCAGTCAGTTCACTCCTAATCACCTGCTTCATATCAAAGAGAGACAGCAGAAAGTATGTACTGCTTCGTGCACAAGCGTGTATGGGTATGAAACATACACTCTCACTTCTGAAATGAATCCACTTTTTCTCTTTGTACAAAAGCAACTTCTTGAACTTCTGCATCTTTTTCTACCACTTCATTTATTTGCCTGTTTCTCTCTGTAGGTAAATATGAGGATATGGGTGCATATATGGAATTTTTCTGGTTGGTCAGACTCTTAATTTCAAAAGAGCTAGGGATATATGTATTTCTCCTCCCTCCTCTTCAGATGTATAGTGAGTGGATTTACACAGACATATGTATATATGTTTGGTTGAAGCTCTGAATGACAATTGAATTCCAGAGTATATAACACACTCCAAGCAGCTGAACACAAGTAGCTACTACTCTTAATATTCACTTGCAGAGAGTCCATTGCTGTTGAATGGTTTCAACAAATCATGTTCTTGCTGCTCTTACATGGAAGTTTAAATTAATGTGTCTAGCTATTCCAGTGATTCTCTTAAAATTCAGTCTTCTGCTAAAGAGACATGTTCTGAGAAAACTAACTGAATAGCTGCTGTCTAACAGTGACTTTTTATGAAGTGACTAAGTAGCCCAAAGAGCAGGTCACTGACTTCAAGAGACAATAAATACAGTAAGGTGACAGGTTTATGGTTGAAGACCATGACACTTCTCTTTTGTCTAGGCAATGGTTTCTTACGCCATTAGCCTAGTGCTAGAAGGCTAGGAACTGAGAAATGTTTCACCCTTTTAGTCAAACTGCCCTTGAGTTTAGTGGAAGTTAATACAGTTGTTCCATGAGCTGAAAACACTTTACAAATCCACAAGCTGGTGGAACTGTGATTTGGATCTTAAACCACTGAAAGAGAAGGTTGCTGTCCTTTTTTTAAGCTTCAGCTGTTGAAGCTTTAAACTCCAGCTGATCACTTAGACAGAAATCATCTGCCCTAAGGATCAAAGTTTTGGTGCTTCTTTATTGACACAATCAGCTTCACAGCAGTGTGAACAGTCCTGTCTTAACAGGGTGTTTCAGAACTGGTCACCAGTAGGTAGCTTTGGGCTCTGATTCCCAAGAGGGCTTCATCTTGAAGGGAAAGGCTCTTCTATTTCCGAAGAATTCAGATGAAACTTTGCTCCAGGTTAGACTGTGCTTGAAAATTGATAAGTGAAATGGCCAGTCTTCCTAAGTTCATGGGCCATGTGCCAAAACCATCCCATGGACAAGTGACACAGGCATACTGGTGAGCTAAAAGCTGTTCTTTTCTTCAGCCCTGGGGCCACCTCACAAACTGGAGACAGCAATTGCTTGCTCCTTTCCTGGTGTCCCCTCCTGTTCTGTGTACTGCCAGGGCATTGGGGTTGGATGTGTTGGCAGTACCAGCCCTGGGAGCCTCGTTTGCTTCCTTCTGAGACTGAGTTTTCCCAGCTGGACCTGGTTCTGTTATGTAGCCCTTGCCCTGTTTCACATCTATCCAAGTGATCTGGAGGGGGGAGAGGAAAGAGGGAAATTTGTGATGACATAGGTGGATGAAGTGTGAGAAATAGGACTGAAGTTATCCATTGTTTATGTAATGAAGTTTGTGGAAGCTAATGTGGAAAAAGTAAGTAAAAATTAGGTGTAGTTGGTTTTATCTTTACTTTGTTCTTCATTATAATGGGCTGTATTAAAACTCTTTTCTTGACCTGCTTCTGTGAGCAGTCTAGTCCAGAACTCAATACTACTTTCATATCAAGTCCTGGTAAAACCATACCCTGGTCTGTGTTAAGAAAGGGTTAGCATGAAGTGCAAGGAGTAGCTTGCATGTAACAGTTGTGGTATACAATTGCAAGCTTGTGCACTGTATGAATGCTCTACACTGTGCTTCCTATGTAGCGGTGTGAGGTTTTCACGTTTGTGCTTGATTTCTCTTCCTGCTGCTGAAGGAGAGTATACTAGGCATTCAGTGCATCCAAATATCCTTACTTCACCTTCATTCTGAAACTTACCACTAAAAAGCAGAAGGCTTACAACACTTTTAAGGTTGTAGTCCATAGCTGCTTGAAGTGACCCTGTGTGACTTCTCAGCTCACAAGCAGGAGGCTTTGATTAGTCAAAAAGACTGAAATAGACAAATGCAAACAAATGGGAGTGAAATTATCTGAGTTTAGGCACTCTTGCTTCCTTATGTAGTGGATTATTTTCTAGTGTAAAGAGTATTTTGTTGGTATCCAGGGGAATGGAAGAGATGAGCTAAGTGGGTAGAGTTACTACTCCAGCATGGTATGGGAGTATAATTAACTGTAACAGTTAGTTATTAACCATCATAGAGCTTTCTTTTTCACTTTGATGAAATTATTGCTAAGCTATGTGGTTGTTTTTGTGGGTGTTACAGGAAAAGTAGCAACAGAAAAAGCAGCATAGCTTTCATAGTTTTCTGGATGGATGCTAGAGCTGATTTTTTTATTTTGTTTTAGTTATTTTTATGTCTGAATCTGTCTTCTAGTGCTGACAGTCAAATAATGACAGAATCAAATCCTAAGAAGTTAAACAAATATTCTATGAAATCTAATAGGCCTTAGAGCTTTAACTAGGGAATAGTGTTGCCCACTTACTGGCTTTTTACTTGTCTGTCTCCAATATTATCAAAAAGCAACTTGGCTGAACATCTGCATATCAGCTAATTGTTCACAGAGTCCTCATCTGATCATGCCTAGAGACAAAATCACTCTGCTTCTTGTTGTTATGGTAAAAGGTAGAGTCATATGTACTAAATGTACTGCGGTAGTTAACGGAGGTTGTCTGAGCTTGGAAGAAAGTATTCTTTTAATTAAAATAATCATATTAGCTTTTTAGTCAACCAGTTTAAATGAAACTTCTCTTGTGCCTCCTGGGAAAAAATGGAGCAAGCAAAGTCTTTGTGTTTGTTTCTGTAAAGTATATGGATGGTTTTTGTAGTCTGAAAAAACAAAGGGAAATACTAGCAGTAGGAAAGTGAGATGCTGCAATATGTGCTCAACCTTCATTGTGCAGTTCTCTCTTGTGATAGAAGTGGCCAGATCACAGGAAAATTTGGATGAGCAGTAAGGGAGAAGTCTTGGCCATGCAAATTAGCTGCTATATTATTCTAAATTTATTTGAGCACTGTGGACTGTAGACAGTTTGCACTTTGTGTAAAACAGCCTGATGACCTATAATGACTAGGATTTGAATCCTGTAATCTGAATTTGCTTAACAAGATAATTAAATATTTAAAGTCAGTTCATTTAGAGGCCAGAATGGATTATCTCTCCACATTTGCAGATTTCTGCTGTTCTATTTGTATGCATGACTGTGTGTTCTCAAATTTTTTGTTATAGCTTTTCTTTCAAATCTCATATCTTAGCTTTTGCCATAGCAATTAGGACTGTGAAGAGCTTTCTGTTATCCTAGGAACTGAGGGAAAAGAAATTATGAAATGCTGAATACGACAAAATTGGTTTAGTCCTCATTGCGGTGTAAAAAAGCACTCAAAAAAGTTAATTAAGCCCAGGAAACAGACAGCAAGATAATTAAGATTAGGCCTAATTTTACACGGCAGGCATTCTGTGATGTTTTCCAAGAGACTAAAGGGACTGCATGTAGAGAAACTCCAGGTTGTCAGTCAGAATCTTGGAAGATCATTACGGCTGATGTTAAAAGCGAGGCAGGCTAATATGACCAAGCATATGTTTTCTTTTACCTTTCTTGAACAGTAAAATTGTGCCACCAATGTAAACAAGGATGAAACACACAGTTTATTATTACTGGCAGTGAGGGATCTAAGTGAATCTGTTGCAGATAAACAATAAACATTAACACAAAAAACCTGGATGCGTTTGTTACTTCCTCTGCCAGACTAAAGTCCGCCGTGCTGTAGTGCAGTTTATTATGTTCTAGAAAGCTACTCAGAAGGGTCTTGTGTATAAATCAGGCATACAATGTTCATTTTCCTACCGTTGGGGACCTCAGACATATCCTGTAGAATTCCATGCTCCGGCAGTGCAGCTTCCTAGTACTGTCAGAAAAAGAAAATCCATAGAGAGGTTGACACAATACCTAATTACCCTGTTATCCACTTCAAATTTTTATTATTAGGTACACTAGAAATCTCACAAATGAAAAAGAGGAATACGTTACATGGAACTGTGGATTCTGGTTATTTGTTCTTTGAAACGCTTCTACTAATTCCGTGCATAGCAAATTAGTCTCACTTCTTATTAAGCTCAAATCAATCATTAAGATACCAGTGCTTTATTCTGTATGCCCAGGCTCATATATAAGAACTGTCACAACTTTCTGTATTCTCGGTAATCAATCTTAGAAAATATTTTATAGTTTCTTTAACATTTTCCATCTACTAGCATTTGATTGTATTGATTCTGTGTTTTCTTGTGTAAATGGAGGTCTTGGTTATTTTTGTATTTATGTGCACTTCCTAGGGAAAGAAATAAGCTGATGGAAAGTGGTTTTTTTTTTGTTTGATTTTTGAAAAATATCTAAATTCTCTAAAGCTCTGTATACTGGAAGGTATTTTCCTTCAGAACTGCACACTAAGTAAAAGCGAAAGTGCAAATAAGCATAAGTAAAAATTCATTTTTTTAAGAAGTTTTGAGTACATAAGGGGTTGAAGAAATTAGAAGATGATGACAAACTATGAGGAGGATTAATACCTGGTACCTGTGTGTCAAACAAATAAACAAACACCAAAACCTGAACAACCCTCAGGCTAAGGAAATCCTCTCTGTTATGACAGGATTGTGATGTGGTTCTAGATTATATAATCAAATAATCTAACACATCTGAGTGTGTACCACACATCTAAAACATGGCAGTTTCATAATATTACTTTTTCTTACAGCTTACCTTCCTGGGTTCATGTTTACATGTAAATTTTAGCTGTCATCCTAAAAATATTTCTAGTTCTCAATCTTTAGAGAAAACCTTGAAAACATGACTGAAACTATTTCTTACAGGAAGCAAGTGATTTTTTGGACAAAGGCACCCACCTGGCCTTTCTGTACTTTATGGGGACTTATAAGAATGATGGGGACAGACTTTTAATAGGGCCTGAAGTGACAGGACAAGGGGTAATGGTTTGAAACTAAGGGAGGATAGATTTAGACTGGATATAAAGAAGAATTTTTTTACAATGACGGTAGTGAGGCACTGACACAGGTTGCCCAGAGAGGTAGTAGATGACCCATCACTGGAAACATTCAAGGCCAGGTTGGACAGGGCTCTGAGCAACCTCGAGTTGAAGATGTCCCTGCTCACTGCAAGGGGGGTTGGGCTATATGACCTCTGAAGGCCCCTTCTGACCCAAAGCATTCTGTAATTCTGCGATTCTATGATTAAAATCTTCTTGCTCCAACCTAATTGCAAAGCCTTTTTTTTTTAAATGCCCAAATCAGTATTACTTAAGATTAGTGATATAAAAGCACACTGTTTATTTGAGAGTAAAGGTATTTCACATGGAGGTAGTTAAGTGAGCAGTTCTTGCAGTTAGGTTACTAGTTGTGGATGATCAATCTAAACAAATCTGGGTTTGACATGCAAGAAAGTGGCAGAGTTACTCGAGATGAGTTGAATCAAAGGGGTTCATTTTGAGAACTACTTATCTGAACTACTCCATAGCATATTCAATTGCTGAAACTTCGCATATCAGCTCTAATTTAATTTTATTTAAGAACTGTTTTATTCCAATATTGCAAAAATGAAGTATTTTATTTAATATCAACCTAATACAGAACATCTGAAATTGCTTTGTTCTGCTCAGCTTGTCGGAGACAAAGAATGATCCACAGATGCTGTATCTCTTAAAGATCCCATGCCTTGATTCATTTTAACTGGTAAAATAAAGAGCTCTACCAGCAAGCTGTGAAAATTTCTTTGGTGTTCAGGAAGCCAATGACATCTTTTTTATAGGTTTAACTTTATTCTTCATATAAAATAAAATGCTCTTAAGCATTTAAAAAGGAACTGAACCTTAAGTGTGCTACTGGACCACGTCCTCTACAAAACAAAGTCTTCACATGTTGCCAGCTGTGCCTTGAACAAGACAAGGCCCTCTTCTTGCTCTGTGCCTTGAAATCCAGCTGAAAGCCTTAATCCTTTTCTTCATTCATTTCTGCCATTTGTAAAGTTCATCGTTCTGCCACTGAGACCCTCCTCGCTTAGGATCCTGTAAGTAAACTGGTTTGGAAGGTGCAATGCGATTCTCTGGAGTAGCTGTGTTGAAAAACATGTTTGTGTTCGGAAACAGTGCTCCTAAGGCAAATGTACTTACTGCTGAAGTGCAAAATGAGTGTACAAAGACAGTGCTGCAGTTCCGTTTTTCCTACAGGTCCTCTGAGTATTAATGTTTTAAGGTCCTTTATACCTCCTGACCATTACACACCCTCTTGTCAGGTAGCTGATTATTGTAATATCTCTTTTGCCTTGTTTTTACAACAGGACACAACTAAATGCAGCTATTGTACCTTGCTTACATATGTTTCTTTTTTTCATCGTGGTAAAACTTGTGTTTTCATCACTATCTTCATTCTTTTAAACTCAGCATTCAACCTTCCCCTGCTATATGGCAACTATTTCCCTTCTGGATTTGAAAGCTTTTCCTTCTACATCCTAAAGTTGTATGAAGCATTGTATTTTGTGGGTGATTTGAAGTTCGGCTCTTCTTTCAGTAGATTGTCTTGCATGGGTATGTAGTATTTTTGAGGATTTCTTCAGTGACGCTAGCTGCTTACTAGAGCAGATGCTTTCCCTAGATTGCTGATCAAGTCTTGGACTCTCAGCATGTTTCATGGATTCTTGTATTTGTGGCGAGCGCATATATTTGTGGTTTTGGAAAAATATGTACCCATTCACTTCAACCAAAAACAAAACCCCCAGAGTCTTCTTCTGTTTCACATATGCAGCTCTTTTCTGGAACATGATTTATCCTGAGAAAATGGTTTTCTCCTCACAGAGTTCCTGGGAGGTTTTGTGTCACCATTACGGTACACTCTGTATGTCTGACTACAAGTTTGTGTCCTGCTGCAGATATCAAGGCCCGCAACTTGGCACTGAATGTTTTATTGAGACATTGTTAATAAGATTTCTTGTGAAGTTATTTCTTTCAAGGGTGGGTTGACATATTTTTTTGCTTCATGCAGCTGTTAAGAGGCTAAAATTTTAGCTGCTGACCCAGCTTTGGCTTTCGGCTGGCTGTGGTACTGTGATAGAGTTATATGACTGGATTCCTGGCTAAGCAGTGTAAACACGCTGCGAGTGAACATTCACCTGTTGTCAAAATCACCCTGTTTCTGAGGTGTTGCAAACACATATCTTTGGTTTGTGCAGAGCACCTCTGCAGGACACCCTCTTCCTCAAAGTCTGAGTGAAGCCTGTGGTGTGGTGTCCTGAACGCTTTTGTCATGGTGGTGACAAAGGTGGTTGCAATCAACCTTGCCTAATCCTCTCAGGTGCAGGTTGTTATCCTCACAACAGAATCAATACTGGACATATATATGTGTTCATTTCAGTTATGTCTGTGCCCCTAATGTAGCGGCATATGGCTAAAATAATTTGTTTGTGATGGTGAGGGCAGTGACCATATCACTTAGTGATGCCCTCATCCTGCCTCTGGGCTGGCCGAACATGAATCAGTTCCTGAATGCTATAGGTGCCTACACTCTTTCAAATCAAATTGAAATCAAATCAACAGTAGTTTATCTTCATATGCTGGGTAGTTCCCTACTGACATTCATATTTTGACTGAATAGGTTGCAAAGTAAAACACAAGATTTTATGTTCAGTGGCTGAGAAGCAGATTTGTATTTCTTTCTATTTTACTCATTTGCTGCGAAGTTCTTGCTTACAGAGCCTCAGCAAGGTCCATCAGTCACTGAAGTACTCCCCTTCCCTCTCCCCAAAACTAGGAATGCTCTCAATTTCCGGTAAGCATTTGGCTCTTGCTGCTTGCACTGTTTTTCCTGGAATGTGTCACCCAGCTACTCGCTGTATGCTGAATATCTCCAATCATGTTTGGCAAATCTCTTTAGTAGGCTTGACTTGAAAGTCAAATCCAGCCAGACCCAATAGTCTGTTCCCAAATAGCTTAAAACTATTTCACAGAGAATTCTGTATCTTAGAGACTTCAGTACTTAAACACACAGTGACAGTTTTCTCAGCGGCTGATCTTGATAGTTCAGGACATTCAATAGTTGATCCTTGTTAGAATGTCAGACGTGAATAATATGATGATCTTAGTTCATGTTCAGTCTTTTTTGTTTGTTTGGGTTTTTTTTTTGTCTTGTTTTTGTTCTCTGTGAAGCCATGGAACTAGTTCAGTTCATCTGTTTTATCTGTTTTCTGTTTTCCCACATGGTCCAAATTCTCTTGGCTTGCTGCAGAACTATTTTAGATACAGTCAGCAATGTTCATCTCCAGCACTTTTTAGTGTGGAAGACCTAGGGAAGTGAGAATGCTATTGTTTCAGACAACTACTCAAAGATTTATCTGGGGTACTCTTTTGTGACTTTTAAAATCTGGCTTAATCTCGCATGTTTTCTTAACCTTGCAAATACAGACTAATATGTTCAAGACTCTCATTCCGCTTTTTGAGCATTTCTTTGGCACTAGTAACTTACAGAAGTTACCCACCATGCCTTATTTTTCTGTTTGCACTATTACTTCCATTAATATCACAAAAGTAATCAGTGAACTAGATGCTGTATTGCTTAAGGTGTTTTTACCTGCTTTAGTGCATTTATGGAGAGGATGCTCTGATCCTGTAAATGTATCATAATAACCTGTAACAACTTTGTAGAGATGCCAGTGGATATTATGGGCCCTGGCAGAATGTTATTAGTGCTGGTGGCTTGGCTTGCATGTCTATTTTTGTATTGTATTGTTTACGAGGTTTTTCTCCTGCCTAAAATTGTAGCATGTCTTTTTACGTTGTTTTTTTTTTTTTTTAAATTTTTTTTTATTTATGTATTTTTCCCCAGAATTTAGACTGAATAATTTTATCTTTGGCTGCAACTTTTTTCTCCCCTCTTACACAGCTGTTTTCGTAGCTTCACAGATTCATGGCTACCCCACTGTCTATTTGGCATTCTGTTTACTGTTAGCCTGCTCCTGCCTTGTCTTTGCATCTGGTGCTAGTCTGCGCTCTACAAACCATTTATTTGTGTTGTTTGCATTGCATTAAAATCATAAAGCGCAAAAACTTTCCTCCAAGATGCTGTTTTGCTTTCATAGTGTATCTTTGCTGCAAGTTTTAGCACAGTGACACAGCTACCATGTGGCCCACTATGGCCCATTTTCTTTACAACAGCTCAAACTGTGAATTTTGTTCATCTCTGTAGCTTTGCATTTATGCATTTCCTTTTGCATAGCTTCTGCCTTGTTTTTTCCTTTTCCTGTATGATTAATGCATCTCCTCTGCTTATGTGCTTTATGCTGTGAAGAAATGTGTTTCGCTCACCCTTTTCGTGGGTAGAAAGTGCTCTTGAAACTCCTTCCTGATCTGATCCAGATGTACTGGTTATGAGTATCTTTAGTTTTCCTTTTTTTCCCAGTTTGGTGGAATTTTCACTTTGTGTTAATCTGCAGTATTTCCAAATGTTTAATGCATAGCCTCTTTTTATCTTTTTTTTTTTTCTTGGCAAAAAGAATCTGCAATCCAGCTATGTTCTCCTCCTGCTTTTTGTCTCGATACTGTCCTAGTTTTACACATATGGAGGATATTCACTAATTTGTGAAATTTTGTTCAGCATTCAAATTTAAAAGAAAAAACAGCAAAGATGTAGTAACAACAGAGGCTTTATTCCTTTTTCTGTATATGCATTACTTGATGCCTCCTGTTGGGAAACTGATGATTAGAACAATAGGAATCTTATGCTACCAGCAGAGTGAAATATAAGATTTTTTCCCTTTCCTATCACAGGCACTAAAATCACTCTTAGGATTGTTTTTCTGGGTCAGACTGCAGACCTCAGATATCATGGGCTTCCTCCAAGTTGGAAACATTTCTGTTTTACTTGCATTTCTAGCAAAGAAACAATACACCCTAATGATCCTCTTGGGGGCTGTTTTTAGGTAGAAAAACAATTGTTGTGGAGAAAGAAACTGATACAGTGTCCAACTCTGGTCATAATTCTCTGAAATGAGACTATTCCAGTAAGTGTATATACTTTCCTGAGAATTTATTTGCATGTATTTATGTTTAAAAATATTGTTTTTTTGAAAACTCTTTAATGTACAATAAAAACAAAGCTGAGTAAGTATGTAAAGATCAGGAAGAAGTGTAAAATCAATCAGTGTCAACATCTTTTTGTCTGGAGTTCAACAGACATTTTATAGTATGTTACACTTTGTTATTGACTTCTTGTTTGATTTTGACACGGAAAATGAAGGTTGGAAGGAGCACCACTGTTATCAAAGGGTTGGGTTTCTTTCTCTTTTGAGACTCTATTTTCTAATCTTGAAGCAAAAATATGGAAATGTGAATGACTGGTTTAAAAAAAAATGAAAAATCAGAAAAATTTATGTCCTTTCTCTAGGTATGAAAAATTGTGACTCCTTCGTGCAGCTGACCTTTTAGGCATGATCAAGCCTCTGGTTAATTAAGTTTATAATTTTTCAGTTATTTTTCCTACGGATTCATAGTTGCATTATTGTTATTGAAATGATGCCTTCTATGTTCGTGGTTTTTTTTGAAGACTAAAGAATGCAATGTCAACATAATACCACAGAAAACGCTTAAGATCATGAGTTTTGGTAAGAAGTTATTCTACTTCTGAGCTATATAAAATCACTCAATGATCATGATGTTCCCCTACTTAAATATTAGCAGTGTGGTTTCTCTTTTTAAAACATCTATATCTGCTATATCTCTTTAGTTTTTGCAGTTATTTCTATTATGAGAAAATACAACCAAGAATGTATTTTCTCTAAGATGATGTCTTGTATGCAAATTACACCAGAAATTTCAGGCTTAAGCATGAATATCTGCTGATTTATTTCCCACTGTGGTGATTTATTATATTGTAAAATGAATTGTGTAATAGCAAATTAAAATTACTCCATTAGAATAATAAGAACTAAAATCAGTATTCTCATCAGAGTTGGACAATTTCTTCTTCTGAAGTCTAATAAAACAAATCTCCATTTTCCTCCTTGCTTGCTGGTCACTTGGCTTTGAGTCCCATTGAGAAAGTGTAGTATTTACTCTGTGTATGTGTGTGTGTATTTTACCATTCCATAGGTATATTAAGGCATTTGTATGGGTTAGTAATTTAGACTTGGATTCTGGAAACAGTTATGCTTACACTGAACATAGCATCTATAGCTGAACTAAACAGGGTTATTTGCTTGAGGTGAATTAAGTATGTGTGTTAATGCTTGGAGTATTAGTGCATGAATGTTTTGTGTAACTCCGTCCTAGTTCAGTAGAACTCAACTGCATGTAAAAGAAATCAGACTTGAACTCAGTCTGAGTTGACTGATTTCAGAGTAATGTTGCTGACATGCTCTGTAAGTATCAGGATTTTTTGAAAAAATGCTGTTTGGTGGAAATGAAAAATTTTGTTTATGGAAATACCTGTTTCAGTGTATTTTTTTTTAAAAGATCTTTCTCATGTTTGTCTCCGGGCTGGTCCTGATAGATTGCTCAGGAACTTCAGGGTCCGGGGTCCTTGTTTTTGTGCAGAGTGATGCTTGACTGCAGAATGCCAGGGGTCCAGAGTCTAAAGATCAGGGAAATCCAATTATGTAGGCTGGTGCTGCCAAGACTGCAGAGGCCAAGAGTGCTTTCATAGCTACAGATCTGGAAACAGTAAAGGTTCCAAGTGCCTTGAAATCAGGGCTCTTCGTATTTCCAGTCTCTGTACTTTGCACTGGAAAACCTCCCTGAGTATTGGTGTCTCAGAGAATACTAAATGTATTTCATCTGGTGAATATGACACTATAACATTGAGAACCCTTTTTTTCCTGGGAGGATAAGAGAGCACACAACAACTACCTTTTAATTCCATCCTTTTTAGGAACACATTTCAATTTCCTGCACAAGAGAAACCAAGTTGTGACTAACTTTGGTAACAACAATTCAGGTTATTTGCTCCAGCTCGGAAACCTCTTGTGTTAGCTGGGTTTCACCCCATATTGCCCACCTCTAACTTGCTATATGAAAAACCTGGACAAACTGTAGAAAGCATTGATGAAAATTATGTTTCTTCAAGCACTTGCATGAAATGCCGTAATGGCATTTAAGTCCACAGAAATGGTCTCTGCTAGGTTACAAAAGAATAACACAAAGTACACTACACTAAGCTGCCAGAGGTTGCAACACAGTCCTTGCTAACCTGCTGTGGTCAGTATCTTGTCTTGCATTGAACGGATATTGACTAGTCACTTAGACCACACACACCTTGGTTACCAAGCCCAACGCTATTCTTGCAGATGAGTAGGTATGTACCCCCCAAATTACTCAGCATAGCTGTGGAAAGCACTCCAGACAGTGGCCCTTTCTGGCTTTATAGTGTTACCATGGCTGGCTGGATAGCATGCTGTGTTATTTTGCTAATTTAATGCAACTGTGATCAAGGTGGTCTCAGGTCAAGGTAAAAGTAGGGAAAAAACGCTTCATTCATAAAACCTGCTAATCCTTGCAGCCTCACTGCCTGTGTTTAAACGCTCAGAAGACTGAGCTTAGTTGTGATTCTCTTTCTTGCTTACTTGTCAGAGCTTGAGTTCCTCAAAATTGCTCCTTTTCTCTGTCTCTGTATCTAGAGAGTTATAGATGCTTTGCTGTTCCATGTAGTTAGAGTATTGGCCCTTGGGCATATACACAGCCTACAACTTCGAAAGAGAAACCTACACTGGGAAAGACGGCAAGGATTTTTTAATGTTCTCTCCTTTTTCTTTGAGGATCTATCACCTCCATGTTCTGTCTGCCTTCCATGATTTCTTAACCATTAATTCAGTTAAAGTCATTGTGTCTTTCTTCCCAACTCTTCTATGATGAGTGACTAATATACTTTGGGTAATTACTGTTCAGGAGAATAAACAGAGCCCACTAATGACTGTCCCTATGCTTGGCTAAATCCTGAGGAGTTGGTTTTATCCAGCAAGAGGTAGGGTGCTCTTTCTCGCTGATGACCCATGTTATTAAAATCCTAATGTAAAGCATAATGAATTAGCTATAAATATATTATTTGCTAATAAAAAACTGTGATTTGGGTAATGCAACATGCTAATTTGTCCCATTTGATGCTATCCTGAATGGCAATAGATTGTTTGTGACATGATTTGGTGCTATCTTTGATGGATAACACAACAAACATATGCTAGTTAAAGTGTAGTTTTTGCTTATCTAAAGTGTGGTTTTCTCTTTTTTTTTCAGCCAGGGGAATCAGGATATGGACTGAAAGCAAAACTATACATACTTTTCAAGCATGTTTGCATTTAGATCTTCTTACTGAAAAGGAATTTAATATTACAATATGGTAAGTAGATAAGGTTGTACCATCACTTCCACTTTATATCTCTACCTTTAGGTGCTTTGTAGCAAAAAATATGGACTCTGAAACTTTCTGGGGGTCTGTAAAAACTTTAAGAAAAAAAAGTTTTGACAAAGCTGTTTTTACTATTAGAGTTCAGGAAAAGTATATAGTAAAAATACACTTTCTCTGCTGCATTTTTCTTATAACTGATGCCAGAAATGTGGGACATAAGACAGTTTCAGTTTGGCAGAGCAATAGTTCTTACTTAATAAATGCTTTGACAGTTGCAGTGAAAATTGGTTTTCCTTTCGGTGAGTTACGAACTATACTTCAACATGGGTGCCTCAGTAGTCAGATTTTTCAAAAGAACTTAGCACCCAGCAGGGCACAGTGAAATGACAGGAGCTTCTGGATACTGAACTCTGAAATTCTGGCCCAAGTTCAAAGTGTGCAGCTGAAAAATGTACTTCAAATACACATGATATTTCCAGCCATGGTCACAGAGCAGGTGCCTAACTGCTCTGAAAATCTAAGTCTGTGAGCTTGAGCACGTCTCTCTTAAAATATGGAACATGAATCTAGTAAAATAAGAAAACACGAATAAGATTCCTATTTTCATGTCATATGGTAAAGGTTCCACATGAATTAACTTATCAACAATGGGAAGCATTGGTCTGCAGTATTTGTGTCGACAAGTGTGTATTTTGTTTTGAACCACTTGCTACCAACAGGACCACATCCTTCCAAAGCAGGACATCCTTCCTCACTGTTTTTGCACTCATTTTAAGAACAAGTTGTTTTATAATATGAATGGAGACTTTCCTTAACCATTTCTTAAAAGCATAGGAATTATTCTTACACTTTCTGAGCTCCAGTCTTCTTTTCAACTTTCTCCTTGCCTTATGGATCATAGTCTCTTCTCGCCCTACTTTAGGACTGCCACAGAACCACAGAATGGTAGGGGTTGGAAGGGACCTCTGTGGGTCATCTAGTCCAAGCCTCCTGCCGAAGCAGGGTCACCCACAGTAGGCTGTAGAGGACCTTGTCCAGGCAGGTCTTGAATATCTCCAGAGAAGGAGACTCCACAACCTCCCTGGGCAGCCTGTTCCAGTGCTCCGTCACCCTCCGAGGGAAGAAATTCTTCCTCATGTTCAGACGGAACTTCCTATGCTTCAGTTTTTGCCCATTGTCCCTTGTCCTGTCGCTGGGCACTGCTGAAAAGAGCTTGGCCCCATCTTCCTGACACCCACCCTTCAGGTATTTGTAAATATATATTAGGTCCCCTCGCAGCCTTCTCTTCTTCAGGCTAAACAAGCCCAGCTCCCTCAGCCTCTCCTAGTAGCAGAGATGTTGTAGTCCCCTCACCATCCTTGTAGCCCTCCGCTGGACTCTCTCCAGTAGCTCCTCATCTTTCTTGAACTGGGAAGCCCAGAACTGGACACAGTACTCCAGATGGGGCCTCACTAGGGCAGTGTAGAG
>Ga0065711_1041401_pt1 | contig 16179 bp, 7 predicted proteins | sample Hoacrofraction12_FD_59098 | JGI IMG/M metagenome (GOLD analysis project Ga0065711, IMG submission 59098) | Hoatzin crop microbial communities from Cojedes, Venezuela - Epithelial fraction 12 v2 (version 2) | ecosystem: Host-associated > Birds > Digestive system > Esophagus > Crop | place...
GGGCCGGCGCGATCCCGCGCGTGGCCTGGTGGTGGGAGTGTAGGCACGCGCACCCGCCGGCGCGAGGCCGGGGCTGACCTCTGCCGGACGCCGTAGCCCGCCGTTTGTCACCGGCCGCGGGGGGAAAGGAGCGTGTTTACTGGTGTTTTACTTTCCACTTGTAATATCCAGTGGCACGGGAGGAAAATGAAAACAATTGTTCATGCGGGGAATTTATGTGCTTCATCTGGCTGCGCGATTTCCACAGTTGCGCCGGTGCCACCGAGGGGCTGGGATCGCGTTTGACGGCTTTGGGCTACAGCAAAGTGGCTGCTCCAGCTGCTGTGAAGCCGCTGACGGTGCTTGTGTCGCTGTGCTTTTGTAGAACGACGTTTCGTTTGAATAGCAGACCTCTTCGGCTCGTTGTTTAGCAAATGCCTTCCCTCTGATGCAAAAAACCCCACTTTGGTTTTAAGGATATTTTCCTTTTATCCTTGGTGAAGGGAAGATTCCGATTTCTGATGTCTGCTGTGACATGCTGGGCACAAATTCATTCAAGTACCTAAACTAGTCTTGTTCCAGTTCCTGAGTTCTAGATGGAAACCATGCTTGGGTATTCTGCAAAGGGTTTCTGAATTCATTCCCATCGCGGGTTTGACACGGTGTTCGTCCTGTTCTCTTCCGTGCTTTACTTATTCAAATAGTCCCATTAAGATCAGTGGGATTATTCATGTAAGTAAGGCAAGTGGGAGTTGGGTTTGAATTTGAGGGAATTTTTTTCCCACTGTGCTTTAGTTGTTTTCGTCATGTGTTTCAACTTCTGTAAGGAATAAGCCTGTAATATTTTCTGATTTTGAGCACCATTTTTCAGATTTGTGTTAGCTTAAAATTTGTACGTATCAGTACACTTGCGTAAATCTATGTACAAATAAATTTTCCTTTCACTACTTGTTTACAGTATATTAACAATGGCAGTTTTATTAAACTGCATTACAATGTTGAATGCCCTATAATTTAATTCAGTTAAAATTTCTAGAAAGGTAAATTATGTCCTTCAATTTCACAGATTAAAGTAAATATGTATACACACACCAGATCTGGATTGTTAAATAAGAAGTTTATCTTTCAATATCTCCTCTGTGTCAGCAAATTCTGGTGGTTTAGTGATAATTTTTAGATGAGGCTTAAAAAAAATCTAAGTAATTTGTTTACATAATGGTACAAAGTGAATAGATGGGACAATAAGTATTATAGTATAATGTTTGGAATTTACATACCATTGTAAAGTTCATAAATGCATGACTGCTCTTAGTGGTAAGTGGCATTGCTTTACAAATACTGCTACGTATAGCAGTGTTTATCGGTAGATACTTTTCAGAGATACTGTAGGTGTGTGTATATAATAACTTTGGTAATAAATTACAAAATACTGTGATCTACTGAATGGATTTTATTCTTCTGCTGTACTGCTTTTATTTGTAATGTAGTTTCTCTTTACTTAACTTGCATGGTTTACAGATTGGCAGCAGAGCCAGATTACAGGGAAATCAAATAGGGTAATAGGGTGAAACTGCATTGAAAGCAGAGTTTAATGAAATTACAAAATTCTTTTAAGATTGCGTTCTGCAAATTCTGATTTCGTGACAAGTTTTTTGCTTTAGAAAGAAGACATTTCTCCGTGTGTGTGGAAACTGTTTGAATACTGCATCTAGAGCACAGAAAGTACAAATGTATTCTGTTTTGGTATGATGGTGATTAAAGGGTGTTGCAGTCCTGAGTTTGCCAGTGGACAGCAGAGTTTACAAAAGGCTTTACCTTGTTTTATGTTATATTTCTTATAGGCAGATCATACTTCTGTACTTATCAGTATTAGGACATATGAGTAAAAAAAAAAAATTGAGACATGTACAAAATAATACGGTTGCATAAAAATGCATACTATGTACTGACTAGTCGAATGTTACATAGCTAGATGTTATCTGAGGCTAATCCTGTTTTTAATGCCCAACCTAAGCACCCTGGGGCTTCAGGACCTATATTTAATTTATACATTGTAGCTGTCCTTTTGTTTCTGTAGAAGTGATACTTTTGAAATGCTTTTACTGTATCTGCTTGCTTAATTTAAGGGATAACATTTACTTGCTTAAAAGCAAGCTTGTAAAGTTACTGAAGGCAAGCAGCAGTCTCCTCCTGAGGTGAATGGAATCCTCTGTCAGCTACTTACAATTTACCCCACTTTCCCAGCAGCCTTACAAAGGAATTATTCAAAATTACATTTCCTTATTGCAAGTTGCCAAATTCCAAGGTGAGAAAATATTAAGATAATGAACAAGTATTTATGACACATTATTACCCTTTATGTATAAGAAAAATAATTTCTATTAAGATTAGTAAATATGACAAAACATGCATTATACTAGAACTGGACAGAAGATGGTTTGCTACTGAGATATGACACCTTTTTGAACAGGCAAATATTGATGGTGGAAGACAGGTATACATGTATATGTGGTATGTATTTGCGTGCAAAGAATTCTAAGATGCTGAAATGCTTTGGTTTTTGTGGCTGTTTTCAGTGAACACAGAATGATAAAAGAACTAAAGAATGTGAAATATTTTACTAATTTTATTTGCATTTAAGTTTTAAAAATCTCTTATTGCTTGAAACTGAAGTTAACTTTGTAAATTATTTATGGTAGCAATAATGCATGTTTTTGTTATTGAACTATATCTCTATAGTTCATCTAGTGAACAAAATCCTCCCTCAGCTAATTATAACTTACAGTATTTTCCCAGCAGTCTTACAATCAAATTATTCAAAATTGCATTTCTTTATTGCATATTGCTAAAACCCAAGACAAGCAAACATCAAGATAATAAACAATTATTTATTGCAAATTATTACCTAATATATAAGATTAACAGCTTGTAACTATTAAGATTAATACGTGTGGTAAACTGTATTTATTATACTTATTTTGTAGCAAATATCTTTGTATAAAACATATGTTTATGTATTGCAATTAATGAGAAAAAGTGTAAGATTAACAATTTAAGCTGTGTTTTGTTCTTAGATTTATGCACACTGTAAAATTTATTTATTGCACTTATTAAAAGTATTTAATGATGGACTTTTAGATGCTATATTTTTAATGTGCAAATATAAACTAAAGGAGTGTTAAATTACAAAATGGAAAATTATAACTGAAGTCAAAGGATCTAACTGTTTTCTGCTATAAATCTACTTTAAAATGATCATCACTGGAATTACAGAATGCTTAAATTGTGGCCTTTATAGTACATAATGAGTTGTGATTGAGTTTTCCTTTTTAAAGGCTTTTTTCATCATTAGAACTAAACTCAGCATCTTGCTCTTAAAGATAAATGTAGCTCATAGTATAAACATTGGAATCATATCTTTTTATGATGAGAAGTTAAAATAACATTTCTGAGAGGAGAGAGAGAGCAAAACCAGACAACTTGTGATGGAAGGAAGGAAGAAACTGAATTTTAAAATGAGGCTTCTGCTTTGTCTTTGGAGAAGAGCTACTGCTGCAATTGCACAGATTGCACAAGTTGACCAAGAAGATGTTTCAACACTGTCTTATTCTGGAGAGACTCTATGGTCAAAGCACTTCTGAACTGATTTTTGCTTTTGCAGAAGTGTAATATTTTTCAGCTTCTTTTATGCATTCTTCGTTTTGCTAGGAAATTTTTACTGCTTCAGTCTGTCAGTAATTAGTCTCTGGTATAATATGTTGTTTCAGCATTTTGTTTTAGAAAATATTGATGTACTACAAGTACATTCAGAACCTATTTATATACTGATATTTTTTTGTTCTTTTTTGTGAAGAAACTGTTTTTTGGGAAAGGAATCTTTCAGCTGAAATGTATTTCTACTTACACTTCTTCCTGTATGACCATACTTAGTACCACGCATTTAGAGTGTATTTAATGATGTAATTAGAAGAAACCAAGTGATGCGATTTTATCAGGTTTTCATACTTAAGCAAACAACCGTGTACATAAGCAGACTGGCTAGGGGAAAAAAAAGACATTACAAGTTGTCTTGTTTTTGTTTTATTTTTTGTGTGTATGGGATTGATTAAACACTATACAGACAGTATTTCTAAAAGATTAAATGAAAATTTTATTTCACTAATTAGGTACTTCTAATAGATAAATTTTTTTTAAAGGGCATTCAAAAAGTATCACGGCATGAAGCGAAGGAATTAATAGGAGTGGCAAGCTGTATATTTTAGATTTTTTTTAGGTATTCTCACTACTGCTTTTAAGTATTCTATACTGGGTTTAAATGACTTTACTATGTTGGAGTTGAAATATTGAGCTACAAGTGTGTCTAAAGTCAGGTAAAAATATAGTTAAATTTCTTTATGATACTGTAGTGACTTGATAGAATGAGACTCAAATAAAAATATTGTTTTGTTAAAAACAGTGAAAACTACTGTGAAAATGAGGTGTGATTCTTTTTGTTAAGCTTTCTGGAACATAAGAAAAATGTCTTTTACTTTTTGCTTACAAAATTTAGTTTTTAGTTTTGTGTTTTAAATGCATTAAAACACTGATACACTGAGGAGTTCTGCTTATTGCTGTAGGTGTTACTTCTGTTTTAAAAAAAATGAATCAGTTTTTCTCTAGACGTAACTTACTATACAGTAATTTGACGAGATTTTTCATCTAAGTGCTAATACGACAAACCGATCCTGTTTCCCTTGAAATCAAAAGGCACTCTCAGGCTTTTCTTTTTATTCGTCATTTGTTATAGACACGGATTTGAGTCTAAAAATGCCTATCAAAATATGTAAAATGCTTTGAGGTCATTTAAAGGCTTACATTCTTAGTGTGATGCTTCAGTTCTGAAACACTGACCTTAGTTTGCTAATTTTGAAGTAGTAGATCCTGTAAATTATATTATCTGTACCTCTGTGAAACTCTAGAAATATTTGATCTAAATTCTCTAATGTGATTTCACTGCTCGGGGAATTTGAATAGTCTGTTTTTGGGTGGTGTGTGGCTGCCTGAAATTTCCTGAAGAGGGAATTGGCACTCTAGTGCTCCCTCCTGTCTTCAAATTTATGATCATAAGAACAACTATTCTGCAGCAGACCAAAAGCCTTCTAGGACACTGTCCTTTCTGTGACATTGGCCAGTGAAGGATTTAGAGAGAAAGAGTGGAAGCAGCAGAGCAAAAGTAGAGTTATATTTTCCCAAATTTGTGCTCCCTGATTCTGGAAGCTGACAATTTATGACCTCTACTTTTATACTTCTGACAATCCTTGTTTCTTGTCTCCAGTGCCCTTTCTAGTTCTGTTATCCTTTTTTTGAGAAATGGTTACCAGAATGCACTTGAATTTAAAGATATGGGTGTTCAGAATCTCTGCTGAGGAAGGGCAAAATGGCTTAAGAGCACAACAGAGCCCAGTCTGTCGTTGGCGTAAACTCCCATAGCTACCATCTGTGGCTGGTGTTTTGTTGGCAAATACCCTCACAGCTTAAGCTCAAGCTGGTACTGTCAGAGGCTGGTGTCAGAATTACTGAGCTGTAATTAGGCCCATGATGCTCCCCTTCCTTGTGTCATCCTTCACAGGGTAGAACTTGGACTCAGGGAAGACACTGGCTTTATGATCAGTGAACAAAAATGATGCTTCCACCCATGAGTTTGTGTGTGTGTGTGTGTCTAGACTTACCCCTAGTCCTAAGAAGTCCTGACTTGGGTGGGAGTTGTAGCTATGTAACTCCTCACAGGATGAGGTTTAGCAGTTGCAGAACTGAATATAGCCTTTTACAGAAATCACAGTTTAGACAAGTTCCCTGATTTTCTAGTCATTATATCTGTTTTCTTTGAGATTAACTTAACTGTAGCATTTCTGGAATTTTACTTCACTGAAGTGAGAACAAAAAAACCAACTTTTGCCACTGATCTGTGAAAAGCAATTATCATTAGGCCATCTGGAAAAAAAGCATTTTTAGTTTTTGAGCGGTGGCTAAGAGCTCGTTTTTGAAGAAGAGATTTCTTGTGATTGCCACATGATAGTGACAGAGCACTACAAAAAAAAAAGTACTGAACCAAGTGGCGTTTTATAGCGCCATTTATATTCCAGGTTTATTTCTGCAGTAATTTAAACTTTTTTCTGCTTTGCAATCTCTTTGTGCTAGTAAAGATTTATATAGCTTTGGAGACAGTGCTACCTGGAATGTTAACTTTGACTGGATTATCACGAAAAACACAACAGCAGGAATAAATTGGTTACTTAAAAATAGTATGAAGCTGAGTAAATGACACATGCAGTTTATATGAAGTTTGAATTTTTTGTGACATCAAAACAGAGCAGACAAAATGGAGTTTGGGTGTTTACCTGGAAGCTGGTGTTAATGTATTTCAGATACTGGAAACTTTTTGCAGTAGTGCCTAAGATTGATTTGTAATATAAAAGTAGGTTTGTTTTTTTTTTTTTACTTCATTATTTCTCATTGTTTCTTTCCTCTATGAGCTATGAAGTATTCTGTACTTTGAGAGATGTGAGCCTGTGACAACAGGGTATGAATTTGGAAAAACTTTTAGAAGTTCTCGTCAGAGAATGTTTATTGATCAGGCTTTTTCACTGTATGGTTTAGAAAATCCAGGCAAAAAAATAAAAAATGGATTAAAAAAACCCAAACCCAAACAGCTCATACTTTATTTAAAACTGTTTGGGAGAGAGTCCTCTTCAGTATTTCCATAAACTGTACAATCAATCAGATGCATTGTTCATGTGGTAACTGGAAAATTCTATGTCAATGGAAACAATTTCAGAGAGGACACTTAAAAAAAAAAATCTAAACAATGCAACAGATGTATTTATCTCCTGTCAAATAGGATGGCAGTGCAAAGCTAAGTTCATTTACAGAGGACAAAAATTAACTAAGGATGATTTGAACTGAAGGTCGCAAGGGTAGCTCTGCAAACATCACAGAATAACTATTCGTGGATTATGCTGTAAAACTGTTTGTCCCCACCAAGAATGAAATGCTAGGTTTACTGGTAGTACAGGCAGTAGGAATGCACAGTAAACGGTAAAGAAAAGGTTCTGCTCATCCTGCGGAGTTCTTTGTGTATCAGCTGCCGGATATCAAGCTAGGGACACTGTTTTACTCGCCAGTAGCTTCTACATTGTGTGGAGAAGAAATGTAGTGACCAAGCGGGAGTGGGGTGGGATGGGTTTTTTTCAATGTAACCCACACGTGTTTTCTTGTACAGATGGCCCCTTCTACTTTGGATGTAGCCCTTGGAGGACTAAGTTGATGCAGAATATTCTACTCAACTGAGTATATATCTGAATCCTAAACTTTCACCATGGATTTTTGATTGTCTGCAGTCAGATTGTAGTCTAATGGTGATGATGTCGCCTTCTTGGGGTTTATTTTTTTGGTTTCTAAATCACATGCGTATTTTTAATACACAAGACATACTTTTTAGTATTGCTTTTCCATATGCTGCTCTAAATGTGTACATTCCACATAATGCGTCCAGGGATTTTTTTTTTTCTCCCCCCCCCGCCCCGAGGAAAAGTGTTTGTCAGGGGAATTCATCTGTACTTCAGGAAATCTCAGGCAGGACAGATGAAATTATGAAGCCCTGGAAAGAGACACACTTGCTCCTAAATGGTGGTGGATATGGGTCAGGATTATGAATAAGAGGGAGCTTGGTTTATGGAAGTGCAAATGAGAAGGGATGTGATCCACAAGGTAATATTTCCATTTAGATGGGGTCTAGAATATGAAAATATCTAAGGATCCATGATGACAGGATTTTCAAACATGGTGGCATTTGGTCATAACACTGGGTTAATAGCCATTGTTCTTATGCTGTTTCACAGTATGAGAGGCAATGTTTGTTTGAATATTAAAGGACAGCCAGATCCAAAACAGGTTTTTTTTGTCTCTTAAGTAATACATACTTTATGATTTCAGTTAAATCTTATCTAAAGATTCCATATGATTACAGAAAAAAAAAAAAAAGAAAAGATATTTTTTAACTGTGATTCATGTGTTAGTTCCTTTTGAATGTGTGGCTCATTTCTTTTTATGGTTTGTGCTTTCCTAACCTCAAAACTGTATAGGTTTCAGTGCCAGAAGCATAGGTATGCCATTATTTTTTCATTGAACTCAAATAGGGCTCAGGGATAAGCTTTTGTGTTGGAATTCAGTTTGTTATTTCTCATCGATAATAGATGGGATATCATCTGTAGATATCATACAAATATTTTGTGATCTACCCAACGATTTTCAAGTTTGGATTTGGTGGATTTTGATATAAATTTTCTGTTTTATGTATTAGTGTTTTACAGTTATCGTTGGAGACTTGAAAGACTCAGTGCACATGATCATTATTTAATATCAACCTTGCAAAATTGTCCTGAAATCCTACTTTCAGGAGTCACAAAATCTGCTTGTCTGCCACATGCCCTGAAGATTGATTAAGAAACAAAGGGTATTTAACAAGTTTATAAAAAATAATTATTGCCCTGGGCAAATGAATAAGTAGTATTTTGATTTACATGTAGCCACTTTTGAAAACCTAGATTAAATGTGAGTCATTTTGAGGCAAAGCATAAAAATGCTCACAGCATGGAACACATACAGTCAGGAATATACAAGAAATAATTCTGGATTTGTGAAAAAAATACTTGAATGTTAGGGGGAAAAAATTTCCCCAAAGTTAATTTAATCAGAGGCTTACATCCTGTTCCTCACATTTTGGTTCACTTTGTAGGTTCACGTATTATTTTGAAGCTGTGAAAACATTCAAAGAGAGCATTGAAAAAAAAAAATCAAACCTTAGTTGACTTGAATGACAGGATGCTTTAGGCATAGTATTCTGGTAGAAGACTGGAGTCTGAGTGATTGTGTCGTGTTGTTATTCAGTGGGAAGCAGAGGGTTTCAGATAAACTATCTCTGCAAACTGTTTTTGTCAACTAGGTTATCTTATTAATAATGCTCCTTCCTGATTATTGTAGCTTCTACAGGCAGTAGGCTTTGTTGAACAAGCCATCTTTACTCTTTTTGCTGTGTTGCTTGCTTATGTGGTCAGAAAAAAGATGGCGATCAACGTCTGTTTGGAATTTAGCAGAATTGCAATAAGGTGTTTAAGATGTTTACCTTAGATTTACTCTGTCATTATTGAATAGGTTATATTGGTAGGTTACAAATACTTACTTTTTTTGCTATTTAAGGTGTGATAAGCAGTATTTAAAGGTTTGTGTTTGCACAGGGATGAGTTATACTTGGCCTGGGAAAACAGACTCGATAAGAAAAAAACTTCAAGTCTTCATGACACTACGGCTAAGCTTGAAAGCTTATGATTTGTTATAATTATACAGATTATCTAACTAAATAAATGACACTAGCATTTTAGTGTACAAAAAGTAGTCCTTCCTGACTCCAAGTCACAGGAGGTTTTTGAAAAAAATAAAGCAGTTATTGTGTTTTGAGATTGGGTTCTGACGACGTGATAGCAGGAGCATAGTATAGTAAAGCAGAGCAGAACAGTAGTAAAAACACCCTTCTCTTTCCTGTGTGGTCAACAATCAAGGAAGTTGTTAATCATCAGATATAGATTTGCTTCTAGTTTTTCAAAGCTTACACTACCTGATAACTTTGATTATAGAGTATTTTGGGCTTTACATACGTTGCTTCATTAGGGAGACAATAAATCAATTTTAATATGTCTCAGTCTGCTATTTTCGGATGAAACTGTCTTCATGGGCCTTTTTTGTTACACTTCACAGCCTGGAATATTTTTTCCTTTAGCTTGTTTTCTTCTCCATATATATTGTAGTCTAGATATTAGCATTTGTGGCATTTCACTTAATGACTGCGTACAATGTGTGTTTGGGTAAAATACACAGCATATAATGCAAACTAAGCAGGTATTCCACCTGAACTATATAAAAATAAGGTAATTAACACCTGAGTGGTAGCTGGAAGGGCTACGAGCTATGCTATTCTGTAGGCATAGTGGGCCAGATTAATGGTGTAAACATGAAGTAATGAGAATTTGTCATACTGGAGTTGAGTTCAGAACCTATTTGGATGAGCATTAATAAAATTAAAAGTCTAATATTTTAACATTAAAATGTAACTTGGTTTATAACTTAAAACCAGAGTAGACTATAGCTACTTAGATTATTGCCTTTTGTACTGGGTCTTTACCTACAGGTTAACAGTTACAGAAGAAATAAGATAGCAGCCATGCTCTAGCAATGCCTAAAGCAGATGTCTAAATTGGGTCATTATATCCCTGGCACCCACTGTTCTCCATTGGCTAGTCTGTAGGTCTGATTAACTGAGACTTGGATATCTCATGCTAAAATAACTAAAAATTAAATTAGATGAATTCTGTCCTTCATATCTGAATTCTTACTATTAGGTCTAGTCTCTAGATCAGGGAAATTGGAGCTATATGGCAAACCACTGTGGTTACTGCTGATAATTAACGCCATCCATATAGGATTACAAAGTACCTGGTTGTTTGCCACACCTGCTGCTCTGGCAGCTTCATCTAATTGCTCTGTTAATAGAGTACTGACTGAATTCAGAAGGGCGATATTTACGTGGCCAGTAGTGGGGGAGGAGGGAGCAAATGTCATGCCATTCGCTCAAGGAGGGAGGGAAATTTTAGTGTTACATTACATGTCTTTAACGATTACTGAAAACTCCCTTTTTGCTGCTACCCACCTGTCACTACAATTGGTGAAGTTTAAATTCTTTCTGTTTTTTGAATAGCCATAGGTAGTTGCATTACTGCTAAATTTTAGCTGCTATTAACACTTAATGTAAACCTCTTCAGAGAATTTGCGCTTTTTTCATTTGTCAGCTTGTGAAGAGACAAGTATTGGTGAGGTTAGAAAAAAATTATGTTGTCCAGGCACAAATGCATGTGGCAACAGTGTGGTAACATGAAATTCAGAAGCTGGTAACCTATGAATGGAGTGCAGTGTGAGATCAAATAACCTTACACTAGCACATTCATACTGAATTGCTGTGGTGTGCCGTCTTGAGCTTTCTTGGCATAATGGGTTTAAAAACCGAGAGGGCAGACAGCAAGGGTCCCAACTTGACACTTCAATAATTTAAATGCAAGCTTAATTTAAGTTCCTTTGAGGTTGTAATGTACAGTCTGAACATATCCTAAATAGTTGAAAATTTTACGGCTCTATTTTGGTCCCTAATTATGGATTTAGAGACTAATTTTGGGCACATGGGTCTAAAAATGCATGCTGTAGTAATTCTAGTAAAATTTCCCAAACTTTCTTGAACTACCTCTTGCAAATAAACTTACAGGCCATGATTCAGTAAACTACTTAAATATACTTTTGGGAAAACTTGCATACTTAAAGTTAATGAATGGTGTGGGATTATTTGTGTACTTAATCATCTGCTTGAACACTTTGAACCAGAGCTCTAGCTCTTAAATTTTTACATTCTTTTTCTTATGGTGACACTTATGAAGCAGGTATGAATCTTGCAGCTAAAATCACTGCAGCTGATGCTAAATGGAGCTCCTTTTATGCATTTTATATGTAAGAACTGAATTTTATTGTTAGCAGACAATGGTATATACTGAATTAGATCAGAGATCAGTATCAGTTCATTCTTATTTGACACAGGTTACAGTGTTACAAAATTTAGAAGAACTAGAATTGTTGGAAAAAAAATGAAATATCAGAGAGCAAAATCTATCTTATATTTAAAATATATTACAACCTTTATCTAGTTGAAAAGAATACATTATTAGAAGTAATTTGAATTATTGTGGAATAAATATGTCTGTATTATATGTTTGTTAAAAGATTATGGTGAGGAGCTAGAGACCTATGTGGAAAACTTTATTGGTAAATTTTGAATTTTCTAATGCTTTTGGGTCAAAGTGTCACTTGCTGTTTTGCACCAGTTTCAGCAGTCTGAGTGAATATGGGCAGTCTATACTAGAAAGTATAGCTCGACTAGTGATAGAGAAAGTAAATTTTCTAGAGCGGACACCTATACAGAAGTATACAGTTGTACCTTTTTCTAATATAACTTCTAGCTGCTAAAGAAAAATCATGAATAAAGACACTTTTTATACAGGTAAACCGTTCCAGTATCTAGCTGTTGGCCAGTAAAAGGATAATGGGAAAAGACTTGACAAAATCCAAACAAACAACAAAACAACCCCAAATATTTTTCTATCTTTTTGCATAAATAAACAAACATATTTCATTTAATAAATACTATGACTCATTAATAGAATTTTGATTAAATTATTTTGCATAGATTTTGGAACATACATTTTTGAACTATTTTTTGTGGGAATTTTTGTGGGAGAACTAAACCAAACATACCTAAACTTCGCTATGTTTACCACTAGGTACATTTTTTAATTACTGTGCCACATTTGTTCTTCTGTATGTATTATATATAAAGAAAGAAAAAAAAAGTGGAGTGTAAATCATGGTTATTTTAGCAAGAGAATAAACATAAAAATCATTGAACTGAAGAATCAGAATTTTTATTATATTTGCACCCAAAATGGTTTCAAGTTTAAACATATACATTAACAGATTCTGTAAATAAGTGTATGCTGACCTGATATAGATAACTTTTTTTGTGGAATGAGTTAATCCAGGAACTTTATTTTAATTTGGATGAAGTGAAATTTCATTAAATGTAATATCCCTGATTTGATTGTTTGAATCTTTATTAATATTGTTGCTACTACTATTGTTATTATTTTCTGTCTCTCCAAAAGCAAATAGGATCAACGCAGTTAGGTTCTGGGAATATTGATAGATTTCAAGTACAGCAGCAAGGCAAGGGCCTTCCCCCTTGTATTCTCAATGTACAAATAGTGCACAATATGCCATGTTAATCCTTCTGGATTTTTTTAATAGGGTAAAGGCTTGTCTAGTTTCAAATGCTGCATTTCCAGCTGTATTCCTGAGGAAAAAGGAAGTGTATTTGTAGCAATAGTAGGACAGATGTTGAAAACTCTTTGTGCATGATATATGATACAGAAAAACCTTGTTGTGCTGTCATTGTCACTGACTGTGACACAATTTTTTTCCTAGGTTTTGTTTCTCAGCTTAAAGCTGCTTGAGGCTGCTAACTAGTGTATGTTGCATTACAGAGATGTTAAGAAAGAGCTTAGAGAGAAAAATGTGCAATTTGTGTAACTTGTGGCAGAATTTCTGTCATGAAGGATTTAAAAGTAGCTTGGACTCGATGGAAGGAAAAAAAAATCTGTTAATAATAGTTTTATATTAACACAATGGGAACAACATTAACAGGATGGAAAGAAGATGACCTGATGTATCTTTTCTGGCTCTAATTCCTGGTAGCATAGATACTAAAAAAAAAACCCTGACCAGACAGCACAAACAAAACTTCAACTAATGTTCCCATACTGGTGTCTGCAACAGTGACAACCTTGATAATACCCAATGGAATTACTGAGAGGCCTTATATCCCAGAAGAGAGAAACTTCAGGTATTGACAATTTAAATGAAAGATGGATTATGACACTGTGTGCATGTGTAATTTAAATTGTGAGTTATGTGGAGTATAAATGAGGTTAGAAAAGAGCTTTAGATTGCTATAATGGCACATGAATTTTCCTTATTTCCCCTTTAGACTAGAATTTTTTAATGCTGGGAATCCTATCCTTGGAAATGACATTCACAGAAAAGCTGTTGTCCGTGTATTCCCTGTTTTGAAGATCATGCTATTAATTTGATAAAATCCAAGTTTTCCGGCAATATTTCCACTCAACCTATTTCTTTTTTTCAATATATGCATTTACTGTTTTTATTAAGGTGTGCTTCCAAATGTACTAGTGTTGTAAACTTTGTGCTCTTCTAGTCAAATATATATAATTCAGGCCAGAAGCCGCACAGTAGTAATAATTGTAGTGTAGACCAACAGGCAAATATAAGTAAAATGCCAAGACAGAAATCACTTGTGCATATATCAACAGCTGATCTTAAAATAGGAATTTGTCAATATTTAAGTTTTTTTTTTTTAATAGAGTAAGATCTTTGGGATGTACTATACAGAAGGCTTCAATAGCAGTTAATAATGTAATCATATGGTTACATCAGTTTCCCTTTTTTCCTTTTAGAAAGGGTCTTAAAGAAATCCTTACTTTTAGACATGCCATAAACATGAGGTGTATGATTTTGTTACTACAAATAGTAACAATCTTTTGTAATGTAATAGTCTTTTGTAATGTCCTTTCTTAAGGTTACTATAGCAGTGTAATGCTGAACAGAGGTAGAGTTTTATGTGGCTACGAGCAGCAAAGCAAAAAAGACACGTATTGCAAATTATAAAATGTCTTTGAGGTGGCAAAGGCATCTTGGGAACCAAGAGGATGTTTTAAAATTTCTTCCAGTTTGTTACCTGAGTAGACTATCAATGGTCGTAATCATTGTAGTGATAGAGAAAGTATGAAAAAGTTGCTGAAAACCAGATTTCTTTAATGAAATTGTAGTACAAAGGACTGGAAACAATAACATCGATTATCCTAATTCCTAAAGAGTCCAGTGAAAAAATGCCTGAGTCACTGAACAAAACATGCAATGAATGTCACTGACTCATGCCAGTGTGCCCTTTTCCTCCTAGCTTCTGCTCTTTACAGAGCTCCTTAAGTCAGACCTTAACTCTATATTACTGCCTCTGCATAGGTTGGCTCTCTTCCTTTATACTCTATCCTTAGACAGTTTTTCGTGTGTGTTTAACTGAAATCTTCTTGAGGAAGAAGTTATCAAGTGCCCTAGGAAAGCATGTTTTCCTCCAGTAATTGCCCCATTTGAGTCCTCAAGCCTCGTTTTACTCCAGGTTAAACCACTAATTGGAAATAACCAGCAACATGTTTCAAATCAAAATGAGATTTTAATCTGTCCTTGACAGAAAGTAGTGTGGGAAAGAAATTAGGAAAGAGATGCATAAATATTGAAATGAAAAAGATTTTAAAAAAATAATATTCATGCTTTCCCAGATAAAATAAGCTTTTTAAAATCTGACTGTCATTATTTGAAAGTAAGGAAGTGCTCTTCTGTGTGTTTTTCTGGTGAAACTTACAGACACTGTAAAGTACCTTTCCTTGCAGCCTTACAGGACCCTAAAAGAAGCACAGGGCTGTAACAGTGAGGACTTTGCGTGTTTATGTTACTGACACAGGTGATTCAAAACTGAATAAAGGTAAGCAGTGTTGGTGCCAAATCGAGCCACACTGTTCCAATGAGAAGTTAGGAAGAAAGTGAATGGTTCTGTCAGAAATGAAAGTTTAGATGCTTTAGTTGGAGAAACCTGAAGAATACAGTCATAAAAGGACAAAGTCTGCTGCTGCACCTTAGTTTAAATGCATAATAAAAAATTTACTCCTGCCATCTCCAATCCAGGAGGGTTTATAAGTCTGACGTTTTAAATAGATTTTGTTAATCAGGTTAGGTAATGTAAGAAATGATGACATCAAAAAGTTTGTTTCTGTTACAAGTGGGCATTCACATGAATTAACTAATGTAATAATACATGGGTTTTAAAGCGGCATGTGTGTTCCTAGTTTCTAAGGTTCTTCCAGCAGTTATAGTCTGAGTGAAGTACGAACTAATTTTAGTTGTAATATTCTTGTTGTTGTCGAAGTAGAATGTTTCATATTTTTCACTGCTGGTGTGCAGATTACTTGGAGACCTCTTGATTTTGGGAATAGCAGTTGTATTTAAAAGCTGTTGACTACAATGTAAACTTTTTTCTCAAGAATTGCAAAGTAATTCTACTGTATATTTCTGTCATCTGTGTTATTTAAGGGCCTGTTCACATACTTATTTTTACTGTGCCACTGCCTGAGAACTCAGCTCGTAGACCAGGATCCCATTGTATTGGGCAGATATCAACATACAAAAAAATCGTTGCTTAAGAAGCTTGAAAAAATTCTTTGTTTTTTTTTTTTAAATTCTAATTGTCAAATGGGAAAAGTCTGACCAACTGAGTTTGGACTCTGGTATCTCTCTTTTTTTTTTTTACTATATCTGCCATTTTATTTTCAGTCTTTTGCTCTTCTTTCCTTCATTACTTCTGTAATGTGTGTGCGAAATGGCCAGTATCCTCTCCGAACTGTGTTCCCCCTCTGCTCCGTGCCCAGGCTTTACCCACCCCTCCCC
>Ga0065711_1041402_pt1 | contig 16178 bp, 13 predicted proteins | sample Hoacrofraction12_FD_59098 | JGI IMG/M metagenome (GOLD analysis project Ga0065711, IMG submission 59098) | Hoatzin crop microbial communities from Cojedes, Venezuela - Epithelial fraction 12 v2 (version 2) | ecosystem: Host-associated > Birds > Digestive system > Esophagus > Crop | place...
GATATTTGTAAGCATTTATTAGGTCCCCTCGCAGCCTTCTCTTCTTCAGGCTGAACAAGCCCAGCTCCCTCAGCCTCTCCTCGTAGGGGAGATGTTCCAGTCCCCTCATCATCCTCGTAGCCCTCCACTGGACTGTCTCCAGTAGCTCTTCATCTTTTTTGAACTGGGGAGCCCAGAACTGGACACAGTACTCCAGATGAGGCCTCACTAGGGCAGTGTAGAGAGGAAGGAGAACCTCCATCGTCCTGCTGTCAAGCTTGTGAAACTCATCATTTTTTCTAGGCAGGTGATACAGACAGATTTAGCTCTTGACCCCAAATGGGCAACTGCCTTGAAGGAGGTGGTAGGCACTTGGAAGCGAGTGGGAAGGTTTCTCCTCCTATACAGTGAGGTGGAGAAGACTCCAGCATCTGGGTAAACTGCTGGAGGAACTTTAGGGAAAAATTCCTATGTTCCCAAGCCATTACTGGCATTGAGATTTTCAGATTGTCAACCCAGTAGAAAATTGGTTTGGCTTGGTTTTCTTTGCTCCCAGCAGTGGGGTTCAGATCAGGGAGAAATAAGAGCAGCAGGACTGGAACCAGTCGAAGAGACTGGTTGGGATGCTTGGAAGTATCTTGTCCCAGGTTACGTGGTGCTTTCTGTTTCTCAGGCGTAGATTTTTGTCTTGGTGTCACAGAGACTTTTCATGTATGTTTGTGACTTACAGGCAAACAATGACATTTTAGCTTTTCTGTCTGGGATGCCAGTGACCAGGAACACAAAGTATCTGGATCTGAAAAATGCGGTAAGTCACTGGACTGCGGTCTTGCAAACTCACCATGCTTCCCCATGTAGCCTGTTTGCTTTTTCTCAGTGGCTTATCTTACTCCTTTCTGCTCCTCTCTGGAATAATCAAAAAAATAAAAGATTAGTACAACAGAAAATAATAACAATGCTTGCCCCCTGGAGGTTTTTTGGCCTTTGGATCACTTTTAAAGCATTATCTGTCTCTGCCCTCCACTTTGTGGGAAGTAGTAGTATTTCCACTCAGATGGGGGAAGGCAGTGTGAGCTTTCTCCAAAGCCAGAGGTACAAGCTGAGAGCTGGAAGTACCATCAGCAGAGCTCATGGAGCCCGGCAGGCAGGGCTCCGTCTTGATAAGGGCAGGGAGCTGCCTGGAGTGCGATGGAGCCTGCTTCCCTGGGGCTGAGTCAGCAGTTCTCAGGATGGAAATGGCTGCAGGCCGTTCTGTTCCGTGTGAATTAAGCTTGGCTTTTCTCCTGGCATGCTGCTAGTGCAGCCCTTCGTTGGGCAAACTCTGTTTACCCCCGCCTTGATTAGATGATATTGCTGCAAGAGAGGCAAGACCGACCCGTTCCCAGCATCTCTGATCAAGGCATTCTGGGATTAACCAGCTTGTGGCTGTGCTATACTGCGCTGTGTTTAATGCTGCCATCCTGCTCGTGCTCAGCCTGTCTCTCCTTCTGCGTAGGGGTGCGTGGGGAGGGATGTCAGCAGAGCTTATGGAAGACAGCACTGAGGCATGTGGCCCCAGGCTGGCTTTGTGGCTCCCTCTGGGCATCGTGACTACGTGGAAGCATCATATTTAGAGAGCTCATCTTCTTGGGACTTAAACTACTTTATCTTCCCATCAGCTAGGGTGGGGCAAAACCCAGAGGGGATGGCCAAAATAGGCGTAGCTATACTGAGCTGTGCTGGGGATGGGGAGGGTCTTGCTCAGCGTAACCAGCTTGCTGTCCTGCTGTCAACTGGAAATGCTGACAGTGCTGCTGTGGTGGTGCTGAGAGAAGGTTGATGCCCAGAAGGAAGGGTGCACGTGTCTAACTATGAAGGGAAAAGGGATAAAGGTAGAAAAACTCACTGTCTAAAAGAGAGTAAGGCCTTTAGTGAGTCCCTTGTCTCTTTCAGCAAGAGATGCAGCGGTACAAGGAGGTGTGTTACTACATGCTGTTTGCCCTGGCTGCCTATGGCTGGCCCATATACCTGATGAGGAAGCCCACGTGTGGACTCTGTCGCCTGGCCCGATCCTGCTCGTGAGTGGCCGTCCTGTCTATCACTCGGCCTTCTCCTTCCCTTTTCCCTTCTGTTTTTCCCAGATTTAGGATTATCTTCTCTTTGATCAGTTTGCTCTCAATCACCTCTCTGTTTCTTTCTCTTCCTTTTCTCTTCTGCTTTTTTCCCCTTTCCCTTCTCATGGTTTTTCTTTCCATCTCTCAGTAACTCTGTGCCTTCATACTCTGATGTCTTTCTCCTCAGTCTCTTCCTTACAGTTGCTTGCCTGCTTACATGGTTAAATAAACCAGACTGTCCTATGCCCTGTCCTCTCTGGTGCGCTAAGGATGATGCCAGTCCTGTGCAGTTTGAACAGCCAGCAGAGAGAGAGCTCATCTGGCACACAACTGCTTTCCCACTGAGTCAAAATAGCCGTCTTGGAGCTCGGAAATCAGATTTATCTGTAAGCCCAGATATGCAGGGAGGTGACATTTGGGTCTTTATTAAAGCATCAGCAAGACTTGGCCGGAGTTTGTGCTGTGTTCTGACTAATTGTTTTTCTGCCGTGCTGTACAGGGCTCACCTCATGGTAGCAATGCTGTAGTTCAGTTCAGCAGTACAGTGTATGAAATGTTTGCCTTCAGCTGCCAGAATGCTGTCATCGGATTCTGTTAGGGGCTGAGCTTTTTGCACTCACACAGGCGACTTCTGTGCTGAACCTGCTGGGAGGAACATACTTCCTTTTGAATACTTGTGAAATACCTCGTAAGGGAAAGAAGGAAAAAAAAATCTGCACTTCTCTTTTGGTTCTGGGATGATTCTAGACCTGTTTTCTTTTTTAATGATAAGTAGATCCAGGTCTCAGTAAATGCTAGCTGCTTTGTGTGTTGAAGTGGTGTAGGACTGTGCTATGAAGCGTAGCATCCCTGGAGGAGAGATCCCAGCCCCACCGTGCAGCGATTCCCTGGGGACTGGTTGCACTGGAGCGCCCTCTGGTGCTCAGAAGGAAAACTACATCTGATCCTAGAGCCCCTTTATGGTGCTGAAACATGACTTGTGTGCTGTTTTGTGCAAGAGCTCCTGCAAGTGAAGGAAGTCACTGCTGTTGAAATGAGGCCAGTGTGGCATGCAGGTCTGTCTTACCCTTATCTCTAGGCATTCCGCTCTAAAGCCAGTCTCTTCCACGTTCCCCTTTTCCTCAAGGCTACCTTTTTCTTCTGCAGATGTTGCTGTCTCTGCTCTTCACGTCCCCGCTACGCGCCTGGTGTCACCATTGAAGAGGACAATTGCTGTGGCTGCAACGCCATTGCCATCCGGCGCCACTTCTTGGATGAGAATATGACCTCGGTGGACATCGTTTACACATCTTGCCACGATGCAGTAAGGAGAATCTGCAACCCCTTCCATGCTTGGGGCGTGCTCCTAAGGCCCTACCTAATGGGATTTACGCAATTCCAGGTGCAGGGGTGCAAAGAAGGAAGCGTAAGCCTTTTTCTGACCTGAGAGCTTCCCATCCTATCTCTCCATCAAGAAATTCTGCCACTTAGAAATATTTACTACTACCAAAAATCAGATCATCCAGATCTGTTTGAGGTCATTGATGGTTACCCATAAGATATAGCCTGATATGCTGCTCTGCCTCATTTTCCCTGAGCAGGAGAACGAGTAATTAGGAATGTCTTGCGTGACTGTTACAGTAGTGGGTCTTTTCCAGGTCTATGAAACGCCTTTCTATGTGGCTGTGGACCATGATAAGAAGAAGGTGGTCATTAGTATCCGAGGAACTCTGTCTCCAAAAGTAAGGGCGCTGTGCCGTGGCCTCCCACACCTTTGGCTGCCCTGGCAAACTTTGAGGAGGGTCTGAGACCTTCCTGACTCGCGCTTGGTGTTTTGTTTACCTGAAGCACGGTGACTGCTTCCCTTCCAGGATGCCCTGACGGACCTAACTGGGGATGCAGAGCGCCTTCCGGTTGAGGGTCACCATGGAACGTGGCTGGGACACAAGGTGTGTAACAGAAAACAAGCCCAAATAAAAAAAAAAACCAGCCCCCTTTTTCCATGTGTTTTGAATTTTTAATTATAGGCCAAAAAAAATGGTCTTAATTGCTTGAGGTGCTTTTAAGAAGGGTGTTACCGAATTGCAGTGAAATGGCTTGAAGATGGTAAAATGAAATCCTTAGTGTAACAGTTAAAAACACTGCCTGTTGTGTTAAAAAAAAAAAAAAAAAAATTACACTGCAAAAGGATCTGCAGAGGCCTAGAACAAAATTACTGGAGTCATTCAATTACTTGTTCTTCCAAGGACCTTTTCAGAATTTGCAATCCAACCTTGCAAATGTGTTTAAAATTCCGTTGTAACAGGACAGGCGCTGAACCTCATAAAAGGGTACTGGCAGGGCTTGCATCTGTGTAATTAGACTGATGCTCAGTGCCTGTGGTGCTGAGCAGGGCTGGGCTGACTACATGGATTCACTGTAGAGCTGCCCTTTGCCCCGGTCCAGCAAAGCAACGGCACTGCTGATGGCTGGGGTGCTGAGCTCAGAACTCCTTGGGAGCCAGGAGCTGGGAGCTCCTGCTCCGTTTGTGAGGTCCTGTCTGAATGGCAAACCTCTTCTCTGTGCTTGGATGCTCGGCTGTGGGACGTGGGGCTGTGGGACGTGGGGCATCAGTAGCTGAGAGAGAACTGCCCACTCAAACACTTAGCTGGAGGTGGGTCTGATAGAGAAGCAGATCCCTGAGAAAGTGGTGTTCAACCTTTCTAGGATCTCCATGTCTCCCAGAGCGGGGTTTTCTGAAAACAGAGTTATCTACCTGCTGTTTGGCTAGTGGGTACTTCCTTTGTTTCCCCCAAAATGATAAAATTAATCAACCTGGCAGTTACACAGGACGTGCTGTGGGAAGATAGATAAATGAGGTGGCATTTGTTCAGATAACTGATGTTCAGCCGGGTGGATCTTTACTCGTCACAACACTTCTGAAGCACGATGGCTGCTGCCAGCGATCGTGTCTCTTGGTTTTGTACCAATTCAGGTGGCTCAAAATGGCTTTGCCCCATCAGTGCGATCGGCGGTTCGTACAGAGAAAGAAAGGTAAAAGGAGACAAAAGGGGAATTTGGTCTGGTTTTAATGTGCAAAGAAGCTAGTGATAGGTTCTTGCAGAAGTTGGCTTTTCTTTTGATCTTTTTATGAAAATATTCATATGCCAGTGACTTATATGAAACATTATCAGATCAGTGCCCTTGTTCTATATTGAGTTTTTGTGGCCTTTATGTTATTTCTCTTTTGATTGTTACTAGTACAGGAATATAGCTTTATCTTAAATTATTATCAATATTAGTCTTCAGACTAGAATGTACTGTTGATTCCCGAGGGAAACTAATGGAGATAATAGAATTTAAAAATGTCTGTCTTAATGCATTTTTAATGTCCAGAAGTCAACTTTAATACAAAAATAAATCAAATATCTTGCTAACACATTTCATTTGGAGAGAAGTGCTTGGCTGTTCGGGAGCTTCCTGGAAGTTGTTTGATTTCTGTTATTTTTCTTGCCGATCCCGTCCCGTACCCCCAGCAGGCTGGCATGGCCTGCTATCTCCACCTGCAGAGCCCGCCTCTCGCTGTGCCTCACGGGGTGTTGATCAGATGTCCTACAAATTCAAACTCTTGATGTTCCCATGAGCCTTCTTATCGCTCCACCGGTACCGCAGCTGAAAGTGTTTGATGGCTTCGGTTGTTGCAAACGTTGCTGTTCAAATATGTCTTGGGTCTCTAAGCTGTTTGGGATCAAAAAACATAGCTGGAAATAAGGTTTATGGGTTAGCATGCCAAAAAAAAAAAATAAGGATTGTGACAATCCCTGGGGGGAATTAACTACAAAAAAAAAAAAAAAATCTAGCGTCACTATTTTTGAAATAAAATCCACTGACTTTGTTATAAAGTTAATTTGGAAAACAATCATAAGTCAAGGGCATCAATCCATACTTAATTCTGTTAAACTTGTCGACCAAACCTACTAAAACGATATTCTGAAGGTTTGTTCCGTGGTGCTGAGCTAACCAGGATGACAAGAAGTAGCTGCTAGGAGCAGCCCTGAAAGCTCAGCCATAACAGCTCTCACCAGCTGGATAGAGCAGTCGCTAATGGCAATAACTTTCAAGCTCTTTTCTCTACCAGATAGATCCCCCTGGGGGTTTTCACACGCACACTTCAAATATCACAGAGCAGTTTTGTGCATTCGTACTGCAAAGCAGTGCAGAAGGTTTTCATTTTGCTTTCCCTACATCTCCAACCTTGTTGGTTATTTACATGTGAGGTTTGAAAATTAAGCCCAGATAGGTATGTTCCTTTGAAACTTATGAAAGAGCGTTCACTTTAATGGAAAGCCTAAATGCAACTTCGCAGTGATAGAAGTCTCATTCCATTATATTAAAATCGCTGTCTATGTTAAAATATACTATAATTATCAAAAATATAGCTATAAGGCTGACTAACAGCCCATTAGCAATATCACCATGGATTTAGGTCGTGCTTTTCAGAAATAGAATCCTAAATTCATGTTATAAATTTATGTAAGTAGTCTGCTGTTCGCTTCTCATTAGAGTTGGAAACGGAGACTCCTCTGGATGCAGCGGAAGCGGGCTGGCTGCTGTGATCTGACCACAGGCAGGGAATATCATGGCATCTGCTTTTGGATAATGATGGCAGCGCTGCAGCTGTCCCATTTACAGGCTCAGCAGAATCACCTGTGTCCTGCTCTTCAGTAGTCAGATGGGTTTTGATGGTGTGTTTGATGTTGGGGACTTTGAAAATTCTACATCTCTTTGCTTTTTGAGAGGGCCACAAATTCTTTTATGTCTCTGAGATTAAATGGTGCTCAATAATGTTCACTTTGTGCTTAAACTGTTTTCAGGTAGGGGTGTAAAGGAAAATAGCAACAGAGATGATCATCCCTGGTTTGTGGCAAACCCAGGCAGTGGGAATTATTTGAGGTCTCATCACTGAATGAAAGTAGCTGATTCCTGCTTACCTGTGTTCACCCTGGAGACTACATCACTGGTTTTAGCATTTGCATTCAGGCTTGCTTATCACTGAATTAAACTCTAATAAAGGCATAACCAAGAATTTATGCAACAGACCAGATTCTAGTTGCTTGTTTTCAACAGATCAACTGCATTTGTAACTACTACACAGAGGGAGGAACGCTCTTCAGATGCAGCCGTCTGCAGAGAGCGTAAATGTTTAGAACCAGCCTATCAGCTTGTTTGCCATCTTCCAGCAGTTCTTGGCTTCTAGTGAATAAAAACATTTAATAATTTGTGATTAATGTCCCTTGATAGCTAAATCCTCTTAATAGTTGGTGCCTTCTCCAGTCTTCAATAACTCTTCCTGTACAGATAGTGCTGCCACTCTTCCCCCTGGTAGTATCTTGGTGGTGGTGGTGTTTTGCCCGTGAACTTGTTAGGGTCGTTGGTGCTTTCATTCACAGATCGAAATGGAAGAGTACAGATTTGCAGTGAAGGCACTGATAAGCCGAAAATCAAAGTTTGCTTCTCCGTTCTACTGCAGGTCCTGATGTCTGCTGAGCTGGCAGATACACAGCCTGGTGCTGAAGTGGGTTGTTTTGTGCTGGTTGGTTGGTTATTGTATTTTTTCCCCTAGGCTTTGCACCGTGAGCCCAGGAATAGGGCCTTTGAGTATTATCTTAATTTAAGAACTGCCATTACTTCTAAACAGTTTGTGGCTTTCTTAATCAGTGAGCCAAGACATGTGCCTAATGAAGCCTGTTCCTAGACGTGGAGTGGAGTCGGTGTTCTTCCTCCACCCTGACACGTGCCGTGTGGCACTCCGGAGCTTGCGCAGCGTTCGGGGCGGTGTAGTGTCTGCTGCAAGTTTAGATCAGGGCTGATGTGCAACCATTTATATCCTGTTCTGTCTTCTTGTTTCCCTCAGGGAATGGTGCTATCTGCCGAGTACATCAAGAAGAAACTGGAGCAAGAAATGGTGCTTTCTCAAGCTTTTGGACGAGACTTAGTGAGTATTGGTTTCCCCTCTCCCCTTGCAGGCCACACAGAAGATATTTCCCTAAAACACTGGTTTTTGGGGAAACCTCCATGTCCCTGAATCTGTGGTACTAATTTCTCAAATCTTCTTTCTATTCCTGTTCATCTGGATTGGCAGACAGGCAGCCAGTTACTCATTCTCCTGAGGCTTTTTTACTTTGAAACCACCAATACTGTAGAGCTCCTGATTTTCATTCTTTTCCTCAAGCAAAGCTAAGGCAGGAAGTCCCATTTGGTGGCAATGGAGGACAGGGAACATTAAAAACAAATCAACAGGAACTAAAATCCCATCTCTGTGGAGATTCTCTTCGGAGATGGCAATGGGATGCCATGCTGACGCTGTGTGTGTGCACATCTCCTGTGATAGCTATCGCAGAACCCAAGAGAGGTGTTGTGAAGCAGCCTGCCTTAGTTTATGTGTCAGCAATAGCACAGTCTATGTCCCTGTTGGGGAGGGAACTTCTGAACTGCCTGGTTCCCTGCTGTCACACAGCTGTCCTGCGCCTGAGCGCTGCCCGTGGGGAAATTAGCAATAGCTCAAGGGAGAAAGAAGAGGGGAATAAAAGCCTCAATGGTTCCCTGAAACTTGTCACACCAGTCGATGCTGAAGTGTCTGCCTCGTGATCTGTGGTAGATACAGGGAGAGCTACGCAGGCATCTGACTTCCTTATACGGTGCTTTATTCCCCTCTGCCCAGAAAGTGACAATTGGTCTTGTAAAGTCATGAGGATTTTTTTCCTGATGTCCTATGGAGCTCAATTGCTACCTGACTGGTAAGGATGCGGTGGCATTCAGAGCTCTATACTTTGCTTGTCTCCTGTGCGTGATAAGAAGTATCAAATTCTGTTCTGTTGGAAGCTGGCTTTATGCATGGTGAGTCCACATTCTAACTGATGAAAAATAGCGTAGCTAGCTGGAGCTGGCCCACAAGGACGGAGAGAACTCAATTAATATGAGCTGGAGCAGCTGGCTTGTGTGTAGAAAATGAAGTACTGTCTGAAGCTGAATGCTGAAGAATATCTGAAAAAGCGCTATGGCCAGAACATAAATGCCATCCCAGGTCCTACCAAAGGTTCCTTTAGCCCAGTACTTTGTCTCTGACAGTTGCCAGCAACAGATATTCAGGTAAAAAGTATAGCAAGTGAGGAGCATAAAGTCTGAGTTCTCCCCCAGCGTTCACCCACTGGCTGTAACAGGCATGGTGGTGGCTTAGAGGTGGTCTTGAGAGGGAAAATGACACAAAGATCTTTCTTTCTTGTGGTCTGGTCTTATGTTCTATGTGTGTTTTCTCATCTTATGCAGAAGCCCAACTATAGCCACCACTGTGGTGACCTGGGGCTGTGGAGTCGGGTGCGGGATTCTCTCTCCCTGTGCAAAGCCTGAAGGGCTCCACAGAAAAACAAGACTGAAGCTTCTCAATCATCATCTTGGTGAACCTCTAGGTTCCGAGCCATGCCTAGCGCTCTAGCCTCTGAATAACAACAACAGTGCAAAATGGGACAGAGTAGTTGGCAGCTGTTGAGAGCACCTAGACCTGAAAGGCTACAGTTCAAACTGCTAGCTAGGATTTCTGGTTTTCAGCCTGCACAAGTGGTGGAGTTAATGAAAGCAAGTAAGTTCTAGAACGAAGGAGACCTCAGATGTGTGAGCCTGGACTCGGGTGTTACCAGGTGGCTGTCAGATTTGAGGAGGAGCAAAAGGCTCGGATCAAATCCTAAATAACTCCCAACAGCTTGTGTATGTTTTCTTTTTCTTCCTGCTTTTTTCTTTTAGGGAAGACCCAGTAGGTCAAACAGACTGATGGAGATGTAGGAGAGAATACCAGAAGAGAATGATTCCTAGCATCTGCTCAGAACAAGCAGCGTTGTGGGGCAGGAGTGTGCTTAGACTAAGCAGTGTAAAGCAGAACTCTGCTTCCATTTCAAAATCTAACATACCCTCACTGGTTCCCGTTGGTGGAGGAGCTGCTTAGCTGGAGCGCTCACGTATAGGAAAGGCTCACAGCTGGGGGTTGTGGACTTACCTTTCAGCCTGACCTCAATTTCTTGTCTTGTGTTTTGTTTTCAGGGGAGAGGAACAAAGCACTATGGCCTGATTGTGGTTGGTCATTCCCTAGGGGCTGGCACAGCTGCCATCCTGTCCTTCCTCTTGCGTCCGCAGTACCCATCGCTGAAGTGCTTTGCCTATTCTCCCCCGGGCGGGCTGCTGAGGTAGGTGCTGGGGCAGGAGGACTGGTGAGAGACAGAGAAAGGGGGTGTAGTTGTAGCTGGATCAGATCCTGTTTGTGATGCTCTGAGGAGCAGTGAAAGAGAAGTCTCTGCCCTGAGAAGAATGCAGAAAAATGGAGAGGCAGTTTATAGGAGCTGAGGGTTGTTGGCACCCTTTGCTCTGTGTTAGCTTGGAGCTTAGGTTATGATAGCAGGTGGCCACTCTTTCCAATAATCTGGTTTATGATTTAGTTGCCTGGGGCTATAGCTCTCATTTCACCCTGAGTAGTGGAAAATGCAGGCTGCATGGACGGGGTGCAATTTCTTTATTCTCTGCACAGTGCCAGCGTGTCCTCTCCTCATCTGCTGTGAAGAGATGTGCAGTATGGGGGATATTTGACTGAATGTAGACGTCTGCATCGGTTGGTCTAGGTGTCTGGACTCCTTTTTCAGCTGACAAAGAGATTGGCTCTGCTGAGGTGTGATTCCTGCCCTTCTAGAGTGGGTGCCTAAAATAGGTCAGAGGGATTGCGTTGCTTGGGTGCCTGTTTCTCTCCCTTGGCTACAGGGGGAATCTAGGGTGGCTGCCTTGGATGTTTGGAGAGAGGTAGGTTGAATTCCTCCCACTGTAAATTAGGACAGACCTGCTGATCATGTTATTTACACGGTAGCCAAACAAAACCATCACACTTAATTGCTGCGAAGTGAGATATGGTCTTTCTAGTCGTGATAGACACCATGGGGGCATTTGAAAGCAGCTGTCGACTATCAGAAGCTTCCAGTGATAGTTACTGCATCGTGTTCCAGGAGCAGCCAGGGGTTTTAAACAATCCCACTAAAGAATCTCGACATTAGTGTGCCTTGTCATGGTATTAATCCCTGGTCTTCTGCAGCTGTAGATTAACTGCTCTGCAGAATGTTTCAGGAGAGTTTTGTAGCTTTCTGCTCAGAGTTTCCACTCCTGAGATCTGTTGATAGCTTGGGGCGTGATGTGCTGTGTCACCTCATCGGTCTCAGTTCAGGGAGGTGCCTGTGCCTTGCCACGCTTCCGTTGCAGCGTATGTCATCCCAAGGATCGTATGTGGATCAACAAGGTGGCATCTGTCTGTGGTGACCGATTCAGAAGATGGTTTGTTGGAAGCTAGCTGATTGCAGAGCCAGCTTATAGAGTGGAAGCCTTAATTCCCTCTCATCTTGGTGCTCAGGTTGCTGCAGAAAGTGGCTGTCTTGGTTCTACACCGTGTTTTTAGAGTAGTGTCGGGAATACAGAATATCTTCTCCTTCCTTTCTGCTGTCAGGCACTGAGTTAGAGTACTTCCTTCTCCAAGTATATGCAGAACCATACACAGGTAAGGACGAAGGAGCTGCTCTGTATGAGCTATACCATTACAGAATAAGTTGCTTGGGGCATGGGATGTGAATACCGGGCTTTTCTTTAGCGGGATGTAAGTCCCAAAAGCCTTGAGCAGCTTGGGTGGTGGTTTTTATGACTCTGATTCACTATTTGGTAACTTCTTTGATACCAGTGGCAAACTGGGCATGAAGTGTGGTTTGCTGCTAGTGAAATACTGTTTGCTTCTTGATCCCGTTTCTCTTCCAGTGAGGATGCCATGGAGTATTCAAAAGAATTTGTGACTGCAGTCGTGCTTGGCAAAGATCTAGTGCCCAGGCAAGTTAAGAAGTGTCTGAATTTCTTGATGAGTACCTGCTGTTCTATACCAAAGTCACCTGTTTCCTAGCAGAAACACCTAGAATCATATCTGCCTGCACTTTCCTCATTTACCTGTCCCTGTAGGCTTCTTGCTGGTCTTCCTAGTTGTCTGTATTGCTGTGTCTTTTACCTGGACACCTGTATCAGTGTTTCACACACCTTTTTACAGGCATATCCCTCCCTGTCCTTCGGCTGCCTGTATGAAAGAAAGGGGTGAATGTCCTGTCTCTGTAATTATACTCCTCGTGTTATCTGACATGTCAATGCTATCTTCCTGGTTGCCTGTGTTATCTCGCACCTCTTTACACTCTGCCCTGAACTAGATGTGCTGTCATCTCATTTTCTACTGTCTTCCCCTGGATACCCGTTCCATATCATCTCACATCGCTGAACCAGCTCCCTCATTCCTTGTGTCTTGGCATTTCTCTCCTCTTGTCATCTCCTGGGACTTGTTCTGCTGAACAGGGCGTTGGACTAGGAGCCCGACAGCCTGCGTTTGACTCTTGTTTCCACCCGCTTGTGTGACCTCAGATAAATGGTGGCGTTTCTGTCTGTACAATATGAGGCATGTAGAACTCAGTAGAGGGAAAGTACTAAAAGGTACAGAATGTGCCTTTTGGGAACCTGCATGACAAAATCTTGTGCATCCTGTGATCTGTTTAGTGGTGTCATATAGCTCTGTGCCACCTCTCTAATCTACTTATTCTGTGTCATCCTATACTTGTTTCTGTGAATTCATCTTCTCTCTCCTTATCTGTTCATTGACCTCTCTCTGTGTTCACTGATCTGATTCTGCTATTACACTTCATACCTGTTTATTATCACAATGGTTTCCTGTGGCCTCTTAACCCTGGTCCTGGATGATGCCACAACCCACCTCTGAAATGGTCTGCGTTACGGCAGTGAGTTCTGCAGTACCTTTTGTAGCACAGTTTCTTCTTCTGTGCTGCGTGTCCCTGCCACCCTGTTGCCTGCTGTTCCCTGCCCAACTGTCATAACCACGCCTTCCTCTTTTCCAGAATCGGCCTCTCGCAGCTGGAGGGCTTTCGCCGGCAGCTGCTGGATGTTCTGCAAAGAAGTAACAAACCAAAGGTAAGAGCAAAGATTAGCAGATACCTGAAGGTGAGACTCTGAGCAGTAAGGGTAAACTTCTAGCATCACACAGCAATTCTGCAGACTTCTGCCTTCCAGGTCTCCTCGGGTCCACTGTGGCCACTATTTAGGTACCCAGAGGAGCGATGGCAGGAGCTGGAAGGCAGCTAGAGATGTCAGGGCAAAGGGCCGTGCTGTGTTTGCAGGTAGTGTGATAATTCGGGCTCACATACTGTCAGTTCACCGTCGCAGGTCTAAAATAACTGAGCAGGAAACTTCCTCATCTGAGCCTGCTTTGAAGTCTGTGTTCCAGCTGTGGCTTTTCTTGCCTGGTAACGAATGGTAACAGGCTAGGAAGCACAGCAGTTGTCTGCTTCCAGATGCTGCTGCCTGCTGTCTGGGTGGTCCTGTTCTAGGATAAGCGGTCTGTTAATGTTTTGGAGATGGGAAATGGGGAAAGTTGTTCCTCCCCAGGCTGCTTTACCGTTACACTGAGGTGGAAAAAACACAAGACATAAGATTTTTAGAGGTAAAACATTATAGAGATTACCTGTAGAGGGAGAAAACTGAGCTTACATTTATTTTTCTTGTTAGCATTCTGTGGTTTTTGTGTTTTGGCTTATGGTTTTTTGGTGAATTTCTGTTTTTTAGGATTTCTTCTAGTGCATAAAGAAAGGCCTTAACAAATTTTTGTCTGTTTGTTGTATAGTCTTTTGCTTATTTTTATACATGAAAAAATTGAGATTCCATCTACCTTGTTTATCCTGGCAATGTGAAGTTACCAGCTGGTGGACAAATTGGTGCTTGCTCTAGATCTTTAACTCGCAAAAACTTCCACGAAAAAAGGAAGGGTGAGATGTTGCCACTCCTGCGGTTAAAATTGGGAGAGGAAGAAACAGCTTTTTTGGGCGAGGTTGTCTTTGTCTCTAGGTCTCCTGTTTAAGCAGTCAGGGCACAAGACCTGTTTTTGCTGTATTAGGTGTTTTTTTGTATTAGATATTTGTTAGGGGTTTTAAAAATTATTTTAGGTATTTTTTTCAGTATTAGGTATTCAGTTTAAACCTCTCAATAGCGTCTTGTGAGGGGGCTCTAGTTTTCTTTGATGTTTTTCTCAATATTCTCCCTCCTTTCTCTCGTGTTCAACAGTGGCGAATCATTGTGGGTGCTACAAAGTGCATACCCAAGTCGGAGCTCCCCGAAGAGACGGAAGAAAATTCGGTGACGAGTAATCGCCTCTGGACCCATCCCAGTGACCTGACCATCGCCCTGTCCGCGAGCACGCCGCTCTACCCACCTGGCCGCATCATCCACGTGGTGCACAACCACCCCGCGGAGCAGTGCTGGTGAGTACGCGCAGAGCTGTGCAGCCCACCCGTAGGTTGGGGGGGGAGGGAGTTTTTTTTTTTGGAAAAGACTCCCTAAGACAGGAACCCATCTATAAAGGAAGCGATTTTTCTTCTCCCCACTGTTTTAGAGTGGCAGTGATTGTGTCTGTGCTGTCAGAATAGAAAGATAACCACGTCACTGTTGGCTAGTGCAGAATTTTGCATGTGTACTTTAATATCTTCTCCCTTTGTTTTTCCCCCCCTGTCGCTGCAACCTGCTGTTTCTTTTGCCTGCCAAAATATTGGCCTGCTCTTTCCTCTGCTGCTCCCTGTTTTTCCCCTCGGTTTGGATCCCAACTCCTCTTCCAGTTGCTGCGAGCAAGAAGATCCCACTTACTTTGCTATCTGGGGTGACAATAAGGCGTTTAATGAAGTGATCATCTCGCCGGCGATGCTGCACGAACACCTCCCGTATGTGGTCATGGAAGGGCTCAACAAGGTAACGTGGCGTTAGGATCAAGGGGCCATTAGGTGCCCTCGTGACAGGAGTGCCTTGTCGTGGGCCTTGATGTGCACGGGACAGGTAGTCCTTGCCCAGGAGAGCTGGCTGTTTGAGTACACAAGACCGTTTGCTTTGGAGGGGAGGAGGAAAAAAGATTGTGCTCTGGGCCAGTCATGCCCAGGCTGTTAGAGTTGAAAAATGGTTGGAAATGGAACGTAGATCTCCATCCCAATACCCAGAGTCCCAGGCTAGGTCCTCTTTCCAGATTTAATGTTATAAAAAGGTGAGGTTGGGTATTGTTTGGTTCCTTCTCTCAGAAGCTGCCCGTTGCAGGCTGCAGTTCAGGTGAAATCCAAGCTGTGACCCAAGTCCTCCACGCTGCAGCCGCTCTGTGAGTCTGAAGGGGGATCGAGCTTAAGTGTAGTGGTTGCAGACTGGGTCTGTGCCGCTAAGCTGTGGTTCCTAACCATGCAGTTCTACTGTGGAGACTTAGCCCAGTCTCATCTGCTCTGCTGGTCTGAAAGCTGCTCTGGCCAGCGTCCTGCCCATCACCTCCCTAGCGCTGGATGCCCGGATTCCCAGCAGGGCATCCTGGTGGGATGGAGTATGTCAGAATTCCTGATTTATCTTTGTCTCAAGACCTTGCCCTGTGCTTGTGGAAGGTGTTGGTAAGAAGCAGAGGCAAACCCAGCCATTTGAAGGTCTTGGGCTGAGAACGGCAGAGCTGCCATCGCCAGTAAAACCCTGCTGTTCCTTTGCTTGCCTTGAATAGGTCTTGGAGAATTACAACAAGGGGAAAACAGCTTTACTTTCTGCAGCCAAAGTAATGGTGAGTCCTACAGAAGTGGATCTCACCCCAGAGTTGATCTTCCAGAGTCAGCCCTTGCCTAGCGGACCCTCGGTGCAGATCGGGACTGGAGCCATAACAGTGGACAGGAGGAACAGCAGCACTAAGTAAGGATGGATCTTTGATTTCTTTGAAGTGTTGTTGGCTTTAGGTGTTGGGTCCTCTTTCTCTTGGAGTGTTGTGATCAATGCTTGAGGGAAGGATAGACGCAAAGGCTGCCTTGGTGGGATTTTTTGCTTGGCTTCAGTATGCCTTGTCATGTTAGGGAAGGAAAAAAAACCCTTTGTGTTGCTCAAGAATCTGAGAGTGCAGCAAGGTCAGGAGAATCTGGAAGTTGAGGGTGTGGAAGAAACTTCATTTTCTCCTTATCCAGACAAATGGGATTTTCCCCAGAACCGTAAAGGCAAAGCTTGTGGTCTTGCAGGCAAATTTCTGTTTTC
>Ga0065711_1041403_pt1 | contig 16178 bp, 29 predicted proteins | sample Hoacrofraction12_FD_59098 | JGI IMG/M metagenome (GOLD analysis project Ga0065711, IMG submission 59098) | Hoatzin crop microbial communities from Cojedes, Venezuela - Epithelial fraction 12 v2 (version 2) | ecosystem: Host-associated > Birds > Digestive system > Esophagus > Crop | place...
CCCGAGGAAGAACTTCTTCCCTCTGAGGGTGACGGAGCCCTGGCCCAGGCTGCCCAGAGGGGCTGTGGAGTCTCCTTCTCTGGAGATATTCAAGTCCTGCCTGGACGCGGTGCTGTGCAGCCTGCTCTGGGTGACCCTGCTTGGGCAGGGGTTGCGTGGGGGATCCCCAGAGGGCCCTGCCAACCCCGACCATTCTGGGATTCTGCGATTCATCCCCTCTGGCTATTGGGAAAAAACAGCCAGGGCGGAAACTTTATTTATCCACGAGAGTTCAGCAGAAAGGAGCTCGTTTCCCAGAGGCTGCCAGGCGGTTTACTCGGCGTCGAAGAACCCCCTCTGGCACAATTTCACCCTCGCGAGGTCGGGCGGGCGGGCGGCCGCGCTCCTACCTCCTGCGTGATGGCGTCCGAGGACGAGAGCATGCGCCGGCGTTTCATGGGAGACTTCTGCTGCGACTCGACGAACGCCCGGTACGTCATCAGCTGCAACTCGTAGTCCTGCAAAGGCCGCCGGGGCGGGGAGACATGGAGCACGCGAGACGCAGACCGCGCCGGGGCTGCTTCTGCCCCGCCAGCCTCACCTAGGAGCGGGAGGGGACCCGTACCTTGACGGCAGCCGAGTATTGCTGGGAGAATTTCTGACACTGGTCCAGTTTGGCTTGATTTTTCTCGATTTCTGCAGCCAAAGCCTTCAGGAAAATTCAAAGCAAAAATGGTTGTCAGGACAGTTGCCGTGGGTGGTGAGCTGAATCTCAGGCCCCACTCCCTCTCCTTTTGGGTAAAGTCTTTATCCTCTTCAAATTTTTACGCATCTCCACCTCAAGCGAAGCAGAGTTTCTCTGCTTCCCAGACACCCAGCTCAGGCCCGCAGCCTCTCCCCCACTGTGTTTCATATTTTCAAGTTTACAAAGATTTTAGTAAAAGACGTGACACTGTCCCTGCAGCGAGGTCCTGTCTTACCGTCTGCTGGCTCAGCTGCTCCGACAGCACCCGGCTGTCCTCCGCCTGCCCGGGCTTCATCAGCTCCTGCTGGACTGTGATCTCCTCGATCCACTGGATCAGGGCACTGTGGCACTGCCGGTAATCACTCAGCACCTCCTGGATGCTCTCCAGCTCCGCGTGGCTGGGAGAAGGACCAGGACAAATAAGAGGAGGGCAAAAATGCCACTGTAGGCTACAGGGACACCCCGGCCACCAGTGGGAAAATCATCGCTGCTGACAAGCCTGACCCCAGCTCCCAGCTGAAGCGTGAATGTAAACCTGCGAGAGGAGGCGGGGGGTTTCTCACCGGGTCTCAATCTGGGCGCAGACTCGCTGCCAGCGATCCCACAGCTGGCTGCCCTTCTCCTGGTAGCGCTCCAGGTCGATGCTGCGCTCTTGTCTCAGCCGGTACAGCTGCTCTCCCACCGCCTTCGCCTTTGCCATCTCCTCCTCCAACGTGGAGAAGACGGAGCTCTTGTCCTTCACTTCCCCGAGCCATTGCTGCAAAACCAGCAAGAGACAGCACCGGTTCAACGGCACGAAAAGCAAAAGGCTCCTCAAGTCAGAGATGTCCCCCTGCCCAGCGCTGACAAGGGGTTTATCCTCCCTCTCTCCTCAACCAGCTGATTGCAGGAGGTGCAAAACGGAGGGGACCACGTTCCCAGCTTGGAACAAGTCAGCTTGGCCCAGCCCCTGTCCTGTAGCAACAGGACATGCAGCTGCCAAGATGCTCACGCATCAGCACATGCCCTACAAGAGAGAGCACAAGCCACAGCGGCTCCTCCACCTTTACAAAGCAAGAAGGGATCACGTCAGCAGCAGCAAATCCTCCCGGCAGCGACACCGAGGCAAGGAAAGTGGCACACCACGCCAACGCGGCGCAGAGGGGAAAGGACCCTGCCGGAGAAAGGCCAGAGCGTCGGCCGGTTTCTGCCTGCCCGCCTCGGGAAGGGAGCGGCACCAACCTGCAACGCTGCTCTGTGAGACTGAATAGCGGCCAGGTCGGCGGGGACGGCCTCCTCTTGGCTCAGCTTCACCTCATAGCCTTTGACCAGAGATTCTGCTCCTTGGGTGTTGCGAATAATAACGTCAACTGTCTTCAACCTGGCAAACCAAACAGAGGCAGCACGGTGACATCCACCACCTGGCAGAGATCCTCTCGCACGCGAGGCCGTTGGCACCGTGTGCCGCAGGGGGATGGAGCTCAGTGCAAGGTGCGTTAGAGGGCCAGAAAAAAGGTCTCGAGGAGAACCAGGCAAATTCAGAAAGGCGTTTGGGAACAGAGCCACGTCCCGACTCACTTGTCCAGGTAGATGGCAGACAGCCCATACATCTGGTCCATCTTGTTCACCACCAAGTCCAGTTCAGAGCGCAAGTGGGGCGTGCTGGAGCCCGCGGGCGCCTTGTCGAGGAAGCTGTAGCACCTCTCCGAAACGAACCGCAGGTCCGACTGCAGCCGCTGCAGATCCTCCTGCACGCGCTACGGGAGGAAGGGGAAGAACGTGAAAGGAAAACCCAGGCAGGCAGAGAAAAAGCAGGACAGCCCTTGGCAAAGGAGATGGGCATGGAATGAAGCAGGGAGCCCACCTGGAGAGGTTTCCTGCTACTTTCTGTGCAGCAAGATCCTCTCAAAACCCAGAAAGTTACGCACCCTCCACCCTCACATTCACCCTGGAGAAGTTCAAAGCTATTTTTGGCACATGCTAAAGACCAGCGGCCACCATCCCCCTTCCCCTCCACATCTCACAGCGGCAGGACCGACCTCCTGCTCCGCAATGCGGATGGTGTTTTCCTGGATAGTGTCACCATCTGCTCGGGTGCTGCTCGGAGACTGGATTCTGCTCACTAGCCTCTGCTCACACTCCTCCAGGCGCAGACGGATATTCTTGAGCTCAGAGAGATACGTCCTGGCGACGGTTTCATCCTTGTCTTCTGCGAGTCAAAGATAAAACAAGAGCTCAAACCCCAGCCGGTATCTGCCCCAGGTGGGACCTGCTGGGAGCCCCGGAGCCAAGAGCAGCATCTCGCTGACACCGAGGCACCGGGGTGTCTGCTCAGACGGAAGACAACTTCATCAAATCATCTCCTCCAAACGCAGCCGAGAACGAGTGCGGCCACAGGGCACCTCACGTGACGACGCCGGAGTCCACGGTCTCAGCGGGACTCACAATGCTGCTGTGTCACACGTGTCACCACCGCGTATATTCTCTTCAAGACTAAACGCAGGAAGAACTCCTTGCTCAGCACGCATCCTCATGACTAAACCCATCTCCAGCTATCTCAGGGTAAGAGGACTCAGCAGGTCAGCTGAAGCTGCAAAGCCAAGTTCTCTCTGCAGGCACTTCGCTGGACAAAGGCGGAACACTTCAATGGATGGAGAAATCAGGAGAGCAGCTGCTCTCACCATCAACTAGCTAGCTCAGAACAAAAACGAAAACGAAGCCATCCCATAAATCCTTTGCTTATGAGTCCCCACAGCTCCTGGTTAATCCATCAGCCCTTTGAAGCTCACCGTTCTCCATGGACTCCAGCAGCTGCCGGATGTGTTCCTTGGAAGCCTCCACCTCCTCCTCCAGGCGCAGCCGGTCCGAGACGGAGAAGAGCTCTGAGTCGCGGCTGTCCTGCAGGAAGTCCTCGTAGTGCGCCTGGAGGCTCCGCAGGGCTTGCTGGCACTCTCCTTGCGCCAAGGAGCGGAGCTGCAAGCAGATACGTGGCACAGCTAACCACCGGGACCGACCGCACATCACCTGGAGCCACCCACCCCAGCTTCAGCACCTTCGTTTGCCCCGTGAGTAACTTCTCTTTAGAGGAGAACAGGCAGGGTCCTCTGCACCAGCCTCACGCCTCCCTCCAGCCTTGCTCACCCCCTCGTGAAACGCCAAGTCCACAATCTCTTACTAGAGTCCAGCAGCAAGCTGCTGACGCTCTTTTTATTGGAAAAAACTGCATCCTTTTTGCACAGAAGCCCCAAGCTCAGGCTTTCCCACGGCTCAGGGTGCAAAGACCCTTGACTTCCCCAACCTCGCTGTCTCCGGTCTCCCCTGGAACACTTCCCTTCCTCCTCAGCCAGGCGAAGAAGCCCGGACAGCGAGCGACACCGCCCCAGAGCCAGCAGAGAAGCCCCCACCGTACCTTTTCCATGCTGAAGCTTTGCACCAGGGCTATGTCCTTCCGCAGGTAGTTCCAGGAGATGAGGCTCTTGGTGTTCATGTGGAGCTGATGCCAGAGAGCCATCACTTTCTGGTACAACTGTTCTATCCTGCAAGGGGCAGGAGCAGATCCGTCAGCCCTGGGTCCCCCCAGCACCCTGGGCCCTGACCCCAGCCACCCCCCGGCCATCGCTGCCAGCCAGCAGCCCCTCAAGGCAGCGACCCCAGGCCGGCAGCCCGCGGCGAGCGATGCTCCTGCCACCCAGGGCCAGCGATCCCTCCTCCCGAATCCCCATTTTCTCTTTTGCAAGCTACTACAGCAGTTGCTGCGATGGAGTCTGCAGCTGTATAACCACGAGGGATTCCTTCCCTCACCCCAAATCAGTCGTGCCACCCACTCCAGCTCCTCTCCCATTCCCACCCCAGAACTGTCCCCTCCCGTGCCACCAACCCCCTCCCCGTCTCCCTGTCATTGCACCTCCGGGACCCCCACCACAGCAGAGACCAGCAAGTTACCTGCTGGCCATCTCGATGGCCTCTTTGTTGGGTGGGGGGATCAGGAAGCAGACAGAAGGCACCATGGCCTCGTTCCCCGTGGGACTGATCACCTTCCACTTGGTCCTCTGGGAATTGTCCTCCAGCACGCACTCGTCGTTCCTGCCGATGGTGATCTGCAGCGGCACCAACACCGCCCGCCCCGTCAGGACCCAGCGGCGGGGCCGCACACGCCTGCCCCTGCTGCCAGCTCCCCTCCCAGGGGCCAGCCAGCTTCCACAAACACAGATATATACATCTATAATTTTTTTTTTTAATCAAGCAAAAGCCTGGTCTAGTGCCAAGCAGTGCAGCACGCTCGTGTCTGGAGAGGAAGGGACAAGGCAGTTAAGTGGAGTTGGCTACCACCCACGTGCTTGTTTGGCTGAGGCTGATGAAGCCCATCCTCCAGGAGGAAAAAGGACTTTAGCTCCTGCCCAGAATAAATCTGAGACGTGGAAACCTGGCTCCAGGAAAAACAGCCGCGCTGTGTCCCTCCTCCTGTCTTCCCGCTCCGTTCCTGCCGTCCGTTGACCGACGCCACAGACCTCGTCTCAAACCATCACGGGTGCTGCTCCCCCGCCTCATCCCTGCCTCCCCTTTCACAGCGACACCCTCCCACCCTCACCTCGATCTGCCGATAGTCGCAAACAGCCTTGATGGGGATCGTGCTCTTCACAAGGTGCTCCGGGTTCCTGGGCCGAAGCTGAACGATGGTTTTGGACCGTCCCACCAGGCTGGCGACGGAGCTCTTGGACTGAATGAGCTGCTCCTTCTCGTCCTGGCAGGAAGAAGGGTGAAGGAGGGGTTGCTCGAGGCCGGGGACAGGAGGTCTCCCCAGGCACCTCGGCACCCCCCACCCCAACGCTGGCCTGCAAGAGCTACGCTGGGATCTCACGGGCTGAACCAACACGTCAGGAGGATCCTGCTGCCCTGACGGGCCAGGAAGAGGGGTCAGGAGAGATGGGATGGAAGGGAGATCTGATGTGAAGTCAGGGCTGGGACCTCTCCACTACCATTCCCACTGCCCTGCAAAGCTGCATGCACACCTCTGGCTCTTTTGCTGCTAGGACAAGAAAACATGGTCTTTCAAAAGAGAAAAAAAAAACGGACACAGCATACACCAAAAATTAGAGTCCCCGGAGGTGTCAGTGGCCAGGGGCAGGACAAGCTCCAGCCCAAAGCTGGGGAGATTTAACTATCTGGAGGAGAGACCACAGAAGCATGCTCCCTTTCTAAAGCAAAGGATGAAGGCATGTTTAAACCAATGGCTGGGATGGGAATATGATGAGTTATGTGGATAAAACATCTCAGGAGAAGGGGCTAGTGGTGGAGTGATCGCACAGGTCTCTGGGTTTGGCTAGAAATTTGCCAGCTGGAAGAAGATGCTGCACAATTGATTCCCACAAGTCCTGGCTGGGTTCGGTGATGGGACAACCCGGGGGACTGGTGGCAAAGCTCCCCTGGAACAGCCTCCGGCACCGATGGAGACGTGTGCGGATCACGACACTGGCAGCTCGCGTGGTTAGTGGCAGCTCAGCCCATTCTGGCTGCAGAAGTTTAAAAAGGATCCCAGAAAAATGTTCTCCCTCATGCTTGGTACTCTCGGGGTCGGTTAGTGAGCTAACAACAGTGGAGGATAATTTAATGGTACAAAAAAAAAAGAAAAAGAAAAGAATAAATGATTAAATAAACTACCTGTGCCTGTCCCAGGGAGCATGATTGGAAGAAATACAGCTTTAACTTATTAGGTAAGAAAGAGTAATATCGCTGAGCTCGGGGCAGCTGCCCCAGTCCTGAGATGGTGGCCACTCTCCAGCTGCCCGGACGAGCCTCTCCCACCCCAGACGGCATCTGCCAGGCTTCTGCCGTGACAGCGCTCGCAGGTACGGCCCCCAGGAGCCAGGCCGGCTGCTCCACGTCCTGGTAGCGCTGGAGGATGGACCAGGACAACCCCGAGACCACGACAGAGAGGATGGGACCCCCCAAGCTTCCAGGAGAGAAGACGGCGAGCCCTAGCCCAGCTGACACACCCATCACGAACCCCCAGGAACGGCAGCCCAGCTTCACCTGGGACACACTGGAGATCCGTGGTAGGCACTAAGAGCAAAGCCAAATCTACCTCCACGCGCTCAGATGTCATCTCCGGACACTGCCACCAGCAGTTCACCAGTTAACCCACAGCCTCCCCCGTCCCGGGTTTCAAACACCATCTGATGCTTCGCTCCTTGGGTTTTGTTCTTAGGTTGGATTTTTTCAAGGCCAATTCAGACCAGAAGGTCACAGCGCGATCACCCGTCGCCTGCTCCCTGCTCCGCCGCAGCTAAGCCAGGCCACATGTTCGGAGATCAGCGCTGCCGAGCCCCCGAGGCCCCCTCCCCGTGCGCAGCCGGGCTGCCCGGGCTCTCCCCCACGGGCACAGCGCGGTGGATTAACATGGGATTTGGTCGGGATGAAGCGCAGGCGTTTCTCCGCTTCCCGCTGCGCTCCTAGCGAGCGCCAGCTCAAGAGCAGGGACAGGAGCATCCTCCGGACTCTGCCCCACACCTCCCTCAGCAGAACACGACCGGCTCCATGCAGACCAGGATGGCATGATGGGCACCGATGGGGAAGAACCAGCTCAGACGTTTGAATTTTCCACCTCTCAAGCTATGAGCTTGCACAGACAGCACACGCCGTCTGCTTTTCACCCTGAGGATAAGACAGACGCCGGCCAGTGCCTCTAAACAACAGCAACCCTGTAATGACCGAGATCCAGCGACCACTGGCAGCGTCACATCCGCACAGCCTGCACCCCGTGGCCATGTACAAACGCATGCAGCAGCTCCGAGGAAACACAGAACATCGACCAAGACGGGGACACCAACCACGTTACACGAAACCGGGAATAAAACGAGCCCTGGGAAGCAAGAGGTGCCCCAAGCAACGCTGCTGGGCCGGAGCAGGAAGGCCACCCGTCGCCCGCCCGGGGTGGCGGGGATGTCGGAGAACCCACCATGGAGTCCTGCAGCAGGTCCTCCAGCCGCGTCAGGCTCGTGTTATGGTCGCAAGAATACTTCCTTTTGATGGAGTCCTGCAGGCTGCGCAGGTAGGTCTCCGACTCCCGGGCGTCGCTGAAGAACTGCAAAGGCAGAGAGGGCAATGGAAACCTGCGCAGGTCCGCCGAGGGGTCAGCAGCACGCTGCGGGCAAGGGACCACCCCGACAGCCCAGCCAGCAGCTCCCGGTGCTATCCCAGCCTTCGGGCTGCCCGGGCAGCGAGCATCCCACGCGGATGGCCAGGACCACGTGGGAGTTGATCCCTTCTGCCCTAACGAGACATCCCCAGAGAGCAGCTAAGGAGAAAGGGATGACTCAGGAGAAAGCAGCCCCCCTGAGCACCACAAAGCCCCCCTTCCCTCTCTCCCAAAGGCAGCAGCGGCGTCTGAAGCTCAAGCAGCCGATGGTGACCAGGGAAATTGGGGGGTCCCCTCCCAAGTACCTGGAAATAGGCAGCGTTCTCCTTCACGTGCTGTTCCACGCACAGGCAGAGCTGCTTAATCCACTGCCACTGAGTCTGCACGGCAGCGCTGTACGCCTGGGAAACACAAACGGCGATGAACAACGAGCATTTACCAGCCAGGAGGGTCACAGGAAGGACACAGCTACAGCTGGTGGGACGGACACCAACGGGCCAGACCTGGCCGCAACCAGGAGGGTCTGGACGCGGGCAGACAGAGCAGGAGCCAGCAGACCCCGGGCTGGCGACGCCGGGGGCTGCGGCAGGCACGGGTTTGTTTTCTCCCACCCCAGAGAGAAACACCAGGGAGGAGCGTGTCCCTGCAGCCCTCTGCTTCCCCACCACGGCCTTCCTGCAAGCCTGGATAACTCCAAGGGAGCTGAGGCCGTTCCCTGCACCCCCTCGCTGCGGGAAAGCCTCACGCTCTGTACGATCGTGTCTGTGCCTTAATTTGAGGTGGGGATAATTTGGGAACGGCCACGAGCTTCTCATCGCACTCCCCTCAGTGAAACAGCTCTGTCGCTGCCCTGATGTCCTTCTGCCACCACGAAACGCTTCGTCAGCCCCGGCTGCCCCTAAGGGCTCCCTGGGGTGGGACAGCAAGTTTCCCAGTCCCGGGTGAGACGGTTCGCTGCCAGCCGATCCCCGGGGCTCCTCCGCGCGCCCGCTCACCTCTACGGTTTGCTTGGCCGGGTGGTTCTCCAGGGACAGCAGCTCGGCCGTGTCTTGGAGGGAGCGGAAGATGTCCTGCTTCTCCTCCAGCTCCGCCGTCAGCTCCTGCGGGAAGGACACAAGCAAAGTCCAAACCTGGGCTACGGGGAGCAGCCTGCGCTCCGAGCACGTGTCCGGCTGACAAAGCACGCAGCAGAGGGAGGAGTGCTACGGAAACACCAGCGGATCCCGGGGAAACCAGCACGGCTCAGGGGAGCACCACAGCCGGCTCCCATCACGACGCCTCCCGCGCGCCAAACGCACGGGGCAGATGTAACACGGACGCTGGAAACCTGCCCGGGGACCCCTCCAGCTCCAGACAGCGCAATTGTGGAAAAATGGCAATTTATTTATACTGCTTTAAAGAAGAATCGATTTTCCTCTTTATCTCAGGCTTCTTTCTTCCCCTGCTAGTTAAGGATGCCTTTAGTTCCAAATAGTGCTAAAACCACATCTTTTGATGCCTTTTCAATCACAACTGAAATGAACATTTTTTTTCCACTTTCTGCTCTAGGGAGAGCTCTTTCCTCAGCTGCACTCACGAGCTGCAAGCTCAGTGACTTGGGAGGGACCATCCAGCCCCTGGGGGCTTCAGGGCTGTCGGCAGCTGAAGGTCCCACAGCGGATCAAGGCAACGGCGGCGCAACCAGGAGAGCACCCATCCCACCAGCCCTGCCCCAGGAGAGCACCCATCCCACCAGCCCTGCCCCAGGAGAGCACCCGTCCCACCAGCCCTGCCCCAGGAGAGCACCCGTCCCACCAGCCCTGCCCCAGGAGAGCACCCATCCCGCCAGCCCTGCCCCGGGGTCACTCACCGAGAAGTAGTTTTTCTTGGCTGCGATGTTGGGGTTGTTGTCGCTCCAGTCGTAGGCCAGTTCCTCCTCCTCCTTCTCATTCAGCCAAATCAGCTCCGCAGTGGCCCGAGACACAAACCCGTGCAGGCTCTGGAGGTTTCTCAGACGGAAGCTCGAGGTTTCCTGAACACAACGAAGCGTGATTCCTCTTCCCTGCTCTGAAGGCGACCGGCTTCTTCCCCCCTCCCCAGCCTCGGAGCAGGGATGCTCAAGAGCAGGGTGGCAGGGACGGACCCTGCCCTCCCTGGGCAGTGCTAGAAGCCCACTCAAAGCCCACTCCAAGCCCACTCCAAGCCCACTCACCATCAGCTTGCAGTACTGCGTCTCCAGCTTGCCAAGCGTCTCTGTGTAGCTAGCGCGGAAATTCTGAGACATCTTACCCTGAAGGATGAAAAATGCTCCTGTTACCAGACACGGGACGGCATCATTTGAAACCCCACCTCCAAATCTTTCTCCCCAGCTCTGTGTGAACAAGAGGAGTTGGAGAGCATGGCTCAGGGCAGCAGCCCCTTGCATCAGCCCAGCGCCAATTCAGAAGCTCCATCCTTAAAAAACACCTCTGCCCCAGGCACCTTTACCCACAAGTGCCGAGCCCGATGCCCTGACCTCCCCACACACGCTGTGCCACACACTGTGTCACCCAGCCCGTGCCATCATACCTCGTACATCCTGGCCTCCTTCACGCTGGAGCCCAGGTCCTCCACGCTGGTGTGGACATGCCGTTGGGTCTCCAGCTGGGTTTCCACGCTCGGCAGGTCAGTCCCCCACTCTGCCCGCTCCAGTCTCATCTGAAATAGGCCAAGAGGTCCAAGTCAGCACTCCTCAACTGCAGGAGCATATCTCAGATGGACACAAGGGCAAAGAAACCTCCTAGGTCACTCAAGAGGGAACAAACACCATGCCAGTCCTGGCAGAAGGTCCTCAGCCAGTGCTGCAACACTGAATGATTTCTGGGACAACCTGCACAAGCTTCCCACCCACATAAGACCAAAGGACTGACTCCATCAGTACAGATCTGTTTCCAGCTTCGAAAGGATCTTCTGATGCTCACTCATCAGCAGGATCACAAGAGAGAAAACCCAACTCAAGACAACCGTGTCAGTGCTCTCAAGAAACGCTAATCTTCAAAGCAATTCTTCATGGATAAAGGAAGGAAAAAGCCCAGACCAGCTCCCTACCCTCCCCCATCAGTGTGAGCAGAGGCAGGTAATTTGGTCCAGGGAGCCAGCACTCACCTGCATTTCCTCCACCCAGGCCAGCAGCTCGTACACGAACCGCAGGCTGCCTTCATCTTCGGAAGAGGAGATGGCCACCAGCTCTGTCCTGGTCATGGGCTTCCGGAACCAGGAGGCAGAGGAGGTGTGCAGCCCTTTCGTCAGGGACTCGCCCTTCAAGTGCGTCGTGCTCAGCGTGGAAGTGGGCACCAGCTCCAGGGTGGAGAAGTGGCCTTTCCTGTACAGGTTCGTGCATTCCAGCCTCAGCGTCACCAGCTCGTCTTGCAGCCGCATGATCCTGGAGAAGCAAGCAAGGCATGGGTAAGAAGACAGAATCACAGAATGGTAGGGGTAGGAAGGGACCTCTGTGGGTCACCCAGCCCAACCCCCTGCCCAAGCAGGGTCACCCAGAGCAGGCTGCACAGCACCGCGTCCAGGCGGGGCTTGAGTATCTCCAGAGAAGGAGACTCCACAACCTCCCTGGGCAGCCTGGGCCAGGGCTCCGGCACCCTCAGAGGGAAGAAGTTCTTCCTCATGTTCAGACAGAACTTCCTATGCTTCAGTTTGTGCCCATTGCCCCTTGTCCTGTCGCACGCACACGTCCTCCTCCCCCACAACAGAGCAGAGAAGCCCTGTGCATCAGCCCCTGACCACATTTCTCCATCCACAGACCATCTCAGACACGGCCCCTCTCACCTGAACACCAGCTCTTCCAGCTGGTAATAATTCTCGTCCCGCAGGATCTGCACATCCACCTGCAGCTGGCGGAGGAGCCCTTCGCACTCCTGCAGATAGACGACCACGTCGGCTTCGTACTGCACCGGCTGGCCCGACTCCAGGTGAGCAGCGTCCTGCACCGAGAGAGGAGACTGAGGGCTGGGTCCCCTTGGCCCAGGCACGATAGCAGCCCAGCATCAACTTTCAGGCCAAAAAGACCTTCTGATCCACAAGCTTGACTGGAGCAGAAGAACACGAGTTCATCACTCGCACCATACCCAGGACATCCCCTTTAGAAAAGCTCCTGCAGATACATTGAAGCTTCTAGTGGTAGATGGGCTCCCGTGGTTAGTCCCACGGTCACTTCAATGTGCTTCTCATTTCTTGCTTGGCTTTAGCCGTTTTTAGCTCCCAACCCTCGCAGCTCTTTCTCCCAGAACAAGACACTCCTCTTCAGAAACCCACTCCATACCCAGGTAGCTACAGGCTGCAACCGAGTCTTTTCTGCCAGTCTTTTAGATAAATTAAACAGACTTTCGGGTTTTAAAGCCTCATTCTACAACAAGCTTTCCCAGAACAGCCGTTCTCCTCCAAGCCAGCACCTCTGCAGACATCCAGCCTCGCATGCTGCAACCCCAGAGGCTGCCGCTCCCCTGCCCCACTGTCCCCAAGGTCCTCGGGCCATACATCATCACTGCCCCGACAGCCCCTCTGCGATGGGCTCAACGTCAGAAGAGAAAGGAAAGCTGTCCCAGAGAGCCCACCACCCCATGCAGAAGAGAGGGGCAGGTATGGGCAGAAAGAAGGGGCAGGAAAACAAAAAAAATTAAACAAAACATGAGGAGGGGGAAAATACGAGCCGCCCACTCACAGCCTGCAGCGTGTTCTTCGCCAGGGTGAGTTTTTCTTCGCAGCTCAGAGCACCATTCTGAATTTTGTTAGCGATTTGTAGCAGCAGTTCCAGCCTGCGATGACAGAGGGCCAGGGGATGAGAGCAAGGCCTTGGAGGGTCCCTGCAGGCAGGGGTGCGGGGTCTGTCCCCGCTGGGGACTCTGCCCTCGCCGAGCACCCACCTCTCCACCGCCGGCCGCAGGAGCTTCTCACGCTCCAGCATCTCGATGATGAGCTTGCCCCACTCCTCCTCCACATCGTTGGGGTGGTACCCCTGAGGCAACTTGATGCGTCCAAACTCAATCCATACCTGGGGAAAACATCAAGACAAGGGCATTTCCCACCTCCTCCTCCTCGAGCCGGCTACAGAGGAACCAGAGCAAGGGAGGTGGGGCTGGAAGGCGACAGCTCTGCCTCTGCTCCCGCAGCGGGCTGCCTGCTACATCATTTACCCTCAGGGTTATTTCCACTTTTCCATTCCAAAATCAACCTGAACTGAGTGCACTTTAGTCTTGCTAAAAGCACAACGCTCCCACTTACGAGCCTCTGGGTAGCCCCGATGCTCCTTACCTCTAACAGTTTGTAGAGCTCCTCTATCCTTCCCTTCTCCTGCTCTCTCGCTGGGATTTCAGTTTCTTTGAAGTGTATGTACTGGTTATAAAGTGCCTGCGTAGAGAAAGGCTCATCAGAAACCACCCTGGGGAACGCCCCCACCCAGCTCGCGGCACCGAGCACACGGGACGCTGCAGGGGGACCTCATCCAGAACCTACCTTTAGCTCTACAGGGTTCTGGGGGAAGGATTTATCCGACATCAGTATTGTGTGCTGCTTGATCCAGGAGATGAGGGACTCCACGCGGCTCTGGTACTCCAGCCACCTCGAGTCCACCTCCTGCGGGGTGAGAGCACCCTTGCAGAGCACTGCTGGCGGGCAGGTCTCCACCGGGGAGAGACAGCGCCTGGCCCTGCCGAGCAGAGCACGGAGGGAACCGAGGTGCCACTGTCACATCTATACGGTGAAGTGGCTGCCTGTGCCTCCCAGGTACAGAGAGGAGGAGGAGGAGGAGGAGGATCCTCCTCACAGGCTGCTCCCTAGCAGCCAGCTCAGCGTTCCCACGAGCTCATAACCCATGGCATAACCTGCAGAGCCTGGAGAACACCACGGACCTACAGGCAGACCAGCAGCTCTCAGGGCACGCACACGCTAACGGGGAAGCTCCTTCCTCCCCTCGCCCATCTGCTGCAGCCGACGGGGAACCTCCAAACCCTTCCCCCAACACCCAGCCGCCTCCCGAGCCGCTGGCCCAGCCTCCCAACCCGCAGCGATGCTTACGATAGCGCTGATCCCTTCTCCTCCCTCGGGGACTTTGGGAAAGGCATCGTAGATTGAAGACACGTAAGTTATCACGGATTTCTCATCTGGAGAGGGGACGTCCACGTCTGGCAAGGGGGAAGCAGAAAGGCAGTGAGGAACGGGAGCAGGCAGAGAGGTCGGCATCTCCCTGCACCACCCTCCCGCCCCGGCCGCCCACCTTCGGCGTCCAGCAGCCGCGTGACCCCCAGCCGCTCGGCGATCTCGAAGGCCTGCTCCAGGTTCTCCCGGTTACTCTGGATCTGCACCCTCTCCATGTCCACCAGATCTGGCCTGCAAGACACGCACCAGAGTCACGACGCTGGCAAACAGCGCAAGGTGCCCCGGGCAGGGCATTCCGGACAGGCACCGCTGCCCCGGGTGACTCCTGAGGACTCGCTCCCAGCCCCTGGCCCTGTCCCAGGCTGGTGGCTCTCCAAAAGGACGTAGGCTGCAGCACCTCCCCAGCTTGTCCCCTTTGGGGAGGGGATGTCCAGGCTGTGAAGGAAACCTCCCGTGCTCCTCTGGGACCTCTCCAGCACCCGCTCTGCACCCAGCGTGCCGGGCTGGGGTTGCGAGACCTCCCTGGGAGGAGGTGGACGAAGCAGCCCCGAAGCGGGGTGGCTGCACCTCTCTGGAAGAGGTGGGCAGAGCCCTCTACCCGCAGCAGAGCGGAGGGGAGGCAGCAGGCACGGCTGCTGCCAGCCGGATGCCAGGCACAGACCACCGCCAGCAAACTGCAGCACCAACGAAGCGCAGAGGAGCCCAGCGGAGCCGGGAAAATCCCAGGTCCCACCCCACGTCCCGCCTGCCCGAGCCTTGCACGTCCGTCCCCGCTGCTCCCGGCCACGCGCGAGCAGGAGGGCAGGGCTATTTCCAGCTACCAGGAGATGCTTTCTCACAGGGTCTCTGCCGTTCTCCTCCAGGCTCTCAAAGCTCTGCCAAGCGCCCTTGACCAAGCAGCCGGGGCAGAAGCCGGCCCCAGCTCTGCCTCGCTGCCCGCGCTGAGCAGGCGGAAGGCGGGCAGGGCTGCGCTGTCTCTCCAGGAATGGTGAGAGGTTTAATTGCTGCTGGGGAGAGCTTCGAGGCCCTTGGATGAAAGCACGGATGGGGGTGCTGCTATTCATGGAGAGCACAACGGGCAGCAGCAACGCGTAACACACTGCGGCGCTCCCATACTCAAGAGTTTAAAAGCTTTTTTTTTTTGCCTCTCGCCCCAGCCTCATTCAAGATGTTTTTTCTTGCAATCTGCTGTATTCGCTGCTCTTTCCAAGCATCCACTCCCAGGCAGAAGGGATGACCTCCAGGTAAAAGAGACACTGCTCCTTGCAAGCCTCCCCTACGTCTCCAAGCAGAGACGATCGCCAACCGCAGCAGCGGGCAGGGACCCCGAGGAGGTCCCCACCCAGACGATGTTCTCCGCTGCTCCCTCCTGCCTACCTGTATCTGTGGATGAGCGCGTTGAACATCTTCCCGTCGCTCCAGCACGACGAGAAGTTGGTGCACTTCACACCAATGTAACCCGCCGTCACCTTCTGCGTCCACAGAAGCAGCTTCTCCTTGGCCGACATGTCCCCCGACTCCCCGCTGATGTAGATGTCGGAGATCTGCAAGGAAGCGGCACAGGCGTGGGGTGACGCCGGAGGAGGAAAAACCGCCCGGCACATCCCGATTCCGGGAGCTTGCCCGAGCTCTGGCAGCTGCCAGGAAGGGCAGGAGGAAACTCCAGGTCACTGCTGCGGAGAGGGGACCCCACAGCCAATGGATCTGGGAACGGCCCACCGGAGCGGACGGAGAGTGCCGGGGCGCGGCGTGGTTTGGGCGGGCTGGAGACGCCGACGTGCGAGGGAGACCCGGCCATCTGCCAGCCCCATTTCAGAGGGGCACGAGGCGTTGCAGAGCTCACCGGGAACGCAGCGCCCTGGCGAGCCGGGCACCCAGGCGGGTCTGTCCCCATCCCAAACACGCTGTGCCGACGGCAACGCCGGCGCGCCCGCCTGTGCAAACCCGCTGCGCTGCCCGCTCCTGCCCAGCACCCTCGGATCCCGGGGCTCGCACGGGAACGGCCGGCCCCGTCCAGCAGCACCCATGGCTGGGCAGTGAGTGAGCACCCAAGAGGGGATCACAGAATCACAGACTGGTCGGGGTTGGCAGGACCCTCTGTGGGTCCCCCAGCCCAACCCCCTGCCCAAGCAGGGTCACCCAGAGCAGGCTGCACAGCACCGCGGCCAGCCGGGGCTGGAATATCTCCAGAGAAGGAGACTCCACAGCCCCTCTGGG
>Ga0065711_1041404_pt1 | contig 16177 bp, 8 predicted proteins | sample Hoacrofraction12_FD_59098 | JGI IMG/M metagenome (GOLD analysis project Ga0065711, IMG submission 59098) | Hoatzin crop microbial communities from Cojedes, Venezuela - Epithelial fraction 12 v2 (version 2) | ecosystem: Host-associated > Birds > Digestive system > Esophagus > Crop | place...
AGACCCGCCTGGACAAGGTCCTGTGCAGCCTGCTGTAGGTGACCCTGCTTCGGCGGGGGGGTTGGACTAGATGACCCACAGAGGTCCCTTCCAACCCCTACTATTCTGTGATTCTGTGATTCTGTGACCTTGATGTTTGCTGTCTGACATGTCATGGTAAGGAACATATCACATGAGACTGTAGCATCTGCAGGCCATTTTGAAAAAGAACACCAAGGTCTGGGTCCAGAGAGAGGTGAACAAAGAATTACTTCTTCCAACAGTCCGTAGACCTCTCTCTTAACCTGGCTGCTTGTATGTGAGGAGACAAGATTTTAGATTATCTGAACACCCAAAGACTTCTTTGGCTCTTTTCTAGCCAAAGGGATCTTCAACAATGCAAGGAGAAGCAGAGACAATTGCCTTCAGCCAGGATCTTCCCTTTGTGACTGACTGTCACAGACAAACTATCTAGAATGATCAGGTTTTGTCTTGCAAACTGGGCAAGAATTTAGTGTGAATTTTGTAGAATTCTGGTGTCCACTGTGGATGCTCCAAGAAGACATTAAATGTGACTGAACGTAGCTGATGTTACTTGCCTGAAAGGGCTTCTAGAAGTGGACATATTAGATGTTTATTTTAAAGGAGGTCCACAAATGTGCATTTCAGACTAAAAGCTATTATCAACAAGAAATTAAATAATTGATATTTGAATCCCACCTGTGTATTACCTTTTGAATGCCATATCTGTACTTGAGGACAAATTAGAGTAATTTGCCTCCTCTCTTTTTTGTTACAATACTACATAGTAGCGCAGGGTAATGCTGCCATATTTCTCCAGAGAGCATAAAGACTATTGATGAATGACTCCTCTGGCAGCTTAGCCCATGCCAAAACAAGCACAGAAGAGACTAGCTCCGATTCCTGCTACCACCAGAGCCTCTGGGCAGCTGCTGGGGTGGAAGCGCTGCTGGGTGGTGGGTCAAGAGCAGTGCTGACCATCCAGTGCCATTCCCTGCTTCTATCCAAAATATTTCCAGGGCTAGGCTGTACTTTCCAGGCACAGCCTGTTGCCTAACTGTTGCTATTAGGCTGCAGCAGTTGAAATCTCACAGCTAGCTGGCAATTGCCTCTTCATGTGTAATGTAAAGTCTGTGAAGTCCAGCAGCTTTTTGCCCTTTTGTACCACTAAGTGTATTCTGCAATAGTTTCTTTGGGAAGGCTGAGGAATGCAAACCACTAAATGTTGATACCTTTCATATGCCCTGAAGTTACAATAAAAAGAAGATTAAACCATTTTAAAAGTCTTTCATGAAGTGACACAGTAATTAAATTCCAAGTAACCAAAGGGATCGCTATTTCCGACATTTGTATGCAGATGTATTGTGATGTTGCACCTCATTTTTAAGAGTTTCAGTATGCCACTTCCACACCATTCTACATTTTAGAAAATCACATTAAAGACAAAAATTTGGGGGATTCTTGGTAGAAACCAGCAATTAGTCTCTGAGACTCTGTTATTGACACTTAAACATTCAGAAGCAAACTGATACTACCGAGTTAATTTTATCATTAAATAGCATCCAGAATTTCATCATTAATTTGAGATCAACATTTGCCCATGAATCCTTGCTCAGACTTTCCAATGGTATTATAACTGAGTCCTTAGCTGGTGAGAGGGTTAGACAGTGCTGTATGAGCTCCTGCACCTGGCACTGGGAATGAGACTTCCAGAGCATAATTTGGGCTGCAGTAGACATGCCCGATTTCTAGACTTGATTATTTGCATCAAGGAATATTTGCAAGGGGAAACTCTGGTAAATTTTACAAGAAAGTGTCCTTTGTACATGCAACAGGTGGGAGAAAGAGATTCTTTCTTATATTTAGGCTGGAGTGTCTCACATGAAAGTCCCTAGGACACAACTTTGAAAGAGGAAAAGAAGTGGGAAATAAGAAGATAAACTTAATCTTTTATTCCTTCCAGAGCCCATCAATTTAATAAGACTTATTCCTTCTGCAGCTGTAAAAATAATGTGGTTAATATGGAGAACTGACATTCTGATCTATTCTAAATCTGTGTAAGAAATGAGGGATTCTATGTTTTTTTACAGCAAAATGCCTAACTCTTCTGAAAGCTGGGATTGGCCAAGCTACGATCAAAATATACCATATCAAAATTTGCATCTCCCAAGGTATTTATTCGAAACAGCATGAAAAGTAATGGTTTTGTATGAGTTTGTTTTCAAAACCTCTCACATATCACTTAGTGCTTACACTTTTCTTTAATTTTATATTACACATTTAGGGTTTATTGTAAGTTACTGAAAATCAATAAGGTTATAAATGTAGGATTGGTAATTGCTGCATGACTTGTACAATATCTTATTTACGTAATTCATTTACCAGCAACTTGCATTTTAATTAACTTAGAATAAGTGCTTTAATGAAATTGTAAATGGGTGTGCTAAATTGAAAAAGTTGTCAAATGTTGCACTTAGTTATGCAACTGTGAGTTTCATTGTCTGTTCAGAAGAAGATGCAATTAAGAAGATGAATTTAATCCTTGATTCCCAAAGTTTTTCTGATGATATTTTCCTGTACAGTATTCTTTTTTGATAGATAAAGGTATCATAAAATAGAACTAGAAGAAAAATGTTGAGGAAGAGGTAGAAACCTTAACACCTCCCCAAAGGCTCCGTGCTGACAATGAAAACATGAAGAAAAGTAACAGAATCTAAACCTTCTACTGGTTATAGTGTGAATATCAACCACTTGCTGATTTTTATTATATAAACAAAAAGGTTAAATCCAGACTAAGATGGTAGCTCTGGTAAACTCAATATCAAGATTTTCCATAACTCTGGGGACTAAAGATCCTATGAAATGATGCAAGAAACATGGACTTAGCTCTTACAGTAGGAAGAAACTTCAGTTAGACATTTACTGACCTACTTAAGCTGTAGAAGTTTATATATAAAATCAAATATGCAAAATTCCCTTTCCCAGTTATCGCCTGCTGACAGTCCTTTGTATATTGAATGAATTTTCCCTAATCTTTGATTTGATATCAATGTCCATATTCTTGGAAAGAAATCTCTTAATGGCTTTTTCCCCAAATTTGCATTATAATATCGTTCAGAATCATGTTTTAGCGTTCATTTGGAAAATACCAAAAAGACTCTGTTACTGTATTCTTGTTATCTGCGCTCTGATATAATCAGTCCTTTCACAAAACCCATAAAAATACAATGGCTTCTAAAAGGGCATTCACATTGGAAGTCTTATCAATTTACATATAGCCCTTCCGAGCTTGTGAATATATTGACAAATATTTAGGTAAAGATAATTAATAGAAAGCAGTTGCTTTATAACATGTAAGACAGCAGCTTTTTTGTCACACTTGAGCAAAACGGATAGACAAATATAATGTCTTTCACCTGATTTTCAATGTGGTGGCTGAGATTTAGACAAAAGATGTATTTCAGTTATTTCAAGGCACTTCTATGTCAGTATATACTCCACAAGATGTAATATAATTTGTCTGCTACACTATTTATGCAGCATGCTGTCTGGCACAACATTCCCTCTAGACAGAAGGTGCTGACATATTAAAGAAACAAGCAACAAGCATTAGGTCTTCTGTTTATATTGCTTTTCTCAGAAAAACAGAAGAGCCAATTCAAAAGATATTCAGTTGCCACTTTGCAAACATAGCTCCTGACCTGAGGGGTAAGCTGTAATTTCATAGCTTTACCATCTCAATAAATTTAAATACAGTGTAATTTTTAAAAAGAAAAAATTTCCAAAAAACACCTTTTCACATTTTCAGTACAGGGGCATGTCAATAATGTTGGTTTATGTAATCAGACATGATGCATAGAATTCTAGTCTAGCAATTCTGAGGTACAATTTTTCAGAAAGGAAAAGAATGTAAACATTTCCTTAATGGCTTTGCTTCCTATCATCAAGAAAATGCTGCTTGAAGCATCCGTTCTAAGAGAGCTCTTAATATCAAACGGGCTTACTATGGGAGTGTATATCTGAGTGTCACAGGCTGTGGTGAGAGCAAGGGAGAATATTAAGTTTATATGCAACAAACGTCATGAGGTTCTGCTTCTTTCTACCTTACCAGATTTTAACAAAATGCTGTAGTGGATGGAAGTGTCATAAATCTCGTGTCTCCAGACTTACGTCCTTAGACTGAGAATGAAAGTATTAATTTATTTTGACAAAGAGATAGAATGGTTATAATGCACCTCATATATTTTACTGACTTTAACATTGACCTTAATCATATGAGGTGAAAGAACAGGAAAAATGGAGATAAATACAAAGAAAAACATTATTAGGTACTAGTTTTGCTTTGAAAAGAAGGGGAACTTATCTCTGTTCCAAGATGCAGGCTTCTGCAATGAAGTGTTCACCAGTAGCCAAATAAGTTAATTGAAAACAATCTGTGATATCTCTGTGATTGCTGCCGTGAGTGCAAGACTGGCATACATTTGGCAAATCTACCTAATTTGAAAATGAAAAAAGGGGTTGTTGAAAATCAAAGCTGGAGGCTCAGACACATAACCACAACTAGTATCATGTAACAATCTAGCCCTTCCATACTGAGGCAAGTAACTCTGTATAAATTACTCCCACATTCCTAAATGGTAAAGACTATGTGACTTAAATTACTGCCCGATGACAAAGTTCAGTTGTTGCATTACCTATATGTATATACAAAGCCATGCGATCACTGAACAAAAGACTACAGCTCTACTAAGGTGTCATAACGTGACAGAGCATTGGAGCCTCACATGTTGCAGACGCTCACAAACTTTTGAAAAAAGCTGAAACATTTAGCCTTTTTTTCAGCAATAGCTGCAAAAGAAAGCTGTGTAGTATGAGCTTTCATAATCTGTTTTTCCAATGTGCCTTGTGACATGTTCTGTAATGAAGACAGTAAATTCTCAGCATCTGTTCAGCCCCTTGCATCTCTGAGAATCATAAAAGACTATGTATTCCCATAAGAAGGCCATCCATTTCTCTCAGATATGAAAAAAATCCTTCAGATAACAATGTCTTCTGATAATCTAGGTTGGACATAGGTCTTTGCAGTGGTGAAGGGGAAGTCTACACTCAGTTCTCTAACAGTGTGGTTTCTCTTGAAATAGGATTTGCTACTTGTATTTGAGTTTAAATGAAACTGGTTTTCCTATTTCTTTTGAAGCATTTTACAGTTTTAGTGGTTATGTCTAGGTTTACATATAAAACAGGAAAAATGAATGAGAATAAAAATACTCACAGTTTTCAGATGTCCACTGTATCAGAAGAAAAAAGTCCAGATAAACATGATAGAAAGAAGAACTGACAGAAGAGTTTTCTCTTCCATTTCCTGCTTGTAGATCCTTTCCAAAGAAGCTGGTATTTCAGCTCAGTGACATCAGTAGCACTGGCTATTACAGTTGTGATAAATACAGATCTGCTGGCTCAGGAGCCATGTTCAGATGGAAAGTTTTTGTACTTTTCAGATGAATGTCTAGGTACACATACTATAAAAGCAAAAAAGTGAAACCAAAAAGCTAAATCTTCTGAACCAACATCTTACTTCTGAGTGAAAACAGTTTCTTTCACCTGTGAAAGCACAATTAACTACCAGGTGAAAGTTCTAAGTACATGTTTGCAAAATGCAGTACAAAGTATATGTACATCATGCTTCTCTTCTGAATGACGCTCTTCTTCCCTTCAGTATGTTGAATACTAAAGCTAGTGCTTAAGCACAACTGCAAACTTACTGTAGGAAGTAAAACTGAAAAAGAGGCACGATAATTAAATTAATCACTATCCTTGCTTGGGGGAAGAATTGCTTATCACTAGTGGAACAGGATAGACCACACCTGGGTTTCAGGTCTTTTCTGCACTACTACTACACAGCTAAAAAGACTCCTGTGAGGCTGAGCAAGTCAGACATTTGCATATGATAATGTGAGTTGCTTTGGGAATTTGAAAAGAAATTTGTAAAAACTGAAAATTCCTGAAATTACAAGAACAATTAAGCCCCATAGTCATCAGAGTTAAAATCTATGTAAAACATCTTAAAAGACAAGGAACTGTTCTGGAGATTCTAATGTAGATTCTGGCATCACTCACAGCCAAGCCCTGTACATTTGTCAAAAAGTAAAGTCAATTTGGAATAGCAACATCTGGGATAAAGTTTGGCACATAATCAGCTGATTTATTGGATGGATGATCAATTTTGCTAAAAAGGAAATGGCCTGTTTCAATGGTTGATATCCAGTTTCCATTGCTTCCTAAAATGAGCAGATTAATGTCTCTTTGTAAAACGGAAAAGCTTAGTATATTTTGGTTTGGAAGTACAGCATTCAAGAATTTGTACCATTGTCTGCGCTTGCTTCTTTCATGATCTTATATTTTTATGAAGAACAATGAATGACAAGCCTGGCTGCTATTCAGTTGACTTTTCTGTTTAATGGGCATCATTTTTTTGAGCAATTTTACTGGTAGTCCAAGACCTCAAAACTGGAGCAATCTGGGACAACTTTGAATTTGCACCTGTATGACTGGTCTGTGTGTTCCTCCCTTCCCTCCCCGCCTCATCAAGGTCACTGTTGATGCATCAGGTGTATTTTTTCCCTGTTCCAGGGAGAGGCCAGAAGATGGTTTAGCCTTGAGCAGACTTTAGAGAAGTTTCAGGACTTGTAAAAATTGTTCCACAGCTGCAGCAGCTCCTTTAAAGTACACAGCAAAACACAAAACATCTCTGGAGGTTCCAAAAATTGATACCAAAGAGGAAGACCCACTGATTCATATTTATGCTGTATTTGATATTTTAATTTTAATTACAATAATTTAGGGTAGGTTTAACTTGAATAAGGAAGTATTTATTAAAACATATTCTTTAAAAAATATTGCAAGACTTAAAAGAAGAGTAGTATCTTCTAGGTAAGGTCAATTTTTTTTTGGTTAAACTGCTAGGCTTGCAGATAACTTTCATTAACCACAGAATCACAGAATCAGAGAATGTTCAGGGCTGGAAGGGACCAGGCTAAACATTATGAGTAGTGTATTCTGCCGCTATAATCCTTGATACACGTGAATTCATTGTACTCATTAATTTTAAAATACACTATTTTAGGATGTTTTCTCAGGAATAAAAAATAGTGGCATTAAAAGCAACTGAATCATCTGAATGCTCCATAGGGGAATTAACTTAGTTAATCTAAAGCTGCCTCTGTGTAAAACATCTACTGCTGTGTATAAACAATAAACAGTACAGACTTTCTATTGTAGATGTCTATCCAGTAGGTGAGAATGGAATCTTTACTGAGTTTTAAAATGTGTTAAATACAAAAAACGTTGGGAAGCAATTTCAACTTCATATAATTTTTGCAAGTATCTTCACCTAAAATTCCTGCAAAGATTGTAAAATTGTAGTTGCTGTATGATCCCAAATTACCTGATGGTATTTTCTCTAATTGTGTCCACTTGTCTTCGGGGTTTGACTTGAAGAGTCATCTTGGAAGTAATTTAATCTTCATTTCCAAAGTACATTTGCATGATGAAAATGTAGCTTTAAAGTTTTTAAGAACTAAAAGTGTTCCTTACAAATAAGGGAAATGTCCTTTACTTTCTATTACTTTTTAAGAACTCGTAGCAATGCAGTTTATTCTGTTTTGTGGAAATGCAGAATCATGGGTAGATTTCATGCATAGTACATTCAACACAACTGTTTAGAAGCGCACATTGACCAAATTACGAACTCCTATGGCTGTTTGGAAGGAATACATACAGACAAGTGGTCACATAATGCAGTCCAGGTTATCTACTCTCATACTCAAGCTCGTTGAATAGTTCTGTCAGTGAGTTTCTGCGAGTGAAGGATCTGGACTCTAAAATGTGTGCAAGCTCCTCAAGATCTTGGCAGCGATCTTGCTTACTCAGAGTAATGTGTTTATTAACTCTGGTGCTGCCGCAAGACTAGTTCAGGAGGGCTACTGGGACTCTGAATCAAAACCTCTTCTCTGTGTCCCCTTATGATTTTTGAAGAAAAAAATTTTTGACAGGACTATACCTGACACTGCACATAAGTCCCCATATATGCTTTCTGTGTCAGCAAGTCTACTGAAAAATCTCCCTCTGATCTATTTTCCCCACCTTCAAGTTAGAGAGATGCTTTACCCTTAAAACACAGAGCTCTTTTTACAAAAATACTTAGTAACTAAAAAAAAAAAACCCACACAGTTCTTAATCTTAAGGCTAATAAGAAGTTTTAGCATGCATTAAAAATATGTCAGTGTACCATGGCTTGTCGCTTCTCAGCGTGATATTATTGGCTTTTGTTTGGGAGTCACCAGGAGAACAGAGAATTGAGTTATCTCAGAACTGTTGCTAGTGACGTCTCATTTTCTAACCTATCAAAATACAAGGGGCAAAAATGGGTTTCTTTGGGCAGAAAAATTCCTATTGTAAGGCAGGATATCATTATGTCTATGAACAATACACATAATGATAAAACAAGTAGAATGATACTGGATAGAGGCAGCATCTCTGCTGAGATATACACTTCCTTGCCTCAGCTAGAGGAGTAGTGACGGCATGTGCAGGACAAGAAGAGTTGCAATTTTAATACCTAGAAAATGTTATGTCAACCAGGTCGCAACTCTGCCTTTAATTAGATGAAATGCCTTCAGCTGGAAGCCACCTGCTTATGGGTTAGGGTATAAGCAGTGTGCTCAGTTCCCAGCAGGTAATCTATTCTACGAAGATTACGTTTCAGTTATAAAGAAACCCTCCTACAATGCATCTATTGTGAAGTGCAGCTAATGTGTCATTCATGTACAACCATAAACAGCTTTAAAAGCACATTGATTCTGTTTATTTGAATGATGCTTGTATATTTGAACATGTAGTTATTTCTTGAAATAACTGGCAAACAGCAATCAAGAGAAAGCAGTTGATTAGAAATTTAAAGCAAAGAAAAATGGAAACATTTTTCATATACTGTCAAGTTTTATTCTAAGTGCCTCCCGCTAAAATGGTATTGCTTACAGTAGCAGACTGCAGTGATTCACTGCCATATTAATATGCATTGCTGAGTACCAGTGAAATCTATATTAAGTTACATAAGATTTCAGTGTTTTATTGTTGATGGCCTTTTCTTTGAGCATAGCTTTTTGTTGCACATGACATCATAGCCCATTAAAACATGAAAATTCTTGGACCAATGTCAAAGTCTCCTCCCCAAGGTCAGTGGAATTATACTAACTTGGAGCCAGAAAGGAGGCAGGGGAACAAAGCACTCAGGCACTTAAGGTATTCTGAGGACTCAGACCATAGCATCTTGTCCTAGTGATTAATGAATTTCCAGATTGTGGTTTATCATTTATGAGATTAAAAATTTTTAAACAGCTCTCATGTATGTGATATGTATATATACATCCACATGACTGTGAACTAAAAAGGAAATACATAGAAGTATAGTCACTTCTAAGGCTCTGTCATAAGAAATTTCTGGGTGTCAATTGCAGAGTTTGACATGTGTTTGCTGAATAAATGGCAATTTTTGAAAATGGTACTTTTTTAAATCTAAGTGTTCTATGTTCATTATACAGGCCCGTATAAATAGGAAGATACTTGAAAAGATATTTGTGTTACAAATTGTTTTTATTCTTGAAGCTAATGGTTATTGTTCAGGCACAACCTCTAGTCAAGCTATCATCAGATGGGTGTCAATCACCTCTCATTAACTAGAAGACATAGAGCCAGTTTAAAATCTGGGTTGTCTATTCCAAAAATCTGGTATGTACTGCAAAGTAACATTCTAGAATTATTTAGAAAGCACCATTCTCAAATCACAAGAAATAGTTGCACTCTAAGGATAGAGTGGTATCTTCCACATCATGAATAATACAGGAAACCAAGGCTTTTCTATTTCTTGAATATTTTCCCGGGTGAATTGAAGATATCTGAGTACATTGTTAGATTAATATCTTTTAACTGTCAGTATTTTATGTTGATAAATGCCTTTAAAACTCTTCCTTGGAAAGGACTTATTTCTATACTAATTGTAGCCATGTTTCATTTTGGAAGGGATTACCATAGATGGTCAAAGGATCTTCACATACAGCTTTTATATCAGCTAGGATCTATATCCTTCATATGCTCATAAAAATTATTAATTTTAAACATATAAACAGTTCCACTGTGCTTTCATGCTTGAATCTGGCAGAATAGTTAAAACTTCACTGTGTGGGACTTAGTACAATTGTAATATGCTTTCTATCATCTGAAATAATAAGGTAGAATTATCTGTCCAGCATCATGGTAACTGACCCAAAAATAAAAGCCGGAAACATAAAGAGCTAAATATTGTACTGGTGTATACCACTAACGGTATCAGAGTTTGCTGATTTCAAAGGAAAAATCAAAAGTAAAAAACCCCAAGCAATCCCCCCAAAGCTCCTGGTGAAATTATTATTAGTTAATCTATTTGTATTTTAGAGACAAGTAGTAGATTTGCAATCTAAGTCAAGGACACCAAACCAAATTGTGTCAAATACCAAAGCTCACATTCATCAGAGTTGTTAAGCAGGATCAGAAACATGCAACTCCCTCTCTAAAATGAATTACATATTGAAATAAACAATATCAGAACTTACTAGAACTAATCAAGACATTTTTAATAGGTTTTATGACAGATCTTGTCCTCCTCAGTTTTATGAGAAGACGTATAAATAACTGCTCATATTGTCTCTGATGAAAACAAAGCTGTGACAAAGCTAATAGTGTCGGAACCTGGCACTGAGGTGTAATCCTGAGTTACCACCTGTAAAGCTGTTTGTTGCTGTGTTACGCTCATATTTTGTATATTGTAGGCTATGAAGCAACTAGTGGAAGGTCATCTGGCCAGGTAGGTAGCATTCAGTTATTATGTTACGGAATTAAACGAGATGCTGTGTCTGAAAAACTTAAAGCAGAAGATGATTCCACTGAAGTTGTTTATGTGCGTATTATAGCAAAGCATTATTAAAAATTAATCACACTTCCTGTATGCTAAAGGAGGGATCATAATTTTTGATGACAGATGATGGAATTGGGATACATCCGTGTATTGATGTGAAAAACATTTTCTTGAGAAGATACATGTAAGCTCAAGAAAAAGAAGCAGCCCTACAAAAGGGTATGCAGATGGTTTCACTCAGAGAAATCTTACATGGGCTCAGAGCATCTGTTCTGAGAAAACTGCTGAAGACAATGGGATTATATGGGATTTGGCCTGTTGCCATGGGTGGCACACTCTGATTTGTGTTAGTGCAAAACATAAATGTGATATCTCTGGAATGCTTGGGATGCCTCTGGAAACTACAATCAGTGCAGCTTTCTGGACAGATTTTGGAAAAAGCTCTTGAAAAATATGGAATTCAGAGACCTAAAGTCTCCACCAGTGTGAGCAAGTTGATTTGTTTTCCCATTTTGTGATTTTGTCTGATAGAGTTTTCAGCCTGGGTTTGGTCCATATTTTGGAGGCACTGAGTAGTTTGCTTTTACTTGTGATTTTGTCTGTCCATAGAGCTGATTCCAGGCAATGCTGAGCTCAGTAAAGTGTTCAGTCTCCCCTGGACACATGAGGCTCCAGGGTTAGGCAGCCAGTATCCTTTCAAGGAATTGGTCAACCTAGCTTGAAATGGGGATTTTCAGGCCATAGCTACCTTTATGGTAAAAGCAATACAGTAGATCTATACAGTAAGAATAAGGGACTGGATGCCCTTGCTTATGCAGCAGTGGGGTGAGGTAGAGTGGGAGGAAGAATTCCCCTGACTATTCTGGCTATGTGGACTGAGTACCCACTGGGTGACTCCTGGAATTAAGTGGGCTCCTGGAATGTATTATTGGCTTATTTTCATCTGAAAAGAATACAAGTTTTGTGTTCTGCAATGTAAATCAAAATATCATAAGTAGGGGCACATGGGAGATCCACTTAAAAAATTAATGCCTGATCTGAGTTAAACCACTGATGTAGATGCATTTTCAGACTTAGAGCCTGGAACTGACATTCAGTATTGGAGGGGTGTTATATCTTATAGCAGTCAGAACTACTTTCTTCTCATCCCCAAATCGTATCATTGTCTTCTCTGTCACAGTGGAGAGGGCATCTGGAGGAGAGGAAAAAGACCTGTGACCTATTTCCAGTATTTCTGTTGATGACGTGCAAGTACAACTGACTGTAGTTCTACTACGGTTTAAAATTTCCATCTGAAAATAATTTTTTTTTTTTTTTCAGTTCTCCATCCTGAGTACTTTCAACTACTGTGGGTATTTAATTTCTACAAGTCAGAATATCTAAAATTTAGGACTGTTTCAGTTAATGTTTGCCATTCAGTCAATGTAAATATGTAGAAGTCTCAGAGAGTAACTCAACTTAAAATGGATGCCTAATGAGTAATCTTTCCAATTTTTTTATGAATGTTAGTGCATAAACCCTAAATGATGATAAGAACATAGATGAAGAGAAGGAATTTTTAACTCTCTTTTTGGCAAGTGGAAATACTTCTAACTGGTAACAATGCTGCCAACAGGTCAAAGGCCACAACTCAAAATTGAGATTCAGAAACAGTACATTTTGAAAAAAGTTAATGGAAATGACAAATTATCATGGACCTCAGGATTTTAAATAGATCAAGAGGTATATAGCAAGATTCTTTTTTTTGCGGTGCACCTGTTCATCCTGCTCCTTCCCTCGGCTGTGTGGGTGCATTATTATCCTCTTTTGCATGAGTATCTAAGCCCTCCATTAAATTCTGCCACATTCTCTACCTTTTTTTCAGCCCCACCAAATTATTCGTTGCTGTGAAGATCAGTTCTACAGGAAAAATACAAAACACATGGAGGACAAATTCTCTACTAAAATGAACCACTTTTAAAGTATGTGAAACTTTGTTTCTAAACATCTTGGCAGTGTCCTTATTTTCCACCTCAGTGATCTTCTTTAATCAATTGTCCTATTCGAGTATCTAGTTTTTGAGGGTTTTTTTCCCCTCTCCCTTCTCTTTTTCTCCTTCAACTCCTTCAGCTTGTGGCAGTGGTGCAGAATGCTGATAAGCAAGACTCATCTCCAGCTAGGTAATCATTCTGGACACCAAACACTGACTGAGCTTCTAAGGGAAATTTGCAGGCTGGGCAAACCTTAAAAGTATAGCAAAAGCATTTGACATGCACTCGTTGCAGGTGCATCCACCTTTCAGCTTCTTTCTGTACCAAAAACTGTTCAGACAAGGATTTGCTACAGCACTGATTGCACCAAAATGCTATCCTATACTTTCTCTCTTTTAGCTAGTATTTTGGCCATATCAGCTACACATTACAGTAATAAAACAGGCTTTAATGCACATGTGGAATGGTACAGTGGTGATGTGCAATGCTGAACAGAGCTCTATTATTACCATGCAATGTGAATCTTTGCATAACTAGTCACTGGGCAAAATTCTCAGCTGGAGTTCATGTGTATAACTCCTGGGAGATCAAGAGATCTCATGCTAGTGGGAGTTCAGACTTAACATTAGCTATGAAGAAGAATGACTTCTAGTTGGCATTTGCTTTCATGGAAAAACACATGCAATGATAAATGTTTGAAGAGGCTGGGTCTTGTAATCCTTTTTGCATTTGAAGTACGATTCAGGTGAACAGCTGATTATTCAAATCTCTAACTACCAGCTCCTTTCTTGCAATGAAGTATTTAGAATTGTTAGCCTGGATTCACACTTGTAGCTGAAGTGGAGGTGTAAATTGAACCCACAATGGGCAAGCTCCTGTATGAAAATATAATCCGAAGTGTGAGTGTGTCTGTCCTTGCTTATGGACTGGGAATACCATTCTATGCTGATTTGCAACTGCATTTTTCAAGAATCACACTGATGAAAATTTGATTGCCCTGTAGGTCCTAAGTTAGTCTATTTTTGTTATGATGGGAACATTTGACTAGGTTTGTAGGAAAAAAAAAGAAGGAACTTTATTTATGCCTTTGCAGGAACACACAATCTCTCATCACTGGTTATTTCACATTTTCTAAAATCTTGTTGTTTGGTTTGTGTTCACTAACACAACATGAAAGTTGCTTTATATCAATCATTTCTCTTTTTGTTTCACAAGCAAAACCATACCTTTTTTTTAGTAATGTGCTACAATGAAAAGTCAATAGTAAGGAAGAAGATTGCCAATATGATAAAGTGAGTACTGAGACAAATTTGACAGAGATGATCTGTATTTTGCTTTCAACCTGCTTGCACTGAGAATGAGGCACATAGTGATTTGGAATTGGAATCTGCACCCAACAGAGGCTTCTAGCCTTAAGATCTCACAGGTTTGCTACTTAGACTATGACCTAGAGCCAATAAAGCAATATTATTCTTCTTCATCATCTCTCTGAACAGTTCAGGAGAATGCATTGAAATTATGGGTCCCTTCCAAATTGAGACATTCTATGATTCTATGAACAGATACTGTTCCTTCCAAACCTTAAGGTTTCTCTTACAATTTCTAGTAAAGAAATTCTGATGACAGTGTATGTATTCCTACTAATTTTATAGTCAGAACCATATAGTGACGGGGGCTCTGGAAGTGTATTTCAGGACTTCAAGATGCTGCAACAGCTTCTGTACACTGCCTTGTACCAGATAAACCCTGAGGGAATATGGCACTGCTGTTGAGAGGTGACTGACCTATGAGCAAGTGGGATCCCAGTGCTGGAGTGTAAGCATTTGTTGCTGTTCCGAGCCATGCTCCCTTGCCCTCTTTCAAGTTATATGTTCATGTTGCCCATGGTGTTCCCTCAGGCCACACAGAAAAATCTTATCCTTAGGCAGAATTCAGTCAGGTATGGCATTTTTCTCCGGAAGCGGACAATAGCACACTTCTCCCCCGCTTTGACGTATGACACATCTTCCAGGATCCTCTTACCGTCCTTTTATGGACTGGTAAGAGTCTTTTGGTCTTTTGTTGGCTGTGGCTTCAGCTTTTCTTACTTGGCTCCATTTTGTCATTTGCCAGATTCTTGACAGAAAAGTGGATTCTGTATGTTTTATTACTTTTAACCACAAATGGAATATTACTATGCTTGAATCTGATAATTTTACATGAGCTCTTGTCATCAGTTTCCTTTCCAAGTTAAGGATGTGTTCATTACATTACAAGCTGATATCTGAACAACCTTTTCCAAATTTGTAGTATTCTTTTGTTGCAGTATTTTACTAGCTGGCAAAATTCCAAAGTGGGAAATTTTGGGGTTTTTCCACAGTGAAATATATGCTCCTCCAGTATGTCCTCCCTTCCTCTGATTTGCTGGGAATTCCTTCTGTCTAAAACAGTCAACATGCTTTCATCAGCTAGTCACTTGTAAATATTTCTTAGTCATCTAAATATATCCTGTAAATACAGATGAGGCTAAGATTGTCACTTACCACTTCAGATTTGACCAGACTGTTCACAGAATCACAGAATGGTAAGGATTGGAAGGGACCTCTGTGGGTCATCTAGTCCAACCCCCTTGCCAAAGCAGGATCTCCTACAGCAGGCTGCACAGGACCACGTCCAGGAGGGACTTGAATATCTCCAGAGAAGCAGAATCCACAGCCTCTCTGGGCAACCTGTTCCAGGGCTCCGTCACCCTCAAAGTGAAGAAGTTCTTCCCCACGTTCAGCTGGAACTTCCTATGCTTCAGTTTGTGCCTGTTGCCCCTTGTCCTGTTGCTGGGTACCACTGAAAAGAGTCTGGACCCATCCTCTTGACACCCACCCTTAAGATATTTATAGGCATTTGTAAGGTCCCCTCTCAGCCTTCTCTTCTGCAGGCTGAACAAGCCCAGTTCCCTCAGTTTTTCCTCATAGGACAGATGCTCCAATCATCCTCGTAGCCCTCCACTGGACTCTCTCCAGTAGCTCTTCATCTTTCTCGAACTGGGGAGCCCAGACCTGGACACAGTACTCCAGATGGGGACTCACTAGGGCAGAGTAGAGGGGAAGAAGAACCTCCCTCGACCTACTGGCCACACTCTTCTTGATGGACCCCAGGATCCCATTAGCCTTCGTGGCAGCCAGGGCACACTGCTGGCTCATGGTTAACCTGTCATCCACCAGGACACCCAGGTCCCTCTCCACAGAGCTGCTCTCCAGCAGGTCCGCCCCAAGCCTGTACTGGT
>Ga0065711_1041406_pt1 | contig 16177 bp, 4 predicted proteins | sample Hoacrofraction12_FD_59098 | JGI IMG/M metagenome (GOLD analysis project Ga0065711, IMG submission 59098) | Hoatzin crop microbial communities from Cojedes, Venezuela - Epithelial fraction 12 v2 (version 2) | ecosystem: Host-associated > Birds > Digestive system > Esophagus > Crop | place...
CCTGTGCAGCCTGCTGTAGGTGACCCTGCTTCGGCGGGGGGGTTGGACTAGATGACCCACAGAGGTCCCTTCCAACCCCTACTATTCTGTGATTCTGTGATTCTGTGAAATAGATGTAAATGTAAAATGGGAAATAGAAGACTTCTAAGCTTCCCAAATGCACTGTGAGAATAAAGTGTCAAGTCTGATGAATCCTACTATGATGTACATTGTGAAAAGCTTATCAATAAAATATCAGGAAAGGATTAGAGGCAATGTCACTGTAACAAAGTGGATTAAAATAGTTCTAACTGCTTTGAAAAACACCTTTCATTCTCTATCTGCAGTATCTTCTCACACCCAACCAACCACCATCTCTCATGTATATATCATTACTCTCCCCAAGTAACAAAACTATGGACAAAGTATTACTGCTTTTCGTGATATTTCTTGCACTAATTGACTAAAACTCTAAGGGAAATGTCACTGCTATATGGAAGAGATGTGGAGCTATGAGCTAAAGCAAGCCCACTGGCTTCACTAATCACAATGATGCTAAAGCTACAGTTCCTCAGGATCACCATTAAAATCTGTCTATCTGTCCATCCCATCCATCCACTTTTGTTCTAAAAAATGTCCTTTTGCTGTCTAAGGTCTTATCTAGGAAACACCAAACAATCCATGTAAACAGACCCAGATTCTGTAGCATCACCACCCACGACATCAGTTTGGCCTGGGAAAAATTCATCAATACTTGCTGTCTCTGATGTCAACAAATTTTGGGTTCCAGTAGCTGAGCTATAACTAATTCAGCAAAAGAGAGCAATTAAGAATAAAAGTTATCAGGATGCTAAAGAAGACATGTGAGTGTCAAGGCTACAGATCATTAAATGAAGTGAGGAATTGGCAGACAGGATATAGTAACAGACACACGGCTATCTTCTAGATTAATAAATTTCCGTCTCTCCTTCCCACCCTTGCTCTAAACTGCCGCAAATGATGTGAAATAATTGTTTTGACAGACTTATTTTCCCCCTAGACCAGATGTGTTGATCTTCCTTAGGTTTTCTAAGCAGAGTGATGGCAGATTTTAATCTTCCTGTGCCCACTGTAGCAGCTGTACAAACATTTCATTATCATAAGAAAGGTGGTAAGCATGTCCTATTAAAATGGGGGGGACAGTGTTCTTCTGTATCCTTTATATTTCATTGAATTTTATGCTATGAGTAGGTGCTAGATTGGGAATGAATAAGTGCATTTCAAACCCTCACTTGGCATCCAACGTATGCTTATTCTCTTCCAGATGCACCAAATTTTTAGTTTGAGAATTTTTACATCTACCCAGTGCCAAGGCAAGGGAGTTGTATAAAATTTATTTGAGAAAGACTTTGCAAGAAAAAGGAATTTTTCTGCCAAAAAAATCCATATTCTTACAATGGTTTTTATGCCAGTTTTCATTTGCATAGAACTCAGGCTATGGCATGTAGCATCTGTTAACTGTGCTACAATTATGTCAACATGGTGAATTTTTTTCTTTCAGAAGGATTATAAGCTACTTTTCTCTTTGAGGTGATGCAGTTCTTAGACAACTTAAAACTCAGCTGCCTTCCTTAGGTTTCTCTTGATACTTCCCTTCACTACAGATGTCATGACTGAGAATTTACTGAGTCACTCTGAGTAAACGGTAAAGTGCAGGATTATTTTTTTATGAAGAGGAGAATGAAGTCAGTTGATCTTTTGCATATTTAAGAATTTATTTCACATCAAATTAATAATAAAAGCATATGTTACCAAGCATAGAAATCATCACAAGATAAGGTCTACTCTGTCTGCCACTCACTAGGGATACAGACATTGTCCCTACTCTTACAAAGCACTAAGACAGAAGATTGAACTGGAAAACTGGCATCTCATCAGTTTTCTTGCTTTCTTCCCTTTTGTATACAAATACAGGCACATAAATCATTTGCTGTATGCATATATGTACATATATATATCCATGTATATATTCATATATACAGATCTATTTATATATGTATGTATAAATAAGTGCTTCTTTTCTGTACGAGCTATCACCTTTGAAGCATATGCCTGACTAGGAAACTAGACAAACACTTTCTGAAGCAGATACATCTTCTATTTCCATAGTGTGTTAGCAGGAGGTGGTAGTAAGGATTAAGAAATTGGTTCTATTCTTGCTAAGACCCAGCTGTCTGGGAGGATGCTTTGGGGCATTGTGGATGTGATACGTTGGTAGTTCCTGAACTGAAGAGAAAAAATGAATTTGTATGTGGATATCTGAAATCTCTGTCACACACAGCTACCTAGCCTTGCTCTTTGCATGTCTGAAGGCTCCGAGCCAGAATCTGATAGGCCCTCCTTTACACTACCTCTCTGACATATGTACTGCAACATCCAGCTCTTTGCAGCTTCTTCAAAATTCAGAAGGTCAAATCTTGCTCTCAGACGTCAGCTCACAACTCTCATGCCCTGATTTTAATCTTACTATGATTTAACTTCTGCAGAACCCCTTTGCAAATAGCAATGTGTCACAGAGAAGGATATTCAAAAAGTTAGACAGAGCCTTTTAGCCAAGCACCCATAACTTCATTAAATTACATTGCCTATACTAAGACAGGGAAATAAGGAGGAAAAACAGACACTTCGAGTTCTTACCTGTTATCCTCATTTCCATTCTACATGAGAACTGAGTTCTGGACTTGCAGTAGCTCAGTAAACATAAACACCCACGAAAGTGTGCTAATGTTTCACCCTCTACCTCCTGCAGACTAAATACTGCTCTAGAACACTCATGTTTGCTCAAGACCATGGTTTGGTCTGTAGTCTGAGCCTTCCATTAGCAGAAGTATTTTCTGTTCTGTAAAGAAGTGGTTACCTATATCACAAGGTGGAATTACTTCAGTCCCTAATGACTGTATGATTTGGACTTGATTAAGTCCTGACCTAAAACCTACGTATTCCTGTTACCACTACCTTTAAGGGTATATAACTTCAGTTGCTAATACAAGCTGACTAAAGTAGTGGGCTGGACTGTATCTGACAATGACGCCATGTACTGCTAAACCAGCTCTTTGCAAACAGATCCTTCAGTTATATGCTTCAGCTGCATCCAAGCCTGGGGCAGTCTGAGTGCTTGCTTAACTCCCTGCACAAAATACCAGAAACATGGAGTATATTCTGTGCTATACATAACATACATCTCAACCATATCTAATGCCACAAGTAACCCAGGGATGGCGGAGTGGAATTTTTGAAAGAAGCAGAGGAAAAACAGAATAGAAAAATCATCTGCCTCTGTCCCCAGTCTGGAAGCACGTCTCTCCAAATCAGTTCTGCTATTAATTAAAAGTAATGACTGACCAGCAAAAGCACTGCGTGGATCAGATGCCTGCAGACAGCTCTACCAGCATATGTCAAGAGTTTCCTTCTCCAAAGAGTTATACAAAAGTCCTGTTCATATCTTGACTAGGTCCCAAAGTCCAGGATAATCATAAGAGCCTGTAGCCAACATCCCTGCTCCCACTGTGGATAGCCTGAGATCTACCCGAATTCACCTTTGCTAAGACTTACTTTGAATTATTCCAGGCAACGGTTTTGACCTTCATCACATGACTCTGTCCCAAAACTTATGGGAATGTTCAAGGTAGCACAACATGTCAAGAGCCATCCACCTGGCAGGTAAGTGCCACTATGAGGACCATGCCAGTATGCCTTACTTTAGCCGCAGGTGCATCAGTTGGATTGTCCAATGTCACTGTGCTTCTGCAGGCAAGTAATAATATAAACAAGTGGTAGAATTTGGCATCAAACCCCACCGTGTGGGAGTTCCTGCTCATCACACTTCACCAGCCCTGGAGTTCAGTTACCCTGTCTCCAAATTTGTAGCACTGTAACTGAAAGCAGCATTAAGTACTGTCACAACAGATTCTTGTTGACAGTGATCAGAATTAATGCATGAACCATTATTGTTTGAACTAAACAGACAGTATCTATACCTGAGAACTGAAACGATTTCAGATGTACAACAGAGTGGGCAAAACGAGGAGGACAGGCATAATGACTACCAGTGAGTGGGTTACACATGTATTCATTTGTCAGAGTTTTCAAATGTCGTAAGAAAACAGAAGACATTGACATTTTCCCAAAAGCATACAGAAAGTTCTTAGTCTCCAGTTACTGCAGAGTTCAGCTAAAAATGGGGAGAGCAGTGAACTCTAGCTAAATTTTTTATCCTTTTAAATTAACTTTCAGCTGCTCCTGAAAGAGGACAGGCATCAGTTTTCAGAACTTGCAGTGCTTTTTTTGTTATGTTTTTTTAAATTCATGGATAATGTACACAGGCAGGAGCTCTGAAAGTTACCGTGGCCTTTTTCTGCAGGTAGAAAAAATGTCCCTGCATCCATCACCAGTTAAAATTGACACAAAGTGTTCTTTTCTGCTGAGAAAAATTGGTGGTAGCTTGAAAAAAAATTACAACTTAAAATTTCCTGCACAGTGAGCAGTGCTCTGCAGAGAAAGAACATGTTCAAGAAATCAGAAACATGTAGAGATCAAACAAAATCTCCAGCTAAATATACCTTTGAGAGAAACTGATAGGATGAAACAGCTATGTAGTTTCTCTGTTCTACACCAACAGAGGAATTCCTTCCTTCCTCCCTTCCTTCCTTCCTCCCTTCCTTCCTCCCTCCCTCCCTTCCCATTCCCTCTCTTTTTTGTTTCTCCCTCAGAGTATATTGTGCATGAAAACTGGAAAAAACTTTATCCCATGCTCCAGATCTGATATCTACTCCAATGAGGATAAAAAAATACAAATCAAAACTTTGCAGCTCAGAAACCATCTTCTATGAAACATTGCATGAACTGAGGGCCATTAGCTGAGATTTGCATTATTCTGAATGAAGAGATGACACCCAAGTGGAAAGGTATTCTGCTGTGGACACCCTCTCCTAAGCTGTAATTTTGACATTGCTTCTTCCTTGAAACTAACGGTAATTATTTACCACATCACAATACATTCTTATACAATTCTTTTCTATTTCAGGTGAGTTAAAAGTAGAGCTCAAATTGTAACTAAATCTACAGTAAAGCAAAAAAGGATTGAGCATTTCCTTGGGGTTAAGAAGGAAGAGGGAGATTCCATAGGATTAGCACATGGGAAGCTGTTTCAAGATTTTTATTTTTTTTTCTTTAGGGGGACAGGGTGGGGAGTTGTTGGATTTGGAATTTTTTTGGCTCTGGAGGATGTGTGTGTTAATGTTTCTATTTAATATCTCCTTAACAACACAATATGCAACAAACACCCCCCCGCCCCAAAGGAATTAAGGACCAGAATCTAGAAACTTTCTTGTGCTCCACTGAAGTGCTAGAGTCACACATACTTCTTGAACCAAGGAATTCAGAAGCGCCTTCTAAACAGCAGGGATGTCTCCTAAAACACAACATGAAAGTTTAACCCAATGTGGTTGCTGTACAAGACACAGTGGTCTATTCCACTTTTCAGAAAATGCTCTAATCACCAGGCTCTAGGGAAGTAATACAACTCCCTGCTCTTCTGCTAGCCATTCTTGAAAGCAAGCAGTGGTAACCTCTGCAAGATGACAAATCCTACAAAGGCTCCTCCTACACTGCCTAAGACACTGGGGTCCACAAAGAACAGAGGTGGCAGAAAACCTTTTTTTTGCACCTAACAGGGCCTATGCATAGTCTTATGCTAACTACCCAGTCAAGCCTGAGACATCTCTAGTGATGTCTAGACCTAGTGATGCAGAATTGAATGTTTCATGCAAATAAAAGGTCCAACAACTGTCTATGGGAAGTCAATTCAAACAGTCAGTGTACTAGCTTGTATCCATATCCTCCAGATAGCAATGTAATAGGATCCTGGAAAATCGAGATCCATTACTACTGGGGATAGAATGAGAAGGCAGAAAGCAAGAAGTGACTTGCTAAGGGAAATTTTAGAAGCACAGCCTGTATTCAAAAAGCCACATGAAGTTTTAAATAGAGTTTCAGATGGAGGCTGTGCAGATCACTACAATATTTGCTAATTGGTACATCCCAACCTTTTGGTGATCTTCTGGAATATGTATTCTGCTGAAATGAAAACTATTACAGAAAACATTGCATAAACATTGAAACGCTCTCAAAGGCACTGCATGCACATCCTGGTCAGGTAAAAAGAAAAACAGGAGTCTGCCGTTTAAATTCCTTTTCACTTCAAGCAGCAGAGATACAAACTTGCATTATCCTTAAAGACTGCAATAAAACACACTTGGAAAGGTAATCCTTCAAGGGCACTCTAAAGCAATGAAAGGCTGGCAGAAGTCATTATGCAGAAACATTTTTGCAAATAATGAGAAATATCTACTTTCATGTCACCATTTCTTGGCATGGATATTTATAAGAAATTCCTGTTCATCTCACTGCAACTTCTGTGCATGATCTGGAGGTTAGAACAGAACTTGCAGAGGAAATTAAAAATTGCTCATTTAAGTTTCAGATATTTTCTGATCAATGAAATATTTTTTTTAGGACTTTAGTTTTAATTACTCTCCTTCTACCATTGCATCTCTCCTCATCACTTCTCTGCTTTTATAAATATGCAAAAAACCAGACACTGCTTCCTGGTGTTGAACATTATAGATTAAAAATTCCAAAATGTTTTTCTCAAACTGTTCATTTACTTTGCCTTTTAGCAAATTAACAAGTTACAATTTTGCCATCACAGCCACCCCTTTTTTTACAGAATAAACCTCTCAGAACACCCATGGAAAACAAGTAGATGAGGTCTATACAATTCATTTTCCTCCAACTGAGTATTGTCAGCTATGCAGTTTTTGAGTCCTTTCTATCACTAAACAAGTTTCACATTTACTGTGTGGCTGCTAATTCTATATTACTTACAAAGGCCTTGTTTGGTTCTTAACATTTCTGCTTTAGGTATCAAGGAAATCTAAAGTCATATATATAAATCTTCTAGAAGACTTCTTAATGAAAAGCCTAGCAAAAGAATAGGAGATGGCTACTGAACTACCACCTAGATAGCAATATTTTTTAGAGTGCCAACTATGCCACCATAAGCAATGTTTTAAGCCCTATGACTTTTTGAGACTAAAAATGAGTCTGACTATTCCTCATTCCTTGTTAAAGAAAATTGTCCACCCTGGACAGGCACAAACCAAAACTGGGATTCATATGGAGAGAGGGAATATATTCCTACAGCTTCCAGATTGAATGCCAGATTTTTACCACCTACATGCTGAGAACAGTGGCCCAAATTCCTGATTGCAACATAAGCGAGGACATTGATGAGTTTATTTTAGTGATTAGAGTTGTTTCTTACATTACTAAAAATGTATCACAGAGGTATTGCAGGTTACTTGAAACATGTATGATTTTAAAATGTATTTTATTCTCCTGAGCTTCAGTTGGTCTGCAGTGGTCATTAAAAGAGTAAAGCCATCAACAACGTCAGTTAAACAAGTACATGAATCAGGTCTAGGAGTGGTCTTGAGAGAGGAAACACTAATGATAGGAGTGTATAAAATATTAACTGATGATGCTTATGCACTTTACATTGTTTTACTGGATAACAACTCCTCCAACCTTAATTCATTGCTTAAAATCCAGTTAGGAGTGTGGCACCTAGCACCTTCTTTAGAGGACTGAAGAGCAGTTTTTGTGGTGGTGGTTTGTTCTTTTCTCCCAAATCCAGCCAAAGAAGACAGATGCTGTGGGTGTGTGTTTTACTCTGGCATTCACCTAGGATGTAGATCTGTGATATTCAATTACTGTCTCTGACAGAGGATTCACACCCCCACTTCTCAGTTCCTTAGAAACTGCTCTAACCAACCATTCCTAATGCTGTCACTGTATTTTATTTATTATGCTTGTTTGCATGCATTATGCCCTTCACTTCCACGTGTTATCTGATTTTATCTACCTTGTACACAGGCTAGAAGAGCCCGTCTCTAACACAGGCAATGTATTTGCTATTCACTGCAGTCTAGAGAACCCTCTTCATCAGAAAGCAGCCTGGTGTTCACAGTAGCTGAGGCTCAGTCCTCCGTCCACATGAAGAACACCAGATTCAGAAATCACAGTCTCCTGGCATCGCTGCAGTGTGCCACCAAGGACAATCGATGAATAACAGAAAAGTCAGTATTTGTGGGAGTGGGGCTGTAATTTTCTGTCAGAAACTCTAGGTTTGCATGCAAAGGGTATACAAGAAATGAAATACAAAAGCATGAAAAAAAATCAGTTTTAAAATCCTGTGTGAACACTTGACTAATCCCATCATTCAGCAATAAAGGTCTCCCAGGTATCAGCCCACACAGAGGCAAGAGCAAGGAATCAAGCTAGCGCAGTTTAAGAGCCTCCTGATCTCTCAGCTGCCGTCTTTGCAGTTGATATGGCCGTTCAATTTACACCTACATTAACCATTGCAGTATAATGTAAAGTAAGTCAGCGTAAGCCCAGTTTTGTTGAAATACACAAAATCAATTTAGCCACAGAGGGCTGCTAGGACAGAGCCGCTTCTTCCTCCCAAAGAAAGCATGAATTATGCATACTCTACCTAATAGTCCAGCAGGTCCCTCTCTCTCTTGGCTTGAGGCCTCAGGCCGTTTTTCTGATTGCTGTTCCATAAAATTATCTCTGGCTGTACACACATGTAGAAAGAGAAAGCCTACATCCCACGAGCTTACCATCTAAACAGGACTGAAAGACAAGAGGTGAGCGCTACTTTTAGGAAGAAGGGCCTGAGGGCAATGTTTAAAGCTTCAGGCAACAAAGGGAGTGGCCTTCGGGAGTGGAAGTCACCCAGAGCACAATAGGGATAGAGGAAGTCTCTGAAATTTGGTCTTGACCAGAGTCTCCCAAATTGTAATAAGAGCTGTACCTTAGAGCAACGGGGTGCTACCGGTAATTTGTGTGTTCTGGGAATTCATGTACGAGATGACAAGGAGATAACGTAAGGTCTTAAGACATCTCAAAATTCAGGCAGAGTAAAGAGGCTTTACAAGTAATTCCACTCCATCGCTGCTTCGTTATCACCAACATAAAAATCCAGCCCAGTTTTGAAAGGAAGCCTGACATTTGCATCTCTTCTTCGCAAAACTATTTTGCATTGTAATCAACATAAAAGATGCTGCTAAACTCTTAAGAAATAATACTGATTTGCCCTAGGTAAAAAGCCAAGCTTCTTCACCAGCACCAGTTTTTGAAAATTTAGGTTTATATAATAAACACTTTGGACAGCTTGCCCCAGAAAAGATCAAACACCATTTAGTCCTAATTTTTCCTTATATAAATTGTTTTCCTCTGTTGAGAAGTTGCCATACTCAAACAGCTGAGTGCCACACAGCAGCAAAGGAAGCCTTAGCAGGACTGAAATTATTTTTTCTTGATTGCAGCATCTCAAAAGCCTCAATGCTTTCTCTCAACAAAGTGTAGTTTAAAAATGTTCTTTCAATTTAGAAAGGAAACGAGTGCAAGAGAAATAGTGAGGGAGGAGTCGCATAGGGAATATTCTCTTCCTCGATTTAACATCTTCTAGAAGACACCTGAGATGGTGGATAACAAAATTTTATGTATTTTACAGCCTTTTATTCCTAAATAGCTTATATCTTAACTTTATAGCCTCAGAGAAAACAAAATGTGTCAAATTCATCAGACTGTATAATGGACCCTGAAAACTTTTATTTCCTTAATATGTTTATTATCTCCAAGGTAATATCATGTTTTACCTTGAGGTTACTCTACAATCAACTCATTTTAGACTAAGGGCTCAAACACAGGACTGAGTGTTAGCAAGTAACTGCACCAGCAATATCTGTGTGCATCCTCTGAGTTGCTGGCAAACAAAGAGTAATGCAATCACAAATTGCTTCTGATGACCTAAACCATGATGCTATTGAAAGCCTAGCACTAGTTCCATCTAACCCAGCTGGCTTCTGATTTCTACAGCAAAAGACAAGCGGCATAAATTTGCAGCTATAGAGTGAAAGGCTCTGAAATTACAGTTTTGTCTTAGCCTGCAATGCAGGAGGATTAAGATAAATTAAACTGCCTTGCGATACATGTTCCAAAGCAGTGTTTTAGTCTGAAGTTAACAACTGCAGTGTCATCAGGTACAATTACTCAATCGTGTAATTCACATATGGCTGCTGATCACACACTATTGCAAAATGATAATTAAATGCTACAGCTTACCAAGTTTACATTATTAAGAGATGACAGTGCTTGATGTACTATAGAATGGTCAGCAACATCTGTGTGAACTTTGGCCATTATGCAGGGCCTGGACAGTAACTTACACGGTACAGCCACAGCAGGCCCTTTTCCATAGGTACTCATACTGTTATCACCGAAGAATCTGTGACTCAGCAGCAGAATACATATATCACCTAGGTGTTATCTAGTCACAATGTCACTCTGCCTGAACTTTTCTACAATTTCTGCCTCTAAGAGTAGTAGAGCTTTCCTTCAACTTTCTTTAGGTAGCTATTCTTCCATGTATTCATCTCTATATCATACACCAATTATAGCATAAGAAACTGTCCTGGAACAGACCTGGATCAGAGGTGGCCCACTGATTCTCAGAAGAGATGTATTAACACCCACTGTGACTACAACTGAAGCCTGGCCTTTCTTCATCATTTAGCAAGTGAGTATACTACTGAAACCTCACTTATACATCACATAGAGTCATGCATACAACACAGAAAATGCATGAACACACAAAATGACATTGCAGAATAGGGACAGTCAGACTTAAAAGATGGTCACTAGTAATATTTATTAAAAATTATTTTATGGTGTTACATCATTCCATATGTACTGGTAGCTTTTTTGAAATTGAGAGAAACTGACAATTATTTTAGGCTGCTTAGAGAAATAACAACAGATGCTTATCTAATAAAATTAAATATTCTAGCCAAGAGTATTTCTAAGAAATCTGCTTTCTGTCATATACAGTCAAGTCTCCAGTGTCAAAAATTAACTACTGTTAGCCATAAAACTTCTAAGTATGTTCATAGCAATTTTGCAATTCTGAGATAGCATCTGAAGTCGCTCTTCTTTGCTAATTATGTACTGTGTAGTCTTTCTATCCTAATTTTGTTTCTTACTGCTGTTTAAAACTGATTATTTTGCTCATCTCTGACCCCAGGATCCGATAACACTTAACAAAGAATCCTATTTTCCTAAGAAACACAAATCACACATCTGAATGACTGAGCCACAGTTACTGAAAATATGGAAATAAACATTTAGTACTTAACAATTTCAAACATTTCTTTTAGCACCTATGGAGGCATATACATGACTTTATAAAATCTACATTTTAGTCATAAACTGGTATTTTTATTCTTCACAAATGGAATCCTACCATGCACATAGCACTTCACGTGATGAAAAACAACCCAGTGTGATCACTGTTACCAGAATCCACGTGTGAGTCTTTTGAGGCATTATCTCAAAAGATGGTCCAGCATCACCATTCAGCAAGCCTTTCTACAACACGTACAATGAGAACGGTTATGCAGTTGTGTTGACACTGGCGCACCAGCTGAGCAACGCTGTTCTGAAAGGTTTCAGAATAACACAAAAGTTCTCCTGTGCTACCCGCTTTCTGCCCAGCTTAAGTTTCTAATAGCTACAGAAAAGGCATTCTTCAGTACACTGAAGAATGTTAGACAAAACGGTGACCATTCTTAATTTAACTCATAATCTAATCATGCCTGTTTAGATCTTTCCTCTATATAAACAGGCTTTTAAGCTTTCCTATAACCATCATTTCTACAAGTTCTTTTTGGTGCTTTCTGATTTTTTTTTTTTTTGGCAATAAAATCACTCTCTGATGTAATTCTCTTCAAAAAGTGAAATGAAATGAACTTGAATTATCTCACAAAAATCCTTAACTCCAAACATAAACTGTGTTGATTGCAAATATCCCACTGAGGAGAAGAGAGAGAGTGGGAAAAAGTAAAATGAAAATGCAGTCAATGCTATGCATGAATGAAGCTAGCTAATATACCTTCCTATAACTGCATAAATATCTTCTTGTGAGGGCATTTTTTGTTTTAGTTTCATTTTTCAATTTGATCTTTTTTCTGTCCTCAGACATGCCTGTTTTTCCTATATTGGGGCATTTTCCCGTAAGGTTCATTCTGCAACTTGTTTGTTCATTGACAGCATGCATGTGGACCCTATGCACCGGTGTGATCAGCCTCTGCTACTATGCAGCACAGTCACAGGCTTAGCGAGGACCTACACTACACTGCAATAAAAACAAAACAAAACAAAGCAAAAATACCCAGCTCAGTTCCCTCTCCAAATTTCTCACAGCTCTGCTGTGTATTTAATAATTAAACCTAGCACAAATTTTTGTTTGTGTTGCTGTGAGACTTTACCAAGCATAAGAGCTGTGATCGCTAACAGAAGCAAAGGAAAAAATTTTGCTAAAAATGTAATAGCCCATAAACGATAAGACATTTAGCTATATCCTTCTCTTTTACCAGGCAACTTTGACATTATGTTTTAAACAATAAATTGGCTAATTCTCTCTGCTTTTTGCAGAAAGACACTTTAAGGCCTGATGAATTTTTAGGGGAAGAAAAGGCAAAGAGAAAGCACATTTAAAAAAAAACAAAACAACATGTTAAAAATCATGTGGCAACCTGAAAAATTATTGGTTTGACTCTGCCATTTAAGACTACCTCTACTGACTTTTACTTGTGCTCCTATACCGATCCAGAGAGATTCTAGATCTCATGGACTGTAAGACCACAAGCATTTCCCTCCCTTCCTGCAGAACAGCTTGATCCTGTGCAACTCTGAGAAGGTGAACATTTGGATAAATGCAATATAAGAAGTTTAGCTGCATTTTTTCTCCCCTCTGCGCACATGAAACAGTGGGAATATGAAGCTGCAGCTGTGGAGAAAAAAAAATCAGTATTCTTTAATAAAACCAGTTAGAAAAACTGTACCTATTTCTCAAGTTAGAAAATAAACCGCTCTCCAGGAATCACCTCCTGGAAGGTGGGCTACTGGTGCTCCCTCCTCTCTGTCCCCGCTCAACATCGTAATTCAGATGTCCCTCCTCTGGGGCTTCCCGCAAGACTGACTGTTACTACTTTGGCAGAACATCCTTTGTGACCAGAAATATTTCAAAGATGCTTTTGAAACAGGGTCCTATCTGAATCAGTAAGAATTCATTCTTTGTACTGTTGGCACAACACGGTGTATTAAAAGACGAATTGTTAGGGACAGTGAGCTGGTGTTTCAGTAGACCACCTTCTTGAAGCTGGCTTTTTTAAAGAGTGACAGAACTCCTTCCCACAAGATAAAAATTGTTTCCCACACTCTCCATGTACAGGTTGGAGAGAGTGCAATGAATGCATGAGATGTAAATCATAAGAGCAAGCCAAGACAGAGAACCAGAACTCCATTCTTCTGATAATGACATCAAACACCAGAAAACAAACCTTGTTTAACAAGTGCCTGTAAATTCCCAGGCAAGAGAACAGAATGGATAGTGAAGCAAGAGCAAAATTATTTTAAAAATGACATTGTAATCTAGTATAGAAACTGAGCTCACTTCAGGACAGTTTCAAGCTCTTCCTCACCCAGACACAGAGCTTCAGATTCCTCCATCATTTTCTCTGTTATTGTGGCAGTCAAACCTGCCCAGTCAGCTGCTTTACCCTTCCAGCCTCCATCTGTAGCGACTTCACCTCTGCATATATTCTACATTTCTTTTTTGAGTGACTTCTTTACAATCCAGAAGAGCAAGAGAAACATCCTAGTGATTTCCCAGAAGCTGCCTCTACATCACAGATGTCCAACCTCTGAGCAATGTTAATTCTTCATGCATCTTTCAATACATCAAACTACAGAAGGTTCAGTGCTGTACCATACTCTCCCACCAGCACCCCCGGGAACCCTATGGTCATATTTCTAATGCACCTTTGCTTCATTAGCAGGGTGAGATTCAGTACTTGGTAAAGTCAGATCTCTTCCATAGATGATACCTCCTCTCAATCAGTACAGGGTCAGACCTGTTCCTCTTTTTTGCTGCCTTAGGAAAATATTTTTATATGAGCAATCTTTAGTTGTCGTGATTAAAAAGCAGCAGAAATCAAGCACAGATGCAACATTCCAGCATGATATTTTGTAAAACAGATACTGTCCAATTTGCAAATAAGCCCTGGAAACTCAGTGATGGGCTGTAAAGTTTTTCTTTGTAATAGTGGTTAAATTGGTCTGTTCTGCTTTGCTGCTGTTATCATCCTGTTCAGCCCAAGGATATCCTTGTTAAGGTCATGCTGTTCAATATCTCAAACCCTTTAATGTGGTAACGTAATATATTCTGTCCACAAGTTTTCTCATTATTATGGAGTCCCATCTCAATGATGATTCAATGAAGGGAAATAATTAGCTTTTGCTGCGTGGTCCTCTCATCTGTGACAGGCAAGACTAAAGCATAAACAAGTGGACAACTTCTGGTCAAAAAATACCATGTATATCAAATAAATGAGTTCACCTATTATGGTATGCAAAGTCTCAGGTAAACACATACTTTTAGTCCTAACAAGGCAACGGTGGTGTTATTGAGATGCTGGTTCAGGAAAAAAGAAAACAAAATTTTCACAGGTGGTACACTAGCTGAGCTTTGAAGAACTTTCAATGAGAATCAACAACTTACCTGTATTAGTAATTCTAAGAACTCTTCTAGGTTTACAAGAGAATCAATTTAAAAATAAAAGTATCTGGTTTAGGTGTTAAAGAGTTGTTTATTGTCTTGGAAGAAATATTTTTAATGGCACAAATACATTTGACATTTCCTGGTAGGAACACTGTTTATCTTTCAGAAGATCAAAAAAATAAACAAATCACATTTATGTGCCTGTTTACCAGAACATAATCTAAGGTTTTACAAGTGTAGAGGAAGAGATGTATTGCTCTGTGGCATGACTCAGGCACTTCAGTGAACATTTACAACTGCTGCTTAATGAATATACAAAATGTCCTCCCAGACCTGCTGTGGATACCAGATTTTCAAAGTCACATTTTGATGGAATCTGACCCCTCCCCACAGACACGGAACAGATATTTCCAATAAAAGGTTTAAGATTTTACCCTGAACAACAAACATTTGCAAAAAGTGGAATATGTATAAAGATTTACTTCCCAATGTCTTACTTTAAAGAAAATCTATATGAAATGGGGATTTTTCTTTAAAAGCTTTGGCTTTGGCTATTGGCATGTGCATTGACCATTTCAAATTTCATATTACGCAAAACATTAATATTTTGGACCAGGGAAGGCCTGAGATGACAGCAGAGCAGGTGCAACACACTGTAATGTTCTCAGTACAGGGAGAGTATTCCTGCCCCTTCTTCCACATCTGCCACAGTACTGCTGATCTGCCACAGCAACTACACATTGTAGCTACTTCCAGATGAAACAGGACAGCATTTTGGGCAGGGACTACATGTGTGTATTTTTTGTTGTGGCTGGGATTTGGGAAGTAAAATTATAATAAAAAACAGATAAAACATGTGCCATGGTTATATTTCCTTCCACCAAAAATACCTCCTTCATTGTAAAGTGCCTAGTAAAACAGGACATGGCAAAAATATATAAACAAATATGTATTGCCATGAGAAAATAAGCAAGTGAAAAAAAGGTTACCCCCCCAGCCAACCAACCAAAGAAACAAAAAAATCACTTATACCAGAAAGCCAAAACCTTATCTTAGTGTCATCCCAAATAACTGACAAACACCCAGTCTTGACAAAAAAGATCACTATAGTTTGTTTTCAAGACACACAAGTCTGAACACTCGCCATATAAGTAAATTACTGCCCAAGTAAAAAACAGTGCCCAAGAGTACCTGAAATACTCAGCAGCAGTCAGTTCCATCACATATTAGTAAAATATGTTGCTATAATAGGGGTCTTGCAAAAAGAGGTATGCATTACTTCAAATGCACTCAAATGTAGATGGAGTAGAGTCATCCCCTAAGTGCGAAGTGGCTTGATGGATGAATGTCCTGGGTTTGGCCAGGACAGGGTTAATTTTCACCAGAATCCAGGAAGGGGCACAGCCGGGTGGGCTGACCCAACCCCAACCTGGCCAAACAGAGCCGGGTATTGCATACCATGTGCCGTCA
>Ga0065711_1041407_pt1 | contig 16177 bp, 22 predicted proteins | sample Hoacrofraction12_FD_59098 | JGI IMG/M metagenome (GOLD analysis project Ga0065711, IMG submission 59098) | Hoatzin crop microbial communities from Cojedes, Venezuela - Epithelial fraction 12 v2 (version 2) | ecosystem: Host-associated > Birds > Digestive system > Esophagus > Crop | place...
GCCCGCGCTGCGGCTGCGCTCGGACGGCAGCGCTGCGCGCGGCCCTGCTGCGGGCCTGGCTGCGGGGCGGCCGTCCGCTGCTCTGGGGCACGTGCAACACAGGAATGAGGGCTGCAATGCTGTTTGCGTTGCGGGGAGGATAATGCAGACCGCGACGCGGTGCGGTTTTGGCAGGCGCGCCGCTGTTGATGGATGCGCTGCCTTTTCGGGAGCAGAACAAAGGGAGAGCGAGGCGTGCGGCTGGCCCCTCGCCAGCCCGGCCCCATCCCTCCGCATCGTCAAGTGTTCCTCTTTGGCTCCATTAGTCACCATTTGCTGCTCTCCCGTTTTAACTAATGAGGAGACATTTTGCATTCACATTGCCTCGCGGGCCAAGCGTGTCCCTGGCATCATGGAGATGGCGGAGCGGTGCTGGCGGGCTCCAGGCTGGGCGAGCTGAGCAGCCAGCCTCCCTCGCTGCCCCGGTGCCTCATCTCCTCACATTCAGTCGTGGATTAAGCGCAACAGCTGGCCGAGCCACAGACAGTCGGAGGCCCTCTCCCTCGTACCTGTCCGTCCAGAGACCGCTGAAGCAAACAGGGAATAGCCAGTGCCAAGGGGAAGCTGTTGGGAGCTGGAAGTCTTCCTAGAGGAAAAGGACACTCCAGTTGTCCACTGTATTATTTACCCAATCCCCTTTGTGTCACAGAAAAGATTTACTTCGAGAAGATTAGTGGCTCAAGGGACTGTGAGAGAAATCCTCCAAGACTGCCTGGTTCAGGGGAGCAGACGCACGCCTCCTCACCAAGGCCACCGCTCCCAGCTGACCCGTGGGGCTCCGGGCGCAGGGAAAGGGCTGCGGGGCTGGACCTTGTCCCATGGGGCCCCTCCGACGGCACCCCTGCCCCGGCACGGCGAGCCCACATTTACCATGCATCACAGAATTTGCATAAGCCTTTCCCCTGTTCCTGGTTCCCAGGTGCCCTGGCTCCATCCTGGAAGGGGACCTGGCGAGGCTGCTCTGGCAAGAGCCTGGCCTCCAAATGTAAACCCCAGCCCGAGTCTCCAGGTGCTGGTGGCACGTCCTGCTACTCGGCTGCTGCACACCCTGTCCGCGTCCCCGAGCCGTGCCACAGCCCCGAGCCCAGCTGGGGGTGCAAAGGGCCGTGCGAGTGTGTGTGCACACGTGGGCGTCCGCGAGCCGTGCAGAATAATGCTATTAATGCCATCTGGTGCCGAGACGGAGCTCCCCTGTGCAGGGAGCCAGACACGGCTTTTCGCTCCCCTTAATCTCCTGCCTTCGAGCTGCAGGGGCTCTGTCTGCGCGGCTCTCTGGGGGGCCGGTGCCAGAGGACACGCACCCTGAAGGGCATGCCTGTGCCCTGAGCGCTGGCACGGCCGGGCACTGGGAAGATGGGGAGCCCTGGGCCTCGAGGACATGAGACCCCGCTGAGGACAGGGTGCGTTTCGTATGCCAGCTGCCTTCCCGGCTGCTGTGCCCTGTGGCTCCTTCTTTAGGGGGACGGAAGCCCCAGCACACTCCTCACCGGCGAGGTCCGGGCCTCGGAGCGGGGAGCAGGCAGGGCCAGCTCTGCTGGCAGCAAACCCTTCAGCTTGTCTGTGCTCTGCAACGGGAGCTTCTCTCCCCCGGCCAAAGGACTCCGGTTCCCGTCCGAGCCGTGCAACGCTGCAACGAGCCTTTATTTAGTGGGTCAGTGTCATGTCAAAATTATATTTCAAACTAATCTCCTTACTGTGTTAAAGAAGCACCTCAGATTAGACAAATTGCACGGATTTTGTCTAATAGCCTTCCCCGGCTAATCCTGTTTCGCTGGCAGCGTCTGACCTCGACGGCAGCCCGGGGGGAGCCGGCGTCTCCCCAGCCAGCAGCACCGGCCGGTTGGGCCCCCCGGCCCCCGCAGCGCCTGCGGACAGAGCCAGGGACCCCCGGGCTGGGCAGGAGCCCCCGCAGACCCTGGCGGGGAGCGACCTGCTGCATCTCGCCCCCAGCGCTCCCCGCAGCATCCCCAGCTCCGCACCGCATCCCCCTCCGCTCCACTGCTCGCCCCAGGCGACCCCAGCCCGGGCCCACGGGGGCAGCGGGGGCAGCCTGAGAGCTTTGCTGCTTTTTCTCTCTGTTTGAGAGGTGCTGCCGCCCGGCCCCGAGCTCACCGCGAACACCGCCCGAGAAGGGCAGCACGCAAGCCGCCCCGCACCGACAGTGCCCGCCCGCTGCGTAAAGCCGACCTTTAACGGTCCCCTCGGGTCCGAGCGGTCCCCTGGTTCTGTGGCTCTGCGTCTGGCACAGCCTGCAGCCTGCAAAGCCCGGGCCAGCGCCGCAGACCCCTCGCTGCGCACCCCGGGACTCGGGCACCCACAGCCAGCGCTCACGCTGGGGAGAGGGCTGCTCCTTCCAAGCCCCGGTGCAAAGCCAGAGTGGGGACGGCTGGTGGCTCCGTGCCATGGGCGTGCGGGGGAGCCAGCAGAAACCTTCCCCGGGTCTGTGTTGGAAGATGTCTGCAGGGCAGAGAAGTCATTGATGCCGGGCCAGGAGAGCGGATGATTCAAATGCCTCGGGCACAAAGTTTAACCTCTCTCAGCTTGAACTTTATTAGCCACGAAACTCTCGCTGGATCTAACAGAGGGGAAAGCACGAGGGCAATTTGCGTCCTGGCCTCGCCGGGGGTGAGCAGGGTAATGGATCCACTGGAGCGGGGTAAGGGGCGGCCCTTGGCAAGGACCGCTCTGCTGTGGGTGAAGCTCTCTTTGCACGGCGGCATGGCAGCTCTGAAACCAGACAGAGTGGAAGGGTTACATGGCCGCACAGACCAGCGTGTCCTAGCTCCTCTCCTGCTGAGACAAACCCCCACGCAGGTACTTCCCTGGAGCACGGGTGCCTCGGAGCATCGCTGCCCGGCACAGGCAGACGCAGGGAGCCTGGCTGCCAGCTGGGTGCATCCTCCCACAACCTACCTGCAGCTACAGGTCTTCCTCGTTTCCTTGTCTGTGGAGCGAAAAGCAAGGGGAGACGTGTTACACTGGGCAGCGTGGCTGAGACGGGAGGCAGGACGAGCGCTTTCAGCTGGCAGCACTAGGACGGGGAGGGGAGACGAGGCTGCCTTAAAACCGTGCGATACCCACCTCCTCTGCTTCTTCCCTCCGCAGTGGAACCGCTGGCCTGGGGGCAAGAGGAGCAACTGAGAGCTCTTCTGGCTGGAGCCTTCCCCCCTGCCCCACCTCACTTGCCCCTCTCTGCTCCGACGAAGCAGTCCTGCTCGCAGACTTGGCCCCCCACCAGGGACCACCGGGTTTGGCTCCTGCAGGAAGCCCCGGGCCCCCCTGCCTCCGCGCTGGGGCTGGCCTCCTGCACGGCTCCCACCAGCGCGGGGAAACACCAACGCCACGCACTGCCGGCCAGCCCTCGGCTCAGCGTGCTGCCTGGCCAGGCCCCCTGCACCACCCGGGACCCCCGAGCTGCAGCCCCCAGCACTGCCCAGCAAAGCACCAGCCACGAGAGCCCGCACAGATGTCTGTCCTTCTCCCTAACCTGCCCCCGCGACGGCTCACGCTGGCGGTTTTCTTATCTTTCTTCCTAAAACTGCTGGGCAAGCTCGGTGTGTGCAGCTACGACGCCACGGCCGCTCCCAGCCCCACCGAGCGAGGCGGGCAGTGCCTGCACGCATGGGCAGGGTCGCAGGGTGCCCCGCACGCTCGGCACCGGGTCTGTCTGGGAGCTGCGGAGGTCTGAGGGCTCTGGGAAAGCTGGTTTCTCACTCTGGAAATGTCAGAGTTTTCTCTGCTATTTTTAATTGGTGACCTTCCCTCTGAAGCCTTGACGCTGGCAGGGAAACGCTAAATATTTACGTGGCCTCCTTCCCAGCTCGCTTTCTGTTGGGAGCTTGCCTAGATGGAAATACCACAGGCAGCCCCGCTGCAGGCGATGCCCACCCCTCGCGTGGCGAGGTCGGCAGCCCCCCTGCCCCGGCACCCGGCTGGCGCCTGGCACGGGGCGGGGAGGGAGGAGAGCCGAGGCCACGTGCAGGGGAGCAGGGCAGAGGCACTCACTGAGGATGATGAGGAGCCCGATGACAAAAGCCACGACGGCGAAGATCAGCCCCCCGTTGCGGATGGTCTCATAGTCTGGGGAGGAGGAGAGCCGAGCAGGCATCAGCCTGGCCGAGCTGCGGGGCTGTGCCCGCAGCGCAGAGCCCGCGCGCCGGCGTGGGAGGGGGCTGCCCGGGGACACACTCACCGTAGCTGAACCTGTCCAGGCCCTGCTCAGGCACTTGCTCTGGAAAAGAGGAGAAACCCGAGTGAGAGCCAGCGCCTGGGCTCAGGGTGGGTGCTTGGAGAGGGGGGTGAGGTGGGAAAGGGCGGGAATGAGCACTGCAAGCGAGTGCGCTCTGATTTCCACAAGATGTAGCCAAGCCAGTAAAGAATTCCGGAATTCCTGGTTTTCACCCCAGGAAGTTTAAAGGATGCGTTGGCAGGATGTGTGGAAGTCTCTCCGGCTCCAGGGGAAGCTGCAGACAGGGACTCGGCTCAGCTGCCTGCAGCAGCCGGTTGCTGTTCGCTGCGGCTGCGCGGTCGGCAGAGCAGCCTCCGCGGTGCCCTCGGCGCGCGGTGCCCTCGGCGCGCGGTGCCCTCGGCCGCTGCCCACAGGGCTCTGCTCCGGCGGCACTGCGCGCTGCACAACCCCTCCAGCCGGCACCCGGCGCCGGGCGCGTCGCAGCAGCCTCCCTCCGTGCCGGCAGTCCCACGGCTGCGTGTCACCACTCCAGGCACCTTACCTGACTGCTCGTCCCTCTGCCCAGAGTCGCTCGGAAGCAGAAATCTCCCTCAGCAGCCAAAGAGCAGCCGGCACCGACGCACCAGTGGGCTGCAGAGCTCCGGGGATCCATCCCCACGTCTCCCCCGAATCCTCCGCCAGAGCCGCCCCGCGCAGGCTCCTGCGTGGCAGGAGGGACCAGCCCTGCTCCTCGCACGGAGATGCCCCGTGAAGGCGTCCGCCCGCCCAGGGAAGCCCCCCTGGGGTGGGCCGAGCAGGGTGCTGGCTGCAGGCACCGCCGGCCGCCCCGCTCCCCGCAGTGCCCTTACCGTCACCCATCGCGTCGGCGCGTCGTCCGGCGGGCGTCTTCGCTCTGCGAGCGGGGCGCCCACGGGAAAGCACATTAATTGGGAGACAAACCTCATTAAACATTAACAGCCTCGGTGTAATGTTTATCGCAGTCACGAGGGGAGGCACAGGGCTCCCGCCCGCCTTTGGGAGGGAGGCCCGGGAGGGGAGGGCAGGGCGCGCACCCACCGTGCCAGCTGGCAGGATGGGCACCCCTGCCCCTGTCCCAGCAGGGAGGGGGGTGGCATGCACCCCTCGCTTCCCACGCGTCAGGCCAGCCGGGCTTCACCTCCCGCTGCCGAGGGAGCCCGAGGCGGGGGGCAGAGGGACGGGCTTGGGTGCGGGCTGCGGCTGCCTTTCGCTGGTGAGAAGCGGGCGGCGTGCCCCATTCCCGCAGCCTGGCACCGCAGGTACCCCCGATGGCTGGGTCCGTGCCTCCCAGCCCAGCACGGAGCCATCCCAGGGGGTCCTGGGCACCCCAGCACAGCGATGTCTGCGGTGCATCCCTGCCCGGCATCGGGTGCCAGGGTGCTGCGCCCCTCGGGGCTGTGCCAGCCCCGGCCCCGGGCGGTGAGGCCAGCTGCCAGGCGGGCTGTTCGACCCAGTTTGCTCCAGTCTCGCCATCAGCGAGCAGGAGTCATGCACCCGAGCCGGTCAGCGCTGCGTGGGGAGCCAGCCCCATGGGAGGGCTCCCCTTTGTGTGCCTGGGACTCAGCCCCGGCGCCCACGGGAGCTCAGCCCCGGCGCCGCAGGGTGAAGCCAAGCCCTGGGAGGGCCACCCTGCTGTCAGGGAGCCGAGGCATGCCCAGCACCCCGCTGGATCAGCGCGCCAGCAGCCACGACGCAGAAGCTGCCGAAAGGCCGAGGGGGCTCTGTGCCCGCGTCCCTCGGGCTGTGCAGCCGGGCTGGCCGCTCAGGCGCTGCCTTCGCACAGGCTCCGGCTATTGATGAAACTGCTGCTGGCTGCAGAAAAGAGCGCGGCAGGGAGGGGGCTCGGGCTGGCCGCCGCTGCTAGCACAAAGCCCGTCTGTGCTGCCCGGGGCACGCTGCCCCTGCTCCCTCTGCCCCAGCCCGGCTGCCTGGTGCCCAGGGACAGCGGGGGAAGCTGCCGCCGGCTCGCCCAGCCAGCCTCCCCGGCAGAGCTGGAGCCCTCGGCCCCTGTCCCGCTGCCCACAGCCTTTCCCCGGAGCCCTGGAAACGCCACGGCCCCTGAGACGACGCAGCCAGGCACCGATAGAAACAATATTTTATTCCTTTCCCCCCTTAGGTCACAGCACAGAACACACCAGTCCTTTAGCATAGCAGCACACTCGCCTATTTAAAAGGAAACACAATAGCTCCGTTTATTTCACAACAGTCAGGATTTTGCCGTTTCTACACACCACAGGCATCTCTTTGTTTCGTGTTAACACCGACAGCACACTACAGACACCACGGGCACTCGGACGCGGGACACGCACACAGCGGGCACTGGGCTGCACGGGGTCTGCTCCGCCCGAGGCTGCGGGGCAGCGCGCAGGCGGGAGGCGAGCAGAGCTCTGCAGTGGCCAGGAGGAAGGGAAGGGACAGGGCACCGGGGACGCGGTCCCTCTGCCTGGCACAGGCGGGACAGAGCGTGCTTCCCAGCCCCGCCGAGGGATGTGAAGCACACAAGGACACAGCCCCCACTGGAGGCAGGGCCGCCGCGGTGGGGTGGGCATAGCAGAAGCCCCTCTCAAAGCCACGCTGGAGGAGAACCCCCTCCCGGCGTGTGGACAGCACTCTGACGTGTTTCACTGCAGCCCTGGGCATCGCCCACCGCTGCCCAGGCTGACCCTGCCTTGGCAAGCGCCCACGACCAAGCCGGCAGCCCCCAGCCCCAGCTGAGGCCACGGCTTTGCATGCCCACGGGCTCGGGCAAGAGGCCAGGCTCGCAGGTTTGCCGCCGAGCAGACACAAGGTGACGACGGACTCGGGGCTCAGCCCCTCCGGAGCCAGCGCGTTGCCACTGCGCAAGCTCAGGCGTGCAAAGGCCCCGAGCGTTGCTCGCTGCGGCTGCGCAGGGAGAAGGGGCAGTTGGCATCGGGGGGCTGGCGACACGTAACCACCACGGGACAACACGCAGCACTGACATGGGTGGCCGTGTCCTGGGCCACAGCACAGGGAGCGACGAGGCCGGGAAGGGCAGGGAGCACGAGGAGGAAGCGCTGCTGCCCCTTCCCTGCCGGAGACGAGCAGGGACAGGATCTTTAAGTCAGTCCGTGTTTCTCTTCAGCCCTCAGAGACTGTTTAACCTGCCCACCTCCGTCTTGCAGGCGGGCAGAGCGTTGGCAAGGAACTGGTTTGTGCTGGTTAGCAGGGTCACCGCTGCGCAGCCGCCCTCTTTCACAGTGTCACCGTGCTGGGGGATTTCATGGCTTCTCTGCCACCACAGCGTTTCCTCACATTGAAAACAGCACCCCATGCCCAGGGCTTGGTTTTAGCCACTGACACCAACAGCGAGTGCCAAGCAGGCGAGAAAGGGGAGCTCCCTTCAGCCTTCAGCGCGGCGCCCAGGTGCCACAACGGAGGGAAGCCGAGCCGGGGGATGCCCTGCCCGCCTCACGCCCCGCCGCGGCTGCCCTTGGGCTGGATTATTGCTGGAACTGCGACGCACGGTGTGGTCCAGAGTCACACTGGGCAGGGCCCCTGCACGCTGCGGGACGGGTCCCCGAGCCCTGCCCAAAGCCAGCCGGGGTGATCCGGGCGCACCCGCCGCCAGCACTGCCCGGCACAGGGACGGCACCGAGCGCCTCCGGCTCCCGGGCGTGGGGGGCAGTGCCCGCCAGTCGCGCGCAGCCCGAATCACACGCACAGCACGAGAACGGTGGAGAGAAAGTCACGATTACAACATCAGCAACGACTAGCCCTAGAGGTAATGATCACCTCACACCAACATTGCACACCACTGGAGGCAGAGAGGACGGTGAGCGGAGTTTAGTCGGGTTAGTAAACAGAGAACCGGTGCTGGAGTACAGAGGGTAACACAGACACAGCAGCTTCGCGTCTCCGAAGAGGGACCCGTTGCCGCGATTTCAGTTTCCTCGCAGGCCACTGGCATCAGCGGTCCGAGCGGCTGGCCTCGGGGCTCTGGGTCTGCGCGGGAAGGAGAGCGGCGAGTCAGGCTGGGGCAGCCTTGCCCTGCGCGGGGCTCGTCCACCAGCGGCACAAACCGCGCTCCCGCCAGCACGGGCGCCGGACTTCGCCCCTCTCTGAGAGCGGGCCACAGCCCGGGGGCTCGGCGGAACTCTGACTGCAGCCGAGGAGCGAGGCGCCCCGGGGGACTCGCACTCAGCTCTCTACAGGCCCTAAAAATAACCCCACTTTGGGGCGGAGGAGCACAAGGAGAGGAAACGCAACGCAAGGGAAAATCCGGACAGCGGCTTCCTTCTCCTGCTGGGCTGCCTGGGGCGTGCTGAGCAGGGGACACCCGGGGCCTCGCCAGCACCGCATGTTTCCCTGCCACAGCCCCTACCAGCGCTCGCTCCGGCCCCGCGCTGGGCATGCGCAGCTGCCCAGTGCCAGCAGACTGGTCTGCTCGCAGCCGCCCCCCTGCACAGCCCCGGCTGCCCCTCTTCCTTCCCAGCACTGAGGCTGTGTCACCCTGGGACTCACCGCGTGGCTCTTGGTCAGTTCTCTGCTTTCTGCGCTCCCGTTGCTGCGAAGGGAAGAGCAGAGGGGCTTGCAGCGCCTGCCCGGAGCTGCGTGCTCCGCAGGCAGGCGAGCGCAGCGCAGCAGCAGCGGCAGAGCGCGCGGCGCGGGCCGGGCGGCCTTACCGTTCGAGGTGATCAGGTTCTCCGCCTGAGCCTCCTCGTCCCCCGGAGCTCTGCAAGAAGAGGTGCACAGTGAGCGCGGCTGGGACGCGCACCCCGTCCCGGCGGGTGGGACGCCCGACAGCACAGGGGCACGCAGAGGAAGGTGCCCTGGGAGCGTGCACGGCTGCTTTGCCACCCAGCAGCTCTGCGGCAGAGCATCCCCCTGCTTTGGGCACCCGAAAGGGATGCTCAGCGAGCGCAGCCACTCTGCCAGCTGCGGGAGGGAGCCCGGGCAGAGCTGAGCACGGGGCAGAGGGGGTTGGCCAGCAGAGATGCTGCTGCCCTCACTCACCTGGGCTTCTGGTTGAAACTGCACCTGCACCTCCTGCCTGCAAGGGGAGAGAAACATTGTGAGCGTGGCCGGAGTGGGAACCGTCCATGGCCTTTCCCGACAGCCCCCCGCCACGAGAATGGCCCCCACTGCCCTGGCCCACACGCCCCAACTTACTGAGTATAAGAAGAATGCCGACAGTGAACAGGACCACGGCGAACACCAGCCCCCCGATCCTCAGGCTCTGGTAATCTGCGGGGAGGAGACAGAGGGGCTTGTTCCTGGCGGGCTCAGGGAAGGGAGCAGCCTCTTTCGCTCCCCATCGCACACACCAGCACACCCGTCCCCGCGCACGGCGATGCTCACCATAGTTAAAGGGGTCCTCCTCCTTCTCCTGGGTGTCCACTGGAAACAAGCAGACAAGGGGATGAGCGGAGCGAGCCTCCCGGCTGAGCCCCGGCAGCCCCCCACCGCCCCCGGCACGCCGCTCCCCGCTGGGGCTGCTGCCCCGCACCCCACTCCAGCCCCCTCGAGCTGGAGGGGCCGCTGTCCGCCGGGCCCCGCAGCCTTTCCCCGTGCCCCTGCCACCTCCTGCGTGCGGGAAGCCCTCGGCACCTACCGTCTGCCACGGCCGCCGGCACCAGCAGGGAGCACAGGAAGATCAGCGCCGCCTCCATGGCTGCTGCGAGAGAGGGGAGAAGCGGGCTCAGCACCCGGCCGTCCGACGGAGGGGCTGGGGTGCGCGGGGGTCTACAGGCAACCCGTGTCCGACTGTGCGGGCACAGCCCTCGCAGCCCACGCCGGGAGAAGCAGCCAGGCTGGCGGGGGAAACACCAGGGGCTGGCCGCAATACCTGGTGCCATAGCTGCGCCCAGCCCGGCGGGGACATGGTGGCTCGCAGGAGCAAAGGAGGGGAAGGGCTTGAGCCGACAGACAGAGAGACAGACAGACTTTTTGTGGGGTTCTCCGGTATATTTTCAACCACCTCTGCACCGCTGGCTCTGCTCCTGGCATGGATCTCGGTGCAGTCTCAAGGTTGCACTGCAGGCAATGGGGCCAGCACAAGGCCTGTGATCTCTCCATCAAGGTCGATGCTGTGCCCTTCACCCAGAGCATACTTTAATTTGTCCCAATTAGCATAGCAATTACGGTACATTCCTAGAATGAGGCCAGTGGCCCTGGTGGGACATGAGCTCACAGCCGCGCTTGCCCCCCGGGCTCCCCACGCTCACCCGCAGCAGCAAGGAGAGGCCATAAATACCTCTCGGTCCCCGTCACAGCCGAGCCTGTCCCTGCCCCTGCACAAGCACCGACACGCTGCCCTTGTGCGGGGCACCCGGCCGGAGCACGGACCCTTCCGCCAGGGATGCCAGCCTGGTGTAACAACGCTGCGGCCGGGCTGTGACGCTCCCTGCCAGCTCGGGCAGGGGCTGCTCATCTCCATGCCCCGAGCTGCTGCTGCACCCGTTTGGGATGGGCACCCTTGCTGCTGGGACTAGCTGGCCCTCCCAGCACACACGGTAGCTGTGAACTGGCCCAAAGCATCCCTCCTCCTGCTGCCGAGGGGACAAGGCAGGGGCCGGGGAGTGGCTGCCCTCCGTCCTGCCAGCTGGCACTGGGCACTGCGGACCCGGCGGTGGCTGCGTGCGGGGACGCGCCTTGCCAGGAGGAGAGGGCTCGGCAGAGCAGCCTCCGTCGAGGGAGCGCGCCGGGGGCTCGGGAGCCCGGAGCAGCCTGGGCACTGCACCCCTGACCCCCGCAGCTCGCCCGCAGCTTGGCCGTGCGCAGGGCTCTGCTGCTGCTTGGTGCTCGGCTGCTGCCAGGCAGTCGGCAGGCGCCCCGAGGACAGGGCTCCGTGGCCATACATGGTGCGGGAGCGTGAAGAGGGCTTGCTGCTGGCGCAGGAGGGGCCGGGGGGTTATCGGGCGCCCTGCACAGCACTGATAGCACCGAGTGCTCCAGAGCTGCTGCAGCTGCTCTGCTGGATTAGTGCCGATAAGAAAGGGGCCCTCGACAGAGCAGGAATTCAGCTAGCTGACGGATGCAGAACCCCAGCGTGGTGCTACTGAGTCCCTCCAGAGCCTGACCTGATTCGGATACAACCCCCATTTCAGCCCACCCCGCCTGCCAGCGATGGGGGGAAGGCAGCTCAGCTGCCCCAGGCCAGCTCTGCAGGGCACCAGGCTCTCGCAGATCCTACGCAGCCCCTTGTCCCAGTCTGTGCTGCCAGGGTGCCCAGGAACAGCACGCATGGAGTGGGTTCAGCGGTGCCCACCGGCCTGCCAAAGCTGGCCCCAGCGGCACTCCGCTCCGCGCTGGCCCCCAGTGCTGCCTTTGGGAGCCAGCTCCCACCGCGCCTGCGGAAGAAGCAGCCTCCAGCACCGCGCCTGGCCCCACAAACGCGGGGAGCACGTTTCCAGAACCCAATGTATTCATCGTAACAAGTTGCATCCCATGACAATTCGCGTCCTTCCCTCCCCTTCCATGTCTTGTCGTTTTGAAGCAAATGCGTTTTATCTGAACACTGGAGGGTTTAATTTCCCTTGCCTGCAGCTGCCGCTGCCATTGTGTAGCACGGGGCTGCGCCGGAGCGCGCCGCTGGCTCCCTGTGCCCAGACAAGCCCCCTCGTTTGCTGAGGCACGTAATTCTGGATAATTACCAGGTCTTAGAAACATGTACAAAGAACCCAACAGCTGGTGATACAGTAACTTCTAGCTGCACATTTTCCTGCGTCCTTTATCTCACATCCTTTATCTATTTACTGCCAAGGCTGCCAGCGCAGAATCAGTGTCATCCCCCGACAGGAGGGCGTTGTGCGTGCACAGGAGATGCAATACAGCACATGCCATTGCTAGACTAACGGTATTAATTGGCTCTTATAGCTTATCAACAATGCCGTTATTTTTTGAGCAAATCATTCATCGGATTTTTACTGTTTATTTTGCCGTTGTTTGACTACCACGGCCGCAGCAGCTCAGCGACATCCCTGGAGCGCGCACTCGGGAATTTCGCGTTGCCCACAGCCGTCCCTGCCGCGCCTCTCCCAGGGGCCCCACGCACGCTCCCCCCGGCACCAGGCAGCCCTGCGACTCCGAAGGCAGCGTTTCTCACCCTGCGCCCCGCAGCCCTCGCTCTCAGCCCCCGCCGCTCGCCACGCGCCAGCCATCCGCCCTCACACCGTCTCTATTCCGCGGTGCTTTACTGCACGGGACAGCCCCGCCTGCCACGGAAAGAGGGTCTGACGCACGGGCCAGAGTCCCCGGAGCGGCTGCGGAAAGCCACGAGCCGTGTCGGCGGCTGCCTGGGTGTGCTGCCTGCACTGACAACAGCGAACGCCTCCCGGCTCCGGCGCCCGCCGAAGGCTTCGCTCCCCGCTCTCCCGCAGCCAGCCCTCCGCAGCCGCCCGAGGAAGCGGGACAGCGCTGGGGCCCCGCTCAGCCGCAGACGTTGTTTCCAGTCCTCTGCTCAGCTTCTGGCTCCTTGCATTTCGTGCGGCAGAGTTCACTTTTTTTGCCAAGCCAAGCACACAGCACACATATGGTCTTTGTTTTTCTAGCTCGGCTCCCCAAATTCACACGCTTCCGCACACTAAAACTTCTCTCCCCGCGAGTTACCCATCCGGATTGGCGGTGTCCTCGCTAGAAAAACAAACACAGCATTCTGGAGCGCAAACGAGCCCAGTTCTCCTCCAAGGCAGCATATGCTTTGCGAAGTGCCACAGGTTTTTGGGGTTGTTTCAAGCTGGCCCACCCACTTTTTTCGTGAAGCTGAAATAAAGCGAGAAGAGCAAACACTACAGAGGCTTTGCTGTTTTCCCCGCTTGCGCCTTCAGACCGCAGTGTTCAGGGCAGGAAGGCACCACTCCCTGCCCTCCCTTCCCACTGAATCCAGCTGTGCCTTTGCACAAAGGCAGAGGAAAAATAACCGCTGCCCGACGAGCGACAGAGCCCGGGGCCCAGCCCGCGGGCACAGCCCACTCCTCACCCGCGCCGCGGGGCAGAAATCTCCCCGCTTTCTCCCCGTCAGTGACACAAAGTTTGCAGCCACCAAAGCGAGCAGCCACGCACCCGTACCGACCGCGGGGAACGGGCAGCACAGCGCGCTTTGCATGCCACTCGAATCAAAACATGTTTTTTTCCTGTTAAAGCTGCAAGATCTGCCTCGATACGGAGCGAGGCCGAGCGGCACAGCAAGCGGGGCAGCGGTGCCCAGAGCTCTCCTTCCCTCCCTCCTCCACCCCATCAGCGTTTTTAAGAGGGAAAACCAAATATTAGTGGGGCTGCTGGGCTGCTCCGGCACAGGGGCTGTGGCTCGGCCGTGTTGGCGTGAGTCAGGGCTGGGCGGCCGTGCCAGGGCCATCCTCGCCGCTCCCTCCCCTGCTTCTCAGATGACCCCTCCCTGCATGTTGGCATGTCGCTGTGTTAAGGTGTGCGCGTGCATGGAGTGTGTATGTGTGTGTGTGCGTGATAGAGGAGCGGGGGGAAATTCAGGCAGAGAGACCCTGTCCCTCCTGCCCACTGATCAGCTCTCCGTAACACGGCAAATCATGCCAGAGCAAGGCAGGTAAATTTGTAACAGCGTTGAATCCTGAAGTCCCATTTTCCTTTTAATTATTTTGCACAGATCAGCCCTGTCAAGTCTCAGCCATCACAGCGTAATGCTGGGCAGCCTCCTCCTTCCGTCAGGAGTCCTCAGGGCATCTCCTGAAGATCAGACCTAGTTAAAATCTCTCGTTTCTGCGCAAAGCCCCCAAGACCGTGACAGCAGCGCTCGGTTGCCCGGAGCGTTTAAGAGTGTGCATGTGTGAATGGACATTTCCAGCTATGCATAGATGTGCTCTTCTGCCATTTCACGTCAGCATCAGTCTGGCTGTTAATGGGCCCGTTGTTGTGCCTCGTGTTCCTAAACGAGAGAGAAGGAGAGATCTCCAGCCCTCACCATTCTGATACAGACGGCACTGGCACATTTGGTGCCGATCCAAAGGCTGACTGGGTAGGAGACCAGGTATGGGGCATCTCCCCAGAGCAGAGCATTATGCTAAGCAAACCCTCTCGAGGAGCCCCAGGAACACAAACTTCAGCCCTGCTTCTGCCCAATGAGGCTCACACGTGGACCCCTACGGCCCAGCCCTGACTGGGTCGATGCTCGCAAGAACACGCGACCGCAGGGAATCGCTGAGCACGGCTAGGCGAGGCTCCGAGCACCCCCTGTGCTGCATCCCTCGCCCGTACCCCAGCAGTAAACTTGCCTCTTGCAGGGCTTCGTCCAGCCTCGGGCAACTGGCCCTAAAACATGGCGGAGCCGTAGCCGAAGCTGCCTGGCTGCATCTGGCTCGCGCGCAGTCCCCAGCCCACCCCGACGACACGCGTTTCCCCAGACGAGAAGCGGCAGGCACGAAAGAGCGAGGCTAGCCCTTCGTTTGAGGAAACCTCCAGCGCAGTGACTGCCGAGCTAACGGCTGCCCGGCAGCGCCGGCTGCGGGAGAGCAGGCAGAGGACCCAGCCCTCGGCTCCGGGGAAGCGGCAAACGCCACCACCACCTCCTGCCAGGAGTCTGCTGCTCCTGCTCTCTCCTCGTTTGCCTAACAGATAACCGGGTGCTGCACACCGAACCACCGCGCCCGCCCGAACTGCCCTGTGCTCCGCCACACCCCGCGCTCCCCAGCCCTCACCGCACGCCGGCTAAACCCCGGGCTCTGCGCGCCGCACGGGGCACGGCCGGGCGTCAGCGCAGCCGAGTCGAACGGGTCAGCCAAAGCTGAGGTTACCTGGCAAGTCCTGGTGGCGAGCGAAATCCAGATCGCCAGAAAACACCGAAGTGGCAGCGTAAGAGAAGCTGTTGCGAGCTCCCCTGTGTCCTGGGGCACCAAGACACTGCCCCGCCCAGCAGAGCATCAAAAAGCGGACATTTTCTCCACTCTCTCCCTTGCTGTTGCCGTCGGTCACAACCGCCGCCGAGCAGGAGGCAAACAGAAGTCCCCGCCAGGCGTGGCCGTTGTCGCTGCCAGCACCGCTGCGGCTGCACGCCGCGAGGAGGGACAGACGGGCGGCACAGCCCCTCGCAGGACGCCCCGGCGCCGCCCCGTGCCAGCGCTGCCTTCTCCGTGCTCGGGCTATGTGACAGCTGCCGGGCTCGGGGGCCTCTTGACGCTTCGGGAGCGCACAGCCAGCCCGAAAGGCAAACAGAGGGGAACAACCAGACAAACAGCCGCCAGCTTGCAGTGCTGGGGAGTTGTCCTCAGCAGCAAACTCTCAACTCCCGGCAAAGCCGCCACTCTCCACAACGTGGTACGGAACAGAGAACTTTCACGGAGGCAGCTGGAATGCCAAGGCGAGCGTGAGACACGAGAGGAAGGTGCCGCCAGCCCACAGCCCGCAGGCACGGGTGTCCCGGGGCAGGCTGGCAGGCACGCTCTCACGGGCGGCCTGGCTCTGCAGCGACTGCCCTTCAGCTGGCAGCTTTCCCTCGCGCGCTGCCCGTCGCTCCGGCCGGGAGCCACGCTCCTGCTGCGCGCGGGCAGGGACGCTCTGGGCTTGTCTGCGTTTCAAACCGGGAGCAAAACCACCCAGGGGGACTGAAAATCCCAGCGGGACCCAACAGCACCTCGGAGCACCGCGGGCTCGCTGAAGGGGTGCGGGGGGCTGCTTCGAGTCCCGGCCCACCTGCGGCTCTGCCCGAGGCGCTGCTCTTCCGCGCCGCAAAGCCCATTCGCGTCCGCGCGGGCCACCTGTCACTTTCCCTCGCGCAGAAACATTCCCGCAAGCTCCGAGCTCCCCCCACGGACCCGCTCCCTTCCGGACGCCTCGCGTACACCCGGCGGGACGCGCCGTCCCCCTGCTCCCGCACGCCTTCCCGGGGCGCGGCGCCCGCCCGGCCGTCACCCACACCCCGAACAGCGGCGGGCAGAGTGCGGAGAGACCCCCGCGCGCCACCGAGCCCCCCAGCCCGGGGACCGCCCGAGGTGGTCGCGGGGGGGG
>Ga0065711_1041405_pt1 | contig 16176 bp, 4 predicted proteins | sample Hoacrofraction12_FD_59098 | JGI IMG/M metagenome (GOLD analysis project Ga0065711, IMG submission 59098) | Hoatzin crop microbial communities from Cojedes, Venezuela - Epithelial fraction 12 v2 (version 2) | ecosystem: Host-associated > Birds > Digestive system > Esophagus > Crop | place...
CTCAAAAAAAAAAAAAAAAAAAGCTGTTCATTGACAAGGATATAATTATTTTTTGATAATAAATTTCAATGTACACCTATTCTAAATCAGGGAAAGTATACTACAGAAGTGCTATGTGTCATAAATTTACAAGCTCTGGACAGGCAGGAAGTTTTTTGTCTAGCTACAGAAGATTAACCGATGTGTTCAGCTAGACTTAAAACAAACACCTACAACATTCAACATATGTCATGAAGCAAACTGTTCCACAGAAATTTAGAGACTTAAATAAAGCTCACCTACTGGTAGCCAGGGGTTACTTAAAAGAGAGTGGGATAGTCATTCCCTGGCTTCACTACAATGTTCTGCTGAATATCGGAGCAGGGGAGGAACGGTTGTAAAGGGGAGCTGTCTCCTTGGTGCTTTTTTTTCAGGGAAAAAAACATTAAAGTTTAAACAGCTAGATGAATTTTGTTTAATGTGCTAACACAAGGTATTGCAATTTCAGTAAATGTTGACAGACCCCCATAAAAAAAAAAGGTACATATTCCTGTCAATATTAGACACATTGATAACCCACAGAAGTAAAATGATAATTTTTACAAATTGAGGTGATACTAGAAACATACAGTCACAATACAGTGACTTACAGGTCAGCAAGCATGTAAGGAGATACCAATAGGTATTCACACCTCACCTACATTTACGTTTCTTTTCCAGAACATCCTTTGCCATATTAAATTGAACTGTTTAGTTCTGTACTATTTCCTCTCTGAGTATTAACTGGTTAAAATTATGTGCATAAAGACCGTTTTCTTGAATACCATTTTAATGTTTATTTTCATTAATGCTTACAAAGGTTAAATACCTATTTATATATTATAGTGAGTGCGCCCTTAACCTAGTTCCAATACAAACACATAATTTTCAGTTTGAATTAAGCGGTCACCTAGTAAAGTATGGCGGGTTATACTTTTGGTAGGAATTCAGGCACAAAAACGCACTGGTACAGGTTACAATGATTTGTCAATCGCCAGTTCAAGCATTTCAACCTACTGATCTGCTGACAACTATTCCACAACATAACTGTTTAGGCTTCAGCTATCTTAGCTAGCTCAAAGTAAATAATTTAATTAAAAACTTCAAGGAAAACAAATCTTACAAGCTTACAGTATGTGGGTTTGGTAACTAATGCAAGTTTTATTAAGAAACCTGTTATACTTAAAAAAAACCACCACAACTGCTATAAACTGTTTGTCACTCTTGATGATGATCTCACCAGGAAGAGTATTGATGGAATGGGTTCTCCAACCCTCAGAGGTGGTCTTTCCAAGCTATGTTATAGCGTAATAACAAATGCAGTGGTGAAATTTTCACTAATACATAGCAACATACTTGCTTTGAGGTGAAGAAAGACTTTTAGAATCAAGTGTTACATTTACACAAAAATCATTTTAAGAACTGCAGTTCCTAAACTTGAAGCCTTTCTCATTCTGCCTTTAACTTCCCAAAGTGAGCCTGAATGCCTTGCTGCATCTTTGAAAATTAAATCTTTCTATAAACAGTAAGGATTTTTCCTGTCAAACAGAACCACAATACATTTAAAGCCATAATGGAAACAGTTTCTAAATCTTCAAAACATTCTATTTATCAATGGAATTAGGCCAATTAGCCTGCAACTATTTAATTTGTTGTCAGACTTACGGTCAAGTGATGGATTGTCAACAAGACAGGATGCTGTGTTACTGCTTCAAAGGTTGATAAAGTAGTCTTAATCAATTCTTCTGATGCAGCTTGCCCTATTAGTAAAAATCATTGTATTTCTTTATAAAATGCAACAGTTATAATGCCTGCATATAAAAGTATGGCAATATCACAGGTTACCTTACCTATTGCTCTATCCAAGTTTGTTTCTCCTGAATCTATCGATCTGATAAAATTCTACAGAATAAGAGGCATTTATGTTAAAAAACTTTAGAAATAAAAATTAAGAAGCGTAATCACTGAATAATTACAACATGAAATTCTTTAAGGGACTGTGTAAATACAAAACATTAATGCAGCCACATTAGAAAACACTGTCATAAAAATTAATATATGAAAGACTGAAAGCATTCATGATCTAGCTGTTATAATTTTGCAAGTCTGTAATGCTGCTGGACACGTAAATACAGTAAGGACTATTGCTCGACTAATGTCAGGAATTATAACATTTCCAGCCAAATAGACAGTAACTAAATATCTTTATTGTTAACAGAAAACTGTAATTTCTAAGATTTTGAACAACGTTGGCACGGCTATGTTAAAATAACTCATTAAAAAGACCGAAAACCCTCCAGAAAATGCAATTTTCTGTTATTTGTACCATCTATTTGATCTCCATGCATACTACACACACTATAGTTATGCTTGCACACAGAAGAACACACAAAGATGCATAACGTTCTATTAAAAATCACCTAAATTAGTCATCATTTTGAGGAACAGGGACAATGAAATATTAATAGTCTGGGTTAAGTAAATATTGTACAATTAGACCCACTATTCTTTCATCTTTTAATCTTGATTTCACTCTTTTCCTTTCACTTCTATGTGTTTATTCCATACAGGATGCAGAAGAAATGTTATTAACATTTGCTAAAGAAGGAATTATTCTCAGCAGAATTTATAGCACGCCTTTTTTTACTAATGCAGTATTTAAGCCACAGAGAATTTACTATGGATAAACATCCTTCTTTTCAATTTGCACACATATCTATATGATGCAAAACATTAAGAAAACGATGCTTGTTTTATATTTCACTATCAATTAAAACTTTGTTATATATTAAATTGGCAGAAGTGTCTACGTCTCATCTTTTTTATGTACTGGTTATCGTTTTCTCAGTATGTAAGAAACATCTGAAGGATTCTTCTCTAATTGTAGATACAGTTAGAAACTATTATATATTTCGCAATTTAACCACATGTCAGAGGCAGTCATAAACCCAACTGCTTCTATAAAAAAAGTTACTTTATCTTCCTGATCATTTAAAGAAAATTACTAGTTATTATCTAATTAAGTTGTCTTGGAAGAATAAACTATTTTGTTTGCTCATTTAAGACAGTTTCACACCTCACCACAGTCTCAAGACCAATTTGGAAAAATCAGTACAGTTGGTGCAAAAATTGTTCTGTCTACTAATGTTTATTTCCTTAATTTTATATTAGAAACATAAGAAGATTATATATTTATACAAAAACTCAAATATCTGGGTTTTTTTAAGCAACGGAGAGGAACGGTGTGCATATTTCACTACAGGTGAGTCTGTGCCCTATGCACTCCACTAGGAACCTACCATTAGCTGTGCCTTTGGGGGAAAGCGTGTCCTCCATGTATTTCTATTCACAGCTGAAAACATGAAAGGACTGTCCTGACTCCCTCTCAATTTCTTTGCACAACAGTACTGAAAATTACAGTGATGATGGAAATAACTTCAAAGCAGCAAAAAAAAAAAAAAATTGTCAATGAACAACAGTTACAGGAAAAAAACTACTCTTTCCCTTCGAGATAGCAAGCACACATCTTTCCACTCCTAATCATTTCTTATTGTTAAGAGTAAGATTTTTGAATAAATCAGAAGAAAAATTAAAAAATACACACATAAGAAAAAAAAAACAAAACCTGAAAGACTGACTTGCTAAAGTCTTAGAGGACTCAATTATAGCACAGTACTTTTTCAAAAGTACAAGCTGATGATTGAATGTCCCTTTATCAACGTCATTGGGAATGTTGCTAAACACAAAATTCCAGAGTAGACTGTTTGCTGATAGAAAGGACAGTTACTCTTCCAGAAGTAATTACATTAGTCATATCATAACACAGTTATATAAAATGGATTCAAATTTGATATTCATTTTTCAGATATACTACTTCCCCTCCCCTTTCTTATACATAAATTGAAATAGTTTTATAAGTTCCTGAATTGTCTTGTTCCATGGAGACAGAAGCACAAGATGCAGGAAATATTGAGTAATCTTCTCCTCCTTGATCTAAGAGGAAAGCTGTGATAGTGTAACTAGTCTGACTTCCTTAGTCAGTAGTTCAAGCAAGCTGGAGTAATATCAAAACAGAATTTACATTGTACCTGATCTGCTGTACCTATATCGTTGACAGAAGAATTTCACCTTCTAGAAGGTTGATCCAAAACCATTAATAAATCTACTGCCTAGTTACAAATGCTTCAAAGAGATACAAGGCTTTGTAATTCAACATCTAGAGTTTTAATTTTTTTTTCTTCATTCTAATGCTAGTTTTCATACAAATATTTTAGTAGAGCTAAATTAAACCCACATTTTCTTGGAATCGAGTCAAAGGGCAAAAAGAAAGGAATCTGAAGAGTAAACTTTAATCTAGCTGTTTGTGGTGAAGTGTATCTTCATGCTATTGTGGAAGCAAATACCTAGGCGTCATTTATGAACCCGAGCACTTAAAAGTATTTGCTTAACTCTGATACACAACTTTAGAATATGCTTTTTTTCTCTTTTAGCAGAAACAATTGTTTTCTTATGAAGAAACTGCATTACAACAATACTACTTCATTTTTGCTATACTATTCTATGGCACAGTTAAACTGTTCATTTTCTATTGCTAATGTCATAAATAGGTTGTAGGTATTAACATGAAACAAGTATCTTCGCTCTGTAGCTTATAATACTCAGCTTTTCATCAACTACACACAGTGTAAAAGTATTGACAAGAAGAAAAAGGTGATAAAAGAAAAGAATACCTTAAATATAGACCGGATTATAATTTCTTTCATTTCTACTCGTAAAATACTAGCATAAAATTCTAGAAAGAAAATTTTGTGTAATTTAGAGCTAAACTTTCCTACTCTAAAACAAAGCATGCAGGAAATTCTCAGTTAATCAGGCATGTGCAGTTTCTCTCTACTTCAATACAGAATAGCATATTTTCCCCTTGACCCAATACATTACTACAGAAAATATTTTCTGATAATATACACAGTTTTGAATATAAACAAAGTTTAAATTTTATATTCCAAACAAAAATATATCTCCAATTTATAAACATAATGTAGTTTTATTATACTAAAATAATTCCCAAAATTTTATGTGTATATATATTCTGTAAACAAGATTTGACTTAGACGATTATACTCACAAGTAAGGTCCCATAGTTGAAAAGAAACTCCTCTGTGACTATCTGGGCACGAAATACCTATTTGAATTTAGCAAACATTAAAAAAATTACATTAAATGTATATCTTACGATCAGAAAAAGTAAAACACATTTCACAGCCATGTTAAAAAAAAGAAGATATGTATTTACTTCTATCATTAGAGTTGTCTTATAAAGTGCAAAGATAAGGCTTACATCTTTAATGCTGTTACACAGCTGGAACACTCATCAACATTAATAAAAGATCTATTTTATCCACTCGGATCATGATCAGCAGAAATTACATCTTGGGAAACCGCAAGAGTTTGTCCTTTGTTAAACAATTTTCGGGGGGGAAAAAAAAAACATAACAACAAACTACCTGGGATGTCACAAGACGAAGCACTACAGACATCATAGGAAGGCACATCTTCAGCTGTTTGGACTGAACCGTTGAGGGGTGTTTACGTCCAGAGACATTAGTTAGGGCAGTGAGAATGTCACCTACAGAAAACAACATTTCAGACTGATCTAACATAATTGCTTTACTAAAAAACAGCAAACAACATATAAAACATTTCTGTTCCAGTATCTTCTGTTCAATCCCATCTTCTCCCTCCTGGTGAAAGTAGTGTTCATGTACATTGCATGATAAATCAGGCTGATCCAGCACTTTTCTTTCCTAGCTCAATGTTTATCTAGGCCAATTTCCTGCTCTCGCTATGGTGACAGGCGTGCAAATGTGACCTCTGGCAAAACAGTGAGGACAGAAATACAAGGCAGGTGTAGAAGCAAAGATGAAATTACCTCTCTTGGGAGGGTGGACTTATACTGGCTGTAGGTGGCCACATATGCATGAAATTATACTCCTGAAATTCTGTGGATGCAATTCTACTTCCAGTGAAATAAAAAGCAAAATTCTCATGACTTCCAGCTGACCAAGAGTTAAATCCACCATGATCAGCGGGTGACATAATGATCAAGCACCATAGTACCACTGGAAGAAAGAAGAAAACATCCTCCCCACCTTCCAAAAAAATCCCTCCACCAGTCATGCACACAAATACTCTCATACAAAAGTTTAACCACGACGTAAGTGACCTAAAGCAACAGTAATTCTCATATTCGCACAGAGGAGGTAGTAGCAGGTCAATGAGAGAACTTAGTTGCCTCCATAACAAACCTCAGGTGCAATAATGAGGGAATGACATTCTAATTGCAATAGTGAAAACTTCAGACTTCAGAAGTGACATATAGAATAGAATCACAGAATCACTTACATTGGAAAAGACCTTTAAGATCAAGTCCAGCTGTAAACCTAACGCTGCCAAGTCCCACTAAACCATGTCCCTAAGCACTATGTCTACAAGTCTTTCAAATCCCTCCAGGGATAGTGACTCAACCACTTCCCTGGGCAGCCTGTTCCAAAAAAAATCAAGGAACATTATGCAGAATTTGTTCAGTTTGTATTAATTACGGTGTTAACTGTTTGTTCATATTAACTATTGTTTCAGAAAAGCAAGAACCTTTCTGCATGGGATAAAGAACAGAAGCAGCAGGAGAAAAGTCACAGTTCACAGGCAAAGAATGAAAAATCTGTCCCTATAGCCTGAAAATATTAAAAGCCAAGTCCTGTCTTGAAAGAACACTAACGGTATTTCTTTCCCTAATTAGAGTGCTGCACAAAATTGTAAAGGGGAAATCACATAGACATTAAACAAATAAAGGATGAGATTCAGTATTTTATACAATTTACATGCCAGAAAAAGGCCCTTCCTTTCAGAGTGAGTCACAGAGTTTATTCATGTTGAATAATACCAATGCTTTTCTTCTGCTCCCATGGAGTTCAATTTTCAACATAAGCAGAAATGACAGTGCCTGGCACTACAGTAGATTATAAAAATATCTAGCCTTAAAGATTTGACTCATTCTATAACGTGCTGCTCAAGAAAAAGACAGTGTTGCCTAAAACTCCCCAAATACATAAACCAAAATATTGGGGTTTTATCAACACTTTTTTTTGTTTTAAATTACTTGCAGTACTGTAATTCAACAACACTTTTCTGTGGTTAACAACAGATCATTTACTAAATGATGTACTGTCTAAGTTTTAAGGACTATATAGTCACCACATTTGTCAATCTTGCAGTTGAGAAATAGATAGATGTGGTTAGTTTCATTTTTACCATGATCTAAGCAATTTATATCTACTTCCTAGAAACAGGTTAAATATTATAAATGCAGACATAAAATTACTTTCTTACCTAGAACAACTGAAAACTTAAGAAACTATCCACAAGATTAACAATTTATTTCATTTGTTTAAATGTATCTTTAAGGCCAATTTCTATAGCTGGTTAATCTATTTGGTTTATAGCTACATCTGGTGGAAGAAGATGGGATCAGTAAGGAGCTTAAATAAATGCATATTAAAAAAAGCCAGCTAGGATTAATTCTAAATCAACAGTTAAACTGCTTTTAACTGTTCCACTCTGTAAATCTGGTCATTTTTCTTAGAAGCTTTTACCTCCTCAAGCAGTTCCTTAGTCATACTCAGAGCAACTAAAAGAAAAAGCCTTCTGACACATGTAGACAGACAGCTTAACCTTAATAAACACAAACCTAGCTTGGAAAGGAAAACAAAGTGTAAAAATTATGCTTGTTATATCAGTTGTCCAAACAATGCATTGAAATTGTACACCAGTAGTAAAAAACCCAGCAAAATACATGTTAAAGCAATTGATGTATTATGTATTATAATGACAGTAACTATACATTTGACATGTAGCACTTTCAGGTTCTGAGGAAGAATCAGAGGCCATTGTATTAGTTGCATATAGTACATACAGACAGTAGGCGGTGAATTTCTGCCTCAAACATTTATAGTCTGAGACTTCCAAATCCTGAAATGTAGCCAATATGCGAATCTGATATTTAGTTAGAAAAAAGGGATTAGGTACTTGCAGCAAGGCAAAAATTTGCACTGTCAGAGGAAGTAAAGTTTCTTTTAAAATAGCAACATGACATTTAGGTCTACTGACCTTTGCAGTGCTGCCATTTCATTTCCACTATTCTAGCAATAATGCAGAGATGACGAAGAATAAATCAGATATCATCTCATCAGAAAATAATTCTATGAAATAAATGTTTTATCATTTAATGACAAAGCATACACAATCAGGGCTGGTTTTGTTCCCTTTCTCTTGATGACTCACAGCATTTCTTTCCTTGTCATCCTATTCAGCTTTCTTACTCTGTTCTGTGGGAGATCTCACCCAACAGAAGTTAATAAAAATAATAATGATGATTCAGACTGGCCACAGGAATCTCCTATTTTCTCTTTCCTGCCTTCTTGTCTCCTTCTTTCTCCCTTCTCCCTCCACGCTTTCCTCCTCCTCTTTCTCCATCCCTTCTCCCACTCCTCCCTTTGCTCCACTCAGTTTCCTCCCTTCTCCTCCCTCCCCATTTCTCTTTCCTTTTCTTCCTACCCTCTCTCTTCCTTTCCTATCTTCCCCGTCCTCGCTCTTCCCTTCTTCCTTCTTACCTTTCCTTCATAACTCACTTCCTTCCCTTCTTTCCTTTCTTCCTTCACTCCCTCCTAATTAACTTCTTCAAATAAAAACCTCATTTTTCCTCATGTAACATATAGCACAGCTTTTTCCAGGAAAGACAATCTCATTGTTCTTACTCACCTATGGTAATTTCTCTGACATTTCTTTTATTCAATATCAACCCTACACTCAAATCTCACCAGCAGATCCTCCTTAATTTTTCAAGATTTTATCTATTACTTTTATACAAATGGCCAAAATTCTCATCCTGTTTCATCACCTTCTCTTGACCAACTCCTCAGACTCAAACTAATTTCTTTCTACTCCAGTTTCTGGTCTAGTTTTCTAATAAATCCAAATTATGCCCTGCAATTTGCAGGCTTTTGTCCTTTTTGCACGTATGCCTTTCACTGTTCCTTCTACAAGTCCCCTCTTCCCCAGTACCTCAACACACTACGCAAAGTTTGAGCATGTTCAGTGGTGACAGGACATTAGCTGCTATACCCAGGTAAATTTCTGTTTGACCATATATGAACAGCACAAAGTTCAAAGCAGCTTCTTATCATTCCAAAGGCTCAAATACTAGTGAAATTCGAATAGACATTCACAAAACTGTCTAAATGGATATCCTTGGCACAAGAGTGACTTTGCTGAAACTTCTATTCCTAAGTATAAGGGATGGGCTGAGGTAGCACTGATGTTCCCTCAGAGAAAATCTTTCCATCATTTCTTATGCATGAGCAAATCAGTTTCAGACATCTAGAACAACTGAAGTATACAGGCTAAAGTTTTCCAGAAAAATTGCCCGAAGCAAATACTCAACATTTAAGTTTCAGCCTAAATGATTAACACATACTCACAGATATGCCCTGATGCATCTCTCCTAGCTCTGTGCTTTATGAGGCAAATTTGCTCTTAGGTTTTACTATGTTTGAAACATCTTTAGAACACTGATAAATTATTCTTGTACATTTGGGTCTCATTCCTGACTGAGTTGATGTGGCTTACCGTTCAACAAATACCAAACATTAATACAGGAAATCATGCATTCCAACACAAAAATTCTGACCAAGACCTAAGGAAAAAAATTAATGAAGCCAATATCATGCAAACTTTACGTAATCAGACCATACAGACTTTCCACCTGTATATGTAAGGAGATACTAGTTTCTCAAGGGAGTAAGCAAAGGTAAGATTTGTTCAGGTAATCAACTAAATTTACCTAGAATTCCTGGCAGCTCCTGCACAACGTGACAGATGAGAAGATCCAGGCACTTTGACAGGTATTCACTGCCGCCTTGCTGCTCTTTTCCTGGTGTGGTCTTTCTGCTGTCTCTTTCAATGTACATCACAAGTCTACGTTTAAGCACGTGCGAAACATTACCTCTCAGAACAAAAAAAATGACATGATATCTCAAATATACTACTGAACAAGACATTTCTAGTATCTGTAGCTACAATACATTAGTTTTGGCTCTGTAATTTTGTTGACATTTCGGACTTTCCCTTTTCAAATAAATTGATTTTTAAAATAACAGAAATGACTGTGTCAAGGCACAAGAGGAAAGAAACCCTCAAGCTACTGCAAGTAAGTGCAACTTTACTAGTTTAAATGAATATATGATGCTAACACAAGGAGTGAATCCCTCTGCAGACGTAGACAGACACTAATTGTAAAATCCACTTCATTTTGAAATATATGAAAAATATGCGCAATAGGAGCATGACTAAAGACATTAATTTTCAATATGTAAGAATTCCAAAAGCAAGAATAATTTAAGTCAACATAACAAGACATCAATCTTTCAGTCAAGAATAATCATACAACAGCCTATCAAAATGTTAGCACTAGGCAGAATGGCCATACTGAAAGTTATAAAAGTCCAAACTATTCTTACACTCTTTCTCTAGAAATCTGGTGTTCAAGACTTCTAAAGAAAAACTCAGTGCTTACATTCTAACTGGTAAGTGCTGTGTAGATATGCTATTCTGAAGAATGACATTTCTCATAGTAAACTATGGGAACTGATTTATTAGCCATTGGCTACCTTACAAGAATTTGCTTTAATAATACACCTGTAACACAATGCTTCAGGCAATATTTTGAAATGCTCATTTGAATAGACAGAACAGCTAGACTTCCCTTGAGGGGCATAATATTGGCATCTTTGTTTCACATTCGAACTCTCTGGGAGTCCTGTGAAAAGAATCATCAGTCACTGGTGAGTGAAATCCATCCTATGGATTTTAAGAATGTACTGCAGTATTACCATTCTTTTTTTTTTTAAACACCCTTCTTATAATCAATGCTCTTTTACAGAAGTATGAAAATAACTTATTTAAACTGCCTCATGTGTACACAAGAGAACTGCAGGCCTCACAAACACAAAATTTCATCCAAGGAGGTGTGTATTTCCATCAAAAAGCCAATTTACCTAAGAATGCATTTTGCAGGATTAGGCCTCTAAACAATACATGATTCTTATGGAATACTACAGCTCACCTTATCCTTCCTCAACTGTGCTACAGAGACAAAGATAGAGACAAATCAAAAGGCCTGTTCATTAACTACCTTTCATCTCCGCAATAGCCCAGACATAACACATTAAAAGCTGCACTTCCCAGAGACTATGGGGACATCTTTTATTTTTCTTGCAGTCTCTGGAAATTCTATTAAAGTACAAAGAATTTTGATTTGCCTGGTAGAACAGAACTACCTAAAAACTTGACATGATGCTTCACACAGAACATTCTTCAAAAAGCTTTACCTTTTTTTAACATAAAAAAATCTAATGTTCCAAATTAAAATGGTATAAAGCCCTCTAGCTTTCCCAGACCACCAAGTAATTTTTATTCAAAAACTATTTAACTTTGAACAAAAACATGACAAAAGATCAGCTTTTGTATGGATTTTTTTTCTTTAAGAAAACACTGCCACGATTTAACAATCATCTGATTTATATGAAAATATGTTTAGATCTGTTTAAGTTTTACTTAAAATAGGCTAAAAAGACTTCAGCATGAGTGGCTTTATTGCTGGGGGAGGAAGGAAGCAGGTTCATTTTTCAAGAGCATCTTCTATTCATTAACCACATTTGAGAAACATACAAAGTACGTTCATTTATTCTGAAAGAGGAAAGATAGAAAGTTTACATAAGCTAATGAGTTCTCCCTTTTTTTTTTGTCTTTCCCATCACAGCATTGTCTTTCATGTAAAGATTTTCTAAAAATACACACAACTATTTTTTCCCTGATTGTACTGTTCAACTAAACATTGTTTTGAGAAAATTGTACAGATCCACATATAGGCAGGAAAGCATAAGAATCTATTTCCCTTTGACAAATCCCTCAATCACTCAGTCAGTCATGTGTAGAATAATTCATCAGTTACTTTTATTTCCTGAAGAATCTCAGTGTCCTGATGGGCAAAACTAGGCCTATAGAAATACTACATTTATTCAATTCGTATAATGCACGTGTTTGTCTCGCACTCCACAATACATGCAAAAATATGCAGGTTTACTATAAGTAAATTAAACATGATGAGGAATAAACCACTGTCTATGAAGCCCGTTTTGATTTTAAAAAAAAATTCAAGTATCTATATTGCATGATATGGCCATCAGTGAGCTTTTACACAAAAAAAAAGCAAAACAACCCAAGTTTTCCAAGAAAAGATGTGAAAATCGGAGCAAAAAGGGAAGAATTGCAAAGAGTTAATAGTCCTGAGGAACAGAAATAGGACTGAGGTCTACTACTTAAAAAGAATAAAAATTGTTCACTTATAAAGATGATCAACTTAAAAAAAAAAAAAGAGAAGATTTAGTCTGAATTCAGAAGACTGAGTAGAAATGTGATATAGTCTTCAAATCTACAAAAGTCACTGTAAAAGGAAAGAGACTACACTGTTTTCCGTGTTTTCTGTGGAAACAGAAACACTTAACCTGTGGAAATGGAATTTCAATGAGAAAACAGTAAGAATTTTTGAGTGTTAGGAATAGCTAGCAATTAGAACAGCTGGCAAAAAGAGGCCATGGAATATCTACCAGTTTCCACCAATGATTAAAAAAATATTTCTCAGGCATAACAGACCTCGACCTGGAACAGAAGGGTAGACTCTGCAACCGCTCAAGGTCTTTTTAAGCACTGTCTTCGAAAATTCATTCATTCCCTTCTATCAGTGACATTTACCCTCAACATCCTTAAAATCAGCTTTAGGTATCAATAAGGTTCATCCACAACTTTACTGGCACCTCAACCAGGGGAAAAATGCATGAGACTGCCAGACGACTGAACATAAAAGCAGGAGGTCTCTCGCAGTCTTCTCCCTGCTTCTCCCTTCAGTTCACAGAGAATGACAGACCTCCAAGAAACGAAAGAACATCTTGCATGCTTTGAGGACATATACAGTCCTTTTACCCCCACAATTCAAGGACCTGGTTTTAGTCAAAATCTGCTAACAGAAAAGGATGAGGATTTTAAAAGGATTTTTTAATATAGACACCTTTGTTTATTTTACAGAGATGCAACACTGCATAGCAGATCATGTTTGCAGGAAGGGTCAATCCCTGTCTCCCCCTCTACACTTTTTTTCAGTTTGATACCAGCTTGCTGCTTTTTTTCCTCTCAAATCACTGACGTCTGTAACCATTGCCTCCTGCCTTCTATTTCCATACCATACCCTGTGACTGAGCACCAAACTTTACTGTTCTTTTTCTCACTATTTTTCTGGGCCAACCTTAGTCATAAAAGGCCAGCAGACTATGGTAGATGTGAGATTGGAATAGGTCTCCAAGTAAAGCTTTTCCTTTTAGGGCACATGCAAGATCTGAAAATTTTAAAAAGTACAGGAGGTGGAGACATAACAGAGAAAGATTTTGCTCAAAAGTTATGCTTTTTGCATAGTTAGGCTTTTGCAGACTGTGAAAGTCTGTCAGGAGTACTACTACCCTATGTTTCCACAAGTCCATCTCTGTAGATAGTAGAAAAAGAGGTTTAAATAAATTATTAAGGGAAGAAGTTCAATCTCCAGGGCAGTCTCTATTCACCTAGGAAATTCTCTGATACCATTTAGAACCCAAAAGAACAATTCTGTGAGACTAATCAGAAAGTACTAGTAGTTTAGAAAAAGGTGAAATTGTAAGTCTCAACAGAACTTCAGGTTGTACCCCTCCCTTCATTAGCAGGTATCCCACCTTTGCAAATCATGGAGAAAACAAGGAGACTGGAAAACTCGGTGCAATTACCAAAAGAAATTAATTTGCATATTGTAAGCAAACAAGTGCTACTTTAGCCTAGAAGGTCTCCTATCTTCTCCACCTGTATCACTGGCCAAGGAATGTGAAAGAACAAAAGCTATGTAATGGACTACTATGAAAGAGGTAGAAAATAGAACATCAGGTGAATTATATCAATGTTGCATGAGAAAAAAAAAAGTCGCTTCAAAATTACACTTGATATTATGTATAAATGCTTTTCATCCACAGATTGTGAAATCTCAAAGTACTTTGGAAAGTCCTAGTGGAATTTCCTAGGTGACATTCCCTTGTCAAGCTCTTGAATTAGACATTCCCACCACAACTAATCTCATAATATAAAAATATGCTGCAACAGATTCAAAGAATGTGCGTTTGTTTTGGTTTGGCTTTTTTTCTTAAAAAAAAACAACACAAAAATCTGTCCAAAGGTATGTATAATTTTAATTACTACACTAAACAAAAGCCTTTCCCAATGACAAACTGAACAATATTTGACTTGAAGCTAGAGATCACCGAATCACAGAATGGTAGGGGTTGGAAGGGACCTCTGTGGGTCATATAGTCCAACCCTCCTGCCAAAGCAGGGTCACCCAGAGCAGGCTGCACAGGACCCCATCCAGGAAGGTTTTTAATATCTCCAGAGAAGGAGAATCCACAGGCCCTCTGGGCAACCTATTCCAGTGCTCTGTCACCCTCAGAGGGAAGAAGTTCTTCCTCATGTTCAGGTGGAACTTCCTCTGCTTCAGTTTGTGCCTGTTGCCCCCTTGTCCTGTCGCTGGGCACTACTGAAAAGAGCTTGGTCCCATCCTCCTGACACCCACCCTTAAGATATTTATAAGCATTTATAACATCCCCTCTCAGCCTTCTCTTCTTCAGGCTAAACAAGCCCAGCTCCCTCAGCCTTTCCTTGCAGGAGAGATGCTCCCATTCCCTAATCATCCAGCCCTCTGCTGGACCCTCTCCAGTAGTTTCTCATCTTTCTTGAACTGGGGACCCCAGCACTGGACACAGTACTCCAGATGGGGCCTCACCAGGGCAGAGTAGAGGGGGAGGAGAACCTCCCTCCACCTGCTGGCCACACTCTTCTTAATGCACCCCAGGATCCCATTGGCCTTCTTGGAAACCAGGGCACACTGCTGGCTCATGGTCAACCTGTCGTCCACCAGGACACCCAGGTCCGTCGCTGCAGAGCTGCTTTCCAGCAGGTCAGCCCCGAGCCTGTACTGCTGCATGGGGTTGTTCCTCCCCAGGTGCAGGACCCTGCACTTGCCCTTGTTGAATTTCATCAGGTTCCTCTCTGCCCAGCTCTCCAGCCTGTCCAGGTCTCGCTGAATGGCAGCACAGCCTTCCAGTATATCAGCCACTCCTCCCAGTTTTGTGCCATCAGCAAACTTGCTGAGGGTACATTCTAACTCTTCATCCAGGTCGTTGATGAAGAAGTTGAACAAGACTGGGCCCAGTACTGACCCCTGAGGGACACCACTAGTTACAGGGCTCCAACTAGACTCCACGCCGCTGATGACAACCCTCTGAGTTCTGCCATTCAGGCAGTTCTCAATCCAGCTCACTGACCACTCATCCAGCCCATACTTCCTGAGCTTGCTTATGGGGATGTTACGGGAGACAATGTCAAAAGCCTTGCTGAAGTGAAGGCAGACAACCTCCACTGCTCTCCTCTCATCTACTCAGCCAGTCATGCCATCATAGAAAGCTATCAGACTGGTCAAGCATGATTTCCCCTTGGTGAATTCATGCTGATGACTCCTGACAACCTTCTTTTCCTCCACTTGCTTGATGATGGCCTCTAGAATGAGCTGCTCCATCATCTTTCCCGGGATGGAAGTGAGGCTGACCGGCCTGTAGTTCCCTGTGTCCTCCTTCTTGCCCTTTTTGACGATTCGAGTGACAATGACTTTCCTCTAGTCCTCGGGCATCTCTCCTGTCTTCCAGGACCTTTCAAAGATGGTGGAGTGTGGCTCAGCAATGATATCTGCCAGCTCCCTCAGCACTCGTGGGTGCATTCCATTGGGGCCCATGGATTTGTGGGCATCCAGATTGCCTAAGTGATCTCTCACATAGTCCTCTTCGACCAAGGGAAGGTCATCCTTTCTGCAGGCTTCTTCTCTTACCTCCAGGGCCTGGGATTCCTGAGGGCCTGCCTTGGCACTGAAGACTGAAGCAAAGAAGGCATTCAGTAACTCTGCATTCTCTGTATCCTCCATCACCA
>Ga0065711_1041408_pt1 | contig 16174 bp, 24 predicted proteins | sample Hoacrofraction12_FD_59098 | JGI IMG/M metagenome (GOLD analysis project Ga0065711, IMG submission 59098) | Hoatzin crop microbial communities from Cojedes, Venezuela - Epithelial fraction 12 v2 (version 2) | ecosystem: Host-associated > Birds > Digestive system > Esophagus > Crop | place...
CTGGGGGACGACAGGTTAACCATGAGCCAGCAGCGTGCCCTGGCTGCCAAGAAAGCCAATGGGATCCTGGGGTGCATCAAGAAGAGTGTGGCCAGCAGGTCGGGGGAGGTTCTCCTCCCCCTCTGCACTGCCCTGGGGAGGCCCCATCTGCAGTGCTGGGTCCAGTGCTGGGCTCCCCAGTTCAAGAAAGATGAGGAGCTACTGGAGAGGTCCCTGCCAGCCCCTGCCATGCTGGGATTCTGTGATTCTGTGAGGCCGCTCGCCAGCCCCCAGCCCCAGCTGGAGGGCAGCCGCTGCACAGACAGCAAGGAGTCACTGCACATGTTACTAGCGAGTATCTGGGAAGCGTGGGGCACACTCAGCTTAGTCCTGGCAGGATGCTCCACTGGGGACAGCCCGGCCGCCGACACACAGCAAAGCGCTGCTCTGTCAGGTGTCAGGAACCGCTCTCCTTCTTCAAAGCCAAGGCGGGAGGGCTGGTGGGGAGCACAGCAGAGCTGAAGCGTGTGGACTTGCTAATGGCTGATCCACTGTGACAAACTTGGGGAATTAAGAGAAAGATAAACATGCTAGAAGGTGCTGATAAGGAGAGATTTTCTCCAAAGCATGAGCACAAGGGACAATGGGTGCAGGAAACAAGTTACGATGGCTTCCCAAAGGTCATTGAGTCCAGCCAGGGACAGTGAGGAATCACAGGCAGACATTTGGTTCAAGTCTGACTGATTCCCCGTCCCGCCCAGAGCTGCTGTTGTTCTGTCTCTGAATAAGAAGACATTTGTTAAAGGTTTCTTGGTAGAGCTGCTGTCTGTCTGCCACAGCACCCCTGAGAGCACAGCCCCGTGAGGGACTACGGCCCCACAAAGGCTCCAGGAGTCAGGGAATGGTTGGGGCAGCGGACACTCGCTTCAGGGTCTGCAGATGACCCCGAGGAGAACACATTCCAATGGGAAGAGCCAAGCCCAGCTGAAGGGGTAAGGAACGTACCACTGTGCCGTTGGGGAGGCAGATGATCATCTCCACGGGGAAGTTGTATTTCTCCAGGTGCAGGTCAGCCAGCTTGCTGTAGAACTCATTCTCTCTGTTGCTCTGTAAGGAGACCCCAAAGAAACCTGTTGCACACCCCAAAACCAGCAGAACGGCGCAGGAGGAGTACACTGAACACAGGAGGAAGGGCGCGACCGAAGAGCTGCTTTGCACCACGGTGGTAACTGCTTCCATTGTTGTGATCTGCTTTACTATTCCCTTTCAGTCAGTCTCCCTCACATATCAACCGCAGATTTTCTCCCCAAACAATACAATCACCCCATCACTGGCAGTTCCCAGGCACACCAACAGTCTGATCCCAGCTTTTCCCAGAGTCTCCAGCTCTGTGACCGACCCCAGCTGACAGCACAGGCCCAGAGACAGGCTCCTAAGCGGGGAAAGGTGCCATCGGAAGACTCAGGGTTCAGGCAGTATTTGGTTGCTCCCAGGGTTACAGAGAAGTCAGTTTGCTGATGGCACAAATGGCCTTGGGCAGGGCCATCTCACAGTGAAGCGTCTGCTTTAGCTTTTAAACTCAGCACCACGGCAGAGCGAAGGGGGTCATTGTGCCATTTTCTTAGCCTGCCTCCATCTGCTGTTGGCTTGGCCCCCGCAATCGCTAGGACGTGGAGAGCTTGGAACTGAAATCCCCCACTGGCACAGGCGCGAGCTCCCCCCTCCTGCTGGCACCCCCGTGCCAAGCACCGTCTGCGTTCACCGGTGCCGAATGCAAAGGCGGCAGACACGGCTGCGACACTCACCTGCAGCTCTTCCAGCTCCTTCACCAGTGACCAACTGCTAATGAAACTCTCGTTCAGCAGGGCGAGGATGGGCGAACTTTCCAGGACGGTCTCCCGGAGAGTTCGCCCTGAACCTGGTACAGGAAGAGAAGCAGACAGTGGTTTGCTGTGGTTCCTGAGCTGACTGTTGCCATGTCCGATGTCACCGTGATGCCAGCACTCTGCTTGCTGGGGCAGCTGGCTCAGGCTCCCCCCAGCCCGGCCCATTGTCTTTTTTCTCTTTTGTTGGCAGCTTTCCACAGCTCATTGTTTCCCATGTGTGCTGCTGGGAAAGACAACTCACCAGAGCAGACCTCAGCCACTTGCAAGCCAACAGAAGGACCAGCACAAGCTTGCCAGGGAGGCTGACTGGTGTGGTGCATTTAGGGAAGGATCAGGCCCTGCAGATCCACCCTGAGTGCCTCTTGCTGTTCACGCTGAGCAGAGCCCATACATGCGGGAGAGTTTTCAAGGGCAGACACGACTAAAGATACTGCCCCTCTCCCACCCATCACTCCTGCTCAATGTGGCATGCAAGTTCTCAGGTGTGGGGCTGGGGGAAACAGCTATACTTCAGGAGAACCCCAAGCTCACATCTGGCTCTGGCTTCTCCTGTGCAGGTGTGAGGGACAAAGCAGAGAGCAGTGTCCCTCTCACAGAATCCCAGACTGGCAGGGGTTGGAAGGGCCCTCTGTGGGTCACCCAGCCCAACCCCCTGCCCAAGCAGGGTCACCCAGAGCAGGCTGCACAGGAGCTTGTTCAGGCGGGTTTTGAATATCTCTAGAGAAAGCAGAATCCACAACCTCCCTGGGCAGCCTGGGCCAGGGCTCCATCACCCTCAGAGGGAAGAAGTTCTTCCTCGGGTTCAGCTGGTGCTTTCTCTGCTTCAGTTTGTGCCCGTTGCCCCTTGTCCTGTCACTGGGCACCATTGTAAAGTGTCTGTCCCCGTCCTCCTGACACCCATCCTGCAGATATTTAGAGGCGTTTCTAAGGTCCCCTCTCACTCTGCAGATGCTGCCTCTACCCAAGCAGACTGAGAGAGGAAAAGAAAAAGACCAGACCCATGCCTGCACCTCAACAAAGGCACCTGAACCAGCGAGTTGGTCTAGGGCTTGTCTCAAATAGATCTGATCCTACCGCTGCAGACCTCAGCTCTGATCAGTTAATTCCTCACTTCCAGCCCTTTTCTATTCAGCATCTTCAGGGCCAAAACGAGTAACACAACATCTGCCGCTGGCTTGTGACCAGCTCCCTGACCCCCGGCTCTTCTCAGAGCCTGCACGAGGCACATCATTCCTCCAGCCACGTGGGGAGCATCCTCACCTCAGCAGGACTGGTCGTCCAGGGCACCCCACAGCAGGATCGAGTGCACCAGCTTCTTTTCTGCTTTTGCTCTCTCAAAAGCTTGTGTGAAGGGAAGATAGGAAACCTGGAGGCAGAGAGATAGCTTGAGAAACAAACAAAGAACAGCCCGTCTCAAATACGAGCAGGGTCTGAAGGAACCAGACCTGCCACACCCCACAGGCGACGCGCACAGACTTCGATCTGCAGTAGCTCCTGCGGAATAAAGCAAATGACAATGGTGGTGCAGTCCCCAGGGCAACTTCATCTCCTGGAGAGGCTGCAGTGAGCCCCTCACAGCATGCGGGCTGCCACTGGCACCCGCAGAGCCCCACCTTCACACACTGCAGAGAGCATCTGCACAGCCGCAGGCAGGCTCGCTGCAAACACACCTCAGCAGCCTGGGAAATCCGGCCTTGAGATATTTATGACAAAACCTCACCGAAACGGTCTAAAAACTGGCTGTGAGGGACCCTGCAAGAGACTGTTCCAACTGCTCAAATGAAGGGAACTTCATGAACATCTTGGCAGCCCAAAGGGACGTTTGTAAGCTCAGGCACAAGGAGGCAGCCGCTGAAACGGGTCCCTTCAGCCAAGGAAGCAGTGACAGGCAGCAGCCATCTGCTCCACAGGCTACTGGCATGTTGTATAGTGTGGGTCACCCAACGCTATCAATTTGTGTCTCGCTGCAGGATGCGGAGGCGCAGGCAGATTGTCTGTTTTCTGCTGATAAGGAAAGCTGGGTCCAAAGGTAGCTGAACGGTGCAAAAGCAACGCCAGAGGAAAACCATTTGTAAGCAGCGCGATTACCTGCTTCACTCACAAACTGCATCGGCAGCTACTGATAAGAGGAAGGAAGGATGAGCCTACATTTGCAATACCAGCCTGGGACACACCACATCTCGGCTCTGCTCCTGCCTGTGCTGCTGTGCGACCCCAAACGGCCTTTCAGGGCTGCTGTATTCCCTCATCTGGAAATGGGAAGTCCATCGAGCCACACACACAGTGTCCACTGAGCTGGGAGACCCTCACACTGCTCTGAATGCTCATCAGGTTGTGGCCTCTGGTTTCTGCTGGTCCTCCAGGTGGCTGGACATCTCAGCGAAGATGACCTGCCCCAAATAAACGCGCCAAGGAAGAGCCCGGCCCCTTCCTCACCTTCTTAAAGGGATACATGGCCACTTCCAGCTTCTGGGCTGCCTCTTCCCAGGGGATTTCTTGCTGCCAGGTTATCTCTTCGAACACAAACTGAATGGGCTCCCCTGAGGGATCCCTGCTGTCAATCACATTCCCATTCTCGTCATGGATCACAGAGGGGATTGAAGGCCCTGTTGATTCCAGCTCCATCTGCAGGAGAACAGGCTGAGAGTTGGACATTGCAGACATCCCACTCCTGTTTTTTCCATACTCCGGGACAGGATAAAGATGCAAAATAAAACTGTGCAGCTTCTAATGGAGATACAGCTTGATCTGTTGTCTCCCGGAGCTGCACTTTAGCAGTTGCAAATGTGTTTTATTTGGAAATAGCAGGAAAGCAACTTCATTTCCTTCAGTTACTGTCTGACTGCGCTCACTAGATTGGAAATGCCTGAGACCTGTTCACTCTGTGTTCCCACCTTCACAGTGGAGATTTTTGGCTGTGTGACACCAGATTCTTAAAATCACTGGGACCTGCTGGGCTAGTCAGCAGCTCTTGCTCAGGCCACCAGCACGGCCGCTACCCAGCTCCTGGCCAGCCACAAGAGGGTGCAACAGGGAAAGCTCTTCAGGAGCTTCCCTTTAGTTCCCTGTTCTGGTACATCTGAAATCATTCTGTAAGCCTCTTTTCCTGACTTTTGGCAATTAAAAAGAAACATGGTTGTAGTTAAGGAGAAAATGGGACTGCTAAATTCAGGCATTCAAAATCTTGACTCATGATTCCCGTCCTAAAAGCTGGGGTTACCACAAAATAGAGGAATAACCTCATGCAGTTTCTAAATTTAGACACTGTTGTTCATACACCCCTCTGGGCTCAGAGCCTGGGTTCAGCTCCTGATCTCCCCCCCCACCTCCTTTTAAAAATGGAAAAAGTCACACGACCCCAGGAGCTTAGGATTCAACTCACACAGAGGGAAAAAAAAACCCACCACAAGAACTGGCAACAGGGAGCCACGCCGCTGCAGACGACATACACAGATCAACAGAGATTATATCATTATATTGAAAAGTTCAACAGAAAGCTCTAATGAACTGGGATAACTGAGGTTATACAGCTCAGGGCCACGGCAGAGTAAATCCCTGCTGAGATGCTGCATGCACACAGAGGACTGAGAGCGGCTACAGACCTGAGGCAGGTAACCGATATCCACTTCCATGTTGCTGCTTTCACTCGCCCCATACAGCCACTCCATATCGACGTTCAGAGACCTGCAAGGCGAACCCCACATGGTCAGAGTCGCCCAAGGCTAAAGGTGTGTATGGCAAACCCCAAACAAATGAGAACATCCAATGCTCCTCTTGCAGGGTCAGCACCGAAGCCCAGAGCCTCTGGCCCCCTGGAGATCACCCTGTTCCCTGCACAAGACCAGCAACACCAGCTCCCTCCCGGATCAGGGGCCCAGACACCCACCCAACACGCTGGGCAAACGCACTCACGCCTTTGAGTACTGTCAAAGTAAGGAAGAGTGAGGTGTCTTTGCTCCCTCTTCCTTCCCAGCACTTGACTTGCACATTCTGATCCTGCTGAACTTTTAAAAGTGTTTTTTTGGAAGCAAAAGGCTTTTGTAAGGAGTTGCTGGCAGAGCCGTAAGTGTCTGCTTGCTGTAACAAATGTGCTGACAGAGCCATAGGGATTGAGTCGCCAGCGTAATGTTATAATAGAATTATCACTCCAGCCGTCGTGAGCAAAGAGATTTGAAGCCTCTCTCCCCTGAAATGCTTCCAGCTGCTTGCCAGAGAGCAGGAATGAGCTAGTGCAAAGCTATGCACGCAGAACCTTAACCTGTGAAACACCAAGCAAAAAATATGTTGAAGTGAGAGCATCAGGCTTTGCTGAACTTCGGTGCTTGAGGCCAGGCACTGGGATTGCCAGGGGCTGCTCTCCAGCCCCTGTCTCTCCCCATCCTCCAAGGAACAGTTACTGGTGAGTGAATCAGACCCCGAAATGGGTCAGGGATCCTCAGAGACCAGTAGAGATGCATTTGCCAGTTTTACAGACAACTGCAGAGCTCAATTCACTCAGATTTTCCAGGGACTCAGCTGAAAAGCATGAGCTCATCCATCACAGGCACCCAAGGACCCTTCTGCGGCCAGCAGCAGGCATCTGACATCTGCCAGGGCCTGCTGCGACACGTCAAGGGGAGCAGTGCTTGCAGCAGTGCTACTAACGAAGAGGCTGCTGCCTGTCTCCAGGACAGTATCAGGACAACTTAAATTCCCCATCCCTGTGTGTCTTGGAAGACACACATGGGAAGACACACAGGGATGGGGAATTTAAGGTGTAGCTCCGTCTAAAGTGGTTTGGCACAGGACAGCACAGGCTCGGACGCTCAGCTGAAGCACGTGCCAGCTGCAGCCAGGTTGTAAAAGGACAACAACCCCCAGCCCCGTGTTCCACGTCCCCAGCAACCTCCACCCTGCTTCTCCTCCGTCCTTCCCTGCCTCTTCCAAGCCAGATGCCCCCCAGACCTGTTGATAAACAGCGATTCCAGAAAAAAATTGCATCAGAAACAGTTTAGGGAGCAACTGTATCTGCAGAATTGAGGACGTGACGACCACGATGACCGTCGGCAGAGAAGGATGTGTGGGGAAAACAGATAAGCAAACAGCAGAACTAGCCTGCCCAAAGCTCCAACTGCAGATCGGCCTTCCCGGCACAGGACAGGATGCCCACCTACCGCAAGGGACAGGGCTGTCACTGCACTCCTGTCTTCATATACAGAGCCCACCAGCCTCCCCCCAAGCACGGCCCCCAGTCCTGCACAGGACAGGATCCCAGAGCGCCTGGGTTCCACTGGGCCTCATTTATAACAATCCTCAAGTCTGTTCAGCACCCAGGAAGAGAGAGGAACCACTGTACCTGTTGTTAGGGACAAAGAGCTTAAACTCTCGGACGTGGGAAGAATCCTTGGAGAGGACGATGTAACCAGTGAACTGGCCTGGGGAAAACCAGAAGGGGAAGTCTGGTGGCTCATTCAGCTGAAACTCAGCGTGGATCCTGAAATGAGAAAGGAGCCATCAGCTGCAGTGCCGGGAGCAGAGAATGGATCATGCACTGCGGATGACAGCAGGGAGAAGTTATCTCCAGGCACCAGAAATTATGAAGCTAAATTGGGGCAGAGAGGATCAGTTCAAAAAGCTTTTCATGTCACACAGTGAAGAGAGTAAAAGACTGCAGCAGATCCCCTGGGTCAGGATCATCCTTTCGGAACTGGGCACTAAGTGTCCATCCAGAAAGGATGAATTACCATTCCTTGAAACACAGGAACAGACTAAGACCCCCTCAGCGTTCCAGCCAGCTTGATCAGGCAAATAAAAGCTGTATGTAACACTCTCAAGTAACAAGAGAACAACTCCCCAGACTCTCCCCTTTGGAATGGCACTCCATGCCCCCAGTTAACCAAAATCTAACGAATTTCTTGCTGATCAGACTCTCCCCTTTCAGCCAGGGATAGCTCCAAACCAAGGGTAATGGAGAACGGCCGCTGTCCTGCATCTGGGCGACAGCCCCAGCCTCACCAGGGACTCAGCGACCCTGGGACCACGGGGGGCCCTCTTCAGGCGTCAGCAAAGCATCACACACGGGGGCAAGGGTGGGCTGTGAACCACCTCTTCCTCAAACTGCTTTGCCTCCCTCCCAGCCAGGACACGTCTGGTCTTGCTTGGGAACACAACTGCACATGCAATGACACGCACACTCTCTGCCACAGGCTCAGAGCAGCCTTCTCCACTCCCCCGAGACATGGGACAAATTCAGAAGTGCCCCCAAGCCCTCCTCTAACACCTCGGACCCGTGGCCTTACCTGAACGCTATGGTGTAGTAGAAGGTGCTGATGGCTTGGATGCATGCCACAGCTCCTTGGGGAGCGAAGCGGGTTTTGACGAAGGGGCGTGGGTGGAACATGCTCAAAAGCCTGTGGATTATGATCTAGGGAAAGGATTGTAAGAGAGCAAAAATGAGAACAGTTCCCCCACTGCAGGTCAGCTGTAGCTCCAAAGTAACTCCCCACCAAATCAGGAAGGCAAGAGAACTGCTATGACTTAAAAATTAGCTCGGAGACCTACCTAATCACAAAACAAGGAGATAAAGCAAGAGACTGCTTTTAAAAATAAATCCATCATCCACACTATTCCCATTGTTTGCAAGTTTCCATCATCCCAGTCGGCTGAATGTCTGAGCACGGTAAACTGATCTACGAGGCTGCCTCCATCAATACTACTTAAGACTTTGAACGAGTGGGTATGCGATCAATAAGCACACCAGGCTGCGGAGGTGTATCAACCGTGTGATCGCTAACGCCCACCCGGGCACCCCGGGGGAGAGCGCTACACACGCCTGGCTTTACCAGCTATGTGTACACATCGTTTCACTTGTCAATGGAACGCTCCCCTCCGGGGTGGCACTTGGCAACTGTTCCACGAGGCACGATCACTTCATACAAGTGCTTTCTGAACAACCCTCTCCCCTCCCTGGCCAGGAAAGACCAGCCTAAAAACCCACCCAAAGACTTAAGCAAAGCAAGACAAAGCTCCTCAACTCGGCCTCATCTGGCCATGGCAGACACCCAGAGCTTTTGCTTGCTCTCAGTTCTACCTCCAGTTTCTGAGACGGTGCTCCTGGCTGTATGCTGCAGCCGTTTTGCTCCCTTAGAAAGTCCAGGGAGACATCATGCAATAGCCTTCTCCCTCTAGGGATTCCTGTGAGTCATCTGGGCTATAAGGCGGAACATTTCTACAAACTGCCTCTCAAGTATATAGAAATTGAGTTTCGTATCTCACCTCTTTGCCCTTGGGAGGCGGAGGGTAAAATCTGTTGTTGGAAAGATACCCAGTGAAGATGTTCAATTCACTAGGAATTATCCACCACGGATCCCCAAGATCCAGTTTATTCTTCGGAGGAAGAAAGGCTTTAAACTGCCTGGCGAGCATCACGCTCATAGGGGCTGCTGGGGCAGTCCAATTCCTCAGCCCAGACAGAGCAACGTGAGAAATCTGTGAACAAAAGACACTATCAGAGCCTAGACCAGACTCTTCCAACGTGCAGTAGTGCTGCTGGATGTAAGCGGGCTTTGGAGAAGGGGAAAAAAAAATGTATCGCGTTTTAAATTCTTCCTACCACCCCAAACACCACCAAATTGTTCTGTCAGCTTTCAGCGACGTGAGTAATAGGAAACGGGAGAGAGGGGAACACACCGCGTAACACCACCGCTTCTGGACTCGGCTCCACGAGAGCCATCTCTAACGTTTGCTTCTAGCTTCCCAGGAAGGGTGTGTTAATTGGGGCACAGTGCTGCTGAGTGCACTGAAAACAATGAAACGCTGCAGAAAGCAGCGCTCTGCTCGTCAAAGCAAATCCCACGGGCTCCAGCGAGACCATCCCCCCCTCCCAACACGCTAGCACTTCTTCCAGCTGAGGTTACCAGCCCACAGGACGTGTTTATACCACAGTTTCTGGCCGTACACATCCTGCATGATACCTACTCCCAAGAAACCGTCTTTGCTCTTCGTCATTGTTTCCATGACCAAAGGCTGAAATTTAGCCACAATGGACAACGTCTCCCCGCTCGGATCAGGCGTCTCCTCCTCTTCAAATTCTGAGATGGGAGCAACCCCTAGACAAAGGGACAGGACTGTCAGCAGCTGTTTCCCCTCCCTCCCCTTTTCAGCAATTGTGAAGTGCTTACACATTTATCCTGGCAAATCCAGGAGCACTGGGAGCTTCCCAGCTGTCCCTAGGCCACAGCGGCAGAACTGAGACCCACCCCAGAGACCAGCTTCAGCTGCACAAATTGAAGGGAAGCCCTCCTTTTAGCGGAGGACTCTCTAAGCCCCACGGCTCAGTTAAGCAGTCTCATTTCACCTAGGAGGGATCAGAACACACGCTGTAGCCAATTCATTACAGCACCAGCAAACAACTGTCTGCATTTCGACTGCACTGTACGCTCTCCTGTACGTTATTACCACCACGCTTCCTCCTGCTCGGCACCACCAAGAGACATTTGCTACATGCTGGCAGAGTCTCCAAACGCAATCTCTCACAACTGCTATCTGAGAGAGACCGCCACAGCCAGAGGAGCATACGAATGAAGCGCTGCGACTCGTTGATAGTTTTGGCCTAGCCCGGCCCGAGCTGTGTTTGTTACAGTCCCCCATCCCAAATCCCCTTTAAGCTCCAGACAAAGTATCTCATGTACTTTGTGAGGCCAGCAGTGGGGTCTTCCGTCTTACAAAAACTCTACTTTGGGAAGTGATGTCTAGTGCTTAAGCCTTTTCAAAAACACGTGGAGCTTAGCACCCTCTCTTCGTGTAAATAAGACCCAAAACAGCACCCAGAAAAAATAAAGACATGAATAAAACCTGTTGAGTGCATTATCTTTGACTTTCGCTCGGTCTGTGCGGAGAGAGCTCTGCAAGGTAGACAGACACCTACCCGTCAGCTTCTCAGCTATCGGCTTGAACTCTTCTGGACTGAGGTACAGATCGTTGTTTGTGTCCAGGGAAGAAAAGAGAAAGAGCCCCTCACTTCCCAGAGACTTCAGTGCCAGCTCCTAGTTGGGGAAGAAGAGGCAAGCGATATTTCATTCCAACGTCTTGCAGAAATCCACTCCGGCCACTCTCAGCTTCAGAGTTAATTTGCATTCTTTCCAGCACACAAACACAGCCATCAAATCAAAAGATTAACGCCCCTTGGCAGGATTTGGTGCTATTTACAACAGGGATCGGTGTCCAGGAACTGTTGGCATGAGCATATTAAAACTACATCTGGCTGAGTAATTCAAACTGAATCATTTGCTCAGAGTCGGCCTTAAAGTCTTTTGTCAGAAAAATCTCCAAGCTCTTGCAGGTAGTTAGACCGAAACGTGCAGATATTCAGCGCACCTGGAGATCGTGATTCCTGTAATTAACTGACACAGTGAGACAAAGGCAGTCAAATACACGACTATCCACATTACAAAACAACAGAGGAAATTAACGGAGCCCTTGTAACTCTGCAGAAAGCAACTTCATTTCTACTGGCGCTGCGATCCGCGCCAGCATCACCACACACCACTGCCCTGCTCCAGCCAGGTTCCCCGCCGAGCCTCCAGCCTCAGGCCTGGACGGGGGGTCTCAGCCCCTCGCTCCGCAGGGAGTGCTGCCTGCTCACTCGGCCGCACATCGGGGAGCCGCAAACCCCACGGTCTTCTCCAGAAACTTCTGCAAGGTCCCAGCCACCTGTGCCTCAGTTTCTCCTTCTGCAAAGCCTACACGGAGATCATCCAGTGAAAAACACCACTGAAATGGAATGTCTCCCTTGGAGCATCCCCAGAAAGGCTCTAGATGCTTCTAGTCACTTCCACTCGGCACTGAAGGGAAAGGGACAACTTGCAGGCAGAAGAAGAGAGCTCCACGTTGGTGGGAGAGGAAGAGAGACATACAGCTAGTCAGACAAGCCCCATCACCGCCAGCCAGCCTGCAGCACATCCCCTGTGACCCATCATTTGGGGAAGCTTCCCCCGCCGCCCCCGTAAAAGCCTGAAGCTGCAAGGATAAATACTCTGTATTCTGCTGTTTAACCGTGTTTATTCTCTGTTGCCTGCAGCACCATTACCATCCCCAGAGCTCCTGAACTAGTTTATTTTCCATCTGTTGCCTGCCAGCCTGAAGCAGCACTAATGCAGCCTGGAAGGCTTTGCTCCTGTCAACTGCAGCAACAAAAGCACTTAAGAGCCTTCCAGGGCAGTTTCAGGACTCAGACAGACAGAAATAAAGACCCTGGAATACAAACTAGAGATGTGGACGCAGACAGGGCTGAGCAAAGACAAGGAGGGGGGCGTGCAGGGACCACACAGCTCAAAAAAGGAACGGAGGAACAAGATGGTTCTGTATCTACGCACAGGAACAATCCACTCCGGACTGTCCACGTTCCAGGGGCCAAAACCAAGCCTTTGTTCCCCAAATGCACGGGGATGGCCCTGTAAACAGATGACAACATTTTCCTGAGCCATTGCCCTGCTCCCTGACAGCCCGGTGCCAGGGTCGTGTCACGGAGCCTGGGGCCAGGCTTCAGCACCCCTCCCGGCTCCAGACGCGCTTGTGCACGGGACGTAACGCATTCACCTCGTCAGGGCCCGTGCGACCGCTCGCTGTCTGGGAGCCGGCTCGCGGTGCAGGGAAGCGCGCAGGGAGCCCACGACGGCTCCCTGCTCTGCAGAGGGGGCTGTCCTGGACGCGTGCTGAGCTCGGAGGAGACGCTCCACTTCCTAGTCCTCTCCACAGCGCACCAGCGATTCCCTGCTGATGAATCTTTTGGAGTCTCTCTTCTTTTTGCACTTCACAGACATGGACCTCAAGGGATGGGAGGCAAACGAGCGACAAAGTTTTTAGTTCGTTAGACTGCCTGCTGCTGTAGTATTAGGAGAAAGCCATGATCATTTACCTAACAGGGCTGAAGGCATAAAGAGAACCAGTTACACCCCCCCTCCACAGAAGGACATCTCTGACTGCGTCTAGGACAGCAGAACGTGAAGTGGGGAACGCGCATGCCTGGTGTCGGACGTCAGCATCCAGAAATCAATCCCAATTGAGAGCACACTGCCATCCCCTCAGCCTGCACTTCCACAGAGGTGAAGCAACGAAAAACCATCAGACAATTATTCCTACAGCCGCAACTGGCCAGAGACAGGGCAGCTTTGTGGTCAGGCGGCTTACGTGAGTGCACAGGTCTCATCGGCGTGCCCGCAGCCGGCTGAACGCAGCCTCCCTGCTAAGGGCTCCTGCCTGCTCCAGACGATGCTGCCCGCTCCTGCCTGCTCCAGACGACGCTGCCCGCTCCTGCCTGCTCCAGACGATGCTGCCCATTCCTGCAAGCTCCAGACGACGCTGCCGTCCCCAGAGCTGGCTCAAACAGCCACTTCTCCAGCAAAGGCGCGCTCCGGGCAGCACTGGCACAGCACGTCCGCGTAACCCCACTCCCTCTGGAAACCTTCATTTCCGCGCTCCCAAAGCAGGGCGGCTCAGCGGCAGCAGCACGTGAGCCCCTCCGCGCAGCCTCAGCCGCACCGCGACCGCACCAGGACCGCACTGGGGCCGCAGGGACCCACCCGGCCGGAGATCAGACCCCAGCCGCGGAGGAACAAAGAATTCTGCAGAGCACGCACCAGTCCTGCTGCCCTCAGCCAAAAGGGACCATAAAAAAAAAATCATGTTTAAAAGCGGAGAGAGACATCAGAGGGCTTGGCCTTTCGCTTTCTGATAACATTTATGTCAAAGAAAGCTCTCCAGAGCTTGTGGTTTTTTTCTTTTTTCTTTCTAATCTGGGATTATGAGCAATAAAAAGTTCCCCTGTTGGTGCCAGAGGAGTAAGACTGAGCTTTTTCAGTCCTTATGTAGACGAGGAGAGCTGTGGTTTTCACAAAGAGTTTTCTTCTCCCACCTGCTTGTGGGTTGTTTGGCTAAACAAACATCTCCATAGCAAGAGACAAGACATATGTTCCAGCAAGGCGAAGGAAAAATAAAAACGTTGGGCTGTTCCTGTTTGGTTCTCCTCTCCAGCAGCGCCCAGTCACAGCCGTCTGCCCGTGTTCTAGGAGAAGCAAAGCCTCCAGAAGACCTGGCCTGTGGTCAGGCAGGGCTGAGGTCCTCTCAGCCAGCCCGCGAAGGACGGTCCCGACCCTTCTGTCCCTGCCAGAAGAATTCTTCTAATTGGTTTGAGCCATTTCCCCCATTTTTTGCAATGCAAGAAGAGACAAAGAAAAGAGGCGTCCTTTACAAACCCTTGTCTTTCTTACTAGAGAATTATGAAGCCTGCTCTTCTCTGTGAACCGCTTCAGATGTCCAAGGGCGCGCGCCGAAGCGAAGAGCCAGGGGAGTACGATCTCCCAGGCAGGTATGCCTTCTCCAGAGCACGCAGAGTCATTCGAATGACACGGATCACAATCAAACCCAACGCCAATCATCAGCCTCATTTAAAAAAAAACCACCACCCCCCCACGAAACCCCTCCCGTTATCCAGCTCACGTCCTCCACCCTTTTGCTGCTGCAGAAGTCAGGGTGCACAAGACCTGCATTTTTAATATGAAAAAATCCTACAAATATCTGAGAGTTTGGGGTCTTTTTCCCAGCAGGAGGGAAAGACACCTTCAGCAGGAGCAGCTGGCCTCAAGGACACGGTCGCTGCTGGTGCCTGGTGGTCACCATGGCTCTGTGGGTGCTTCAGCCTGGTGGTGGCCAACACAATCCCCCTGGTCACCTCAAGCCTGGTGTCTACCACAGCTCTGCAGAACTTCAGCCTGGCAGTGGCTACCTTGAGGTGATAGCCACTGGCCTGGGGTGAGTACTACAGCTCAACGGTTCCCTCAGCCCGGCTGTGGCCACCACAGCTCCACAGTGGCCACCTCAGACTCCATGGCCACTGATGTCTGGTGGTGCCTACAGTCTGGCTGGTGGATGCCAGAGCTTTGTGGTCCCCACAGCCTGGTGATGGCCACCTCAAGCTCCACGTCCGCTGATGCTTTGTTGTCCCTGCAGCCTGGTGGTGGCTGCCAGGGCTTTGTGGTCACCACAGCCCGGCGGTGGCCACCTGAACCCCAGCAATCTCTCCTGGAAAACCTCAATCCCAGCAGCCACCGATGCCTGGAGGTCACCTCAACCTGGCCACAGCCACCTAAACCTCAGTAGCCATTAATGTGTGGTAGTCCCCTCTGCCCAGCAGCAGCCACCTCGACCCCCAGTGGCCACTTCAACCCCCATGGTCACCAATGCCTGGTGGTCCCCTCAGGACTGGTGGCCGCCTCAAGCCTGGTGGCCACTGGTGCCTGGTGGTCACCGCAGCCCAGCAGCGTCCACCTCACCTCCAGCAGCCACTGATGACTGGTGGTCACCTCAACTCTGCTGCCCATCTCAACCCTGGCGGCCACCTCAGCCCAGCAGTGGCCACCTCAACCCCAGTGGGCCACTGACACCAGGCAGTCGCCTCAACCCTGGTGACCACCTCAGCCCAAGTTGCTACCGCTGCCTGGCAGTCATCTCACCCTGGCCACAGCCACCTCAACCCCAGCAGCCACCTCAACCCCAGTGGCCACCGATGCCTGGTGCTTCCCCAAGCCTGGCAGTGGCCACCTCAAGCCCAGTGACCACCACCGCCTGGTGGTCGACTCAGCCTCCAGGGGCCACCTCAACCTCCAGTGGCCATTGATGCCTGGTGGCCACTGCTGCCTGGTGGTCACCTCAAAGCCTGGTGACAACCTAAAGCCCAGCAGCCACTGATACCTGGTGGTCCCCTCGAGCCTGGTGGTCACCTCAAACCCAGTGTCTACCTAAAGCCCAGTGACCACTGATAACTGGTGGTCCCCTCAAAAGCCTGGTGACCACCTAAAGCCCAGTGGCGACTGATACCTGGTGGTCCCCTCAAAGCCTGCTGGTCCCCTCGAGCCTGGTGACCACCTAAAGCCCAATGTCCACCTAAAGCCCAGTGGCCACTGATACCTGGTGGTCCCCTCGAGCCCGGTGGCCACCTCAAGCCCAGTGTCCAGCAGTCACTGATGCCTGGTGGTCCCCTCAAGCCTGGTGGTCACCTCAGGTCCAGTGGCCACTGATGCCTGGTGGTCCCCTCAAAGCCTGGTGGCCACCTCAAGCCCAGTGTCCACTGATGCCTGGTGGTCCCCTCAAAGCCTGGTGGCCACCTGAAGCCCAGTGTCCACTGATGCCTGGTGGTCACCTCAAAGCCTTATGGTCACCTCAGCCCAGCAGCGACCACCTCAGCCCCAGCGGCCACCTCAACCCCGGCGCCCACCGACGTGTGGCGGTCCCCTCAGCCCAGCAAACCCCCCTCCTCACCCCGATGGCCGCCCTCA
>Ga0065711_1041410_pt1 | contig 16173 bp, 9 predicted proteins | sample Hoacrofraction12_FD_59098 | JGI IMG/M metagenome (GOLD analysis project Ga0065711, IMG submission 59098) | Hoatzin crop microbial communities from Cojedes, Venezuela - Epithelial fraction 12 v2 (version 2) | ecosystem: Host-associated > Birds > Digestive system > Esophagus > Crop | place...
GCCCAGGGAGGTTGTGGAGTCTCCTTCTCTGGAGATATTCAAGACCCGCCTGGACAAGGTCCTGTGCAGCTTGCTGTAAGTGACCCTGCTTCGGCAGGGGGGTTGGACTAGATGACCCACAGAGGTCCCTTCCAACCCCTACTATTCTGTGATTCTGTGATTCTGTGAAATGAGAATTGGTTCAGCTTCATGGAGGTGTAATACTTGATACACTACTTTTCAGTTAAAAAAACTGACACCTTGCATTAGGTGACAGAGAGGACTATATAAATAACAGGAAGTTTCCTGCTAAAGCAGGAAGCTATTTCTAATTTTTTTCAGAAGCCCTGCAGAAAGATAGGGTAGTTACAAAGCAGTGATGCTTTGCTCTTTTTTTCCTACGCATCTGACCCAGCATAATGGCTGCAGGAGCTTCCTGGTTTGGAAACCAGAGCACCCAGAATCAAAGGTTCTAAAATATACATTGTTCAATGCAGGAGGTAGATAAAACCAGTACTAAACTAAAGCAACGCTAGATGTTCTGGCAAATTTCAGCTTTGCAGCCTTCTGAAACTGCATTTAGGTGTGTTCTTAAATGATGGTGTAATCCCAGACTCAGACAGGTACCACTGGGAATGTGCTTTCCTTCTCAACACAATTCTATATTGTTCAGCCACAGGAGCACAGGAAGTTTAAGAATTAGGAAGTTATGGACTTTTCCTTATGCATCAACATTAACGGGGTTTTTTCATGAGCAATTAGGTGCTTGTTTGTCTGTCTTAAATGGGGTATTTTACAAAACAACCCACAAATGAGAGCATTAAAAATTACGGCTGCTGTCTTCACAACAGTTAGCGATGCTTCTACAACTCAGCAGAGACTTTACCAGAGTTGCAGAGGGAGCAAAAATTACATTTCTGAATTTCCAGTTCTTGTTCAGCGTAACGAATATGGAAAACCACAGAACCTGGCTACAATTCCTTCATGGGGTGAAGTTTCTCAAATTTTAAACATAAAGAAACTGGACCTTGCCAGCAGAGCTCCACTTTTCTCATTTAGGGTAACCTGTGTAATCTACTACATTTCAAGAGAGGTTCTCCATTTGAATCTATTAATCTTTCTTGGGATTTAAATACCAACATTTACAGTGGAGGTGGCGAAACCCAAGAATATCTGAAGGGATAAAATTTTGGCATTTTGAAACTTATTTATGTGCAGATTAGAGGGAAAAAAGTCTGTGAAAGTTCCTATTGAGCAGGCATAGCAAAAAAAATAATTCTGGAAATACCAAAATGCATAATTTCCAAAAGAAAAGGTGCTCTCTAGGGATCACAGCAGCCATTACGAGAAAGCAGTTGCTAGTCGGGGTAAGCAGTAGTGAAATCAACAGGAATCATGCCAGCATCTGCCATGGCCTCGAGACTCCAGGTGGACTTGAGGAGCCTAGAAAGCCAGCTGGACTGGCAGCCTGGAAACCCTGGGACCCTCGGCCTGGGTCAGTGTGAATTAGCAACAAACCTCTGCAGCCTCCTCCGTGGCAGGATGCCTGGCAGGCAGGCAAACTTTGGCTTGAGCTGGGGCTGCAAGCTGACTGCTACAGAGATGGAGGCCAAAATAAAGTTAAAGCCAGAGCTTCCAAGGCTCCCTTGCTCTTGGCTCAAGCAGGATCCCAAATCCCATCCCAGCCCCTGGCACCTGGACTGTTTATGCAGAGGGGTCTGTTCTGGAACTGTGGGCTGCTTGGCAGAAACCTCGCAGCAATGCCACTGCAGCCCACCAGGACCAGGAGAGAGCACTTCAGGTTTGACAGATTTGTAGAAAAATTCTGTAAATTTTTTTTTTTAAACTGATGAGCTGACCACTGAACCAATGCTTCCATCTGGCCGTGGGGATGCAATGTGTAAGTGGAAAATACAAATGCCTGAGACTGAATAAAGACATAATTTCACAGAGTTAGTAAATGTGTCTCTAAAATGCCAGAAGAGGCATTTGCTGTCATGCCACAAATCCTATGGCTTTTAACCCTACAAAATAGGATAAAACCTTTTCCTACTCATCTTAATTATCTTGCTGTGGCCAAGACTGGGATTTTCTTCCTAATAACTGGGTCACAGCACATTAACAATTATCCATACATCATGTGTCAGCTGGAAGTGAACTAGTAGAAGGACAACAGTGTAAGAGCTTGCCTGAACCAGAAACCTCAATGGGTCATTTTGCCTTTGACTTTACTGCCACTATAATTAATTTTTTTTTTCAATGTCAGTGTTCAAAGGATCCAATTAAAGCAGATCTGCACTTTGAGCTGGGAACTGAGTACAACCTGAAGAGTGATTGTACTCCTGAATCTAAACTGCAAATAAGTAAGCTGGTGCACGACACACCTAGCTTTTTGCTATGATAGTTGTATCACTGCGACAATGAAAGCTGTATGTCGAAAACATTATGAAACATCACACTGAAATACAGTGATTCAACTTAAAACCCACATTGGTATAAATAGAAAACATATGCTAAAAATGCATCTTGTGGAACGTGGTTGAAGGCTAAGCCAATACTCTTATCTCTGAAAGTAGCCAGTATCAGTTTTGGTGAAGGTATAATACCCTGCTGCTTCTAATTTCATACTTCTGTAAATAGGAGAAATTTTGTCTTCACCAAGCTAGTGATCAGCTTGTGAAACAGGATTGATGCTGCTAGAGTCTTTCCCCAGCTGGCAGTGTAGCAGTGGAGGCAGATGCAAAGACATTACAGAATATAACATACATCCGTTTATTGACTTATCTTTATTCCTTTGGTATGGTATATGAACAAATATGCAAGCAACATTGCCCTTGCAACAGAACAAATAATTAGTAGGCAAGAGGAAGAGCTGAAGTTTACATGCAGTCATAGTTCCCCTTTTCTCCCTTTCCACAAGATGCATTTTTTTAAACATGGATGACGCTCACTACTCACATGCAGCGTTCGTTACTGGTGTGAACCCCATGCTGTAGTCTCTCTCCCCCATTCCCCATATGCCTATAAAGCACAAAGAAGTGGGAAAATACTGTGGCTGCTTCTTACTGATTACTGTACATTTTTGTGATAAAATGGTTTGCAGGACTATCAGGATGAACTCCTGCTGACTGCTTTCAGCCCAGCAATATTCCATATAGCCAGGAACTAACCCTTGAAGCATTTCCTTCTTTCCTTGAGCTCTGCAGTGAGGAACACAGACTAGTTATCTGTATATCTTGAGTGCTTCTCTATTTCTTTAAAGCAAGACAAAGAAGTATTCAATAGGAATTTGCCTGTATTGTATAGCTTCTACTTCTGTTTTGGCCATTATCGCGCATCAGCTCTGGTTTTGTTCCCCAGCCAACTTCTCTTCATATTTTCCAGACCATTTAAGTACCTGCACCCAGTGCCCCAACAAGGTGTAATGAACAAGTCAGTATAAGCAAGAACTTATTTTCGATTCATCTCTTTTCAGGTCTGTAAGGAAACAGTGAATTAAAGAAATTAATGGAAAGGAGTTCTTGCCACCACTACCATGTGCTGGCTCTGAGCCAGCACCTGTCTAACATTTGTAGGAGTCATGAGTGTGAAATGAATGTGGATGACGGCTTTTCTGTAAAATGATTAACAGTACTGGTCCTTTTTCACTCTTCTCAGGGAAAGAAGTCAGACAGTTCTTGCAGAAAAGCTAAACTAAAAAATATTCCCGGTCAGCCTGCAACAGGGAACCAGGATATCCTCAGCCAGAATTAGCTCATCCAACCTTTCCCCCTACTTCCAAACGTGTGAAAAGTTCATAGGCAGGGGTATGTTTGGGAGTCTGGCACAAATGACTTGCCATCTGAAGTAGCTCAGACCAAGATTAGGTCTTTTGGATGAAGCTTTGGCCACCAAAGTCCACTTACCTGCAGGTTGTTTTCTTTTCCGTTTCTGCTGGCCTGGAATACCTCCAGATATGAAATCTCTGCACACCAATGTCCTACCATTGTCAGTCTTTAGGAGAAAGTATTTTTTGTCCCTCACAAGAAAAACACAGCAGAAGCTGGTAGTTTCCCACCAAGTTCTGACTGAATAGCATCATTTTTTTTGTTCCCTTTTCAGCTATGGTTTTTTGTCATCTCCCTGACATCCTAGCCTACAAGCATTACTTTGTTTTTCCTGTATCGTTGACAACTTTTTATGTCTTGCATTGGTGCATTGGAGCATGTGATCTAACATCCAGAATCTCTGACATTGAACATATCTCTAGTGGCCATGGAGGGCAGAGGGAAGTAGCATATGCTGTAACCTGCAGGCAGCTTGAGCATCTAATGGGTTTTCTTTGGTCTTCCCTTATCTTGGGATGACACAGCAGAAGCAGGATCCTAACTGTAGTCTCCTATGTGTGTCTCATTTAGATGTCAAAAGCAGATAGCTTTTGTCACTTTTCTACATGTTTACGACAACAGAAGATACTCCTTGTGTTTTGGTCTTGCATCTGGAATCTGACACTGGACGAGAAGTGAATTTATCACTGCCCTACTTCCACTGCAGCATGACAACTGCCATCCTTGTGCTCCAGATCACTAAGATGTCAAAAGAAATGCTGATGCTAATAACACTGCATCTTCTCACACAGAATTCGTGCTAGAGCTCTTTAGCACTGTGATTGCTTGCACTTGAACTTCCCTTTTTTTTAAATCTCTGGATGACGCTAGTATGAATATCTAATACTTATGTTGATACTAAAGTTTACATTTTATTTTTGCCTATATTGTGTGTCTTCAGGTCGAGTTCATATCATGGCTGTTACTGGAAAATGAGTCAGCACTTTCAAAAACCACAGTCTTGAGTCCCCAAATGCTTAACCTTATGAGAATAGTTTTATGCTGATAGCCAGGGACTCCCAAAGCTTGGGACTGGACCAGCTGGGATTGTAGTACTTGAGATGCTGATATGAGTTTGCAACTTCTGTTTCACCCTAATAAAGTTTCCAGCATTGCTTGTACACGTGAATGGGCACAGATCAGCTGACACAACACAGACTTCAATGCAGTTGAAAGAATTTGAGCTAGACTAATTAAACTTGATTTGGTATCTGTTTCCTCTAATATTTTGGTTTCAGAAGATCTGTGAGGGATGCCTTTGCTGGCCAAGGAAACATTCCCTCTGGTACAGGCGATCTCTACAGGCAGCTGGAGTCCCAGTCCTCCAGCACTCATCTGTTTTAGCCCCATTTCAGAGCTTGACCTGAAGATGAGAAATGCACTTATGTCCTAAACTTTATCTCATTGTTCCTTCTTCTTTTGACATCAATTTCTATTTGCATCACAAGTCCCTGATTTCATTACCATTAAAAGGCCTTTATCACACAGAACCATGATCACAGCTCCAAGCAGCATTGTGTGTTTTGAACCTGTACGCAGCACAGTATCTTGCCACACTTTCCAGTTTCTGTCCAGAAACATCTCCTGACATTGCCTGCTTTGGTTGTAAGGACAGGAGTCATTGCAAGTATTCCACTGGACTAATTGTAACAGAGAAAAAATAACAGTGCAGCAACTTTCTAGGAAGGGTTGTTTTGAAAACGAAAACAAAGCCTATTGACTGGAAATTATCTAAATGTGATTCTAGCCACTGCCAGGTCTCTTGGCAGCATGAGCTGCTAGCTTTCCTTTCCTGGTTTTTTCCCCTTCTGATAACATATGTAAACAATCAGTAGTACACATCAGAAGGTTTTTCTTAGGCTTACGTAGGACCTGCAGCATAAAGCACACACACAATATGAGATGGCGAAATCTATTCCATCAGAGGGAGGACTTGTTCTGTCATAGGGCAAATTTGCATTCGTAGGATGGTAAAACAGCATGATGGTAACGGAACTATTTGCAGTTCGGGGAAACAGATGCTGAGGACAGGGTCAGATGATTGCAAGCCTCTGCCCAAGGCACAGCGTGACATAAAGATTGCGTGGCCCTGGCTTCTCACACCCATCCCATGGTTCATTCCCATTTGCTCCTCATAGGCTGACAAAGGCAGAGAGGTCATTACTGCAACAGCCAAGGTTTTGGAGGGTTTAATAGGGTCTTCATATTTTTCTCCTCCTGGCACACGGAGTCATTTTATAAAGTTGTCAGGGAGTCCTGAAGCTACTGAATGCTACTGAACTTCATGATGCACGTCAGCATTGCTCACAGCTACTGTTTCAGACTGCACACGCAGGCACCAGTATGGGCATAAATATTTCCTCAGAGAGACTTATTTTTAAATGAACTGTGATATCATGAAATTAATCTCATGAGGTTTTGGCTATCAACCATTACAATAAATTATATGTATACTGCCAGCTAGGTCTTTACCATCTTCGTATCTTAAATCCTCCATCAGTTCTACACACGCTCTTCACTTTATTTGGAGCAGAGAAGGAACATGATATAAAAACACAGAAGAGACTGTAGAAATTAGTGGTGAAACCCAGAAAAGAATAAAAAATTGAAAAAATATGGGCAAAAGGGCACCCCAAATCCTCTCCTTCTGAAATGAAATCTCAGGAACTGGGGGACAATGAAACTTGAGTTGGGTAATTAAGCCCTCTGCCCTGTAAGCTCTGACCTGGGAGGCTCCAGGATAGTCCTGGAACTCACCAGGTTTGATCACTGAAAGACTTCACTGGCATTGGAGAGAGTAAACAAAAATATGTTCTGTTGTCTTTTTTTGCTTTCTCCACCAATGTAAACACCACAGAATTATGTCTATCAGAATGTCTGTAGAGAGACTGACCTGGTGAATGTCCTTGACATTAAAGGAATTGTGAATGATATTACAAAATGAACCCCCGCCTCACACAGCCAATCCTTCATTATCTTGAGCATTATTTAAACAGAAGTAAACAATACCATTTTGACACAGTAGGAAGTTCATTAGTATCCAGATAATTCTCACTCACTGAATATTAAGCAGAAAAACAGGCAGCATTATTAAATGTCGTTTGCCAGAATATTTGGCACTGTGATGTCAGAGGGAGAGCAAGGCAAGTACATGGCAAAGTCATATGCAAGTCATAACTCACAGACCAAATATACTGTCCCTATACCAAGAAAGCAGTCTGTAAGTCATCCACCACTTCATCCTCCCAGCACCTCTGTATTGTAGACTGCAAAGCAGGGGTATAAAGAAGAGGCCTGAGTACCCACAAGGTCACGCAACGTGTGTTCTTCTCTCCTAGGAGCTAGCCACAGAGCACACCTAGTTCGTAGTTGACTGTAGGCAGCAGCAAATGTGATGTACACAAGGCCATGCTGCTCCATGTTCAAGTCCACTTTTCCCGGTCACTGCATCTTTGTCGCAAATTGTAAAGCCAAGCTATTCACACGCACACCTTCACTCCTATTTTAAAACCTAGCAAGCAGTCAGATTTCTGCTGTTTATTCTCAATGGTCTGCTCTGCTCCATAAGGTAAGAACAAGGAAAAGTCACTAAAAGCTGGGCTGTTTTTATTTCATTTCTTCAGACTGACTCATACTCTCCAATCCCTTGTCCTCAGGGAAGATACAAGGAAATGATGTAATCCTTTTTCTGGCTTTTTTCATGCTTTGGACTTTTTCTTTTGGCATTGTCTGCACTGGGCCTGTTTTTTAATTAATCTGCATGGACTGTGCTAAAGTAAAAGCCTGCACCGTCTGTCTCTGTGTGCTCACTTGCAATAGGGATGTAATGGTTGAGGATAAGAAGTATTGACCTCCATGACTTACCAGGTGACCCATTAACATTTGCTCAGGAGTTCTGCAAGCTTTCTTTAGAGATCAAATTTTAAAAGGCTGACCAAATTTAAATTTTAAAATCCTGATAAAATTTTTTAAAAATCTGTTTGAGAGATGCAGTTGTCATAACTCCTGCAACACTAAACTTGTCGTAAACCTGGGGTGGAAGGGAACATAGTTTACATTTTGTGCTAAATTGAGAGAAGAAAATCAGAAACACCTAGGAGATGTTCAAAATCTGGATGCTGGTTTTACAAATAGCTCTTGGGGTTTTATCAGACTGAACTGAGACCATATCTCTGAACACACTTGTGGACCACCTCCAGTCCAGATTAAAAACTAAATCTGAGGCTATCTCTAGTGTCTGACTATGAGGAAACTTCTGGTTTTGCAAAAATGAGGTGGAAAACTTTACAAAGATATCTTCTGATCAGGAAACAAACACACTTCTGCTGTTCTATGGTCAGAACAAAAAAGGGACATAAGGTGTGCTGAGGAAGAGGAAGCCGAGGAGATGGAAAATGTAGGTTTGAGTCCTCTCTGACTCAGAAAGGAGCTGAGCATGGCTGTGTCTGAAAGTTTCCTAAACTAGAATGACATTTCAAGGCATAAATGCAAAAGACATTCTAGAAGCAGGTTTCAATTAGCTTGTGATGTGCCAGATGTTTGGAGCCACAGTTGACTGACAGCATCTTAGCTCCCCGGGACGCAGCATCTCCAAGCTCCCAGGGCAAATTCAGCCTCTAATCTGGGGATAGGAAAATCACAGCTTGGGACATGATCCTCAAAATATTATTGGCAGGAATCTGGACCAAAGTGAGTATTGCATAAAAGTGGATGGCAGCAATTCCTACTTCTGTCTTTTACAAAGAGAAATCTGTCCTGCTCCTGCCACTCATAGCAAATTCAGCCCTGACGAGAGCCCCAGTGTCGCTGCACCGAAGCTGGGGTATCAGTCAGGTCTCAATGGCAGTAAGCTGCAAGTTGACAGATGCAGCTCTGAATACGTGCAAATGCAAAACCGCGGGTGCCAAAGCAGCCTCCAGATCAGAATAAGGAGGAGGAGCTCAGGGGAGCTCACGCAACCTCCATGACAGCAGAGCACATTTGCCTGAATTTCCTGCAGGGCTCACGGTTTTAGGTGCCATCATTCTCTTTGGCAGCTAGCAAAGCAACTTGGAAGGCAGGCTGTGGGTATAATCCATGGTGCAAACATGGATGCTCTTTATTACTCTTAAACAGAAGCTGAGCTGAAGTTCTAACAGCACATACTCTGAACTTTAGGACTTCATTGCTAGTTTAGGTGACCAAATCCCTTTATGGATCACACCCCAGTGGAAGATATTCAGGAGTATTAGAGCAAAGCCAACAGAGTACACTATTCTCTTTTTTAGCAGTCAAATGTTTTTTCACTATTCACTTTACTTTTTTTCACTCCTTTCCACTGGCTTTTTGGAAATGTGCATTCACTCAAAATGTGCCTGATCATTTGTTGAAAGCAAATGCGAAAATCATATACGCAAGAATTAACTGAAACTAGAATCTGTACTCATACCAGCAGCTGCACTAGAAACTTGCCTGAGCTCTGGCAATCCAGCCAAGGAACTGAGATTAAACAAATGAATGTGACTAATCAAAATTGAAACATTCAGTGAAAAAAGTTAGCCAGCAGTAGTAAACAAAATTCAGAGCAGCATTTTAAGAGCAAAGTAATGATTCATTCAAATAAATAAACTAGAAATCATAAAGGTAAATTGTTAAGTGTCGAACTCTCTCTTCTGCTCTTCAAAGCATTAATATTCCTTTGCTCAGGTGGGAAACTTTGAATAGTAATGACTTGATAAAAGCTGCAAATCATTGACAAAGTCAGAATTAGTATTTGGGAGTTCTGACTTCTGATCTCATGACCAACACATTGATGTACTATATTGTATCTGCATTTCTAATGTTACTTGTAGTCGCCTCTGGTAGAGGGGAGTAAGAACAAATGAAAGCTAACTAGTTTTTTGAGACTTCAAATCTGATTATTCCCAGGTTTAGACTGATGCTTTTGGTTAACTTTTTCCTTGCGAAATGTAGAAGCAGAAGAGAGGTTGCTTTTCATGGAGCTGTAGACTGTATCAACTTGCTTTTCAAGATTAACTATCAAAATCAGTGAGCTGGAAAGAAAATGTTCTCTGTTGTTCAGATGCTGAAATATATTTATGTGCTGTACTCATGGATGAAAACAAAAGTGAAGTCTATGATACGAGCTGAGATAAAAAAGAGAAAGGTTGATCCTAGCAGCAAACCCAAACTTCTAATGTGGGTGAAGTTTAAATATTAGCTGCTTAAAGATACCAAGTATCATCATTTCCAGTTACTACATCTGTGTCCTTTTTCCTGCAGACTGCCGAAGTTTGTCAGCTAGGGGAAGCAATCAGTATTGTGGGTTCTTTCAACTGAGAAAACCGAAGGGACTTCTTCACTTATCTTAATATCCAACATTTAGGTGAATGAATTTTCAAGTACAATGCTTTAAATGAAGCCTACACGATTCTAGACTTTTTTTTTCCTTCACTCTTCATGTGTTCTCATGAAATCCTGTGTAGAGCAGGACCTTCTTTGATCACAGACAATTAGTCTGTTTTCCTCATTTGGCAAACCCACCACTTTCTCTTTTTTGGAGAACTGGAGTAAAACTTCCTTAATTTACATCACAGTTATTCCATCACGCAGCTTGGAAACCAGTTTTTTGTATTGTTTATGTGAGGACCACAATTGTTATCACTTGACAAAATAAAATTTCCTCTTCTGAGTTGCATTTAAAGTACATATGTAAGGATTTTTCTGCTTACATGATGATTCAGTGTAGCTGATGCTGGTCTTTGCATCATTAAACACAGAGAACTTACCAGAGGTTGCTGGGCAGAAAAGTATACAAACAGATATGCCAGCATTACCACGCAAAATTGCTGGGTTTGCATACAACATAAAAATATGCAGCGTCTTCCCAAAGCCACAAAAACATATATGGTTGCCTATACGTTAGCATTTTGATTCAGAGCAGTAACGCAGTTTTGAAACAAACCCCATCCCCTGACCAGCCCCATTTACTGCACGTTGGTTTGGCTCACAGAGCAATTTTGGTGCGCAGCAGCACTGAATTCCCTTGGCAGGAACTGACCCAGAAGCTCTGCCCAGCATGCATGAGATGCGCTCCAGCCTCCAATGGGGACCTAAGAGTCCAAACCAACCAGTGGGCCTTTGGGCGACTTTAAACTCTCGCACGGTGAGAAGAGCCAGTCCAAAGGATCGAGTTAAAGGTAGCCTGAAGTTCAAATCCTTGAAGTTCTTGTAAAGAACATGCTGATTCTCGTCACTAACTACTTCAATATGGTGATCTATTTCTGTTATGATGAATTACTCATTAGTGTAGACATAGCCAGCCCAAGACATATACAAAAAAGGGGCAAAAAAAATCCCTAAAAGTATCAAATTAGGTTTTCGCACGGTATTTTGAGAGGTATCTCTGTGTGTTTGTTTATTGTGCTGGTAGTTCCTCTACAGCCCTTGCTATCACCTCCTCCTATAACATAAAAAGTACAGCTCAGATTCTACAGATGAAGCAGGACACCTTTACTTTAAATTAACTTGTAGTTCAGATGGAAAAATCCTGAAATGGTAAATTTGAAAATATGGTATCATTTTGGTCTACTATACATGAACTGAACAGACAAAACAATAAAGTAAACACCATCTCGTTCTTAACCTACTACACAATGGGGGATTTCTGATGAGACAGACTTGATGGTGGTCTCATTTTACAGCTGCTAAAGCATCTGTAGGTTCTTTGAAAATCGTAACACACAGTAACTGACTAGTAAAAGTATCACAGGAAAATCAATTCCATTCTACATTATCTACCATTCCTACAGATAAAGACAAATTGATCACTGATCTAAAAATTGGGGATTGTGTAGATGCCATGGGTCATGCGCAAATTAAGTTTGCTTTGGAAAAAAAGATTATTTTTTTGACCTAAGCGGTAACTACAGAAGTAATTTCTCAGGACGGAAAGTAACTGCCAACTTGACATGGAAAATGGAAGCATTTTATTTTAAATCTGAATGGTAACTGGGAACTTTTTAAGAAGGCTTTATTAACTTCAAAACTCCTGTTATCAGGACAGGCACCTTTGTTTGGTTAAAAAGAAAAACTCATTTAAGATGATGACAGCAGAGTGCTCAAAGGCAGACACAGCTAAATTGAGCTTACCCACTTCCAACATGGGCAATATAGAATTTACCCTCAACTCGGTTCCTGGTTGATCTGCCTCTAGAAACTAACAATAGCATTTCTATTCTTCTGCCTCAATTTTTATGGTGCACTTCTCTGACCTTTCAGAAAGTATCGAGAAATCCCAGAAAATCTGGAGACATTAGTGCTCTCTCCCAAGCAATATTTTCTTTTGCATGTCTACATTGCCCAGTTATTGCCAATAAGAGCAGCTATGTGGAGTGAAGCTGTTGGGTGCTGAAGACCCTGTGCTCACCCCGTATACATTTCAGTGGATTTTACTTTGAAGCAGCTCGAGCTGGACCTGTGCACTGAAAAGCCATGACCCATGTAAGGACATTTGGGGAGATCCTTCCAATTGAGTTGCTCTGTAACAAAATTTAGCTCTTGCACCCCTAGACTGCACTTCACCCTGAACAAGCGCTGCAAGCGGGGACAGCTGGGAGATACAAAAAAGCTACCAGAGGCGCATCTCCTGAGCTCTTGGATGCCCCTCTTGGATGTCCCACCACATAACCAGGCAGACAGTGGTCAAGAAACAACACCCAGCCATGTTGCTTTGGCCTGAGCTATCAGTGATGCCCCAGTTTCCACTCTGCTATGCGTTGTCATAGCCATTGCAGTGAAGTACAAGGGAAAGAAGAAAATCAGCCAGCTCCATGGCTTTGTTTTGGGCAGCATTTGTTTTCTCTCCCGGCTGTTCTGAGCAACTTTAAGACAAACCGTCCTCCTGGCTTCCAGGGCTCTTTAACCCTTTCTGCTTCTCTCTAAAATGGAGGATGAGGATGTAAACGGTCCTGTTCGCAGCATTACACAGTCCCTGGAGTGGGACCTGGCGTCTTCCAGTCGCTCTCTACTTCATAACAGTATTTATGAAAATGGGGGACTGAAGTAAGTGTGTCTGCATCTCAGAGAGGCAATGAGAGCAAACATTAGTAAAGTCTTACTTTGTTTTCCCAAGTCTTGCTATTGCAACTATATTCTTTGATAAAGCAGTGCAGAGGTGTCAAATATGACAATGCTGATTTATTTTTACCACTTTTGCAGTGATTAGCATATTTTTCTTGTGATTTTGTCCTCCTGCCTTCAGCTTGCTCCCACACTCCCATTTAATTTCCCCCCTTCTCTTTCTCTCCCCCTTCCTTGTTTTGCCTCCCTCAGGTTTTTTCATTGTCACATTGAGCTCCTTCAAATGCCACACACATTTTGTCAATGGAGCCTCTGTAGTGGCTGGAAACCGAGAAGACCCTGTACTGCTGCTTGCCAGGCAGCAGGGGACCAGGGTTTTCTCAGTTTCCAGCTGCTTTTGAAGCAGCACTGATTGGTTTCTCTCGCTGCTGCAGAAAAGACTGGCACACAGGAGCAACAAATTCAGCATGTCCTTCTGGCCTGTTTTCAATAGACCCGCAAGTGCCAGAACAGAGATGGGGAGCAATTTGATGCTGCCTGTTCAGCCATCCCTCTCTCTCTTTATTGAAAAAACAGTCTCTCCCTTTGCCTTTCCACCCCTTTTTCCTTCACTTCTTCTGTGATTTCTCTCTGCCACATCTCTTTCCAGTCACTACTCCAGCTTAGCCAGAATTTTTCTAGGACCTTAAAGGCAACATTTTTCTCTTGTGCTACTTTTGCAGCAGTATTTAAGCTGAGGGAGCACAGTTCTGTTGCTCAGTGAGGTGCTACTCAGCCATTAACACAGTGCAATGGCTTAAAATGTGCAAGTAAAATGAAGTAATGTCAGCTGCTTTTGTCATCAACATAAAGGACAAAACAAAAGTTTACTAAGTTGATTAAAGCAAGACAACCCTTTCAATAATCCTTTCAGAAGATTTCTATAACAACAAAAAGTAACACTATAAACAATGGGAACAAATATGCTTACGTTAAAAGCTTTGAATATCTTTTTCTCCCTCCTGAAGTTTCAAGCATATACTTGGGGAACCTCCTGTATTATATGCTTAGGAAATAACACTGCAAAGACTTAATCAATCTGGCAAATTCAGGGGACTAAAATACAACGCTGTAAGTGGGCAGAGCAAGCAGTGAGGAGGGATGGAGGATAACAGCAACAGAAGTCCACAAACATCCCTAGGCCAGCTGAAAATCACTAAAATACTGCTTTCATAAAGCTACATAATTGCATTTTATGAATCCATTATTTCCTAATAGTCATTTATCTGGCCATTAGGCATTAGAAACTTCTGACAGACATTACTGCAGAAGCAATTCAGAGAAAAGATTTGGAAGAAGATAGGTTAGTAGATTTGTAAATGAGTTCAAGGCACATACATTATGAACCAACATATAAGTGGCTTGGGGATAAAAATCAGGCCAAGGCTCCATCAGGCAGTAAATCCAAAGTTACAGCAGTTAATCCTGGATCAAAAATGTCGCCGCTTCTTGATGCAATGTACTCAACTGGTACAGCTTAAGGTAATAGATTAAATTTGTTCAAAAAGGCAAAACCTCGCCTCTTTGCAAGTCGGGTTTGACCAAATATCACTTTTTCTCCCATAGTTGTCACTGAGGAAGCACAAAGAATAAAGCTGGCATAAGCACTGTATTATGTGCTCTGGCTGATTCAACATACGTTTCCTTGTGCCTGATCTGGACTGAACTTACATTGCCCAGAGATCTTGTAACTCACAGAACTGGTCTTTTTAAAAACACATCTATAGCCTCAGAGATAAAGGACGATGTTGATGAGGCAAAGAGGCAATACAAAAAATAAAACTGTTGTTTTGGCCTAGATTTTCCCAACAGCTCATCTCCCACGTAAGTACCTAACAAAAAGTTTCCAGTGCAGCCCCTGGCTGCTGTGTAGTTTCGGCATTAGACTCCTAAGCCGTATGCCTAACTGGGTACCACTGGGCAAGGTGCTATGTAAATTCATTTCCTCCAGGCAATTCATAAAAATAAACTGAACTCTTCTGTTCATGCAGTGACAGATTTACAAAACAGAAGTTAAGAATGTGGTTTATCCAGGGCATCATTTCTTTTAAGTATGCCACAACATGGTTGAGGAGGAGAGAGTATTCCACCAACACAAGCATGGTTTTGCAGGAACGTGCCATAGAACAAGAATACCAACATGGTTATTCGATTGCTCATTTAGTAAAAGCTTTGTTTTTATCAGAAAAGTTATTTTATTAGGCAGAATGTATGTATTCTTGTGTTTTGCATGTTAGTAAACCAAGGACTTGTAAAATACCTCCTGAATACTGATCTGCAGAACATATGAAGCTAGCCCTAAATTCCCCCAGCATTATTTGATGAGTACGTCTGAACTCCGTCCGGAAGGATGACTGAGAAACCCAGTCTATTCCCTGTGCTAATCTAGTCACTGGCTGCTAGAATAAAGCTGCCAACAAAGGTGCAAGCAAGTACCAAATTATCAAATTACCAAATTACCAGTGTCCTGAGAGCCACTCTGCCAGCTTCCCATCCCCTGCCTTCCGCTCTCTAAAATTACACACATCAAGATATTTACACTTCATATACAATTTAATATGTATCTAAACTATACATTGATCACTCATCTGCAACTTTTCACTTCAAACTCCGTTCCACAGCACTAGATTGTTAAAAAAAATTCCTTCTTTTAGTTCTGATCAGACACTGAAAGGCTGCCTAATTGCAGTACCAACCTGTGCAGTTCAGCTCTGTGTGGAATGGCTCAGGGCAAGTGCCCTCCAAGTACAAATTATGTGACTGAGCCTGGTGACATTTTCCAAGGGAACATGCAGAGGCTGCTCCACATGCCCCCGCAGGCTCCAGAACCAGCTCTGCGGCTCCAGCAGCTGGGGTGTCCTGGTGCCAGTAAGGCTGGGGAGGTGGAGTCTGGAAGGCATGTAGGTGCAGCTACCTGGAGGTCTCCTCATCCAAGTATCAGGCAAAGTATCCGAGAAGGCTGCCAAACATTACATGGACTAGAGAGGCTTTATGCAAAAATGCCCAGAGCAGCTGAGCACAGGACGAACAAGATTGAGTTTGCTTGTGCCAAACCCACTAACTATCAGATGAAATGTCAAAGATTATGCATGTGGTAGCAGTGTGACGGACCCTTGTTGTGGTTTAACCCCAGCCAGCAGCTAAGCACCAGACAGCCGCTCGCTCACTCCCCCCTGGTGGAATCGGGGAGAGAATCGGAAGGGTAAAAGTGAGAAAGCTCATGGATTCA